>Ga0190271_10001275_pt1 | contig 14168 bp, 10 predicted proteins | sample Popmic356T_FD_133747 | JGI IMG/M metagenome (GOLD analysis project Ga0190271, IMG submission 133747) | Populus adjacent soil microbial communities from riparian zone of Weber River, Utah, USA - 356 T | ecosystem: Environmental > Terrestrial > Soil > Riparian zone | place: USA: Utah | collected...
AATTTAGGCTAACCCGTAAAACTGACAACCTCCGATCGAAAACTGAATCTGATGGTTATTTTCATTATTTCAAATACTTATTGATTGTCACGTTGAGCATTTTGCACTGCAAAATCTTTGCTCGGTCTTATTTATTGACTATTGAAACCGCTACGCCCTAGGATTGATTGCGGAATTATCGTGTGATTATGCGCCTGAGGGCTTGAATCCCAACCGTGGCAAAAAAAGCAACAAAGCGGGCCATGTCGGCCTGTCGAAGCGGGGAAGTCGGCAATGAGGAAAATACTATACGCGGCAACGCTGGGCCTGATTGGCCTTGGTAGCGGGTTGAACGTGCCTGCTGGTGCGGCGGACGTCGTGCTGAAGTTTGCACACGAAGCGCCATCGACGGCCATCAAGGGGCGGTCGGCGGACAAGCTCGCGGAGCTGGCCGAGAAATATTCCAACGGCACGGTCAAGATCAATGTCTTCCCCGGCGGTCAGCTCGTTCCCACCACCGAAGAAATTCGCGCGGCGGTCCGCGGCCAGATCGATATCATAGCTCCCTACACCAGCTACTATTCGGCCATCGATGCGGCGTGGGACATTTTCTATCAGCCGATGCTGTTCAAATCGCCGGAGGAGGCGATCAAGGTTTTCTCCGGTCCGATCGGATTGAACCTGCTCGGCAAGCTCGATCAGCGTGGCCTCAAGGGTCTGTCGATCTGGCACGACGGTCCGGTCTATGTGTTTACCAAGGGTGCGCCGGCCCTCACGCCTGAAAGCCTGAAGGGGCAGAAGATGCGCGTGGCGCCGTCGAAGTCGCTCGAGGCGATGCTGGGCAAGGTCGGGGCGACAAGCATTTCGATGCCCGCCACCGAAGTCTATCTGGCTTTGCAGCAGGGCGTTGCCAACGGCGTCGTCTCGACGCCGACCTACGCCGCACCGGCTCGCTGGGGTGAAGTTCTCAACGCCATGACCCGTTCGCTGTGGGGCGTGGGCGGCTACGCGCTGACCATCAACAAGGCTTCCTGGGCCAAGCTCGATCCAGCTCAGCAGAGCGCACTGGAGCGCGCGGTCAAGGATACCGAGAAGTGGAATCACGAGCAGACTCTCGAGAACATCCGCGCCTCGGAAGCCGCACTCGCAGCGGGCGGCATGAAGATCCACGATCTGACGCCTGAACAGCGCGAAGCATGGGTCAAGCTGGCCAAGGATATCTGGGCGTCCGGCTCCGACGACGTCAAGAAGATGATCTCCGACGTTCAAAAGTCGCAGTAAGCGAACGGAGCACGGAGATGACGTCGGTTCGTCGCCTATTGAACTTGTGGGATCAGTTTGAGGCGCAGGTCGGTGGCCTGTTTCTCTTCATCTCCGTGCTTCTCGTTTTTCTGCTGATCGTCTTGCGAAGCCTGAGCATCGGCGTCAGCGGTCTCTACGAAATCGCGACCTTCTGCATGATCTTCAGTGTCATGCTGACCGCGAGCCTGGGCATCAAGCGCAATATCCATGTGCGGATCGATATTCTCAGCAACGTCGTGCCGGCAACTGTCGGCTTCGCGCTTGAAATCGGCGCCATGCTGATTGTCCTGATCGTCGCGGCCTATCTTTCCTACTCGGGCTATCTGCTGGTCGAGGAAAGTCTGTTGCTGGGCGACAGCACACTCGGAACCATTCGCGTTCCGATGTGGATTCCTCAGTTGATCATGCCAATTGGCAGCGCGCTCATGACGCTGCGAACGATCGAGCGCCTTCATTTCATCCTGTCGGGAGGGCCGCGCTTGCTGCAGAGCGCGTCTTCCGAGGCGCACGTACTTTAGACCAGTCGCCCGAAAGGCTCTTGCATGCTAAATGTTGTTGGAGCCTTTGGCCTGACCGTTCTGATCGGCGCCCCGATCGCGTTCTCCCTGATTTTCTCCGGGCTCGTCTATATCGTGTCGACGGGCGCGTATCCGAGTACACTGTCCTCCTATTTGTTCTCGACCCTGAACTCGAGCGCGCTGCTTTCGATTCCGTTCTTCATTCTGTCCGCCGAAATTCTGAATCACAGCGGCGCCACCAAGCGTCTGGTGTCGATGGTGGATGCGTGGGTGGGGCACAACCGCGGCGGCCTGCCGGTGGTGGCCGTGATTGCGGTGGCGTTCTTCTCGGCCATTTGCGGATCGTCGGCAGCAACGGCGGCGGCGATCGGATCGGTCATGATTCCGGAAATGGTCGAGCGCGGTTACGACAAGCGTTTTACGGTCGGCCTGATCGCCACAGCCGGCGGTTTGGGAATCCTGATTCCGCCGTCGATCCCGCTGATTATCTACGGGATGATCACCGAGATATCGATCGATCGTCTCTTCAGGGCCGCGATGCTGCCCGGCATCATCCTCGCAACGATTCTCGGGTGCGTGGCCTATTTCATGGGCCGTCGGTCGGGCGTCGAGCCGTCGCCGCGCCGCTCCTGGGCGGAGCGCATGCGCGAGACCAGGCAGGCGGGCGGCGTTCTGCTGATGCCGGTCATCATTCTGGGAGGCATCAACACCGGCCTGTTCACGGCGACCGAGAGCGCTGCCATCGCCTGCGTTTACGCGCTGGCCCTTGCCGTCTTCGCATTCAAAGTCCCGCTGCGGGAAATTCCCCGCATGCTGACGGGATCGGCGTCGACCGCGACCATGATCCTCCTCATTCTCGCGGCCGCCAACCTGTTCAGCTACGCACTGACCTCCGAGCGGGTGCCGCATTCGATCTTCGATTACCTGACCAGGCTTCAACTGGAGCGCTGGCAACTGCTGCTGATGTTGATGCTGTTTTTCATCGTCGCAGGGATGTTTCTTGAGGTGATCTCGATTATCCTGATCACAATGCCGATTCTGCTTCCGGTATTGACGTCTGCCAATATCGATCCGATCCACTTTGCGATCCTGCTCGTGGTGAACATGGAGCTGGCGGTCATTACGCCGCCGATAGGTCTCAACCTGTTCGTTATCAGCGCGATCAGCAATGTGCCGGTGATAGACGTGTTCCGGGGCACGCTGCCATTTGCGCTGGTGCTCGTGTTGTTTCTACTCGCGTTGATGTATATGCCGGGTGCCGGCTGGCTGATGGGCGGTTGACGACTGCGTGACGGTGAGGTGGGCGGACATCCGGTTTCCGGATCGGGGCAAGATGGCGAATCTCATGCAAGTTCCTGACTGGCTTCCGACGATCGAGAGCGGCACGTCCGTCAAATATACGTCGATTGTCGATGCCATCACGAAAGCGGTTGAAAGCGGCTCCCTGCCGGAAGGGGCACGGTTGCCGCCGCATCGCGAACTGGCCGGACTGCTTGGGGTGACGGTGGCAACCGTCACCAAGGCGATCACCGATCTCAATCGCAAGGGACTGCTGGCGAGCCGCCGCGGATCGGGCACCTTTGTGCGCTCCCCCAACGCGAACCGTTCCACCTCCGAGGATACTGCCGGCCCGAAGGACCTCGCCGTGAACCGGCCCGCGGTGGGGCCGGTCGCGCACGCGCTGGCTCAGGCATTGAACGAGGTTCGTCTCGAATGCGGCAGCGAGCTTTTGTTCGGTTATGAACCTGCCGGAGGTTCGGTTCTCCATCGCCGGGCCGGTTCGCTTTGGCTGGCGGGGCGGGGGATCGAGGCGACGGACGACCATATTCTGGTTACGCCGGGTGCAAATGATGGATTGCTCGCCGCCCTCGCGACGGTGACGCGGCCGGGCGCGACCGTCTTGTGCGAGGCGGTGAATTACGCGGGATTGCGGCGCATCGCGCACCTTCTCGGGCTTTCGCTGGTGGGTGTTCCCATCGACGTGAAGGGGATGATTCCTGCCGCGCTGGCGGACGCATGCAAGCAGCACCGTCCCCACGCGGTGATTTGCACGCCGGTCACGCACAATCCCACCGGCGCATCCCTGGACGCGGAACGCCGCCGTGAACTTGCAAACGTGGTCCGGCGCGAGAAGATTGTTCTGATCGAGGATGACATCAACGGTCATCTGGGAGCGACCGAACCGGAGACCCTTTTTTCGCTCGCTCCGGAGCAGACGATCTACGTCACGAGCATGTCGAAGTGCCTGAGTGCGGGCCTGCGGGTCGGCTTCATGACCGCGTCGCCGGGCATGATGGCGGGTTTGCGTGACTCGCTGTATTCGACCAACTGGACCGCGCCCTCCCTGCATGCCGCAATTGCGTCGCGTCTTATCGTCACCGGCATGGCCGAACAATGCGTCGCGGATCAACGCCAGGAAGCCGCTGCTCGCATGGCGCTGGTGCATACGTATCTGGGCAAGCACGCGGTGAGCGATGGGCCAAGCTATCATGCGTGGATCGAACTCGATCGATCGATCCGGCCCGAGGAACTCTGCGTTCAGCTTCTCAAGGCGGGCATCATGGTTTCGCCGGCGCATCATTTTGCCGTGCCGGGCAGTCCCGTTCCGAACGCGATCCGGATAGGCCTTGGCGGTGTAGAGGCCCGGGTTGAGCTGGAGGATTGTTTGCGCGTCGTAGGTTCTTACCTCGCGCCCCAAACCAGGATGCTCGGAGCGATCGCGTAGGGATTGAATTATATTAGGACAATTTGGAAAATTATCGGAATTGTTCTATAAGTGTATTGCGATTATCTGGAGTTTAGCTATTGTGGCTTCAGGGTCGTGGAACGCCCCAACGGACAAACAGGCTGGAGGTCGCGGACAATGACTTACGTAAGCAATGAAGTGCTGGTCACGGGTGAGCCCTACACGCCCGGTCTGTCCCGTTTCCACGTTGCGGCGGAGTTCGGGTTCAAGCCATCGGAGGTCGTGAAACTCGGTTCGGCCGAGAATCCTTACGGGCCGTCGCCGAAGGCTCTCGTCGCTGTCGCCGGAGCGTTCAACGAGCTCGATCTCTATCCGAGCTGGACGTCCGAAAAGCTGCGCGTGAAGATTGCCGAGAAATACGGCTTCGAACCCGATCAGGTCATCTGCGGGACCGGCGAGACGGAAGTCATCGCCTGCGTCATCCGGGCCTTTGCGAAGGCCGGCGACAACATCGTGATGTTCAGGCCCTGTTTCCCGATCTATCACATCTTCGCGGAGAACGAGGGGCGGGTGCCGGTCTATGTCGACATGGGCCCCGGCTTTGCATTTCCCATCGATCGCTACATCGAGACCATGAAGTCGTCGAATGCGCGCATCGCCTTCCTGACCAACCCCCACAGTCCTTCGGGCCAGTTGATGAGTGAAGCGGACATCCGCCGCGTCTGCGAGGCGGCCGGCGATACGCTCGTCGTGCTCGACGAGGCGTACATCCACTTCACCGAAACCGAGGGCGGTATGGCCCTCGTGCGCGACTACAAGAACCTCATTGTCCTGCGCACGTTCTCCAAGGCATTCGGCCTTGCGGGGCTGCGTGCCGGCTTCGGCATTTCCTCGGCTGAGCGCATCGTGCCGCTGCTCAACATCAAGCCGACCTGGAACATGGGATGCGCGCAGGTGGCCGGCGCGGCCGCGGCGCTCGACGACGACGAGCACGTTCGCCGCACGGTCGCGATGATCGTGGAGATGCGCGGCTACGTTGCCCAGCGCATGTCGAGTCTCAAGGCATTCCGCATGGTCCCCAACTCGCGTTCGAACTTCTTCCTGATTGAAACCTTGAATCCAGCGCTCGACTCGACGAAGACGTTTGAGGAGTTGTTGAAGTTCGGCGTGATCGTCAAGGACGGTTCGGTTTCGTTCAAGGGACTCGGCAAGCGTTATCTGCGGTCGGATGTCAGCCTGCAGCCGCATATGGACCGTCTGGTCGACGCGCTGACTGAAATCGAGCGGCGTGTTGGCTGAGGCAACAGAGCAGGCGGAGGTCTCGTTGCTGTCAGAACATCCGAGCCCACATCCGGGTCGGCTGCGTATCGGAATTGATGTCGGTGGTACCTTTACGGACGCCGTCGTTTTCGATGCGTCATCCGGCGCCTGCCTTGATGCGTTCAAGGTTCCGTCTACGCCCGACGATCCGGGCCGCGCCGTGTTGCAGGCCCTTCACCGCATCGGTGAACGGTGGTCGCTCGCCGATGCGACCACCTGCCATGGCACGACGATTGGTACCAATGCGTTGATCGAACGCAAGGGCGGTCCAACGGCGCTGGTCACGACACGCGGCTTCAGAGACGTTCTCGCCCTGCGTCGGCAGGCGCGCGCTGAACTCTATACGTTCGATCAGCATATGAGTGAGCCGCTGATCCCGCGCGCTGCGCGCCTCGAAATCGATGAACGCATTGCGTATGACGGCGAAGTGATCGAAGCCGTCTCCGGCCTCGATCAACTCATCCAGTCGATCCGCAATCTCAATGTCGATTCCATCGCGGTCTCGCTTCTGAATGCCTATGCATCCGCGACGCACGAGCAGCAGATCGAAGTAGCGCTGCGCAAGGCGTTCCCGGATGCCTTCATTTCGACGTCGAGCGACGTTGCCCCGGAGATACGCGAGTACGAACGCACCAGCACGGTGGCGATGAACGCCTATCTCGGCCCGGTGGTGAGCCGCTACATTACCGATCTTGCGGAAGAGGTTCGCGCCACCGGCTCGCGCGCGCTCTATGTCGTCAAATCGAACGGCGGGCTGACTTCTCCCGTCAATGCCGCGCGGTATCCCGTGCATCTGGTGGAATCCGGTCCCGCCGCGGGAATGACCGCGACCGCGCGGTTCGGCGCGTCGATCGGCCGGCCGGATGTTCTCGCGTTCGACATGGGCGGCACCACGGCGAAAGCCGGGGTCGTGCTCGCCGGCGAACCGCGGTTGACCGATGAATTTTATGCCGACGCGCTGGTCGAAGGCCGGAATGTCGGCGGGTATCCGATCATCTCGTCGGTCATCGACCTTGTCGAGATCGGCGCCGGCGGCGGCAGCCTTGCCTGGCTCGACGACGCCGGTGTGCTGAAGGTCGGGCCACGAAGCGCCGGCGCTCGCCCGGGGCCGGCCTGCTATGGTCATGGCGGCGAATTGCCCACGGTGACCGATGCACACGCGGTAATCGGAACGCTGGTGCCGGAACTGCTGGAAGCCTCGACCATCACGATCCAGGTCGATCTTGCGCGGCATGCGATCGCAACCCATCTGGCCGAGCCGCTCGGTTGGACCGTCGAGCGCGCAGCGCACGCGATCCTCGACATCGCGGTCGCCAATATGGCGGAAATGGTTCGCCTGGCCACGGTGCGGCGCGGTCTGGACCCGCGTGATTTTGTCCTCGTTCCATCAGGCGGCGCCGGCCCACTGCATGCGGTGGCGATCGCGCGCGAGGTCGGCATCTCCGAAATCGTCGTTCCGCCACTTCCGGGGATGTTTAGCGCGCTTGGCGCGATATTGTCGCCGATACGCCACGACGTCAGCGCGTCCTTCCTTCGCTATGTCCGCGACGTCTCCGCAAGCCAGTTGAGCCAGGCATTTGCGCCTTTGAATGAAAAGCTCGACAGGCTGTTCGCCGCCGAACAGGAACAGGTCGAGCAGCCGCGCACTCTGAGGTTTGCCGATATTCGTTTCCGCGGGCAGCTATTCCAGCTCAAGATTCCCCTCGGCGACTTCGGCGACGAGTTTCCCGACAGTTCGGTGCTTGAAGCCAGGTTCCGCGCCGCTTACGCGGCGGAGTACGGTTTTGACTTGCCGAACGGCGTGCCGGAAATCGTCAACCTGCGCCTGTCAGCGACGGCCGAGCCGGAAAGCATCGCCGGACTTGCTGTGGCGTCAGGCTCAAGCGTCGGAACAGCGGCGACTTTGGCCGGCTTGCGCACCACGCTCGTCGATGCTTCCGGGGCGAAGACCGAGGCTCCGGTGCTTTTCGCTGACACCGCTCCCGTTGACCGCGACATTCAGGGACCGGCGATCCTCGCCATCGCGGGCGCAACGATCTGGCTCCAACCGGGAAACACCGCGCGTATCGATGCGCGCGGCAGCGTTCACATCAAGGTGTCACATCCGCAATGATAGGTTCAACAGGACTTCTTCGATCCGATCCCGTCACATTCGAGGTCGTTCGCAACGGGCTCTACGCCATATGCGAGGAAATGAAGACTGTCCTGATGCGGACATCATTCTCGCCGTTGCTCAGCCTGTCGGCTGACCTGTCGTGCGCGATTCTCGACGCGAGCGGCGGCGTTGCCGCGCAGGGCCACGACATCCCCGTGCACCTCGGGGCCATGCCGTTTACTGGCCGCGCCGTCCTGGCGGCTTTTCCCCCCGAGACATGGGAGCCCGGCGACGCGGTGCTCCTGAACGATCCCTATCTCGGCGGCACACACCTGCCTGATATGTCGATGCTCACGCCGGTGTTTCACGACGGTCAATTGCTCGCATTCGCAGCCACGCGCGTGCACTGGCCCGATGTGGGCGGGATCGCGGCAGGCAGTTCGTCGATTTCGGATGAGATCATCAAGGAAGGATTGCGGATTCCGCCGGTGAAGATCGTTTCTCGCGGAGAAATCCGGCGCGATCTCCTGGGCGTGATTCTGGCGAATGTCCGCATCCCCGACGATCGGCTGGGCGACTTTCTCGCCCAGCAGGCGGCAAACAATCGCGGCGTTCAACGCCTGACCCAGATCGCGGCGCGCTACGGCCGCGAGATGCTGACGGCAGTATTGATGGAGTCGCAACATTACAGCCATTTGCAGGTGCGTGCGCGCCTCGAGCGGCTGCCGGATGCCGAAGTTGAATTTGCCGAAACGCTCGACGGCGACGGCTTCGATGCGCCGGGCGCGGAATCACTGCGCATGCAGGTTCGCATCGTGAAGGCGGGAAGCCGTTTCGACGTCGACTTCACCGGCTCGACCGGGCCGGCGCGAGGCCCGGTCAATGCACCGCTGCCCGTGACCGCATCGGCGGTCTACTACACCATGCTGGGATTTGTCGGTGGAAGCATTCCACCGAACTCTGGCGCGTATGCCAGTGCGACGGTCACCGCACCGGAAGGAAGCATCGTCAACGCGCGGTATCCGTCGCCCGTGGTCGGCGCCAATACCGAGACCTCGAACCGCATCGTTGATCTGCTGCTGGCGGCGCTGGCCAAGGCCTATCCTGACCAGGTGCCTGCGGGCAGCTATGGTTCGGCGTGCGTCTATACGCTCGGGGGATACGACCGGGCGCGCGACCGGCCGTTCGTGCACTACGAAACGATCGGTGGGGGTTCGGGTGCGCGGTCAGGCGCAACGGGGGCCGCCGGAATGCGTGTGCACATGGGTAACACCATGAACCTGCCGATCGAGTCGATGGAAGCGAGTCTTCCGTTGCGTTTCAAGGCCTACGAACTAGTCGAGGGCTCTGGCGGGGCGGGGCGCTGGCAGGGTGGCGAAGGCGTCCGCAAGGAGGTCGAAATCCTGAGCGACGGCGTCAATGCCTCGGTGCTTGGCGAGCGCAGCCATACGGTCGCCCTTGGCGTGGCCGGAGGCGAAGCCGGCGCGCGGGCATCCTTCGTTGTTCACAGGGCTGACGGCAGTCGCGAGAGCCTGTCGTCCAAGAGTGGTCCGCATCGCCTGAATACCGGCGATCGCATTGAATTCCGCACGGCCGGCGGTGGCGGCTGGGGTGCTCAAGGCAATAAAACCGGGGAGAAGCAAAAATGACGACTGCCAGGGAAACGGGTCGCAAAATTCGGGTCGGATTGCTCGTGCCTTCCTCAAATACGGTGATGGAGAACGACCTGCATGCAGGGCTGCCGAAGGACCGTTACACCGTGCACACGGCGCGCATGTACCTCGAGGAGACCACACGCTCGGCCGAAATCGAGATGATCGAGCAGCATGCGCCCAAGGCCGCCGCTGATGTCGGCACCGCGGGGCTCGATCTGCTGGTTTTCGGCTGCACGTCGGCGGGCTCGCTGTTCGGTCTCGATTACGATCGCAAGGTCTGCAAGGACCTCGGTGAGCTGGCCAAGTGTTCCTCGCTCGGTACGATCTCGGCGGTGAATGCCGCGCTGGATATGCGCGGGTTCAAGAAACTTGCAGTCATCACGCCCTATATCGACGATCTGACCCTGGCGGTGGCCAGCGCGGCCGAAAATGGCAATCGCAAAATCGTGGCTGCTCACGGCATGGGTATCGACATCAATGTGGAACTGGCGACGCCGACTCCGTCGGAGATCGTCAGCTTCGCTGTTGATCGCCTTCGTGGCGTCGAGATGGATGGACTGTTCGTATCCTGCACGAACTTTCGTGCGCTTGAGGCGGTCAAGGAATTGGAGGCAGTCTTTCATGTCCCCGTCGTGACGAGCTGTCTTGCTGTTATTGAACAGGTGAGAGCAAAATTCGAATAGTGCGTGCGCACGGCGGGATTATTGCCACATAGAAATCCATGGGGGCCTTCCGCCATAAGGCACCACTGCGGATGCGCGGACGGCCGGTTGGCCCCTGGGCCAACAGGCCGGCTCCTTACTTTGTAAGATTGAGTTTCTCGGCCATGCGAACGAGTTCGACGACGGTGCGAACGCCCAGTTTCTCCATCACCCGGCCGCGGTGAACCTTGATGGTCTTCTCGACAGTGCCGAGGTCGCCGGCAATCTGCTTGTTGAGGCGTCCTGCGACGACATGCACCAGAACTTCGCGCTCGCGCGGGGTGAGGGTTTCGACTTTCGCCTGGATCGATGCCAGCTCGGAATGAACCTTGCGCGCATGGGCGTCCCTGACCTCGGCACGGGATATGGCATCGAATAGATCCTCGTCCTTCACCGGCTTGGTCAGAAAATCGATTGCCCCCGCCTTCATGGCGCGCACGCTGGTCGGAATGTCTCCCTTTCCGGTGACGAACACCACGGGGCGATGAAAGCCGTCGGAGGCGGTCAGCGCCCGCTGAAGTTCCAGCCCATCAAGGTCTGGCATCGAGACATCCAGAATCGCACAGCCCGGCACCGCCACGTCATGCTCCTCGAGGAATAGCCGCGGCGAAGCATACGGCTGCACCTCATAGCCCTTGACCCGAAGCAGTCGCGACAGCGCCTTCAGTACGCCGGGGTCATCATCGACCAGGTAAACAGTGAATTTCTCTGCCATGCAATGTCAGTCGCCCGCGTTTGAGCTGATAACGAAAACCCCGCAATTGTGCCGCCGGTCTGTTGGTCGACTGGAATAAGCTTGCCTCGCTGGCTTTTCGCGAGAAGGGAAAAAGAGTACTTTCACCATTCCGAAAACAGATCGCCATTTCAAATACTGAACTTTAACAAACAGGTGACGCTAGAGAGCGCACATACATTAGACACATTAGAAAGAACGCCGCGTCGCAGCATTTCTGTGACGGCCATGGCACCGTCAAAGCCATATCCTCAACAAAATCAACGCGAAAGTTCTCCCCTGGGGCGTTGGGGCCAAAAGCGGACCTTCCGGGATGCGGAATTCAGGCCGTTCAACCCCAGTAATACGCATCGGAAGGCTGCGCCCAGCGTACCCGCATGCTGCCTCGGCGCACATACTCGGCTGTGCACAAAATATGCGCGGTGCTTGTTGTTGAGACAGGCCACGGCGGGACCGCAGGATGTCATCAGGTACGAATGACTTACCCACCTCGCGCTTCCCGGGTAGACAACCGGGAACCGCATGATTTATCTTGGCATTCGGTTTTCTGAACTGGATCGGATCTCGTGCGAGCTTACGATCAAGTTGATGGGCCAGGTATCAAACGGTCGCTTTTTCGGCTCGTCATATGTTTGCTGGCGGTTCTAGGTTTGGGTGACAAGTCGCGCGCGGACGTGCCGCCGCGGCGCGTCCTTATTCTCCACTCCTACAATTATACGTTTCCGGCTACCGCAGCTATTTCTGACTCGCTACGCAAAGCACTTGGCCGCTTCCCCCAGCCGCTGGAAGTCGAAGCCGATTTTCTTGACCTGGCAAGGCGGCCGGACGCAGCACACGCGCTGCGAACCGCAAATTTCCTGCAAGCGAAATATGCGAACGTACGTTTCGACGCGGTCGTAATCGTCGGCACTGCGGGAATCCCGTTCCTTCTCAGGTATCGCGACCTGATTGCGCCGGGCGTGCCCGTCGTGTTGTCCGATATAACGCGCTCGACTCTCGATGCTTTGCATTTGCCCGCCGACATCACTGCGGTCGTGAACGATTACAAGCCGGAAAAGACCCTGGAACTCGCTGAAGCCCTTCAACCCGGCGCACGGCGGCTTGTGGTGATAAGTGGAAGCAGCATTGACGATCGACGCTGGCGAGCGAATGGACGTAGGGCTGTTGAGGCTCACAATAATCCCAGATTGGAAGTCGAATACTGGTTTGACCACACATACAGCGGACTGCTGGAAGATGTGTCCAAATTGCCGGACGATACTATCGTCCTGTACCTGACGTTCTTTGCCGACAGCGAAGACAGCCGCTTTATACCCAGGGACGTGGCTGCCGCGCTCGCGAAAGCCTCTGCCGCGCCGGTCTATGGCTTCTTCGATACGTATATCGGCAGCGGGATCGTGTGAGGATATCTCGAAACCTATCAGTCGATTGGGGCGACCACCGCTGAGGTAGTCCTTGAAATCCTTTCGGGCGCGGACGTCACCAAGCTCCCCCCGCGCGAGAGCGCCAGACCTGGTTTCCGCGTCGATGCGCGAGCCATGGAACGATGGGGTCTCAAGCAGAGCAAACTTCCCCCCGGCACCACCGTGCTGTTCGACGAGCCGGGCCTTTGGGAGCAGAACCGCTACCTTATCTCCGGGACTGCGGCCATCGTCGCCTTTCAATCATCAATCCTTGCCGGGTTGTTGTTCCAACGGCGCCGGCGCCGGCAAGCCGAAGAATCGCTCAAGGAGAGCGAAGACCGCATGACCTTCGCCGCGGCTGCCGCAAGTATCGGCTTGTGGCAGTTCGATCGGGGGACCGACCAGCTATGGGCTACCGAACACTGCCGGGCGATACTGGGCCTGCCGGCAGACACGCCCCTCACGCGCGAGACGTTTCTGGCCACGGTCCATCCCGACGATCGCTACATTGCGGCGCGCGCACTTCGGGGCACCTTGAAGGGGGGGCGATCTGCCGTAACTGACGTTCGCGTTGCCGGGCCCCACGACGAGGTGCGCTGGGTGCGCATTCGTGCGCGTTCGGACATCGACGGACCGAGAAGGCCGAGCCAACTGAGCGGTATGTTCGCCGACGTCACGGACCAGAAGGTTGCCGAAGCCGATCTTGAACTGCAGCGCCAGGAAGTCGCGCACCTGATGCGCGTCACCGCGCTGGGCGAGCTTTCCGGTGCGATCGCCCACGAAGTCAATCAACCGCTCACCGCCATCCTGTCGAATGCGCAGGCCGCGCTGTATCTGTTGGCGCCGGAATCGCCAAACTTCAGCGAAATTAGCGATGCCCTCAAGGATATCGTGCATGAAGATAACCGCGCCAGTGAGGTCATCCAGCGGCTGCGTGGACTGCTCAAGAAGGGCGAGAGCAGGTCGGTCTCCGTCGATCTCAACCAACTCGTCGATTCGACATTGGCCCTGCTGCGGCACCAGTTGATTGGGCGTCGGGTCACCGTCGCCACCGATCTGGCAAGCAACCTGCCGGCCATCATCGGTGACCCCGTGCAATTGCAGCAAGTTCTACTCAACCTCATCATGAACGCGATGGATGCGATGGCCTCGACGCCGGACGCGCTGCGCCGAATCCAGATCAGCACCCGGGCGACGGCGACCGGAACCGTCGAGGTCTGCCTGAAAGACCACGGGCCGGGATTAAAAGCGGCAGATGTGAAGCGCGTGTTCGTACCGTTCTACACCACCAAGGATCATGGCCTCGGTCTCGGCCTGTCCATTTGTGCGACGATCATTGAACAGCATGGCGGCAGGATCGGTCTGCGGAACGACGATTCCGGCGGTGCCGTCGCGGAGATCTCGCTGCCGGCGCAGATGGTGGCTGTAGCGGCTCAATGATTGAGAAGTTCGGGTCATAGCGCCTGAGCTGCTTCCGCAGCCCATTTTTCGCCAATTTCACCACCGTCCAACGGTCATCGGGCCCACAAATTCATCTGCAGGCAGGTCAAAAGGCTCACATAGCTTGGTGTGCCGCCAATACTCTCCTGTGGAATGCATTGCGCCTTGCTGGACGCCGGGAATTTCGACCATTGGCTCACCAACTGTTGCCGGGCCTTTTTTTCATCATCCACACAGATCTTGACGGTCTGATCGACCGAAAGCCCGGCCGTCGCCGCCACGTCCAGTTTGCAGCTTCGGGCGACGTCAAACGTCGGGACCCGATCGGCCACCGCG
>Ga0190271_10001276_pt1 | contig 14167 bp, 11 predicted proteins | sample Popmic356T_FD_133747 | JGI IMG/M metagenome (GOLD analysis project Ga0190271, IMG submission 133747) | Populus adjacent soil microbial communities from riparian zone of Weber River, Utah, USA - 356 T | ecosystem: Environmental > Terrestrial > Soil > Riparian zone | place: USA: Utah | collected...
GTGGGCCGCTACACGTTCTCCGCCTACCGCGAGGTCCACCAGGTGATGGCCGACCACGGCGACGCCGCCAAGCCGATCTGGATGACCGAGCTGGGCTGGAGCACGCAGGGCGGCCGGTGCCCGGTCGGGGAGAAGGCCGGGACCAAGCCGCTGGGCGTGTCGCCGAAGCGGCAGGCGCGCTATCTCCGCGCGGCGTACCGGTGCCTTGCCGCCGACCCGGTGATCGGCGTGGCGCTGTGGTTCGGGATCCAGGACATCCGCGGGTCGCGGCACGCGGGCGGGTTCGGGCTCTACCGGAGCGGCGGGCGGGCCAAGCCGGCCGCGAAGGCGTTCCGGAAGCTGGACAAGGGCATCCGGCCGCGGCGTGGCTGCGGCGGGTACGTCGACCGCACGGCCCCGACGATCAAGGTCCTCAGCCCGTCGGCCGGGCGGCGGTTCAAGGACAAGGTCAGCGTGCGCGTGCGCGCGTACGACAACCGCGGCGGAACGGGGATCGGGCGGATCAGCATGGCGCTCGACGGCGAGCACGTCACCTCGTGGCGCTCGCGCGGCTCGATCTCGCCGTGGTGGGCGAGCGCGGACTGGACGCCCGGCGTCCACACGCTCACCTTCACCGTCAAGGACCGCGCGAACAACGCGACGACGACGTCGGTGCAGGTCGTCAAGCTGCGCCGCGGGCGCGGCTGACCGGGCTCAGCGCGGGAAGCGCGGACAGCCGCGGCGCGCATGCGCGCGCGGCCGCGTGACCTTGCGGCCCGCCTTGAGCCACTGGGCGCGCGCGACGGACGGCGCGCCGGTCGTCGCCCACGCGACGACGCCGCGGCCGCGGCGGTCGACGGCGAGCCGCGGACGGCCGGGCGCGTCGGCGTCGCGGCGCGACTGCGTCAGTGACACCCCGCGCGAGAACCACCGCCCCTTGCGCGTGCGCGCGTACGCGATGCAGCTCGTCCGGCCCTCGTTCGCGTAGCCGACCACCGCGGCGTGGAGCCGTCCGCGGCCGTCCTGCGCGAGCGCGGCGGACGCCGTGTTCGCGGCCACCTCGTAGAACAGCCCGCGCGGGCGGCCCCAGCCGCGGGCGCGCAGCCTGCGGATCACCTGCGGCGCGACGCCGTAGGCCTGGTCGAGGATCGGGACGCCGTACATGACGAACGCGCCGCGCGGGCCGGCCGCTCCGCGCGGCTCGTCCCACTGGCGGGTGACCGGCTTCGCCGGCCACGGCAGCCAGGAGGCGTCCGCGAACGGGTCGGCGCCCTTCAGCACGCGGTAGCCGAACCCGTCGGCCGGGCTGCCGAGCAAGGCCAGGGTGCGCCCGTTGGGCATCCGCGCCAGGTCGCCGGGGTAGTCGAACACGCCGGTCGTGCCGTCGGGGCGCTTGTCGAGGTTGAGCAGCGCCGTGGTCGGCGGCCCGCCGAGCGGCGCGCGCTGGAACAGGTTGCCGCCGGTCGTCGACTCGAGCAGGTCGACCGAGAGGCCGTCGGCGGTGAGCACCGCGGCGTCGAGCGCGCCGCCGATCCCGACCCCGATCGCCACCGGCCCGGACCAGGCGACGCCGTCGGCCGAGCTGAACGCCCAGACCGACTCGTCGGGGTCGTCGGCGAGCGCCTCGCGCCCGGCGACGACGAACAGCGCGCCGTCCTGCGGGCGGCGCAGGATGGTCGGGCGGCCGGCGCGCCCGTCGAGCGCCAGCGTGGCCGAGCGCGCGCACGCCCGGGCGCCGCGCGGCAGCGCGCAGTAGCCGATCAGCTCCTCGGCGATCCCCCACACGACATGGGCTGTGCCGGCGTCGTCGACGACCGCGCTGGGGCTGCCGCCGTCGCCGGGCCCGAGCGCGACCGGTGCGCGCTCGAACGCGGCCTGCGCCTGCGGGGCGAGCGCGAGCAGCGCCGCCGTCGCCGCCGCGAGCACGAACGTCCGCACCGCCTGCACGGGGCGCACCCTACCCCCGACGCCGCGTCGTGACACTGCCGCGACTGGCAGGATGCGCCGCATGAGCGGCGAGGAGCGGTCGATCGCGGCGAGCGGCGCGCCGGTGACGCGGCCGGAGATCGCGACCGAGCTGCGGGCGCTCGGCGTCCGGCCGGGCGGCGTGCTGCTCGTGCACTCGTCGCTCTCGGCGCTCGGCTGGGTCGTCGGTGGCGGGCCGGCGGTCGTCGCGGCGCTGCGCGACGCGCTCGGACCGGACGGCACGCTCGTCGTCCCGACCCATACCGGCGGCAACTCCGACCCGGCGGGCTGGGGCGCGCCGCCCGTGCCCGAGTCCTGGTGGCCGGTGATCCGCGAGCACATGCCGGCCTTCGACCCGGCGGTGACGCCGGCGCGCGGGATCGGCATGATCCCCGAGATCGTGCGGACCTGGCCCGGCGCGCGCCGCAGCGCGCATCCGCAGGTCTCGTTCGCCGCCCTCGGCCCCGCGGCCGAGCAGGTCACCGCCGACCACGCGCTCGACTCCGGCTTCGGCGAGCGGTCGCCGCTCGCGCGGATCGAGGCGCTCGACGGCGACGTGCTCCTGCTCGGCGCCGGCCATGGGTCGAACAGCTCGCTGCACCTCGCCGAGCATCGCGTGCCCGATCCGCCGCGGGAGCGGAGCGCGGCCGCGGTGATGACCCCCGCGGGGCGCCGCTGGGTCGAGTGGGAGGACGTCGTCGCGGACGAGGAGGACTTCGAGGCGCTGGGGGCGGCGTTCGACGCGACGGGCGCCGTGGCGATCGGGCCGGTCGGCCGCGCGGAGGCGCGGCTCATGCGTCAGCGGGAGCTGGTCGCGTTCGGGGTCGGGTGGCTGGTGGAGCACCGGGCGAACGGCAACGGCGGGCATTGAGGGAGGTCCGGACGGCGTGGATAACGTCGAGATCGTGGCGCCCGGGGCGGCCCGGCCGACGTTTTCCACCTATACGGGGGAGAACGTCGATCGCGGCGTGATCGCAGCCCGGAAATCGACGTTTTGCGCCCCCCGTCCGAGCCCTCCCTTCAATGCCAGCCGTCGACGTTCGCCGGCGGAGACCACCCACCGCCTCACTCGCCGCGCACGACCTCGCCGTCCCCGTTGACCGTCGCCGACACCGGCGCATCGTCGATCCGCACCTGGAACTCCCCGCTCGTGGTGCCGTCGGCCAGCTCCGCATCGCCCTCCAGCGACGGCGACAGCCGCCACCGCACCGTGTAGTCCCCCGGCCGGACCGCCGTGAGCTTCCACGTCACCGGGCGCGTCCGCCCCGAACCGAGCGGCCCGACCGTCCACGTGTTCACGTACGCCGACTCGCCCCCCGCCGGCCCGCGGTCGACCACCCACACCGGGCGGGCGCTCTCGGCGAGCGCCGGGTCGTCGTCCGCCGTCCCGAACGCCACCGGCGCGGCCCCGCCGGTCGTCGGCTCGGTCTCGACCGTCACGGCCAGGTCCGGGACCTCGCGGTCGCCCGTGTTCGCGACGTCGAGGCGCATCGTCGACGGCTCGGCCACGCGCTGCTCGGGCGGGAAGGTGGCGTCGGTCACGTCCAGGCTGAACGTGCCGGACGGCGCGTCGGCGTCCTGGCGCTGGTCCCCGCATCCGGCGGCGAGCACGGCGGCCGCGCCCACGAGGAGCACCACGAGGCGGACACGGGCGGCGTCCCTCATCCCGGCGGCGACCTTACCAGCGCCCCGGAGCGCCGGCGGGCGCATGCCATCGGCCATCCGTCGACATCGCCGCAAGACGACGCGACGGCACCCGTTTGCCCAGGCAGAATGCCGCCCGTAGTCTGTCGGCCGGAGGGACGGGCCGGATTCCGGCACAAACGCAGAGGGGAGCGACGTGGCAGTACGAGGGATGGCCGATCGGGCCTTCCTACCGGCGAAGGGCCTGCTCGAAGAGGTGGGCGACATGATGATCCTCACGGGGAAGACCATCGTGTCCGCGGTCCGTCCGCCGTACCCCTACGGCGGCGAGTTCGTGTCCCAGTTCCTCTTCGCGCTGAAGCTCTGCTGGTTCCCGCTCGTCGTCTCGACGGTCGCCTTCGGCTATGCCGCCCCGGGCCTCCAGGCGGCGAACTTCCTCGTCCTGTTCGGCGCGCTCGACCGGCTCGGCGGCTTCTTCGTGCTCGCCTCGATCCGCGAGTTCGCGCCGTTCGTGACCGCGATCGTCCTCGCCGGCGTGGCGGGGACCGCGATCACCGCCGACCTCGGCGCCCGCAAGATCCGCGAGGAGCTCGACGCGCTGCAGGTGCTCGGCGTCGACCCGGTGAAGAACCTCGTCGTCCCGCGCTTCCTCGCCCTGATGCTCGTGACCGGCCTGTTCGACATCTACGCGATCCTCTTCGGCGTCTTCGGCGGCATCGTCACGACGCTCGTCTACGACCAGCCGCTCGGCCCGTTCCGCGCCACGTTCCTCACCAACGCGTCCGTGGTCGACCTCTGGGGTTCGGTCCTGAAGTGCACGATGTTCGGGGCGATCATCGCGATCGTCTGCTGTTACAAGGGGATGACCGCCACCGGCGGGGCCGCGGGGGTCGGCCGCGCCGTCAACCAGGCGGTCGTCATCGCGATCCTCGGCGTGTTCTCGTTCAACTACGTGTTCACGCAGACCCTGCTGGCCACGCACCCCGAGATCCTGAACATCAAGTGAACGGCTGGCTCGCCATCCCGCGCGACTGGATCGCGTCCTTCGGCGACATCGTCAAGTTCTGCACGCGCGTCGTCGGCGAGGTCCTCGGCCTGCGCGTCTTCCGCTTCTTCGGCGAGGCCCTGCGACAGGCCGGGCTGCTGATCCTCTCCTCGACGCTCGTGATCTGGGGCCTGATCTTCATCATCGGCCTCCAGTGCGGGATCGAGGGCGCGTACTTCAACCGCGCCGTCGGCTCGCCCGCCTACGCCGGCGTCTTCGCCGCCTGGTGCGACTTGCGCGAGCTCGTCCCGTACGCCTTCGGCTACATGATGGCCGCGAAGGTGGGGACCGGGATCGTGGCCGAGATCGGCTCGATGCGGATCTCCGACGAGGTCGACGCGCTCGAGGTGATGGGCATCTCCTCGATGACCTTCCTCTGCGCCACCCGGCTGCTCGCGGCCTGGATGGTGCTCCCGTTCATGTACCTCGCCGGCATCGGCGCCGGCTTCTTCGCCAGCTACCTGGCGGTGGTCGAGCAGATAGGCGAGGTCAGCTCGGGCGGGTTCTTCCTGATCTTCTGGATGTTCCAGAACCCCCCGGACCTCTTATACAGCGTGATCAAGGCGATGGCGATGGCCACCGTCATCGTGCTGGTGGGGTGCTACTACGGCTACAACGCCTCGGGCGGACCCGTGGGCGTGGGCACCGCGACCGCGAAGTCGATGGTCCTCAACATCGTGCTGGTGCACCTCATCGGCATGCTCGGCACCCAGATCTTCTGGGGCGCGAACCCACGAGCCCCCATCGGAGGCTGAGCCGGACATGGCCGACGAACGCAACCCGCCGCTCATCCACCGCGAGGGCGGCCCGGCGCCGCGGCCGCAGGAGGCGCCGCCCGAGCCCGCCCACGACGACGAGTACCGCTGGCACACCGGCGAGCACCGCTCGACCGGCGTGGAGGCGGCGGTCGAGTTCGTCGACGTGCACAAGGCGTTCGGCCGCAACAAGATCCTCCGCGGGCTGAACCTCGAGATCCCCGAGGACAAGATCTCGATGATCCTCGGGCCGTCCGGCACCGGGAAGTCCGTCTGCATCAAGCACATGGTCGGCCTGCTGTACCCGGACGAGGGCGACGTCCTGGTGCACGGCGAGTCGGTCCCGAACATGCCCGACGACGAGCTGTTCGAGATGCGCAAGAAGTTCGGCGTGCTGTTCCAGGACGGCGCGCTGTTCGGCTCGATGAACCTCTACGACAACGTCGCGTTCCCGCTCCGCCAGCACACCGACAAGGGCGAGGAGGAGATCGAGGACATCGTCATGCGGCGGCTCCGCGAGGTCGGCCTCGAGGGCTCGATGGACAAGGCCCCGAACGAGCTCAGCGGCGGCATGCGCAAGCGCGCCGGGTTCGCGCGCGCGCTGGTCCTCGACCCTGGCATCGTCCTCTTCGACGAGCCCGACTCGGGCCTCGACCCGGTGCGCACCGCGCTCCTCTGCGAGCTGATCAAGGAGGTCCACGAGGAGAACGGCGGCGCCTACGTCGTGATCACGCACGACATCATGTCCGCCAAGCGCGTGGCCGAGTACATCGCGGTGCTGTGGAAGGGGCGGATCGTGGAGTCCGGCCCGGCGGACGAGCTGTTCAACTCCGACAACCAGTTCGTCCGGCAGTTCCTGGCGGGCGCGTCGCAGGGTCCGCTGGGGATGGAGTGACGGTCGCACGCGCCGCCGCCGTCCTCGCACTCGCCCTGGTCGTCGCCCTCGCGGCGTGGCTGCTCCTCTTCCGCGGCTCGGAGGGGAAGGAGTACACGCTGCTGTTCGAGACGGCCGGCCAGCTCGTGCCCGACAACGACGTCCAGGTCGGCGGGCGGCGCGTGGGCTCGGTGCGGTCGATCGACCTCACGGACGACAACCAGGCGGCGGTCAAGATCCGCGTCGAGGAGCCCGTCGCGCCGCTGCGCGAGGGCACCGAGGCGACGATCCGGCTGACCTCGCTGTCGGGCATCGCGAACCGCTACGTCGCGCTCAGCCCGGGGCCGGAGGACGCGAAGGAGCTGCCGGACGGCGCGACGCTGACGACCGACGCGACGACCTCGGTCGTCGACCTCGACCAGATCTTCAACACACTCGACAAGCGGACCCGCGGCGGCCTGCGCAACGTCATCCGCGGCTTCGCCGAGCAGTACGCCGGTCGCGGCGCGGAGGCGAATGAGGCGGCGAAGTACTTCAACCCGCTGCTCTCGACCTCGCGCCGGCTCGTCGGCCAGCTGACGCAGGACGAGCCCGCGCTCACGCGCTTCCTGGTCGACTCGTCGCGGCTGGTGACCGCGCTCGCCGACCGCCGCGACGACCTCTCGCAGCTCGTCGGCAACACGAACACGACGGCGGGCGCGATCGCAGACGAGAACGTCGCGCTCGGCGAGGCGCTCGGGCTCCTGCCGACCACGCTGCGGCGCGCGAACACGACGTTCGTGAACCTGCGCGCGACGCTCGACGACCTCGACGTGCTCGTCGCCGCCTCGAAGCCGGCGACGAAGGACCTCGCGCCGTTCCTGCGCGAGCTGCGGCCGCTGGTGCAGGAGTCCGAGCCGACGATCCGCGACCTGAGCCTGCTCGTCAGCCGCCCCGGCGCCGACAACGACCTGACCGACGCGACGAAGCAGTTCCCCAAGCTCCAGAAGGCCGCGTCGCCCGCCTTCACGTCGAGCCGCCAGGCGCTGGAGAAGGCCCAGCCGGTGCTCGAGTTCCTGCGCCCGTACGCGCCCGAGCTCGTCGGCTGGTTCCGCGACTTCGGCCAGAGCGCCGCCAACTACGACGCCAACGGCCACTTCGCCCGCGTCCAGCCGATCTTCAACGCGTTCTCGTTCACCGACAACCCCGCGGGCGGGACGCTGCTCCCGATCCCGCCGTCCCAGCGCTTCAACGGCTGGGAGACCAACCAGCTGCGCCGCTGCCCCGGCGCCGCGTCCCAGCCCGCCGCCGACGGCTCCTCGCCGTGGCGCGACGCGAGCGGGACGCTCGACTGCGATCCGAGCGAGGTGCCGCCCGGCCCATGAGAGCCGCGGTCCCCGTCGCCGTCGTCCTCCTGCTCGCCGCGCTCGTGGCGCTCGTCGTCGTGACCCGCGAGGACGACGACGCCTACCGCGTCCGCGCGATCTTCGACAACGCCGGCTTCGTCATCCCCGGCGAGGACGTCAAGGTCGCCGGCGTCAAGGTCGGCTCGATCTCCGACGTCGAGGTCACGCCGGACTTCAAGGCCGCCGTCGTGCTCCAGATCGACGATCCCGCCTACCAGGACTTCCGCGCCGACGCGAGCTGCATCGTGCGGCCGCAGTCGCTGATCGGCGAGCGGTTCGTCGAGTGCGACCCGACGCGGACGCGCGGCGTCGGGGCGGAGCCCGCGGGCCCGCTGCGCCAGATCGAGGAGGGCCCCGGCGAGGGCGAGTACCTGCTGCCGGTCGAGAACACGTCGAAGACGGTCGACCTCGACCTGCTCAACGACATCATGCGCGAGCCCGAGCGCCAGCGCCTGTCGATCATCCTCAACGAGCTCGGCGTCGGCCTGGCCGGGCGGGGCGCCGACCTCAACGCGGTCATCCGGCGCGCCGACCCGGCGCTCAAGGAGGTCGACGAGGTCCTCAAGCTGCTGGCGCGCCAGAACGACGAGCTCGCACGGCTCGCCGTCGACTCGGACACGATCATGGCCCCGCTCGCCCGCGAGCGCGCGCACGTGGGATCGTCGATCGCGAACATGGCCGCGGTCGCCGGCGCCACGGCGGAGCGGCGCGTCGCGCTCGAGGCCGACATCCAGAAGCTGCCGGCGTTCCTGGCCGAGCTGAAGCCGACGATGGAGCAGCTCGGCGCGCTGGCCGACGAGATGACGCCGGTCTTCACGGATCTGGGCGCGGTCGCCCCCGACATCAACCGCTTCCTGCTCGAGCTCGGGCCGTTCTCGCAGGCCGCGATCCCCGCCTTCGACACGCTCGGCGACGCCGCCGTCGTCGGCACGCCGGCGATCCGCACCGCCACCCCGGTGCTGCAGGACACGCAGAAGTTCGCGGCCAAGACGAAGCCGGTCGCGAAGCTGCTGAAGAACGTGCTGACGTCGTTCAAGGCCAACGACGGGCTGGAGCAGCTGCTCGACTTCGTCTTCTACTCGGCGACCGCGGTGAACGGCTTCGACTCGTTCGGCCACTACCTGCGCGCGGCGCTGATCGTCAACCAGTGCTCGACGTACGCGGTCGCGCCCACGACCGGCTGTTCGGCCAACTTCCGCCGCGCGACGTCGAGCAGCGCAAGCGCGGCCGCGACCGGGCAGCCGCGCGACCAGGTGCTGGACTGGACATCGCGCGTGCTCCAGGGCCTCGACGCGGGCGACCCGCCGGCGGCCGAGGGGCAGCAGGCGGCCCGGCCCGCCGCCAAGCGCGTCAAGCAGGGCACCGCCGCCGCCGCGGCGCCCGCGGACGGCGGCCTCGGGGCGTCGGAGCCGGCGTCCGAGCCGCTGCTCGACTACCTGTTCGGGGGCGACGAGCGATGAGGGGCGGCCGCCAGATCGCGGGCAACCCGGTGCTGATCGGCGCGGCGACCGTGCTCGTCGTGCTCGTCGCCGTGTTCCTCGCCTACAACGCGAACCAGGGGCTGCCGTTCGTCCCCACCTACAACCTGAACGCCGAGCTGCCGAGCGCCGCCAACCTCGTGCGCGGCAACGAGGTCCGGATCGGCGGCACGCGCGTCGGCTCGATCGACCGGATCGGCGTCGAGCGGCGGGAGGACGGGCAGAACATCGCGCTGCTCTCGCTCAAGCTCGAGCGCTCGGTCGACCCGCTGCCCGTGGACTCGACGCTGATCGTCCGGCCGCGCTCCGCGCTCGGCCTCAAGTACCTGCAGATCGCTCGCGGGACGGCGGACGAGGGCTTCGAGGACGGCGCCACGATCCCGCTCCGCAACGCCACCCCGGCGCCGGTCGAGTTCGACGAGTTCGTGAACATGTTCGACGACGACACCCGCGCGGCCGCGCGCGTGAACCTGAACGGGTTCGGCGACGCGCTCGCCGGCCGCGGCACGAGCATCAACCAGGCGATCGGCGCGTTCCGCCCGCTGCTGCGCGACGTCATCCCGGTCGCGCGCAACCTCGCCAGCCCCGAGACCGACCTGCCGCGGTTCGTCCGCTCGCTCGCCCGCACCGCCGCGATCGTCGCGCCGGCGGCCGAGGCGCAGGCGCAGCTGTTCGTCAACCTCGACGCCACGTTCGGCGCCCTGCGCAGCGTGGCGCCGTTCATCCAGGAGTCGATCACCGAGGGGCCGGCGACGCTCGACGCGGGGATCGAGCAGTTCCCGCTGCAGCGGCCGTTCCTGGCCAACACGGCGGCGCTGTTCCGCGAGCTGCAGCCGGGCGCCGAGGCGCTGCTGACCGCTGCGCCGGACCTCGCCGACACGGTCGAGATCGGCACGCCCGTGCTGCGCCGCAGCCCGCCGTTCAACCGCCGGCTCGGAACGCTGCTCGAGTCGGTCGGCGAGTTCGCCGCCGACCCGCTCGTGCCGCAGGGCATCAACCGCCTGACCGAGACGATGGAGCTGCTCGTCCCGACGCTGCGCTTCGTCGCCCCCGCGCAGACGACCTGCAACTACCTCGCGCTGTTCGTCCGCAACATCGCCTCGCTCCTCTCCGAGGGCGACGCCAACGGCACCTGGCAGCGGTTCATCATCGTCGCCACGCCGCAGGGCCCGAACAACGAGGGCGGGCCGTCCTCGGCGCCCGCGAACGGGCCGACGGTCGACAACCACCTGCACGCCAACAACTACCCGAACACGGCGGCGCCGGGCCAGCCGAAGGAGTGCGAGGCGGGCAACGAGACGTACCGCGCCGGCCGCACGGTGATCGGCAACGTGCCCGGGACCCAGCAGGCGGTCACGGAGGGCAAGCCCTGATGGCCGCGCGCCGCCGCCGCACGCCGCGCCTGAGCCCGTTCGCCGCGGGCGCGATCGCGATCGTCGTCATCGGCATCTTCGTCTACCTCGGCTTCACGAAGGACATCCCGTTCACGCGGCCGTACGAGGTCAACGCGGTGTTCACGTCCTCGAACGGGCTGCGCCAGGACTCGCCCGTCCGGATCGCCGGCGTCGACGTGGGCAAGGTCAAGCGGATCGAGGCGCAGGAGGGGACCGACAACACCGTCGTGACGCTGGCGATCGACGAGCAGGGGCTGCCGCTGCACAAGGACGCGACGGCCAAGATCCGGCCGCGGATCTTCCTCGAGGGCAACTTCTTCGTCGACCTGCAACCGGGCTCGCCGGGCAGCCCGGACCTCGGCGACGGCTCGACGATCGCGGTCACCCAGACGGCGACGCCGGTCCAGCTCGACCAGGTGCTGACCTCGCTGCAGTCCGACACGCGGCAGGACCTGCGCGACGTGCTGGAAGGCCTGGGCACCGCCCTGCGCTCGAAGCCGACCGCGGCCGACGACCGCGACGCCGACCCGTCGGCGCGCGGGGAGACCGCGGCGAAGTCGTGGAACGACGCGTACGAGTACGCCGGCCCGGCCGCGCGCGCCCAGGCCGAGGTCAACCAGGCGCTCCTCGGCACGGAGCCGGAGCGCGACCTCGCGCGCCTGATCGACGGCGCCGCGCGCACCTCGGCGGGGCTCGTCCGCAACGAGTCCGCGCTCGAGGATCTGATCGTCAACTTCAACCGCACGATGGGCGCGTTCGCCTCCGAGGAAGGGAACCTGCGCGCCTCGATCAGCGAGCTGGCGCCGACGCTCGAGATCGCCAACGCCGCGTTCGCGTCGCTCAACGCGGCATTCCCGCCGACGCGCGCGTTTGCGATCGAGATCCTGCCCGGCGTGCGCGAGACCGCGGCGACGATCGACGCCGCCTTCCCCTGGGTCGAGCAGGTGAGCGCGCTGATGGGGCAGCCGGAGCTCGGCGGGCTGCTCGACGACCTCACGCCGGCCACGCGCGACCTCGCCGCGGTCACCGACGAGTCGCTGGATCTGCTCCCGCAAACCGACCTGCTCTCCAAGTGCGCGCGCGACAACCTGCTGCCGACCGGGAACGTGGTGATCCGCGACGAGTTCCAGACCGGCCGCGAGAACTACAAGGACTTCTTCTACGCGCTCGTCGGGCTCGCGGGGGAGGGCCAGAACCTCGACGGCAACGGCCAGTACGTGCGCTTCCAGACCGGCGGCGGCGCCCAGCAGCTCTCGTTTTCCCCCGGCGACAAGGGCTTCCCGCCGCAGTTCGGCGCGCTGCCGACGCCGCCGCTCGGCAACCGGCCCGCGATGCCGAGCCGCAAGCCGCCGTTCGACGGCAGCAAGCCCTGCTACAAGCAGACGCGGCCGGACCTCAACGGCCCGGCCGCGCGCAAGACCGCGCCGATCAACGCCGGCGGGTCGACCACCGCGGTGAAGGAGACCGGGCGGCTGCGCGAGGACTTCCCGGCGACCGGGAAGGACGCCGGATGACCGCGATCCGCAAGCACGCGCGCGACGTCGCGGCGATCATCGCGCTGATCGTCATCGCGTTCGCGGTGGCGTCGGTGATCCTCGCCAACCAGCGGCTCGCGCTGCCGGGCTGGGTGCCGTTCCTGGGCCAGGACTTCACCGAGGTCGAGGCCGAGCTCTCGAGCGCCCAGGCTGTGACCCCGGGGCAAGGCCAGACCGTCAACGTGGCCGGCGTCGAGGTCGGCGAGATCTCCGCGGTGCGGCTCGAGAACGGCCGCGCGATCGTCACGCTCAAGCTCAAGGAGGACTCGGTCCCGGTCTACCGCGACGCGAGCGTGCTGCTGCGGCCCAAGACCGGCCTGAAGGACATGGTCGCCGAGCTCACGCCCGGGACGCGCGCCGCCGGCGAGCTCCCGCCCGGCGAGCGGATCCCGATCGGGCAGACCGCGCCCGACGTGAACCTCGACGAGATCCTCGCGTCGCTCGACGACGACACGCGGACCTACCTGCAGCTGCTGCTGTCCGAGGGCGGCCAGGCGCTCGGCGGCAACTCGCGGGCGCTCGCCAACACCATCCGCCGGTTCGAGCCGACCGCGCGCTACACCGAGCAGATCGCCGGGAAGCTCGCGGAGCGGCGGCGCAACATCCGCCGCGTCATCCACAACTTCTCGCTCGTGGTCGAGGAGCTCGGCGGCCGCGACGACCAGCTGGCCGACTTCGTCAGCAGCTCGAACGCGGTCTTCGACTCGCTGGCGCGCCAGGACGCGAGCCTGCGCGCGACGCTGCAGGAGCTGCCTTCGACGCTGACCGCCACGCAGTCGGCGCTGACCGACACCACGGCGCTGGCGGACGTGCTCGGGCCGACGCTGCAGGCCCTGCGCCCCGGCGCCCGCGCGCTCGGCCCGGCGCTCGCCGAGACGCAGCCGTTCCTGACGGACACGACGCCGGTGATCCGCGACGAGATCCGGCCCTTCGTGCGCGCGTCGCGGCCCGCCGGCCGCGCGCTCAAGCCGGCCGCGAGCGACCTCGCGGCGCTGACGCCCAACCTCACCCGCACGTTCACCGTGCTGAACCAGTTCGTCGACCTGCTCGCCCACAACCCGTCGGGGAAGAACGACGAGGGCTACCTGTTCTGGCTCTCGTGGCTCAACCACCTCGGCCCGGCGGTGTTCGCCAACCAGGACGCGCAGGGCCCGATCCGGCGCGGCGTCGTGATCATCAGCTGCGAGAGCCTGCAGCTGCTGGAGAACGTCGTGCTCGGCAACCCGCAGCTCGGCGTGCTGGTCGAGCTGCTCGAGGCGCCCGAGCGGCTCGAGGTCTGCCCGAGCGCGCCCGGCGTCAGCGGCCAGGGAGCGGGGGGTTAGCTGATGCAGAAGTCCTCCCCGAGCGCCGGCCGGATCGCCCTGATGGTGGGCTTCGCGCTCTCCTGCTTCGGCCTGCTGCTGTTCCTCTGGCTCGCGTTCGGCGGGCCGGTGCCGCTCAAGCCGAAGGGCTACCGGGTCAACGCCTCGTTCGCGCAGGCGTCGCAGCTCGCGACGGAGGCGGACGTGCGGATCTCCGGCGTCCCGGTCGGCAAGGTCAAGGCGATCGAGCCGGACTCCGAGACCGGTCGCGCCGACGTGACGATGGAGCTGCAGTCGCGGTACGCGCCGCTGCCGTCGGACGCGCGCGCGATCCTCCGCCAGAAGACGCTGCTGGGGGAGACCTATGTCGAGCTGACGCCCGGCAGCGCTGACGCCCCGAAGCTCCCGGAGGGCGGCAGCCTGCCCCAGGCCGCGGTCTCGGACACCGTCGAGCTGGACGAGATCCTGCGCACGTTCGACCCGCGGACGCGCGAGGCGTTCCAGCAATGGACGCAGTCCCAGGCGGAGGCGATCGCCGGCCGCGGGCGCGACATCAACGACGCGCTCGGCAACCTGGGGCCGTTCGCGGACGACGCCGCCGAGCTCGTCGACCTGCTCAACCGCCAGGAGCCGGCGGTGCGGTCGCTGATCTCCAACACGGGCGTCGTGTTCGACGCGCTGTCCGAGCGCGACGGCCAGCTGCGCGAGCTGATCGAGAACGCGAACCGCGTGTTCGCCACGACCGCGTCGCGCGACCGCGAGCTGCAGGAGACGTTCGTGGCACTGCCGACCTTCGAGCGCGAGTCGCGCGA
>Ga0190271_10001277_pt1 | contig 14164 bp, 12 predicted proteins | sample Popmic356T_FD_133747 | JGI IMG/M metagenome (GOLD analysis project Ga0190271, IMG submission 133747) | Populus adjacent soil microbial communities from riparian zone of Weber River, Utah, USA - 356 T | ecosystem: Environmental > Terrestrial > Soil > Riparian zone | place: USA: Utah | collected...
CACGCGCTCGATCTGCATGCACCACTCAGCACTGTGCTCACGACTCGGCTCGAACAGATGGGGCCCGCGGCGCGAGCGCTCACGCTCGAGCACGTGGCGACCATGACCATGGGCGTGGAATGGGACGAATCCATCTCGTACGCGGACCCGAAGAACGCCGAGCGTCAGATGGCCGCTGCCGCAGATCGTGTCGCGTTCGTGCTAGGTCGGCCCGGCGCTGAACCGCCCGGCAAGCGTTGGCATTACTGCGGCGGCGCCACCGAGCTGCTCGCAGAGGTGGTCACACACCTGTCGGGCTCCGCGCTGCGGGACTTTGCGGCGCAGCGGCTGTTCGAGCCGCTCGGCCTGCGCAGCCCGCAGTGGCTGGGCGACGAAAAGGGGCCTTACGCGGCATCCGGCTTGCGCATGACAGCGCTCGGGCTCGCGCGCATCGGCCAACTAATCTTGCAACGCGGCATCTGGGACGGCCGCGTGCTGGTCCCGCAGCCATGGTTGCAGGCTGCCCAGACTCCGCGCGTGCCTATCGAAGGCCCCCTGAGCTACGGCTATCACTTCTACACGGGCGAAGTGACAACGCCACAAGGCGCCGTGCACTTCAGCGCCGGCTTCGGCAACGGCGGTCAGCGGCTATACATATTACCTGCATTGGACGCCGTGGTCGTCGTGTTCGCGGGAAACTACAACGATTGGAAGCTCGGCCTCGAAGTGCCCTCGTCGGTGCTCCGAGAGCATGTCTTGCCGCTACTGGCAGCGAACCTTCAGAGGACACAATGACGAACACATCAGGCGGACAGTCACGCGTATTTGTTCCGGACACCAAGGCGGCGGTGGTGCGCTATCAGATTCTCGATGTAGAGCGCGCGATCGCGTTCTACACGCAGCACCTGGGTTTCGAGGTCGCGCACCGAGCGGGACCCGTGTTTGCGACCCTGTCGCGTGGGGCCCTGTACCTGCTGCTGGGTGGCCCTGGCAGCTCCGGGTCACGGCCGCTGCCGGACGGCCGGCAGCAAGAGCCCGGCGGATCGAACCGGATCGTGCTGTACGTCGAGGATCTTGGCTCCACCATCGCCGCGCTGCGCAGCGCTGGTGCACGCTTTCGCAACGAGGTGGAGACGGGGCCTGGGGGCAAACAGATCCAGATCGAGGATCCGGACGGCAATCCCATCGAGCTGCACGAGGCACCGCGCGGGTGATCTGGCGCACGGGAATGCCTACGCCTATCCAAGAAACAAACCCGCAGCCGGCAGTAGACACAGAGCTCCAGCCGTCGCGCACCGTACACAGCGGGCGCTTCGCTAAGCGTTCGCTGCAATCGCACGGATCGCGGCCCGATCTGACGCGGGCGCGCTTCGCCAGATTCCTATCGTACTATCGGCCGCACATCCCCTTGCTGCTGGCGGATCTTGGCTGCGCGGTCGTGGTTTCAGCGACGACGCTGTTCCTGCCGCTGTGCGCGAACCATGTGACCAAGCGGCTGGTCGCACTGGGAGAAGGGCCGAGCTCGCTCCATGAGATCATGGCGATGGGCGGGGTCATGCTGGGGCTGCTCGCAGCCCAGGCGCTCAGCACGCTGTTCGTCGACTATCAGGGTCACATGATGGGCGCAAAGATGGAGAGTGCTCTCCGTAAAGAGCTGTTCGAGCACTGCCAGAAGCTCTCGTTCAGCTTCTATGACCGGCAGCGGATCGGGCAGCTGATGAGCCGCATTGCGAACGACGCGCTCGACCTCGGCGAGCTCTATCACCACGGACCCGAGGATCTGGCGATCGCTCTCCTGAAGTTCGTCGGCGTCATCGCCCTTCTCAGCTATCTCGACCCCCCGCTAACCTTGCTGATCCTCGCCGTTACACCGTTCGCTCTCGCATACGTGCTCCACTTCAGCCGGCGCATGAACGCGGCACAACGGCTCACCAAAGAACGCATCGGGGCGATCAACGAGCGCGTCGAGGATTCGCTCGCCGGAATCCGTGTTGTGCAGTCCTTCGCCAGCCACGACCTCGAGAACCAGAGGTTCGAGGCGGACAACCGCGCTTTCCTCGACAGTCGGCGCACGGGCTATCGGAGCGAGGCATTCTTTTCGATGGGGACGAGTGTGTTCGCGCAGCTACTCACTGTCCTCGTCATCGTCGCAGGTGCGCTGCGTGCCCGCCTCGACATCGGCTGTCTCGTTTATCAGACGCTCGTCACACTAATCAAGACAAGCGACGAAAGGCACGAAACACACTACGAACAGCAAGTGCAGACGGCCAGGAGCGCACCCGAGATGTGGCTAACCATGGCGCCGCATCCCGGCTCCGTTATCTGCGAAAAATCTACGCTAATTGTGCGGTTAAATAGTTAGCCGACCATTCCCAACCTGCTGCTCGAGCACACGTCTCGGCGCGAGTGATCAACAGGTTCATTCGCTGCGTGGTGTCTGCACGTGCTCGCGCACGCCGCCGTGAGACACGAGCCGTCTGTCTTTAATGATAGACAGATTAGCGATCTGGCAGTAGCGTTCTTGGTGCATGACGCACGCAGCAGAGATCCCGATCCTCCCCGGCGGAGGGCTCGACTGGAGTCCGACGTCGCGCGACTATTTGGAGCATCGTCCTGGCTATCCCGATAGCTTCTTTCGGCTGTTGCAACAGCAGGGGATCGGTCTGGCGGGTCAGGACATCTTGGACCTTGGCACAGGAACAGGTGCGCTCGCGATCCCGCTTGCCCGAGCAGGGGCGCACGTCGTCGGGGTCGACGCTTCGGATGGACAGCTCGCCGCCGCGCGCGAAGCCGCAGCGCGAGCCGGACTCCAAGTCAACTTTCGCTTCGCGCGTGCGGAGAGCACGGGCCTACCCAATGCGGCGTTCGATGCGATCACTGCGAGCATGTGTTGGGGCTACTTCGAGACGGCGCGCATGGTCGAAGAAGTACCGCGCCTGCTGCGCCCGGAGGGTGTATTGCTCATCGCCTCACTGATTTGGGCGCGCGATCGGAGCGAGATCGCCCGCGCGACCGAGGCGGTGATCCAGCGCTACAACGACGCAGTCGTTCGCAGCTCGCGCCAGGCCGACGAGCGGAACGCTCCGGTTCCCGCCTGGTCAACCGAATGTTTTCGTCTCCGCACTTATCACTCGTACGTAGAGCCACTCGTCTTCACACGCGCGTCGTGGCGCGGGCGTATTCGCGCGAGCAAATGGATCGGCGCCGCGCTCACGAGTGAACGCGTCGAGACGTTCGATCGCGAGCTCGACGCCGTCCTACAGGCGTACGGCGACGCCCCGTTCACGATCCCTCACCGCATCACGCTTAGCATCTTCGAGCCGAAGCGCAGTTGATTTGTCCAGAGTGCTCGATTCCCGAGATCGGAATCGAAGGGAGCGCCAATGAGTCATTTGGATGACGACGGAATCGAGTTGAAGACCGATGTGCTGGTGATCGGCGGCGGCCCCGCTGCGGCCTGGGCGGCGATTGCAGCCCGGGAACGTGGCGCTGAGGTCGTCGTGGTCGACAAGGGATACGTGGGGGCTAGCGGCGCCTTCGCTGCCAGCACCGCGGGCTACAAAGTGGTGCCTCCCATCGCCGAGCTGCGCGATCCGGTCAAGTTCGAACGCTATGCGATGGGTGGTTCGTTAGCCCGGCATCGCTGGTGGGACCGGCTGCTCGAGATCACTGGACCCGCGCCGATCCGGTGCCGGAAGAGATCGTTCAAAAGCCCAAGCGACCTGAGCTAGTCGCAGCGGCTGCAGAGTGATCGTGTGAGCGCCGCTAACAGCGGCAGCCGTGACTGCGGCCGAAGCCATGAAACGCGAAAGGAGAGCCGATGAGCAACATAGATGACAACGGACTCGAGCTGAGGACCGACGTACTGGTGATCGGCGGCGGCCCCGCCGCAGCCTGGGCAGCCATCGCAGCAAGCGAGCGCGGGGCCCATGTCGTGATAGTCGACAAGGGTTATGTGGGGACGAGCGGCGCCTTCGCCGCCAGCACCTCCGGTCATAAGGTGCTGCCTTCGGTGGCGGAGCTGCGTGATCCGGTCAAGTTCGAGCGCTACACGATGGGTGGATTTCTGGCCCAACACCGCTGGTGGGACCGTCTGCTCGATATCACTTACGACCGCGCACCACGTATTTGGCAGTGGGGTGGTTACGATATTCCCGTCTGGGATCGCTCGGCCAAAGGCAGTTATCGAGGCTTGCAGGGGTCCGAGACCATGCGGATTCTGCGTAAGGTGATGATCCAGAAGGGCGTCAAGATTCTAGATCAGAGCCCGGCGCTCGAGCTCTTGATCGACAACGCTGGAGCGGTCGCCGGTGCGCGCGGGATCAACCGGCAAACCGACGTTCCCTGGACCGTCAAAGCGGGAGGGACCGTGATCGCTGCAGGCGGCGTCGCGTGGCTGAGCAAGGCACTCGGCTGCAACACCAACACGGGCGATATGCATCTCGCAGCGGCGGAGATCGGTGCGGAGCTCTCGGGCATGGAGTTCTCAGGTCACTATTCTCCGGCGCCGATCCATTCGTCGTGTACCAAGGGAGCGTTCTACCGCTACGCGACCTACACAGCTGAAGACGGCAACGAGCTACAAGGGCTGAGCAAGAACGGTCATCGGTCTACATCGGCAGTCGCCAAAGAGCTGCTCAAGGGCCCCGTCTATTGCAAGCTCGATAAGGGGACGGGGAAGCCGGAAGTCCGACAAATGCTGCGCCTGATGCAGCCGAACTTCTTTGCGGCGTTCGACAAGATCGGGCTCGATCCTTTCGAGCAGCGCTGGCAGATAACCCTCCGGCTCGAAGGCACTGTTCGCGGCACCGGAGGCGTGCGCATTGCCAACGACGAGTGCGGCACCACCGTGCCGGGCCTGTATGCGGCAGGCGACACGGCCACGCGCGAGCTCAACTGCGGAGCCTTTACGGGTGGCGCAGGACCGAACATGACCTGGGCGATCGGCAGCGGCAACATCGCCGGGCGCGCCGCTGCAGACTTCGCACGCAGCTTGGGCAAGACAGTCAATGAACGCGCCGTGCACCGCACGGGCAGTGCCGGGCTCCGTCCGCGCAGCGCATCTTCTACGTTTGATCCGAACGCGGTGGTCAAAGGCGTTCAGGACGAGGTGTTCCCCTATGACAAGAACATCTTCCGCACCGAGAAGGGCCTCCTGACATCGCTCGCCAAGCTCGAGCAGCTGTGGGAGGAGGTAAAGGGGAATCCGCTGCAAGACACGCCCCAGCAGCTCGTGCGCTCGCGCGAGGCGGCAGCGCTCGTCATCACGGCACGCTGGGCATACTTCGCTGGCCTGCGGCGGACGGAGACCCGAGGCATGCACAAGCGCCTCGACTACCCGGCGCTCGACCCCGCGCAGCGCCACTACCTTCGGGTCGGTGGGCTCGACAAGCTCTGGACCCGCGCGGACCCAGTGCCGGAAGCGATCGTCGAAAAGCCCCGGGCGGCCGAGCCGATCGCAGACGCTGCCGAGTGAGGACCGCCATGAGCAACCTGGCTGAACAAACCCTCGAGCTATCTACCCATGTGCTCGTGATCGGGCGGTGGCAGCATGATTGAGCTAGTCAGTGAATCTCGCTGCATCAACTGCGACAAATGCGTCAAGGTATGCCCGACCAACGTGTTCGACGCGGTGCCCGACGGCGCACCACGCATTGCGCGGAAGGCGGATTGCCAGACGTGCTTTCTCTGCGAAGCCTATTGTCCAACCGACGCGCTCTTCGTCGCTGCGGAGGCCCATGAGCACGTCGCAGTCAACGAAGCGGAGCTCGAGCAGAAAGGCCTGCTTGGGGTTTACCGCAATCACCTCGGCTGGGCCAAGGGAAGTAGCCCGATCGAAAGGCTGGACGAGTATCGGACCCTCGCGGACAAGGTTGGTTCTCCGATCTGAGTGTTGGAGCCGTAGGTGAGCTGAGTGTTGGCGCCCCGATGCAGACCGTCCGTGTCGCATCGGGGCCGTGGCAAGGGTTCCCCGGCGCGGAAAGAGCTCTCCGCGGGCGCAACGGCCTCAAAGATCGCAAACGGCGTCAAGCGCATCCCCGGCTGCTCAGCATAGATTGCTCGGTGTGAAAACCGAAACGCGATCGTTCTACGAGCTGGCGGTCGAGCGCACGATTATGCGGATCCTCGGCTCGCTCGACTCCGCGCTCGACCTTACGGCGCTCGCGCGCGAGGCGGCGCTCTCGCCGTTCCACTTCCACCGCATCTTCCGCGGCATGGTCGGAGAAACGCCGCTCGAGATGCACCGCCGGTTGCGGCTCGAGCGCGCGGCGCGGCAGCTACTCGACCATGACGATGCGGTTACTCGTGTCGCGTTCAGCGCGGGCTATGAGACGCATGAAGCCTTCACGCGCGCTTTTCACGCAGCCTACGGCGCATCGCCCTCGGCGTTTCGCAGTGCGCGAGCGACCACGACCCCGCGGCTGCCCACACAGCTCGCGAGCCGAGCAGAAGTCCACTTCGACACCACCCAAGTACAGTTTACGATTGGAGAACCCATGGACGTCACCGTTGAGACCTGCGCGCGCCTGCGCGTCGCAACCTCGCCGCACCGCGGCGCATACAACCGCATAGGCGCAGCGTTCGGCCGTTTGCAAAGCATCGCTGGACCCGCAGGCCTCGTGCGCGAAGGTGCGCTGTGCGTGGCGATCTTTTACGACGATACCGAGACCACACCGGTGGAGGAGCTGCGCGCGAACGCGGGCATCAGCATGACGCAGGACGCGGTGTTGCCCGCGGGTCTCGGCGAGACGTACTTGCCCGCGGGGCGCTACGCACGCACGACCCATCACGGACCATACGACAAGCTCGGCGACAGTTGGGCGCGCTTCATGGGCGAGTGGCTGCCGAGCAGCGGCGAGCGGATCGGCGACGGCCCCTCGTTCGAAGTCTACCGCGTAATGACGATGGACAAGCCCGAGGCGTTGCAGACGGACCTGTATCTGCCGCTCGTGTGAGCTTGGAACGGCGCAGCAGCTTACCACTGCTGCCGCCGACGCCGCCTCACGACAAGGAGCGCCGAGCGTGGCACAGCGTGACACAAGTTTTGCCGCGCAGGCCGCTCCTACGCGAGCGTAGTGTGTATTAAGCCTGGCATGCGGGTTGCTGAGCTTGGGTTCTCCCGACCAACTGCTTGGGTAGGACTAACGTATGCCAAATAGATTCTTTAGAATCGTGTTCTGTAGCCTGCTTGCGGGCTGTTCTGCCGCGTCCAACGCCGATAGTGCGAGCCCTCGATCCGCGGGAAACAGGGAAGCATCTGCGGATCACTCGTCGTCACAGGCGCCGCTGCCAAGCCTCAGTGCAGGCGCCAGTGCCGTCCCCAGTGCCGCCGCGCCCACCAGCGGTGCCTCGACGCCCCAGGTCAGCGGCACCAGCAGCGCGCGCGCCGGTGCCGGCGGCGCGGCCGCTCCTTCGTCGCAACCCGTGACTCCCCGCAGTGAGAAGTACGAGCCGGTTGGGACCAACCCCTTCGTCTACGTCGCGCACGATCCGTTCTCGACGTTCGCCGCCGACGTCGACACAGCGAGCTACGACATCTTTCGTCGCAACGTAGAGCACCACGTGGCCACGTCGGCCGCGTCGGTCCGCGTGGAGGACTTCGTCAACTACTTCGAGTACGACTATGCGGCACCCGCCCAAGATGCCGAGCATCCGTTTCAGTTGAATCTGTCGATGACGGAAAAACCGCTCGTGCGCGATACGGTGTTCCTGCGCGTCGGCATTCAGGCCCAGAATCCGCCCGCCGCAGCCAAGAAGCCCGCCAATCTGGTCTTTTTGGTCGACGTCTCCGGCAGCATGCTGAGCGAAGACAAGCTGCCGCTGGTGCAGTACCTGCTAACGCAGACGCTGGAAGTGCTCGATAGCGACGACACGGTCTCGATCGTCACGTACGCGGGATCGACCGAAGTGCGCTTGGCTCCAACATCCGTCGCTGACAAAGCCAAGATCGGTGCCGTCGTGAATGGGCTGCAGGCCGGCGGTGGCACGAATGGTGGCCGCGGCATACAGCTCGCCTATGAGCAGGCGGAGCGTGCCTTCCTGCAGGATGGCATCAATCATGTGATCATGTGCACCGACGGCGACTTCAACGTCGGCATTTCAAGCACGGATGCGCTGGTCAAACTGATCGAAGAGAAGCGCACGAGCGGCATCACACTCACCGCGCTCGGCTTCGGCATCGGCAACTTGAACGACGCGATGATGGAGAAGGTCAGCAATGCGGGCAACGGCATCTACAGCGTGATCACGAGCCGCACCCAAGCCAGTCGCTACGCCGAGACGCGCATGCTCTCCACGTTCATCCACGTGGCGAAAGACATGAAGATTCAGCTGGAATGGAACCCGTCGCACGTGCTCGCCTACCGCTTGATCGGCTACGAGAATCGCGCGATCGCAGACAACGATTTCCGCAACGACATCATCGACGCGGGCGAAGTCGGCGCAGGTCACCGTGTGACGGCCCTTTACGAAGTGGTACCGAAGGACAAGCAGCTTCCGAAGGTGCAGGGGGCGCCCGCCGCACAAGATGGCGAAGCCACAGCAGGAGACCGCGAGGTCGGAGCCAAGGACCTCGTGGTGGTCAAGGTGCGCTACAAGCAACCGGGGGCCGGCGAGACCGACCCGGCGCGCGAGGTCGTGAGTAAAGTCGCGGCGTCAGAGCAACCCAGCACATTCGAGGAGGCGGATCGCAACCTGCGCTGGACGGTGGCGATCGCGGCATTTGCCGAGAACCTGAAGCAGAGCCCCTATGCTGTGCCTGGCTCACGTGAGCTCCTGCGCGAAGTGTTCGTCGAACAGCAGGAACGCGACAGCGAGCGCCAAGAGCTCTTACAACTGTTCGATCAAAGCCTGTAACGACATGATGGGCCGGTTGCCTTGCGGCGACCGGCTCCTTTTGTCAGGCCACGCGAAGCCGTCGCTCAGACGGGCTCAGAGGTCGAGCACGAGCCTCGGCGACTTCGCGCGCGAGCAACACGGTGTCATCTGCTGCTCCGCACGCTCCGCCGCATTCAGATAGTCGTCCCGATGATCAGGCGTTCCCTTGAGCACCTTGATCACGCACGTGCCACACACGCCCTGCTCGCACGACGTTGGAATGTCGACGCCGTGCGCAGACAAAGCCTCGACGATCGTCTCCTTCGCCCCAACGCGCACCACGAGACCAGTCGAAGCGATCTCCACCTCGAACGGATCATCCGGGCTCGTACGTGCAGCCACCGCCGCCGCCACGAACCGCTCGCAGTGCATGCTCTCCTCGGGCCAGCCTGCTGCCCGCGCCGTTTGGAGAACGTGATCGATGAAGCCCGCAGGCCCACACACGTACAGGTGTTGGCCGGGCAATGGCGCGCGGATCACGGCATCGCTGCGCCAGCGCTGCGCTTCCGCGCCGTCGTCGAAGTGAAAGACCACGCGGTCCGCGAACTGACTGGTGCGCAGGCGCTCGGCGAACGCCGCTCTCGCTGGCGTGCGGGCACAGTAGTGCAGCTCGAACGCGGCCTGTCTGCTGTGTAGTGTATGCGCCATCGCCAGGAGTGGCGTGATGCCGATGCCGCCTGCGATCAAGAGCGAGCTCGTCGCGCCGAGGGCGAGCGGGAAGAGGTTGCGTGGCTCCGAGATGACTAAGCCGGCGCCGACGGCGAGCTCGTGCATCGCCACAGAGCCGCCGCGCGATACGGATTCTTTCAGCACGGCGAGCTGGTAGGTCGAAACGTCGGCAGGATCGCTGCACAGTGAGTACTGCCGCACGAGACCGCTTCCGAGGTGCACGTCTACGTGCGAGCCAGCGGCGAACGGCGGCAGCGCCCGACCGTCGTCGGCGACGAGGTCTAGACTACAAACGTCCGAGGCTTCGCTGTGCCGGCGTACAATGCGAACCTTGCGTAATGCCACCGTGCCGGCTCGGCCTACTACCTCGAGTTTGGACACTGTCATCGTGTTGGACGCTGTCATCGTGCATTACCTACCGCGATCAGCGAGGCTATCAACCGCTCGCCGAAAGAAAATGGCCTGAACGCGCCAGCATGTCAGTAGCCAGACAGTGCCGCCCAGCGGCGTAGGTGGTGCGTGGCGTCGCCGAAGAGCACGTCCGCCGCGCGCGCTCGCTTGAAATAGAAACCGATGTGAAAGTCATCGGTCACACCAATGCCGCCGTGCATCTGGACCGCCTCATTCGCCACCTGCACGAAGGCGTCTGAGCAGCGCGCCTTGGCGAGCGATGCGAGCTTAGCCAGCTCCTCGGGCGTCCCCTCGTCGGCGCAGCTCGCGGCTGCAGCGACGGCGCTACGCGCGAGCGCTAGCTCGATATACAGCCGCGCGGCCCGATGCGAGAGCGCTTGGAACGAGCCGATGGTTACGTCGAACTGCTTTCGCGTCTTCAGGTAGTCGAGCGTGTCGTCGAAGGCTTGCGTCGCGCCGCCCAGCATCTCCGCGCACACGCCCACGGTGGCGCGGTCGAGCACGTGCGAGAGCAGCTCAAGCGCGCGCCCGTGCCCATCGCGGCCGACCAGTGCATCGGGGCCGAGCTCCACGTCGTGGAAGCGCACGATCGCGGCATTGCGACCATCGAGACGCGTCTGACGTTGGATCGAGACCCCTGGGTGCTCGCGCTCCACGATGAACAGGCTGTGGCCCGCGTCGACGCGAGCGAGCACGAGCAAGGCGTCGGCGACGTGGCCGTCGAACACTTGCAGCTTCTCGCCGTTCAGGCGCACGCCAGCGCCGGTGCGTACTGCGCTGGTCGAGACCCGACCGAGCTCGACGCGGTTACCCGGCTCCTCGTAGGCGAGTGCCAGAAGCGCCTCGCCGCGTGCGATAGACGGCAGCCAGCGCGCTTTCTGAGCCTCGTCGCCGCCGAGCATCAAGGACTGCGCACCGAGGAGGACCGTCGAGAGCCATGGTTCGGGCGCAAGCTGTCGCCCCGCTTCCTCGAGGACGATGCACAGGTCACTGAGACCGAGGCCAAGGCCCTCATAGGCCTCGGGTAGACACAACCCCACCCAGCCGAGCTGCGCCATGTCAGTCCAGAGCTCGCGCGAAAAGCCGATGGGGTCGTGCGTGTCGCGCAATGCGCGGATGCGCCCGACCTTGGCTTTTTCGCGAAACAGGCTGGCGGCGCTCTGCTGAAGCAGCGTTTGTTGCTCGTTCAAAGTCAGCTGCATGGCGTCACGCTCCCAATCCCAGCACATGCTTGGCGATGATGTTCAGCTGCACTTCGCTCGTGCCACCTTCGATCGTGTTCGCGCGCGAGCGCAGCCACTCGCGCGTTGCGTGGAGGTCGCGCGCGTCGAAGCCCGGCCCCTCCCAGCCCAGCGCATCGGGGCCGGCAACCTTGACCGCTTGCTCCCAGCGCGCTTGCTTCAGCTCGCTGGCGACCACCTTCAAGATCGAGCTCTCGGAGCCCGGAGGCTTGCCGGCGATCGCGCTCTGACGCAGCCGCTCGATGGTGAACGCAAAGCAACGCTCCTGCATGGCTACGCGTGCAATTGCGAGACGCACAGCGTCGTCTGGCAGCGGGCCACCCGAGCTCTCGCAGACCACGCGTGCGCGCGCCACGAGCTCGCGTTCGGCGTCGGCGATGTCGCCGCTCATGGCTTCGCCGATCATCGACCGCTCGTAGCCGAGCAGTGCCTTGGCGACGGTCCAGCCGGCGTTGACTTCGCCCACCACGTTGCCGACGGGCACACGTACATCCTCGAAGAACGTCTCGCAGAACGGCGAGGCGCCGCTGATGAGCTCGATCGGCCGCGTCGACACGCCGGCAGTCGCCATGTCGATCAGCAAGAAGGTGATGCCGAGCTGCTTCTTGACCTTCGAGTCTGTGCGAACCAATGCGAAGATCCAGTCCGACTTGTCGGCGAACGACGTCCACACCTTCTGTCCATTGACGACATAGTGTTCGCCCTCGCGCACCGCGCGCGTGCGCAGTGCCGCCAGGTCGCTGCCCGCAGAGGGTTCCGAATACCCCTGACACCACCGCACCTCGCCGCGTACGATCCGCGGCAAGTGCTCGGCCCGCTGCGCTTCCGTGCCGTAGTCGAGCAACGTAGGCCCGATCATGGTGAGGCCGACCCCGACGAGCGGCGGTGGCAGCTTCAGCCGCGCCAGCTCTCGATCGAAGATGCGCGCCTGCTCCGCGGACAACCCAGCGCCACCATACGCCCGGGGCCAGGTCGGAGCCGTTAGGCCGCGCTCGAGCGCAACCTCGAACCAGTGTTGCACGTCGCGCGAGGGCTGCGCCTTGCGACCACCCCAGTGACCATCGAAGCGCCCCTGTCGCGTCCCGCGCAATGCTTCGGGCGCCTCGCGCTCGACGAAGTCACGAATCTCGCGCTGGAAAGACTCGAGCTCGCTCATCGCGCCACCTCTTGCTTCTCATCTACACGCCCGCGCGCGCCGTCCCCGTAGAACTGCGCATACCACTGCCGCAATCGCATGATCGGGCCGTCGCCCTCGCACAGCACCGGGAGCTCCCGAAACAGCTTGTTCTCCCAAATCGCGATGTCCTGGTGAAAACCCAGCTGCAGATTTTCTGCGTACTTCTGGGCAAACATCCGCGTCTTTTCCTCGGACCCGATCATCTTCAACATCACCCCGAAGCGCAGGTCCAAGTGATGCTCGTCGATCGGGACGTGCGCGTTCAACAGCCTCGCCTCGAGCACGCCGTTCATCCACGAAAACTGCACGCCCGGGCCGAAATAGGTCGCTTCGATCGCAAACTGATCGCGCCCTCCCCCGACTGGATACGCCACACCACGCGTGCGTTGTGTCGCCTTATGTCCCTCGAACTCGTTCTCGAAGCTCTCGACGTGCGTGTTGTGAACCTGCGGAAAGTGCGCCTTATCGACGACATTCTCAACGATCTCCCGCGGATGCGTGCGGATCTGCAGCTTGCTCATCGTCCAGCGCGTCCAGCCGGGATTCTCCCACTCCGGGAGTGTGGGGATCTCATAGTCAGGCTGACGCCCCTGTGCGTCGTGCCACATGAACAAGAGCCCGCTGTGCTCACGCACTTCCCAAGCCCGCACGAACGCTTTGCGCGGGATCTTCTGCGCGTACGGGATCTCGACGCAACGACCGTCGCCCGCGTAGCGCCACGCGTGAAAGGGACACTCGATGTTACAGCCCTTGACCACGCCGCCAGCCGCAAGACTGGCACCGAGATGCGCGCAGTACGCATCGAGCAGGTTGGCGCGCCCGTCCTCGCCGCGAAACAACACGAGCTTTTGGCCAAAATAGTGGAGCGGCACTACCTGGCCGACGGCTAGCTCATCGCTCCAGCCGATCACGAACCAGCCGCTCGGATACCCGTCGAAACGCGGTAGAACCGGTGTGTTTGCGAGCATGAGCAGAAAGTAGAACGTGTTCTATTTACAGTCAACTCGGGCGCGGGCTCAAACTCAAAGCACGAGCTCTGCCAATAAGCGCACCGCACGCGGGTCGTTGGTGCCGACCATCAGTGTCCCTACGCCTGAGTGCTTCCACACCTCGAGTCGATCGCGGATACGCTCGCGTGGCCCAACCAGGTGAAGCGTGTCTACCAGCGCGTCGGGCACGGCGGCGACGGCCTCGCGACGCTTGCCGTCCAGGAACAGCGCCTGCACGTCGCGCGCGACGTCCTCGAAGCCGACGCGACAGATGTAGTCATTGTAGAAGTTCTTGCTGCGCGCGCCCATCCCGCCGAGATACAGCGCGATGCTCTGCTTGAGCGGCAGGCGACACGCATCGAGGTCATCGCCGAGGATCACCGCGACGGCGGGCGCGATGTCGAACGTCGCGGGGTCGCGGCCGCTGCGCGCAAAGCCACGCTGCAGGTTTTCCATGATCACGCCCGGCCGCTCGGGATGCATGCAAGTGAGCAACAACCCATCACACAGCTCGCCACACAGCTCTTGGCTCTTCGGAGCCATCGAGCCCGTGTAGATAGGGATGCTCGTGCGGCCGTGCACTATGCTCTTGAGCGGCTTGCCGAGACCCGTCGAGCCCGGTCCGCGATAGGGAATCTGATAGCGCTCGCCCTCGAACTGGAGCGGCGCCTCGCGCGCGAGTATCTGGCGTAGAATCAGTAGATACTCGCGCAGCCACGTGAGCGGCTTACCAAACGGCACACCGTGCCAGCCCTCGACGACCTGCGGGCCCGACGTGCCCAGTCCGAGGATGAAGCGCCCACCCGACAGCGCGTCGAGCG
>Ga0190271_10001278_pt1 | contig 14163 bp, 13 predicted proteins | sample Popmic356T_FD_133747 | JGI IMG/M metagenome (GOLD analysis project Ga0190271, IMG submission 133747) | Populus adjacent soil microbial communities from riparian zone of Weber River, Utah, USA - 356 T | ecosystem: Environmental > Terrestrial > Soil > Riparian zone | place: USA: Utah | collected...
CAAACTTGTCGCGAATGGGCGCATCTCCGATCTCCAGGCCTTCGACATCAGAGGGTGGGAGCTCATTGTGAGTGGTCTTACGGCGGAATCGCTCGAGAGGCACCGCGCGCGAGTACAGCGCGTGACGCCGATTGGGGAGCAGCGCTACTCACTCGAGCTGCCGCTGGCGCCTGGGCCCGAGCAACTGCTCCGTGAGCTTACGGGCAGCGGGGCCCAAGTGGTATCCCTCAACCCCATTCGAGAAACGTTGGAAGACTTCTTCGTGAAAACGATCGCCGAGCAGGCGAGCGAGCGCTGGAGCAGAGCAGGAGAGTCCCGCACATGACGACCGGTGTCGTCCGCACCATCGCCGTGAGCGTTTTCAGAGAATCCGTCCGCGACAAGGTGCTCTACAACCTCGTGTTCTTCGCCGTGCTGCTCATCGCCGTCTCCTACTTGCTGAGTCAGCTGACCGCCGGACAGGACATGAAGGTCATCAAGGATCTCGGCCTGGCCGCGATGTCGCTGTTCGGCCTCTTCATCGCCGTGTTCATCGGCATCGGCCTTGTCTCGAAGGAGGTCGAAAAGCGCAGTATCTATTCGCTGCTGGCAAAGCCGATTCGGCGGCAGGAGTTCGTAATCGGCAAATACCTCGGGCTTCTCCTTACGCTGTTCGTGAACCTTGCGATCATGGCCATCGCTTACTACGCGGTGCTTGGCGCGGTTGCGTGGGTCGACGGCGCCTGGTTCCGGCCGCACTGGGAGGCCCCTGCTGTCGATCCAGCGCTTCTCAAAGCGATCGCGATGATCTTTCTGCAGCTCGCCATCGTAGTGGCGATCGCGCTCTTCTTTTCCACGTTTTCCAGCCCGATGCTCGCGGCGGCGCTGACCTTTGGCCTGTATGTCGTCGGCCACTTCAATGCCGACCTGAAGAACTTCGAAACGGTGGTGGACTCGAAGCCGGTCGTATACATCGCGCGTGCTCTGTATTACTTGCTGCCGAATCTCGCGCCCCTCGACGTCAAGAGCGAGGTCGTGCACGCAGTGCCAGTGCCGGCAACTTACCTGTTGCTGAACACCGCGTATGCCGTCGTCTACATCTCTGTCGTCGTATTCGCCGCCATATTCATCTTCGCGAGGCGGGACTTCAAGTGACGCGCCGCCGGCAAACGGGCATCTTCCTGACGGCGCTCGCCGCCATGCTGGCCGTAGCAGTCGCCCTGCAAGTCGTCCGCGACCGGGCCTTCGCATTTTCAAAGGTTGATCGCCGGCTCTTGTACGTCAGCAATGCCGAGGTAGTGCGCCGCGCCGCGCTCTCATATGACGCGCTGCTCGCGGACGTGTACTGGATCCGCGCTCTTCAACACTACGGGGGTGAGCGCCAGAAGGCCGGCCGCGAGCGCCACTACGACCTGCTGTATCCGCTGCTCGACCTGGCGACGACGCTCGACCCGCGTTTTACCGTCGGGTATCGATTCGGCGCGATCTTCCTTGCCGAACCCCAACCCGGAGGGGCCGGGCGGCCGGACCAGGCGATTGCGCTCCTCGAAAAAGGCGTCGCGTTCAACCCGAACAAGTGGGACTACTACCACGACGTCGGGTTCATCTACTACTGGAACCTCCACAACTACGAGAAGGCGGCAGACTGGTTCGCCCGTGGCGGGAGCCTGCCCGGCGCGCCGTTCTGGCTCAAGAGCTACGCGGCTGTGATGCTGACGCGCGGCGGCGATAGACAGGCGTCGAGAGCGATGTGGACGCAAATCGGCCAGAACGAAGAAAGCGACTGGCTCCGGCAAACGGCCCAGATGCGCCTGGCCCAGCTCGACGCGCTGGATCAGATCGATGTGCTGAAGCGGATCATGAACGAGTTCGCGGCGCGGGCAGGTCAGCGCGTGCAGTCGTGGCAACAACTCGCGCGCGCGGGCGCAGTGAGGGGTATTCCCGTCGATCCGTCGGGAGTTCCCTATACGCTCGATCCGAATACGGGCGCGATCGGCGTCGCGACGAACTCGGACTTGTGGCCGCTTCCGACCGAGCCTGCGGCCGCCCCCGAGCTCGGCGGCGCAGCTCCGCCGGTGCCTCGATGAACGTCGCCTCCGCCATTCTCCTCACGATGTTCGGAACTGCGGTCGGCAGCTTTCTGAACGTGTGCATCTACCGGCTGCCGCTGAGGAAATCGCTGATGTGGCCGGGATCGCACTGCCCGGCGTGCGACGCGCCTGTCAAACCCTACGACAACGTCCCGATCGCGGGTTACGTGTGGCTCGGTGGACGATGCCGCAGCTGCCGGGCGCCCATTTCGATTCAGTACCCCGTCATCGAGCTGGTGACGGGCCTCGTCTTCCTCGCCGGATACCTGCTGTTTGATTCACCCGCGATGCTCGTCCAGCGGTTGGTATTCGCCTGCGCGATGATCGTGTTGTTCGTGATCGATCTCGAGCATCGCATTCTCCCCGACGTGATTACGCTGCCAGGCATCGTCATCGGATTTGTCTTCAGCGTCTTTCTGCCACCCGGGTGGCGTGACTCGCTCATCGGTATCGTGTTGGGCGGCGGCTCCCTCTGGCTGATGGGCGAGCTGTACTTCCGCATCCGCCATGAAGAGGGCATGGGATTCGGCGACGTCAAGATGCTCGCGATGATTGGTGCGTTTCTCGGATGGAAGCTCATGTTGCTGACCCTCGTTCTGTCGTCGTTTCTGGGATCGATCGTGGGCGTCGCCATAATCGCGATCAACCGAGGCGACATGAAATACGCGCTGCCGTTCGGCACCTTCCTTGCGATTGGCGCGATGATCGCCTCGGCTGTAGGCGACTCGATCGTCACTTGGTACGCTGCGTTCTACTACTGATGCAAAACCGTACCGGGAAACGGGAGCCGATCGTCGGACGTGCTCGAAATTCGCCCACTCCTATCGCGCGTCATGCCGCAGTTTCTGCGACCGGGATGTTGCTGCTTTCGATTTCGCCCGGGGAAATCGACGTTTCGTGCATGGACCATGTGTTGCAGCGATCCATGCATGCAGCAGAGTCGCGGGTTCTCGCTCGTTGAAACCCTGATCGCCACCACTCTCATGGCTGGTGCGCTCGTGTGGCTCGCGCAGTTTGTCGGGGCGGCCGCGCAAAGCGGCGCGGCCGCCCGAACGCGTGCGCTCGCCGCGCTGATGGCGTCGCAGAAAATGGAGCAGATACGCGTCGTGCCGTGGGACGCGGTTGCCTCCGTGCCTGCCCCCGTCACCGAATTTCTCGACGCGTCCGGGCATCAGCAGTGTCCAGACGCCGATGCGCCGTGCGGGAATGCGGCGTTTGTCAGGAAGTGGTCAGCGGCACACGCGCCGTTTTCTGCCGGTGTCCTCATCATCGAGGTCGACGTTCGCCCCGTAGGCCAGAGGCACGGGAGCGCGACGCTCGTCTCTGCGAGAGGGCGGATGACGCCATGAATGCGCGCGGGCTTACCTTGATCGAGCTGCTGGTGACGATGGCCATCACGATTGCGATCACGAGCGGCATGTTCGGCTTTATCAATTCGGCGCGCGGGGTGTTCGAAGTCAATCTCGAACACACCGACATTCAACAGCGCGCGAGGGTCGCGACCGATGCGCTGTTCAGGGATCTCGTGATGGCCGGCGCCGGGCTTCAGTCGCCTGCAGTAGCCCCGTTCCGCCGGGGAAGCATCAACCCGGATATGCCGGGCTCGGTGTTCGCCGATCGCGTGTCCGTCCGGTACACGCCTCCGGATACGGCCAGCCCAATCACGGTTACCTATGGTCGGCGCGTGGATGCAGCCGGCGTGCCTCACTTGACGCGGTACGACGGCGCCGCAAGCGAAATGCCCCTGGTCGATCAGGTGACCGATCTTCGATTCGAGTATTTTGACGCCGACGGACAGCTCATCCTGATGGACCGATTTGCTGACGGGCCGTGGGTTCCGGATGCGGTGTCCGCGGATCGCTTCGATGCCGACCTGCGGGCGATCAGGCGTGTGCGTGCGTTTGTGCGACTGCGGCCGGCACGCGTCTTCGCTCCGGCACCGGTCGCGGACCTCGAAATCGCGGTCGATGTATCGCCGCGAAATCTGAACCTCCAATGACGCTCGTCATCGCGCTCATGTCCCTCGTCCTTCTGTCCGCCATCGGCGGGTCCCTTGCCATTGTCATGAACACGGATATGCGCGCGGCCGCCAACTTTGCGGCGGCGCGCGAGGCGCGGTACGCGGCCGATGGCGCTTTGGAGATTGGCGCGCAGGAGCTGTCAGCGGTCGCCGATTGGAACGCGCTGTTGTCGAGCGGCGCGCTTTCCGGTTTCACAGATGGTCCGCCAACGGGTGCGAGGCCGCTAGGCGACGGCACCGTAGTGGATCTCGTGCAGGCGACGAACGCGGCGAACGCCGAATCGCGACCGTGGGGCGCGAATAATCCGATCTGGCGACTGTTTGCATTCGGGTGGCTTGGGCCGAGGATCTACGTCATCGTGTGGGCCGGCGACGACTTTGCGGAGAACGATGGAGATCCGTCGATTGATGGTGGTGGCGTGGCGAACCCTGGAGCGGGCATCCTCGCGCTGCGCGCCGAAGCGTTCGGCGTTGGCGGGTCACATACGGTGCTCGAAGCGACGGTCGGACGCGATCCAGACGAGAGCGGGAGCCTTCACATGCTGTCATGGCACGAGTTACGGTAGTGAAGATCGGAGGGCTGCTGGTTCTCGTCTGCGCCGTTCTACTCGCGACCGCCATGCCAGTTGCGGCCCAGAGCCTCGCGGATGTCGCGCGGGCCGAGGAAGCGCGGCGTAAAGCCGTCAAAGGTCAGGCGAAGGTCTACACGAACGACACGTTGAGGGGCGCTGATGGCGGAGCTGCTCCGCTCCCGCCGCCTCCCGCGTCTGCCTCCGCGCCGGCAGCGCCTTCAGTGCCGGCGACTGCCGGCACGCCCGTTCCGGGCGGAGCGAGCCAGCCCGGTACGTCTGCGGGAAGCAATCCTGCCACGCCCGCGGCCGCGGACACCGCCAAGGGTGAAAAGTACTGGCGCGAACGGCTGGCGGGCGCGCGCGACAGGCTCAGCCGGAGCCAGGCGTTCGCCGACGCCCTGCAGAGCCAGATCAACGCGCTCTACACCGAGTTCGTCAACAGGGACGATCCGTTGCAGCGCTCCGTCATCGAGCAGAAGCGGCTGGCCGCCATCGCCGAACAGGATCGCGTCAAGGCCGACATCGTCAAGCAGACCAAAGCGATCGCAGACATCGAAGACGAGGCGCGCCGCGCGAATGTGCCAGCCGGTTGGCTGCGCTGAACGTCCCGGCTACTTCTTGAGTCCGATTTTCCTCAGAGCCTTCGCCAGCTCCTCCTCGGTCACGTCGGTGGCCGTCGTCCAACTGCCGATGCCCGTGCACAGAACATAGTGCAGCGTGCCGTTCACGACTTTCTTGTCGTGGCGCATGGCTTCGACGACGTCCTTGGCCGACAGGTCGCCGACCGGCGGAAGTGGGCCGAGCTTCATGATTGTCCGGCCCAGCGCGTGGCGATCGGCGGCCGGCATGACACCGCGTGCCACGCCGATTTCAGACGCGGTGAGCATCCCGTAAGCGATCGCCTCGCCGTGCCGGAACCGCTTGAATTTGGTCACCGCTTCGAGTCCATGGCCGGCCGTGTGACCGAAATTCAGCATGCGCCGAGGCCCCGACTCGCGCTCGTCGAGTCCCACGACGGTCGCCTTGATGGTGCAGGATTCCCCGATGATCGGCACGATCGCATCAGGTTTGCGCGCGAATATTGCGGCGAGATCGCGATCGATTCGATCGAACAAGTCGCGGCTCGACGTCATGCCGTACTTGATCACTTCGTACAACCCGGCTCGGAACTCGCGACGCGGCAGCGTATCGAGCAGCGCAGGATCGATCGCGACGAGCGACGGCTGATGAAACGCACCGATGAGGTTCTTGCCGAGCGGGTGGTTGACGCCCACCTTGCCGCCAATCGCGCTGTCGACCTGCGCGAGAAGCGTTGTCGGCACCTGAATCAACCTGATCCCGCGCAGGTAGGTCGCCGCCACGAATCCGGCCATGTCGCCGATGACGCCGCCTCCGACCGCGATGATGCCGGCGCCGCGATCGGCTTCCAGTTTGATCAGCGATTCGTAGGCGCGCGACGCTGTGGCGAGCTGTTTGTACTTTTCTCCGTCGGGCAGCAGGATCGTCTCGGTCTTCGGCACCGCCTTTGCCATCGTCCGGCCGTGGAATTTCCACACGAGCGGGCTCGACACGAAGAACTGGCGCGACGCATTCGCCGAAGACTCGATCAGCCGACCCAACTGCGCAGTCAGTCCGTGTTCGATGTAGATGGGATAGCTGTGTGATGGCGTCCGGACGTCAACGCGTAACATTGGAGATTGGGTGCTAGGTGAGTGAGGGATGGGTTTGCGCGACTGGGCGATCGGTCAGGTGATTGATCGAAGTAGTTGGACGATCGATTGATCCAATCGCGAGATCGCCAATCACGCCAATCTCCAATGCATGCGTTAGTATACGCCCGGTGGATGTACGAGGCGACTTCATAATCGTCGGCAGCGGAATCGCGGGGCTGCGCGCGGCGGTGGAGCTGGCGCCATTCGGCGATATTGTGATCATCACAAAAGCCGATCCGAACGAAAGCAACACCGAGTACGCGCAAGGCGGCATTGCCGCGGCGATCGGCAAGGGCGACTCGCCGGCGCTCCACGCGCAGGACACGATGATCGCGGGCGACGGGCTGTGCGACGAACGCGCCGTGCGTGTGCTCTGCGACGAGGGACCTCGCTATACACGCGAGCTGATCGAGTGGGGCGCCCGCTTCAATCTCGGCGCTGACGGCGAGCCTGCGCTCGCATCCGAAGGCGCGCACAGCGTCCGGCGCGTCCTTCACGCAGCCGATGCCACAGGGCGCGAGATCGGCCGCGTCGTGTGGCACCGCATGTCGGCGGTCGCGCGCATCCGCGTGCTCAAGAACACGCTCGCGGTAAGCGCGATCGTCGAGGATGGACGATGTCTCGGGGTCCGGTTCATTGACGTGCACGGAGAGCCGGGCAGGGCGTTCGCGCGGGCCACGCTGCTGGCCACCGGCGGGGCCGGACAGGTGTTTTCCGAAACGACGAATCCCGAAGTGGCGAGCGGTGATGGCGTCGCGATCGCATTCCGCGCCGGTGCCCGCATCGCCGATCTGGAGTTCGTGCAGTTTCATCCGACCGTGCTCGATGTCGAAGATGCGCCGAGATTCCTGCTGTCGGAGGCGCTTCGCGGCGAGGGTGCCCGCCTTGTTGATTCGACCGGCGAGCCGTTCATGCAGCACTATCATCCGGCCGGCGATCTCGCGCCGCGCGATGTCGTCTCGCGCAGCATCGTTCTGCAGTCTCAGCGGACCGCGGGTCCGATCTATCTCAGCCTGCGTCATCTGGACCCGGACGACGTGCATCAGCGATTTCCGATGATCGCCGCAACGTGCCTGAAAGCGGGGCTCAATCTCGCGCGCGATCTGCTTCCAGTCGGGCCGGCGGCCCATTACATGATGGGTGGCGTCGAAACCGATCTCGATGGCCGGACGTCGGTGCCTTGCCTCTTTGCTGCTGGAGAGGTGGCGTGCACACGCGTGCATGGGGCTAATCGCCTCGCCAGTAAGTCGCTGCTCGAGGCGTTGATCTTTAGCGCTCGCGCGGGCCGGGCCATGGTTGGTCCGTCGCGTGAGCCAGACCTGCCCGCACCGCTGTACCGCGATGCCGGCGCGCCTGCGCCCAACCGCGCATCGCTCGAAATGAGCGAAGCTGACATCCGCGCGCTGATGTGGAAATCAGTCGGCCTGTTCCGGGGGTACTCGACACTTTGTGACGCGTTCAGCGTGTTACGCCAGCAACGAGAGGCGCTCGACGATCTCCTGGCGGCGGGCGCGGCGATGGACCATGGCGGCTGGCGTCGCGCGAGCCTGGTCACCGTGGCGGCGCTCATCGCACGCGCAGCGCTGCGCCGCGAGGAGAGTCGCGGTGGCCACTTCCGCACCGATTTTCCCGCACACGACGATCTAAGATGGCAGATTCATGTCTCGGACGTGGGCCGACCTGAAGGTCGGCACTACGAGTGAGATCGGGCCCACGAATGGCTCCGGCCGAACACGTAACTGTCGTAGTGCCGACCGTTCAGGTCGGCCCAGCGAATGAAGCCGGCCGAACGCGAAACCGTCGTAGTGCCGACCTTCAGGTCGGCGCAACGAAGAACCACGTAGTGCCGACCTTCAGGTCGGCCCAATGCTCATGAAACAATCAAAACTGCTCCTTCAAACCTACCGTGACGTCCCTCGCGATGCCGATGTCGTCAGCCAGCAGCTCATGATGCGTGCGGGCATGATTCAAAAAGTCGCCGCCGGCATTTACGACTACCTGCCGCTTGCGCTCCGGAGCATCCGTAAATTCGAGAACATCGTGCGCGAAGAGCTGGCGCGTGACGGCGCGCAGGAACTGCTGATGCCGACCGTGCAGCCCGGCGACCTGTGGCAGGAGAGCGGGCGTTGGCAGTTTTACGGCCGCGAGCTGCTCCGCTTCAAGGATCGGAAGGGCGCCGATTTCTGCCTCGGCCCTACACACGAGGAAGTCGTCACCGACATCGTCCGCAAGCTCGTCAAGAGCTACAAGCAGCTGCCGATCAACCTGTTCCAGGTGCAGACGAAATTCCGCGACGAGATCCGTCCGCGCTTCGGTCTGATGCGGGGGCGCGAGTTCATCATGAAGGACGGTTATTCCTTCCATGCGGACGATGCGGATGCGGATCGCGAGTATTGGCGCATGTTCGAGGCATACAAGCGCATCTTCACGCGCCTTGGCGTCAAGTTCCGCCCGGTCGAGGCCGACAGCGGCGCCATCGGCGGCAGTTTTACTCACGAGTTTCACGTGCTCGCCGGAAGCGGCGAGGACGCGATCCTGAGCTGCACCGCCTGCGAGTACACGTCGAACGCGGAAAAAACCGAGGCGCCGGGCCTTCCATACCCCTATCTGGCGGAGCCTGTGTTGGATTTGAGAAAGGCGCACTTCCACACGCCCGGCGTCGTGCAGATGGAAGAGCAGGCGAAGGCGTTCAAGGACGACGAGCACGATGGCCTGCCTCTGGATCACGCGTCGAAGTTCTGCCTGTATCGCGCGACGAAAGGTGAGGCGACATGGGATGTCGGGTTGGTGCTGCGAAGCGATCACGAGCCCAACACAGTGAAGATGAAAAACCTCATCGGCGCGGACTCGCTGGAGCTCGTGCCGCTCGAAGAAGCTGAGCGGCGCGCCGGGACGAAGTCGGGGTTCATCGGCCCTGTGGAGCTCGACGTGCCGATGTATGCCGATAAGAGCCTGGAGGGGGCCTACAACCTGACGTGCGGCGCGAATAAGGAGGGATACCACCACTTCGGCTTCAAGCCCGATCGCGACCTGAAGCAGTTTCAGGGATTCCACGATCTGCGGCTTGCCAAAGAGGGCGATCGATGTCCTCGATGCGGCAGCGGCACGTTCGAGGCGTTCCGCGGCATCGAGGTGGGGCAGGTCTTCAAGCTGGGCACCAAGTACTCAGTGGCGATGAGTTGCGTGTATCTCGACGAGTCGGGCGCGGAGCGTCCAATGGTGATGGGCTGCTACGGCATCGGCATCACGAGGACGGTTGCCGCGGTGATCGAACAGAACTACGACGCCGACGGCATCATCTGGCCCTGGCCCGTCGCGCCGTATCACGTGCACCTCGTCAGCCTCGATTCGGCGAAGCCGGAGATCGCCGCCGTTGCCAATCAGATCGAAACGGATCTCGAGCGCGCGGGATTTGAGGTGCTCCACGACGATCGCGACGGGTTGAGCCCGGGCGTGAAGTTCAAGGACGCTGACCTGCTCGGCATGCCGCTGCGCCTTACCGTCGGCGCGAAGGGGCTGAAGGACGGAATCGTCGAGTTACGCGATCGGCGCACGAAGGAAATCCTGAAACTGAAACCTGAGGGTGTGGTTAAAGCAGTGGAAGATTGGAGGATTGGAAGATTGTAAGAATGTTATGAGATTGAAGAGTGGGGATTGGGGGATTAACGAAAAGACCACCAATCGTCAATCCGCCAATGCGGGTGTCTTTTTCCCAAACGCCCAGGCGATGGCGATGCTGAGCACATACAGGACCACCATCGGACCGGCCACGATCATCTGACTTGCGACGTCGGAACTGGGCGTGATGATGGCGGCGATGACGACGATGACCAGGATGGCGTACTTGAATTGCCGAATCATCCACCGGGCGGTGACCATTCCCATCCGCGCCATGAAGAACACCATCGCCGGCATCTGAAACACCGCGGCCATTCCCAGCAGCATTCGCATGTACATGCTGAAGGTGTCCTCAATACGAGGCATGAACACGATCATCTCGTCGGAGAAGCTCGCGAAGAACCGCCACATGAGCGGGAATGCGACGTAGTGGGAGAAGGCAGCCCCACCGAGGAATCCGATTGAAGACAGCAGAACGAACGGAATGGCATATCGCCGCTCTTTTGCGTACAGAGCGGGCGCCACGAACTGCCAGACCTGCCAGAAAACCAGCGGTGTCGCGATGAACAGCCCGGCGATGAGCGCAATCCGAATCCGGAGCATGAAGGCTTCGGTCGGATAGGTGAAGATGAAGCTCGCACCGGGTGGAAGCGTCGCGGCGAGCGGCCGCATCACGAAGTTCAAGATGTCTTCGAGGAAGAACGCGGCAATTGCCACGCCGACCGACAGCGACAAGAGCGCGCGGATGATGCGTTTCCGGAGCTCGTCGAGATGCTCCAGGAACGACATCTTTCCGCCTTCTGATTCGTCGTCAAACCAGCTGTCGGACACGTCTCGGGCTGAAGAGTCCTTCGAGCTCTGCGGATCTTTGAAGGGGACTACCGGCATGCCGGTCGTCTACGCGCCAGCATCGGCGCGCGGCGTCGTCTCGCCCTCGGGCGCATCGGCGGCTGGCGCGGGCGCTGCCGGCGGCACGGAGGCCGTCGGCGGAATCTGTGCAGACTTCCGCGCGTCCTGCAGTTCTTCGGTGCGAATCTCGTCCTCGAGCGTGTTTTTCAGCTCGTTCGACGCGCGCTTGAATTCGGCAATGCTCTTGCCCAGCGACTTGCCTAGCTCGGGTAGTTTTCGGGGGCCGAAAATGATCAGCGCAATGACCGCAATGACCACCATCTCCGGCATGCCTATCGGGCCCATAAAATGGCTTACTCCTTCAGATTTCGAGTCTTAGATTATACCTTCTTTCGTAGTAACATTTTACGTGCATATGCGCACCTATCGCTCTGTCTCTGTCGCGGCGTTCGCCATCGCCCTGTCGGCGCTGGTTGGCGGCTTTTTCGGCGGTCGCGTCCTCGCGACCCAGGATGGCCTCCCCGAGCGCATCAACGTCTTCACCACGGCGCTCAAGCAGATAGAGCAAAAATACGTCGAGCCGGTCGAGTCCGATCGCGTCGTCTACAGCGCGATCAGCGGCATGCTGCAGACGCTCGATCCGCATTCGAGCTTCATGGACCCCAAGGCTTACGCGCAGCTGCGCGAGCGCCAGGAAGGCCACTACTACGGGCTGGGCATCACCATCAACGTCATAGACGGCGATATCACCGTCATGGCCCTTTTCGAGGGCTCGCCGGCATACCGGAAGGGCATTCGGCGCGGGGATGTCGTCGCGAGAATCAACGGCGAAGACGCCAAGGGGTGGACCAGCGAGCAGGCGGTGCTCAAGCTGCGTGGAGCCAGAGGGACGCCTGTTCAGGTCGCCATTCGACGCACCGGTTACGACAAGCTGATTGACGTCGAGGTCGTGCGAGACGAGATAAGGATCCCGAGCGTACCGTCGGCGTTCATGATCAATCCGACCACCGGATATATCCAGCTGCGCGACTTCTCTGAAACGACCGACCGCGAGCTGGGCGTCGCCCTCCGCGACCTGACCAAGCAGGGCATGAAGCAGGTGCTGCTCGACATCCGCGAGAACCCGGGCGGCCCGCTCGATCAGGCCATCAAGGTGTCGAACCGCTTCCTCAAAAAGGGCGACCTCATCGTCTATACGCGCGGACGGATCCCGAATTCAGACCAGGACTATCACGGCGTCGAAAACAGCGAATACACCGACGTGCCGTTGATTGCGCTGGCGAACCGCCGCAGCGCGAGCGCGTCCGAAATCGTGACCGGCGCCCTTCAGGACCACGATCGCGGCCTGGTCATCGGAGAGACGACGTGGGGAAAGGCGCTCGTGCAGTCGATTTACCGCCTCAGCGAAGGCGCGGGGCTTGCGCTGACCACCGCGCACTACTTCACGCCGGCAGGCCGGCTGATTCAGCGCCCCTGGGACGAAAGCTTCGACGAATACCTTTCGTATACCACTCGCGATCAGGAGGCGGTCGTCCAGCACTCGCCATCTCAGCTGAAGTACACGAAGCGGCTTGGCCGCAAGGTGTACAGTGGCGGTGGCATCGAGCCCGATTACCGGATGGCAGGGCCGATCGAAGGATTCAACCCGGGCAAGTTCGCGCGGCGGTTGCATCCGACGATGTTTGCCACATACGCGCAGCGCTTCGACCGCGAGGGCGACACCCGGTTCGGCAGCGCCACCGATCAGAAAGCGCGCCGTACGCTGGCGCGCGAATTCACGGTCGATGATGCGATGCTCCAGGACTTCAAGTCGTTCGTGAAGTCGCAGCTGCGCGACGCGAGTCTGTTTGACGAGGCGGGCTTCAACGCCGACCTCGAATTCGTCCGCGCCATGCTGCGTTACGAAATCGACGTGGCGCTCTTCGACGTGGCTACGGCGCGCAGGCACCTCCTCGAGAAAGACCCTCAGGCGCAGTACGCACTGACGCTCTTTCCCGAAGCCGAGAAGCTCATGCGCGCGGTGCCTTCGAAGAGCACGCAGGTCGCACAACAGTAGTGCCACTTTAGGTCGGCCCTTTAGGTCGGCCTCCCTACCATTCGTAGGGTTCTAGTTTGCGCTTGCCCCTACATTTGGGGCTTGTTACACTGGCGACCGTTCTGGGTCCACGGGGCTCGCCTCCGGTTTTCGGGGGCGATCGGGCCTGAATCGGTCGCGTTGCACACCTCAACTCTCAAATACGTCCTGAGCGCCCCAGCCGCTCGTCGCCATCGGTCTCCGAGGGTGTCGCGCGGCTTTTTGTATGTACCGTAACGAAAAACGACAAGTGAAAAACGAAGCAGCCCATGCGCTTACAACAACTTGAAATCGCCGGCTTCAAATCCTTTTCCGATCGGTCCCATCTGTCGTTCGACCGCGGCGTCACGGCCATCGTCGGGCCCAACGGATGCGGGAAGAGCAACGTGGCCGATGCCATTACCTGGGTGCTCGGCGAGCAAAGCGCCAAGAGCCTGCGCGGCGACCGGATGGAAGACGTGATCTTCAACGGGAGCGATGCGAGAAAGCCCACGGGGGCCGCGGAAGTGCGCCTGAGGCTGAGCGACGTGCTGCTGACGCAAGCCGGTAGTGCGCTGCCCCTGGTTGCACCCGACGAGCCACTGGACGATGAGAAACCTTCGATCGCGAGGACCGTCGAAGTGACGCGGCGGCTGTATCGGTCGGGGGAGAGCGAATACCTGATCGATGGGGAAGTATGCCGGCTGCGCGATGTGCACGAGCTCCTGATGGATACGGGGCTCGGCGCCAAGGCGTACGCCATCATCGAGCAAGGCAAGATCGGCATGATCCTCAGCTCGCGGCCGGCAGACCGTCGCCAGCTCATCGAGGAGGCCGCAGGGATCACCAAGTACAAGGCGCGCCGCCGTGCAGCAGAGTTGAAGCTGGAGGCCGCCACTCAAAATCTGACGCGCCTCGAAGACATCATTTTTGAGCTCGAAAAACAATTCGGATCGCTGAAGCGCCAATCCGCGAAAGCACGCCGTTACAAACGCCTGCGCGATGAGCTCCGCCACTGGGAGAAGCTCCTGTTTGCCGGGCGCTACCAGGAGTCGGCCCAGAGAATCGAGTCGCTGCGCGCGCGGCTGTTGGACGCCCGCGAGCGCGAGACCGCGGCCGCAGCCGCGGTGGCCACGGCAGAATCGGACTTCAGCCGCGTGCGCATTTCGCTCGTCGAAGCAGAGGCGGCCGCCACAAGCACGCGCGAGTCGGTCCATGCATGCGAGCTGGACATCACCCGTCGTCAGCAGCAAATTGAGTTCAACCGCGA
>Ga0190271_10001279_pt1 | contig 14160 bp, 11 predicted proteins | sample Popmic356T_FD_133747 | JGI IMG/M metagenome (GOLD analysis project Ga0190271, IMG submission 133747) | Populus adjacent soil microbial communities from riparian zone of Weber River, Utah, USA - 356 T | ecosystem: Environmental > Terrestrial > Soil > Riparian zone | place: USA: Utah | collected...
GTCGTTTCTCGGGATCCGGATCGCTGGCCAGCGCGCGTTCAAGCATTCCGATATGCGTCATGAAAGCGGTTTGTGGCCGAGCAGGCCAGCTTCAGCCCAGAGACAATGCGTTGAGCTTGGCGGCAATCTCCGCTATTGCCCCCGGCTTCTGCAGCAGTAGCGGCGTATATATGATCTCTCTTCCCCGTGACCGCATGGACCAGGTTGTCAAGCGATTCGAACTGCTCGAAGCGCAGATGGCGGCCGGCCCGTCGCCGGATCAATATGTCAAGATGGCCTCGGAATATGCCGAGATGCAGGAGATCGTCGCCAAGGTTCGTACCTTGCGGGACTCCGAACAGGAGCAGACCGATCTTCAGGCGATGCTCGATGACCGGTCGACCGATGGCGAGATGCGGGCATTGGCCGAGGCCGACCTTCCCGAGGTGGAAGAGCGCATCGAGGCGCTGCAGCACGATATCCAGATCCTGCTGCTGCCGAAGGATGCCGCCGACGAGCGCAACGCCATCCTGGAAATTCGCGCGGGGACGGGCGGCGACGAGGCCGCGCTTTTCGCCGGCGACCTCTACCGCATGTATGAGCGTTATGCCGGCCTGAAAGGCTGGCGCTTCGAAATCGCCTCGACCAGCGACGGCGAGGTCGGCGGCTTCAAGGAAATCATCGCCACCGTATCGGGCAAGGGCGTCTTCGCGCATCTCAAATTCGAGTCCGGCGTGCACCGTGTCCAGCGCGTGCCGGCAACCGAGGGCTCGGGCCGCATCCACACATCGGCCGCGACCGTGGCCGTGCTGCCCGAGGCGGAAGAAGTGGACATCGAAATCCGCAGCGAAGACATTCGCATCGATACAATGCGCGCCTCCGGCGCCGGCGGCCAGCATGTGAACACCACCGATTCCGCTGTCCGCATCACGCATTTGCCCACGGGCATTATCGTCGTCCAGGCGGAGAAGTCGCAGCACCAGAATCGCGCGCGGGCCATGCAGATCCTGCGTGCGCGGCTCTACGATCTCGAACGATCCAAGGTTGACGAGGAGCGATCCGAGTCGCGCCGCTCGCAGGTTGGTTCGGGCGATCGCTCGGAGCGCATTCGCACGTACAATTTCCCGCAGGGGCGCGTCACCGACCATCGCATCAACCTGACCCTGTACAAGCTCGACCGGGTCATGGAGGGCGAGATGGACGAGATCGTCGACGCGCTGATCTCCGACCATCAGTCCAGGCTGCTGGCGGATATGGGGTCGAATTGAGGAGGCTCGTTCGGGCGCGCCTTTGCTCCCGCCTATGCCGGGAGGCGTTTGCATGTGGGTTCAGCACTGCGCTGACGCGCTGCTCTCGTAGGGCATAGAGGGCTATCGGAGATGCCCCCTCACCCGGCCTCCGCCTTCGACAAGCTCAGGCTCGGCCACCCTCTCCCCGCCGGGGAGAGGAGGTCGGGGCCGTTGACGCTAATCGTCGCCACCTTGTTGCGAGCTTGGCAAAAAGCGCTGAAGACCTCCTCTCCCCGACGGGGAGGGGGTGGCCAAGCGAAGCGGAAGCCGGGTGAGGGGGCGTCGCTCGTCAAGCTCCACGGTGCATATCCCACACACTCTTGCCGTGGAAGCTGGCGATCCGCGCGACCCTTCAGGCCAGGCATCCCATGGTGCTAAAGGCGCTCCTTCGCCACGCGCGTGCGCGGCTCGAGACAACCGGGATCGACACGCCCGACCTCGATGCCCGTCTGCTGGTTGAGCATTTCACCGGCACGACCCGCCGGGATGCGATCGTTGAGCCGCAGAAGCCCGTTGGTCCGGAGCAGATGGCTGCCGTGGAGGCAGCGCTTGCGCGCCGCATCGCCGGGGAGCCGGTGCACCGCATCCTGGGCTACCGTGAATTCTACGGGCTGCGGCTGGCGCTTTCGCCCGGAACGCTGGAGCCGCGGCCGGACACGGAAACCCTTGTCGACGCGGTTCTGCCTTTCCTGCGCGACACCGTGGCGCGGACCGGCGGCTGCCGCATCCTCGATCTTGGCACGGGAACCGGCGCCATCGCTCTGGCGCTGCTCAGCCAGGTCAAGGCGGCGCATGCCACCGCGGTCGATATGTCTGATGACTCCCTGAACACGGCCGTTGCCAATGCGGCCTCACTCGGCCTTACGGACCGATTTCATCCGCTGAAATCCGACTGGTTCGAAAGAATTATCGGCCGCTACGATGCAATCCTCTCCAACCCTCCCTACATAACTAGTGACCACATGCCCGGATTGCCGCGTGACGTGCGGGACTATGATCCGCCGCTCGCGCTGGATGGCGGCGAAGATGGGCTGAGCGCATATCGCGCCATTGCCTTTGGTGCCGGAAAGCATCTCGCAAGCGATGGAATTATCGCCGTGGAGATCGGCTACGATCAAAGGCAGGATGTCACGGCGATCTTCGCCGAATCAGGCTACGCGGTCGAAGAATTCTTCCGCGACCTCGGCGGCAATGACCGCGCAATCGCGTTCAATAAGCGCAATGAGCGGTTTGACGGTGAAAAAAGCCCTTGGCAGCGAATTGGATTGCCGCTAGGGTTCGACTAACCGGATGAAACGAAGCAGGCAATTTTGCTGGCCATTCCGGCTTCTCAAAAACGATGGCCTGCTTGAAGAGCGCTCACTATGAGCGAGGATATCCGGCAAGCGGATTGAACCGGAATTGGATGAACGTGACGCCGACGCGAATTTTGCGGGCGAATATCGTCGATAGTGTTCGGGGTAGTCGCGCGGGGCGCGACGCCGGGGCGGAGTTTTTCAACATGAAGAGAGCAGTATGAGGCCTCAGCAACAGAACCGCCGCATGCGTGGGCGGAACAACAACAATAACAGTAGCAACAATAACAACCGCAAGGGACCAAACCCCCTGACGCGGAGTTATGAGAGCAATGGCCCGGACGTGAAGATCCGTGGTTCCGCGCAGCAGATCGCCGAGAAATACGCCACGCTCGCTCGCGATGCGATGAGCGCCGGCGACCGCGTCATTGCGGAGAATTATCTCCAGCATGCCGAGCACTACAATCGCATCATCGCGGCGGCGCAGGCGGCGATGCCGATCCAGAATTTCCAGCAGAATCGCGACGACTTCGACGATGAAGACGGCGAAGACCGCGACGACATGGACAATCAGGGCAATGGCGACCAGCCTAATGTGAACGGCCCGCAGCCGGTCATCGAAGGTATGCCGGCGGAAGTCGCTCTGAATGGCGACAATGGCGGCCAGCAGAATTACCGCAATCGCGACCGCAACGACCGCAATGAGGGCCGCAACCGCGAGGGTGGCGACCGCGACAACCGCAACCGCGAGGGTCGGGAAGGGCGCAACCGCGATTTTCAGAGCCGCAATGGCGATTATCAGCGCCGGGACTTCAACAATCGCGATGAGCAGGGTGGCGATCAGCCCGGTGGAGATCAGCCTCGTGGCGATCAACCCCGTGGCGATCAACCCCGCGCCCAGCAGCCGCGCAATGAAAATCGGGGACGCGAAGGCAATCAGCATCAGCCGGTCGAGATGGCGCGGCCCTCCGTCGATGAGGCGCCCGACAATGCTCTGCCGGCATTCGTAACCGCCCCGGTCCCTCAGGCCGCGCCTGTGGCGGAGGTGCAGGAAGAAGCGCCGCGTCGTGTGCGCCGCCCGCGGCGTCCGCGCGAAGCTGCTGCCGAAGGCAAGGCGGAAGAACCCGCCGCGACCGAAGGTGCTGCCGGAGACAATCTGGCTCCTGTCGAGAACTGATCGCAGCTATTTGCCTGGAAATTGCGAACGGCGGAGGCGCAGGTCTTCGCCGTTTTTCTTTGTGCCGTGCCTTCTTGAGCATCGGCAAAAACTCCCCATATTCCTCTCGAAATGAGCCTTGCTTCGCTTAAGGGGGCTCGTCACCACAGATCGATCCGGGCCGCGAAGCGGGCGGATGCGGAAAGGGAGACACGACATGAACTTGGAAAAATACTCTGAGCGGGTGCGCGGTTTCATCCAGTCGGCGCAAACTGCGGCACTGTCGCGCAATCACCAGCAATTCACCCCCGAACATATCCTCAAAGTCCTGATTGATGACGATGAGGGCTTTGCCGCCTCGCTCATCGAGCGCGCCGGCGGCCGTGCGCGCGACGTCAAGCTTGGCGTCGAAGCCGCGCTCGAAGCCATGCCGAAGGTGGAAGGCGGCAACGGTCAGCTTTATCTGGCGCAACCCCTGGCCAAAGTGCTCACCACGGCCGAGGACATCGCCAAGAAGGCCGGCGATTCCTTCGTCACCGTCGAGCGGCTGCTTACTGCGCTTGCCGTGGAAAAATCGGCCAAGACGGCTGACATTCTCGCCAAGGCCGGCGTCACCGCGCAGGCGCTGAATACGGTCATCAACGATATCCGCAAGGGCCGCACCGCCGATTCGGCGGGCGCCGAGCAGGGCTATGACGCGTTGAAGAAATATGCGCGCGACCTGACTGCCGATGCGCGCGCGGGCAAGCTCGATCCGGTGATCGGCCGCGATGACGAAATCCGCCGCACCATCCAGGTCCTGTCGCGCCGCACCAAGAACAATCCGGTGCTGATCGGCGAGCCCGGCGTCGGCAAGACGGCGATCGCCGAAGGACTGGCGCTGCGCATCGTCAATGGCGACGTGCCGGAATCGCTGAAGGACAAGCAGTTGATGGCGCTCGACATGGGCTCATTGATTGCCGGCGCGAAATATCGCGGCGAGTTCGAGGAGCGGCTGAAGGCGGTCTTGTCGGAGGTTACCTCCGCCAACGGCAACATCATCCTTTTCATCGACGAGATGCACACGCTGGTCGGCGCCGGCAAAGCGGACGGCGCAATGGATGCGTCGAACCTGTTGAAGCCGGCGCTGGCGCGTGGCGAACTGCACTGCGTTGGTGCGACGACCCTCGACGAATATCGCAAGCACGTCGAGAAAGACGCGGCCTTGGCCCGGCGGTTCCAGCCGGTGTTCGTCAACGAACCCACGGTCGAGGACACGATCTCGATCCTGCGGGGCCTGAAAGAGAAATACGAGCAGCATCACAAGGTGCGTATTTCCGACTCCGCGCTGGTGTCGGCGGCGACCCTGTCGAACCGCTACATCACCGACCGCTTCCTGCCCGACAAGGCGATCGATCTGGTCGACGAGGCTGCGGCGCGGCTTCGCATGCAGGTCGATTCCAAGCCGGAAGCGCTTGACGAAATCGACCGCCGCATAATGCAGCTGAAGATCGAGCGCGAGGCTCTGAAGGTCGAGAAGGACGAGGCGTCGAAGGATCGCCTGGTCCGGCTCGAGAATGAGTTGACCGGGCTGGAGGAAGACTCCGCCGAGTTGACCTCGAAATGGCAGGCCGAGAAGCAGAAGCTCGGGCTGGCGGCGGACCTGAAGAAAGAGCTGGACGACGCGCGCAACGAGTTGGCCATCGCGCAGCGCAAGGGCGAGTTCCAGAAAGCCGGCGAACTTGCCTATGGCAGGATTCCCGAGCTGGAAAAGAAGCTGGTCGACGCGGAAGCGCAGGACGGCAAGGGCGGCATGGTCGAAGAGACCGTCACGCCTGATCACGTGGCGCATATCGTCTCGCGCTGGACGGGCATTCCGGTCGACAGGATGCTGGAAGGCGAGCGCGACAAGCTGCTGCGTATGGAAGACGAGATCGGCAAGCGGGTCGTCGGCCAGGGCGAAGCCGTGCAGGCGGTGTCGAAAGCGGTGCGCCGCGCGCGCGCCGGCCTGCAGGATCCGAACCGGCCCATCGGCTCGTTCATGTTCCTCGGGCCGACAGGCGTCGGCAAGACCGAATTGACCAAGGCCTTGGCAAACTTCCTGTTCGACGACGAGAGCGCGATGGTGCGCATCGACATGTCGGAGTTCATGGAGAAGCACTCGGTCGCCCGGCTGATCGGCGCGCCTCCCGGCTATGTCGGCTATGAGGAAGGCGGAGCGTTGACTGAAGCCGTGCGTCGCCGGCCCTACCAGGTCGTGCTGTTCGACGAGATCGAGAAGGCGCATCCGGATGTGTTCAACGTGCTGCTGCAGGTGCTGGACGATGGCCGTCTCACCGACGGGCAGGGCCGTACCGTCGATTTCCGCAATACGCTCATCATCATGACGTCTAACCTCGGCGCCGAATATCTGGTCAATCTCGGCGAAGACCAGGATGTCGACGCCGTGCGCGACGAGGTGATGAATGTGGTCAAGATGTCGTTCCGGCCGGAGTTCCTGAACCGTATCGACGAGGTGATCCTGTTCCATCGCCTGCGCCGTCAGGACATGGGCCAGATCGTCGAAATCCAGCTCAAGCGGCTGGAGAAGCTGCTGTCGGATCGCAAGATTACCCTGGACGTCGACAAGGACGCGATCGATTGGCTTGCCGCCAAGGGGTACGATCCCGCCTACGGCGCGCGACCGCTGAAGCGCGTCATCCAGAAGGAACTGCAGGATCCGCTGGCGGAAAAGATCCTTCTGGGCGAGATCCTCGACGGCTCGACCGTGAAGGTCACCTCCGGCTCGGATCGGCTGAACTTCCGGTCGAAGCCCAGCGTGGTGAAGGCCGACAAGGAAGCGGCGTAACCTCAACGTTTATCTCCTCTCCCCGCATGCGGGGAGAGGATGCCGGCAGGCAGGTGAGGGGCGGCCGGCTACCTCCGAATTTCGGAGTGTCGCCCCTCACTTCCCCTGAGGATGCACCGTCTCGCTCCGCTTCAGCATCTCGACGAAATCCGCGATCTTTTTCTTGCGCCCGGCTTCGGTTTTCATGTTCTGCGTGCGGAACACAAGCGCGAAGCGGTTCTGCGCCGACAGTGTGGCGAACATCGCCTTGGCCGCCGGCTCCGCATCGATTGCGGCTTGCAGATCCTCGGGAACTTCGGACCCCTTGATGCGGTAGGCGCGGTCCCAGCGGCCGTCCGCTTTCGCTGCCTCGACCTCGCGCAGACCGTGCTCGGTCATGCGCCCCTCCGCGATCAGGCGCGCGACATTGTCGACATTGATCTTGCTCCAGACGCTTTTGGCCCGGCGTTGCGTGTATCGCTGTAAGTAGCTTTGGTCGTCCAGGCCCTTGCGGATGGCGTCGATCCAGCCCCAGCACAGCACGACATCGACGGCTTCGATGGGCGTGATGGAGGGCAGGCCGGAACCCACCTTGTGGATCTTGATCCACACCTCATCCTCGCGGTCGTGATGCTCGCCGAGCCAGCGATAGAAGCTCGCGGCATTCTTGAATGTGTGGACTTTTGCGGGATCAACGATCACTGGCGCCATGTCATGCTCCCTTAGGCAGACGAGCTAACACGCAGCGTGGCGATCTTCCATGTTTGTGAGACTTTCCAGCTTTGTGATAGGCGAGGGCCATGACCCTCGACGAATACAACGCCTTCTGCGCCTCGCTTCCTTCAACGACCCATGTCGTGCAATGGGGCGCCAGCCATGTGTGGAAGGTTGGCGGCAAGGTATTCGCCATCGCCAGCGAGTGGGTCGGCGGACCCGGGAATCCCTACTTCACCTTCAAGACCTCGGAGATGTCGTTCGATGTCCTGCGGGAGCAGGCCGGCTGCCGGCCCGCGCCCTATCTCGCCTCGCGCGGCATGAAATGGATCCAGCGGACCAGCGACGAAACCATGGACGACGCGGCGCTGTGCGAATATCTGCGCGAAAGCCACCGGCTCGTCGCGCTGGGACTGACCCGCAAGGCTCGGGCGGAACTCGGCTTCCTATAGACGCGCGCATGAGCGGACATTGTACAAATCAGCGCCGGCCCCTATTGCGAGCGCAGAGATTCGCAAACCACTTAACTGACCCGGCTGAGACGTTTTTCAGCCATCTTCATGCCCGGTTCATATCCGATGACGCATAATTCGCCATGGATCCGGAACTGTGTCGCCGCGGCTGGGTTCTTGGGATTGGTAAGCGAACGATTTGACCGGAGAGTCGGGTGAAGGGCACTAGGAAACTGGCCGTATTGGGGTTGGCGGGCGTGCTCGCCGCAACCGGAGCGGCAGACGCGCAATTCTTGCAGCGGCCCGCCGGTGGCGAGGACCTTCTTCACAACGTCCAGGTGCGCGAGGCGGATGTGTTCTTCGACGGCAGGGGCAATCGCATCCTGCTGGATCGCGAGACCGGCGAAGTCATTTCCGTTCGGCCGATGCGCCCGCGCGAACGCCTCCGTCCGATGCGGCGGCTCCCTGACGACTATGTCACCGAACCCGCTCCCGACTATGGCCAAGGCGATCCGAGTGTTTTTCCTGAGGCACCTTCGGCCCCGCGCGACTACAGCCGCGGCGAGGCGGTGCCGGACGAGACAAGAGAGCCCGCGCCTGATGTCGCGCGCGGAGAAGCGAGGCCGCGACCTATCGAACGCAAGCCGCTTGCTCCGGCCGCGCGGCCGGGCGACGAGCCGATTTTCCGCCAACCCGACGGCGAGCAGGCGACGGCCACTCCGCCGGCGACCGAGAATCCCGCTTCCGATACGCCTATCTTCGAAGATCCCGGCGAGACCACGACCGGCGCGATCGCGGCAACCGAGCCAATGCCCACGACGGAGCCGGCCGCGACAGCGCCCTCTTCGGGCACCAGCATCATCATTCCCGGCGTATCCGGCGCCCGCGAAGAAGTCGCGGCGCTGCAGATTCTGCTCGACCGGGGCGGCTCTTCGCCCGGCGTCATCGACGGTCGCTTCGGCTCGAATGTTGATCGCGCCATCGTTGCCTATCGCCGGCTGACTGGCCGAAACATCAAGTCCACCGACACGGTCGGCATCACCGCGGCCCTCGCCGAGACCGGCGGCGATGCGTTCACCACCTACACGCTCACCGCCGAAGATGTCGCCGGCCCCTATGTTGCATCGGTGCCCGAGGATTACAGCGAGAAGGCCAAGCTCGACAGGATGTCCTATACATCCGTCACCGAGGCGCTGGGCGAGCGCTTCCACATGGACGAGAACTATTTGAAGGCAATCAATCCGGAGGCCGACTTCAAACGGGTCGGCACCATCGTCAAGGTTGCCAATGTCGGCCAGAACGTGAAAGCCAAGGTGGCGCGCATCACCGCCGACAAGAAGAACAAGCAGGTGTTGGCCTACGACGCTTACGACAAGCTGGTCGCCGCCTATCCCGCGACCATCGGCTCGTCCGACACGCCGTCGCCGACCGGCACGCATCAGGTGTCCCGCATCGCCTTCAATCCTGAATACACCTACAATCCGAAGATCAATTTCAAGCAGGGCCAGAACGACAAGGTTCTGACGATCCCGCCCGGTCCGAACGGCCCGGTCGGTTCGATCTGGATCGCGTTGGACAAGCCGACCTATGGTGTTCACGGCACGCCCGAACCGTCGAAGATCGGCAAGACGGAAAGCCATGGCTGCGTGCGCCTGACCAATTGGGACGCTGCCGAACTCGCCAAGCTGGTCACTTCAGGGGTGACCGTGGAGTTCCTGGAATAGATGACGGGCAAGCCGGCTATCGCGCGCCTCTGGCGCGGCCGCACAAGGCCCGAGCTTGCCGATGAATATCAGGCTTATAATTACGAGGCCGGTATCAAGCCGCTGATCGAGAAGGCGCTCGGTGTTCAGAGCTTTCGCGAGGATCGCGAGGGCGAGGTCGAGTTTGTGACCATCTCCTATTGGGAGAGCGTCGAAGCAATGGCCGCCTTCACCGGAGCCGACCCGCGAGCTATCCATCACCTGCCGCGCGATGCGGAGTTTCTCATCGAGCTGCCGGAAAGCGTGCAGGTTTTGCAACTGCTGTCGAAGCGCGGCGACACCGGGTAATCCTGGGTGGCTCGATTCGGTATGCGGTTGGCGCCTGCTGACATGACAACGTTGTCGTTCCCGCCGTCTTCGCCTACGTCTGCTCGATGCAGGATAGAGGTGAAGCAATGGCGGTCGCCACGGAGAATCGAGCTGGCGATATCCCATCCACCTTCTGTCCCCGAGACCGTCGCCGCTACGTCCTGGCCGCGGCCATCCTGGCGTCTGCGCTGGGTTTCATCGACGGCTCCATTGTTGCCATCGCCATACCGGCGATCCGCCTCGATCTCGGCGCATCGCTTGTCGACGCACAGTGGATCTCCAACGCCTATGCGCTGACGCTGTCGGCGTTGATCCTGGTTGGCGGCGCCGCAGGCGACCGATTCGGCCTGCGCGCGACCTTCATCGCCGGCATTGTGTTCTTCATTGTCACGTCCATCGCCTGCGCGGCTGCGCCGAACGCCGCCACCCTCATCGTTTCTCGCGCGCTGCAGGGCATCGGCGCGGCAATCATGGTGCCGTGCAGCCTGGCTATCATCGCAAAAGCCTATCCGAAAGCCGAGTCGGGGCAGGGCGATCGGCATCTGGGCGGCAAGTTCGGCGCTGACCACGGCGATCGGCCCGGTTCTCGGCGGTTTCGTGCTCTCGTCCTTCGATGCCAGCGTGTGGCGCGTCATCTTCGCGATCAATCTGCCGCTGGGCGCGCTGGCGGTTTATCTGCTGGTGGCCAAGGTCCCGGCCGACTTGCCGGAAGGGCGGCGCCGGCTCGATCTCGTCGGCGCGGTGCTCGCCATCGCCGGGTTCGGCGCGCTCGCCTACGGGCTGACGGCGCTAAGCGCCGAGAGCACCGGACAAGCTTCGATGCTTGCCAGTCTCTTCGCGGTCGGCATCGGTGTGGTCGGTCTTGTGGTCTTCGTTTGGTGGGAGGCGCGGCAGCCGAACCCGATGGTCGAACTCAGCCTGTTTCGCAACCGGCCGTTCAGCGGCGCAAATATCGCAACGTTCTTCCTCTATTTCTCGCTCTCGGCGGTCCTTTTCTATCTCCCGATGCTGCTGATTGCCGGCTGGGGGCTGACCTCTGCCGAAGCTGGTTTCATCTTCCTGCCATTGTCGGCGGCAATTGCGCTTCTGTCCGGTCCGGTCGGCAAATTGTCGGACAAGCTTGGCGCGCGGCTGCCGATCACACTCGGCAGCGCGATCGTGGCGCTGGCCTTTGCCGGACTGGCCTATCTTTCGGCGTCGGCGATCCACGCGTTCTGGGCCGGCGTCTTTCCGGCCATGGTCGTGATGGGGCTCGGCATGGCGCTGGTCGTCTCGCCCTTGTCAACGGCGATCATGACGGCAGTGGACGACAGGCATAGCGGCGCGGCGTCCGGTATCAACAACGCGGTCGCGCGGGTAGCCGGACTGATGGCGGTGGCGGCGATGGGCGCGGTGGCGGCGTTTGTCTACGCCTCGGTGCTTGGTGAAATCCCGCCGGGCAGCATTCCGGGGTATGGCGAGCCCGTGGCGACCGCCTTGCCCGCGCATATGGAGGCTGCGAGGCTGCATGCCAGCGATTCGGCTTTCGCAGCCGTTGCGGCGATTACCGCGCTGTTCTGCGTTTTTTCGGCGATTACAGCTTGGCAGAGCATAGCCGGCGCGAAGCGAAAAGCCGCGTAGCCGAATCACCGGAAGGATTTGCGAATCAGGTGCCCGTGCGGCCAGCCGCCACCTTGAGCGAGCCGTCACTCTCTTCCTTCAGAAGATCGTCGATGCGCTGGCGCTCGCTTTTGAAGGCAGTGAGATCGTCGCCTTTCAGGGATCGACCTCCGGACGGCAGCCTGACACGCATCGGATCCACCTTGGTGCCGTTCACGATCAACTCGTAGTGCAGATGCGCGCCGGTGGAGAGCCCTGTCGAGCCGACATAGCCGATGATCTGACCTTGCTTCACCCGAACGCCGGGCCTGATGCCGCGCGCGAAGGCGCTCTGGTGATTGTAGGAAGTCTCGTAGCCATTGCCGTGATCGATGACGGTCTGCTTGCCGTAACCGCTTGCCCAGCCTGACTTCTCAATGGTCCCGTTGCCCGAGGCGATGATCGGCGTGCCAGTCGGCGCCGCCCAGTCCACGCCGGTGTGCATGCGCGCATATCCGAGAATCGGGTGCTGGCGGCCGCCGAAGCCGGAGCGGAATTTGCCGCTGGGCAATGGATTGCGCAGCAGGAATGCCGTGCGCGCGCTCGCGCCGTCCTTGTCGAAATAGTCGACGGTGCCATCGGGCATCAAGAATCGGTAGAAGCGCCGGGTCTGCCCCGCGAAAGTCGCCGCAACGTAGAGCAGTTGGGAGTCGTCGGACATCTCGTTTTCGTCGTCGGGCTGGGAAAACAGCACTTCCAGGCGGTCGGTTGGTGCGACCTGCTTTTGAAGGTCGACCTCCGAACTGAGAAGACGAACGAGCCTTCGCGTGCTCTCGCGCGACATGCCGTAGGAAAAGGCCGCACGATAGACGCCGTCGTAGACAGTGGGCAGGTTCCCCCCGGCGGCGACCGGCGGCGAATCGTCGAACGCCGTCAGCAATTCCGGATTGGGTTCCGGTTCCTTGGCCTGGACGATTGCCATTTCGTCGTTCATCGCGACAGTCAGCGTGTGTTTGGAGCCATCATAGACGCTCACGCGCACGATTTTTGGCTTGTCGGCCCAGACCTCGAGCCCGACACGCAGCGCCGACCCCGCCCGCAAGGTGGAGCCGTTCAGGATATCGGCGATCTTTTCGGCGAAGGTTGAGGCCTCGTCGCGATCATAGCCGGCCGTTTCGAGCGCTTCATCGACGCGGCGCTCTTTGTTGAAGGGGATAATGTCTTCCGCATAGACCACTTCGTCGCTGCTGGTCGGCTCACGCGCGGCAGTCGAAACATTCTCCTGCGTAATCTTCACGCCGTAGGAGGCAATCAGCGTTTGCGTTGCCAGCGAATCGCCGAATCGCGAAGGATCGAGATGGTGCAGGGCGGCGACCTGGACGTCGCCATCCGTCAGAATCGCCGCGGTATTGCGCACGACTTCTTCGACCTCGTCCGCCGACAAATCGTTCCGTTCATCGAAAGACGCGGTCTCCACCGGGAAATCCACCGTCTTCAGCACCATGTCGCTCTCGGCCTTGGTGCCATAGATCTGCGGCGACGCCGCCTGCGCGGCGCTGCTCGTGTCGGAACTGTCATCCATCATCACGCGCAGCGGGTCATAGGGTGGGTAGCTGCGGCTTGTCTTGTAGCCGGCGGCCAGCGCCATCTTGACCTGCATGATCGGCATGGTGCGGATGACATCGCTGTCGCCGACCCGGCTGACGGTGGAAACTTCGATACGGCGGCGGTCCTTGGCGCGGACGATCTGGCGCGGCTGCATCACGCGGGCGGTTTTTGCCGCCTGGCCTTCGCCGTTTGGCTTCGCCGCATTCGACAGATCGAAAATCACCGGGGGTGCAGCGAGCAACTCGCGTCCATCGAGCGCTGCAAACAATGCCACGCCCATCAGTACGCTTGAGGTCAAGCCGGTAAGGAAGGTGCCCGACAGCCAGCGTGCGGAAATCTCGCGGCGGTCCGGCGGGCCGCTGCGTCCATCGGCGACCAGCGGCGGCTCATTGCCGAGGTCTGCTATGGCTTGATCCACATCCTGCATGGAAGGAAGGCGAAGGTCCCACTTTCTTTATAGGCGCGGAATCATCACCCGCACCGCGCCACAAGTCAACGAACCGACAGGTCACGAATGCCGGCTGCGCAGGCGCATGCCGGTGTCATGCAGATTTGCGGTTACAATAGGGCGGTTGCGCCCGCGCAGGAGTGGCTAGACGGCTCATCAGATCGCTAAGCCGGCATTGGCGAAAACATCAATCTTTTCGCACTCGCAAAAAAATCGAAAAAAGTTCGAAAGCGCTGTTGACACCTGAAGAGGCCCCCGACTATATACGCCTCAACAACGAGGGCGGTGCGCCGCTGGCGACCAAGAAGTTCGCTTCTAAGAAACGCCACCTCGGTGAATTCAAGAGAGCCGCGTAAGCGACACTCTACCGGCCCCGAAGCCAAAAGCAACCGGGCCACGACAACGCGTCTGCGCTGTCTGTTCTTTGAAAATTGAATATTGAAGAAAGAGAAACGTGGGCGGCAGAGTTGCTGCGGACACGCTGATCCCTTCGGGGGTTGGATGTCCAAAAGAGACTTTGGCGGTTCACGTTTCGTGAGAATACTTGATACTAGGACGCATCGGTTCGCCGGTGTCGTCTAGGTGTGAAATGTTCTCGTCGATTCATGCGTGACCATAAAAGCCAAATCAAAGTCTTATAAACTTGAGAGTTTGATCCTGGCTCAGAACGAACGCTGGCGGCAGGCTTAACACATGCAAGTCGAGCGCCCCGCAAGGGGAGCGGCAGACGGGTGAGTAACGCGTGGGAATCTACCCATCTCTA
>Ga0190271_10001280_pt1 | contig 14158 bp, 11 predicted proteins | sample Popmic356T_FD_133747 | JGI IMG/M metagenome (GOLD analysis project Ga0190271, IMG submission 133747) | Populus adjacent soil microbial communities from riparian zone of Weber River, Utah, USA - 356 T | ecosystem: Environmental > Terrestrial > Soil > Riparian zone | place: USA: Utah | collected...
AAGGGGCGAGGCCTCGCTGAAGGAGCCGGACTCGATCGAGCCGTAGACCTCGTCGGTCGACACCTGGAGATGGCGGATGCCGGCCTGGCGCGCGGCCTCGAGCATCACGAAGGCGCCGAATACGTCCGTCTGGATGAACTCTCCCGGAGAGTGAATCGAGCGGTCGACGTGGGACTCCGCGGCGAAGTTGACCGTCGCCTCGCATCCCTCGATCGCGACCTCCGCGGCCTCGCGGTCGGCGATGTCGCCCTCGACCAACTCGACGCGGTCCGCTTCGAGCCCCTCCAGGTTCTCGCGCCGCCCCGCGTAGGTGAGCTTGTCGAGCACGCGGACTTCGTCGCCCGGATGGGCACCGCCAAGGCGGTGACGGACGTATGCGGATCCGATGAAGCCGGCGCCGCCTGTGACGAGGATCTTGCTCATGCTCTAAGGCTCGCACGTTCGCGCAGGTACTGGCGGAGGCCGTCGCGCCATTCGGGCAACACGGGAGCGCCGTGGCGCTCGGAGCCGAGCACCGAGTATGCGGGCCGGCTTGCCGGGCGTCCGAGGAGCTCCGTGGTGCCGGCCATCACCCGGCACTCGATGTCCTCGATGTCGAAGATCTCCTGCGCGTAGTCGAACCAGGAGCACTGGCCGGCCGCGGCGACGTGATGAATCCCGTACTGGTCCGTCTCGATCAGCTCGGCGAGCGCGGCAGCCAGATGCCGGGTGTAAGTCGGAGCTCCGACCTGGTCGGAGACGACGACCACCTCGGGCTGCTCGCGGGCGAGCCGCAGCATCGTCTCGACGAAGTTGCTGCCCCGGGTGCCGAACAGCCACGAGGAGCGGACGACCATGTGACGGTCGTTGGCAAACGCAGTCGCGGTCTCGCCTGCCGCCTTCGAGCGGCCGTATGCCGACAGGGGCGCTGGGAGGTCGGACTCGACGTACGGGGCCCTCTTCGAGCCGTCGAAGACGTAGTCGGAGGAGACGTACACGACCCGCGCCCCGTGGCGGCCCGCCGCCGCGGCCACGTTACCCGCGCCGATCTCGTTCACTGCCATCGCCCCCGCCTCGTCTGCTTCGGCGCCGTCCACGTCCGTCCAGGCGGCGCAGTTCACGACGGCGTCGGGGTGAAGATGGGCCATCACGTCCTCGCAGGCGACCTCGTCGGTCACGTCCAGGGCCGCGCGCGAGAGAGCGAACACCTCCTGGCCGCGCCCAACGCAGGCCTCGACCAAATCCTGGCCGAGCATGCCGCCGGCTCCAGCGATCGCGACCCTCATCAAACAGCCGGCTCCTCGCCGGGGCTCGGCTTCGCTTCGCTCCGCCTCACGGCAGCGTGATCTCGGAGCGGTCCCCGACGATCATGGAGAGCGTGCGGGGGATGGTCGCGCCCCTGGTGAGCTTCACGTTCTTGCCCAGGAGGCTCGCCTCCATGCGCGACTCCAGGTCGCGAACGGTGCAGCCCGACAGGATGATGGAGTGCTCGACTTCCGAGCGCTCGATCGTCACGTCGTCGTCGACGGCCGTATACGGGCCGATGTACGAGTCCACGATGCGCGCGCCCTCCCCGATGATCGCCGGGCCGCGGACGATCGAGCGCTCGATGCGCGCGCTCGGCGCGATCTGAACCCGCCCCTCGACCTTCGCCTCGGTCAGCTGGCCTTCGACCGAGCGTTCGATGTCCTCGAGCACCAGCCGATTCGCCTCGAGCATGTCGGCGAGCTGGCCGGTGTCCTTCCACCAGCCCTTGACGGTACGGCTCTCCACATGCGAGCCGTCGTCGATGAGCTGCTGGATCGCATCGGTGATCTCAAGCTCACCTCGCGCGGACGGCTCGATCGCGCGCGCGGCGTCGAAGATGTGGGGGCCGAAGAGGTAGACGCCGACGAGCGCCATGTTGGAAGGCGGGTCCTTCGGCTTCTCCACCAGCCGGACGATTCGCTCGCCGTCGAGCTCGGCCACGCCGTAGTGCCACGGGTCGTCGACGGGGGTGAGCAGGATCAGGGCGTCGGGGCCGTGCTCTTCGAAGGTCGAAACGAGTCCGCGGAGACCGTCGCGCAGGAGGTTGTCGCCGAGGTACATGACGAACGGCGAGCCGCCGATGAACTCCTCCGCGGTCAGCACCGCGTGGGCCAGGCCCGCCGGCTTGTCCTGGACGATGTAGGTGATCTCCGCCCCGAACTGGGAGCCGTCGCCGGCCGCCGCGCGGATCTCGTCGCCGGTCTCGGGCGCGATGATGATCCCGATCTCCTTGACGCCGGCGTCGACCAGCGCCTCGATCCCGTAAAAGAGCACGGGCTTGTTGGCGACGGGCACGAGCTGCTTCGCCGAGGTGTGGGTGATCGGGCGCAACCGGGTTCCGGCGCCGCCCGAGAGGATGAGTCCCTTCAGAGGCTCCATGCGAGGCTGCAACCCTACTGAGCCGCAAAACCATGCGACCCGCCGTCTATATCCCCAACTACAACGGCGCCAGCCAGATCGGCCGGGCGCTGCGCAGCCTGCGCGAGCAGAGCCGGCCGGTCGACGTCGTCGTCGTCGATAACGGCTCCAGCGACGACTCGGTGGCGCTGCTGCGCGAGGAGTTCCCGGAGGTGACGCTGCTGGCGCTGGAGCGCAACCTCGGCTTCGGGCCCGCCCTGAACCGCGCCGTGCACGAGCACCCGGCCGATCCGCTGATCCTGCTCAACAACGACGCCGCGGCCGAGCCGCGCTTCGTCGAGGCGATGCTCGACGCCGCCGCCGAGGGTGTGCGGGCGGTCGCCGGGGTGATGCTGCAGGAACGGGCGCCGGAGCTGATCGACTCCGCCGGCGTCGTCGCCGACCGCACCCTGATGGGCTTCGACTACCTGCACGGCGAACCGGTCGCGGCGGCGGCGAGCGCCGACGATCCGCTCGGCCCGACCGGCGGCGCCGCCCTCTACGACCGCACCGCCTTCATGGCGGTGGGCGGCTTCGACGAGCGCATCTTCCTCTACTACGAGGACCTCGACCTGGCCCTGCGCCTGGCCGCCGCCGGCGCCCACTGCCGGCTCGCCCCCGACGCCCGCGCCCTGCACGCCTACTCGGCCAGCCTCGGCGCCGGCAGCGGCGAGAAGTTCGCCCGCACCGGCTGGAGCCGCGGCTACATGCTGCGCCGCTACGGGGTGATGTCGCGACCGCGCGACGCCGTCCGGGTGCTGGCGACCGAGGGCGCGATCAGCGCCGGCCAGCTGCTGATGGACCGGACCGGCAAGGGCCTGCGCGGGCGGCTGCGGGGCTGGCGCGAGGGCGGCGGCGCGCCGCCACTGGACCCCGGCGAGGCGCCGCTGCTCGACCTCAGCGCCCGCGAGGCGCTGGCCCTGCGCCGCCGCCGCCGCGGCTGAGGTGTGGTTGTCGCTTGTCGCCCTCTGGGCGACAAGCGACAACCACCTCGCTACCGGGCGCCGAGCCAGCGGCGGGCGCGCCCGAGGTCGCCGTCGCGGCGCAGGCGGCGGCGCTCGCGCAGCAACGCCGGCAGCCAGCCCAGCGCCGCCAGCTTGCCGCGGGCGGTGGCGAGGAAGCGGCGCTGGGCGGCGGCGCGGGCCAGCGCCCCCAGCTCGACCGCGGCGATCCGCGGCAGCGACCGCGCCGGCATGAACTTGACCTGGGTGGCGAGCCGGTTGCGGGCGACCAGGCGCGCGTTCTCGGCCCCCGGCCGCTCGAAGCCGGCCTGCCAGGAGGCGTTGCCGGAGTGCCAGACGACCGCCTCCGGCACGGTGGCGAAGCGCCAGCCGGCGACTCGCGCCCGCACGTTGAGGTCGACGTCCTCGTAGAAGGCGAAGTAGCGCTCGTCGTAGCCGCCGAGCTCGGTGAAGAGCTGGCGGCGCAGCAGGCAGGCGGCGCCGCAGACGCCGAAGACCTCGTGCGCGCCGGGCAGGCGCGGCGGCTGCGGCTCCCCCGCCCCCTGCTCGATCGCGCGGCCGTCGGCGGTCAGGGCCTGGCCGACGCTGTAGAGGCGGGCGGCGGCGGGGTCGGGAAGGGCGCCCCCGTCCCCTTCGAGCTGGAGGATGCGCGGCTGCACGCCGCCCAGCGCCGGGTCGGCCTCGAGCTCGTCGAGCAGCCGCCCGATGCAACCGGGCTCGAGCACGGTGTCGGCGTTGAGGGCCAGGATCGCCTCGGCCCCGACCCGCGCCGCGCCGAGGTTGACGGCGGCGGCGAAGCCGACGTTGCGGGGCAGCGAGACATGCGGCACGCCCTCGCGCTCGAGCCACTCGGCCGAGCCGTCGCCGGAACCGTTGTCGACGACCAGCAGCTCGACCTCGACGCCCTGGTCGGCGAGCGAGCCCAGGCAGCGCGGCAGCAGCTCCCGCGAGTTCCAGCTGGGAATCACCACCGCTGCCGACCGAAGGGCGCTCACGGCGTGGAAGTATCGTGCCCGCGATGCAAGGGAGGGCGGCGAACCTGATCCGGGGCTTGCGGGGGAGCCTCGACGACTCGCTCTTCCTGCGCTCGCCCGAGGCCGGCTCGGGGCTCGGGCGCTGGGAAAGCGCGCTCGTCCTGGCCGCCCTGCTGGCGCTGGCGGTGGTCCTGCAGGTCTTCCGCATCGGCCCGGCGGAGGCGCTGGGGTCGTTCTGGGCCGAGGACGGCCAGGTCTTCTTCCAGGGGGCGATCGAGCAGGGCACCTTCGACGTCCTCTTCCAGCCCTACGCCGGCTACCTGGTCGTGGTGCCGCGGCTGCTCGGCGAGGTCGGCAACCTGCTCCCGTTGGGGGACGCCCCCGCCGCGCTCAGCCTCGGCGCCGCCCTCGTCGTCGCCCTCAGCGGCCTCGCGGTCTGGCACGCCAGCGGCGGCCACATCCGCAACCCCTACCTGCGGGGGACGCTGGTCGCCGTCACCGTGCTCTCTCCGGTCGCCAGCCTGGAGGCGGTCGCGGGCGGCGCCTACGCCTCCTGGTACATGCTCTTCGCGACCTTCTGGATCCTGCTCTGGCGCCCGGCCACCACCTGGGGCGCGGCGCTGGCCGGGCTGTTCGTCTTCCTCACCGTGCTCAGCAATCCTGGCGTCTGGTACTTCGCGCCGATCGTCGCCCTGCGGCTGCTTGCCGCCCGCGACCGCGGCGACGCCCTGATCCTCGGCGGCTACGGGCTCGGGACCGCGATCCAGCTGCCGGTCACGATCGCCAGCGTCGAAAACACGGTCGACCCGGTCTGGACCGGCGACATCCTCACCGCCTACCTGCAGCGCGTGGTCGACGGCGCCGTGCTCGGCGAAAGCCTCGGCGGCGACGCCTGGGCCGACTGGGGCTGGCCTTTCCTGATCGCCCTGGTCGCGGCCGTCGTCATCTGCTTCGCGGTCGGCTTCGTCCGCACCACCGCCCCGGCCCGCTGGTTCGTCGCGATCGCGATCCCGACCTCGGTCGGGATGTTCCTCATCTCCACCTACCAGCGCGCGGTCGGGGCGGTGATGAAGTGGTACCCGGACCTCAGCTCCGGCCTCGGCGGCCGCTACGCGATCGTGCCGGCGCTGCTGCTGGTCAGCGTCGCCCTGGTCCTGATCGACCGGCCGGCGCGACCGCGCCGGGGGCCGCGCCCGCTGCCCTGGTTGGGGATCGCGGCGGTGGCCGTGCTGGCGCTGGCGGTCGTCACCTCGTTCGGCCTGCGCGACCCGGTCGTGCGCGGCGAGCCGTCCTGGCGCGACTCGCTCGAGGCCGCGGCTCTGACCTGTCCCGCCGACCCGAGCGGCGTCGATCCGCCCGCGGCGGCCGCGGTCACGACCTCGCCGACCAACTTCGTCGTCTACGTGCCCTGCGAGCGCCTGCGGTCCTTCTACGCCGACGCCGCACGGTAGCGTTCCGCCTCGCCGCGGTTCGGGAGGCCCCAAACCCGCTCCGCCCGCCCCCCTGATGCCCGCCGACGACGCCATCGCAAGCTTCAGCAACGCCGACCGGCCGCCCCCGTTCGACCCCACGGGCCCGCTCGCGATCGAAGTCGGGGACCTGCACAAGTCGTTCAGCATCCCGACCAACCGGGTCGACTCGCTGAAAGAGCGGATCGTGCATCCCTTCTCCGGCCACGACCACCGGGAGCTGCGGGCGCTCGACGGCGTCTCCTTCGAGGTCCACCAGGGCGAGTTCTTCGGCATCGTCGGCCGCAACGGCTCCGGCAAGAGCACGCTGCTGAAGCTGCTCGCCAGCATCTACCGAGCCGATGCCGGCAAGATCCGCATGGCCGGACGGCTGGCGCCGTTCATCGAGCTCGGCGTCGGCTTCAACCCGGAGCTGACCGCGCGCGAAAACGTCGTCCTCAACGGGGTGATGATGGGCCTCACCCCGCAGGAGACCCGCAACCGTCTCGACGCGATCGTCGAGTTCGCGGAACTGACCGAGTTCATCGACCTGAAGCTGAAGAACTACTCGTCGGGGATGCTGGTCCGGCTCGCCTTCGCGGTGATGATGGAGGCCGACGCCGACATCCTCCTGATCGACGAGGTCCTCGCCGTCGGCGACGCCGCCTTCCAGCAGAAGTGCGCCGACGCCTTCCGCGAGATGAAAGCGGCCGGGAAGACGATCGTCCTGGTCACGCATGAGATGCGGACGGTGGAGGAATACTGCCACCGGGCGATGCTGGTCTCCGACGGCCGCATCCGCTACATCGGCGACCCCGAGGAGGTCGGCCGCCGCTACCTGCAGCTCAACTTCGAGCACGAGCCCGAGCCGGCCGCCGAGGTCGAGGCGCCGGAGCAGACCAGCGACGAGGTGCGGCTGCTCGAGGCCTGGATCGAGGACGCTGACGGCAACCGCCTCGACAACCTCGAACACGGCAGCGAGCTGCGGCTGCGGGTCGACTTCGAGGTGCTCCAGGACGTTCCCGGCCTGGAGGTGGGGTTCGTCATCGCCAACGCCGACGGGGTCGGCATCTTCCAGTTCGCGGTGCGGATGCTGAACGCGAGCGGGGGCAAGGAGCTGGCGGCGGGGGAGCGGGTCCGGGTCAGCGCCGACATCGAGAACCTGCTGGTCCAGGGGCATTACTTCGTACACAGCGCCGTCAACCGGATCGAGGACAAAAGCATCGCCCTGCACGCGCACGAATGCGTCGACTTCGTCGTCTTCGGCGGCGAGCCGCAGGCCCACGGCAACGTGCGCCTGCCGATGCGGATCAGCGCCGTCGTCAGCGACGAGGCGGGGCGATGAGCGAGCGCCCGGCGAACGCCGCCGAGCTGAAGGAGGTGCGCGGCCCGTCGGCGCTCGGCGGCGGCTGGCGGCGTTTCTTCGACCTGCTCTGGCTGATGTCGGTGACCGAGTTCAAGCGCATCTACTTCGGCACCGTGCTCGGCTATCTGTGGTCGCTGATCCGGCCGCTGATGCTGTTCGGGGTCCTGCTCTTCGTCTTCACCAAAGTCTTCAAAATCGGCACCGAACAGGCCGAGTACTACCCGGTGCTGCTGCTCCTGGGGATCGTCCTCTTCACCTTCTTCCAGGAAGCGACGCAGAACGCGGTCGGCTCGGTCATCGCCCAGGAGGGCGTGGTCCGCAAGACCCAGTTCCCGCGCCTGGTGATCCCGCTCTCGACCGTGATCACCAGCGGCCTCAACTTCTGCCTCAACCTGGTCGTCGTCTTCGGCTTCATCCTCGCCTTCGGGGTCGACCCGAAGTGGACCTGGCTGCTGCTCCCGGTCGCCCTGCTGGCGCTGGCCGTGCTGACGGCGGCGACGAGCATGGCGCTCTCGGTCCTCTTCGTCCGCTTCCGCGACGTCGCGATCATCTGGACCGTGCTCGCCCAGGTGCTCTTCTACGCGACCCCGATCCTCTACCCGATCGAAGCCCTCGGGGACGAGACCTACGAACGCCTGCTGATGGTCAACCCGCTGGCGCCGATCTTCCAGCAGGTCCGCGTCTGGATGCTCGAACCGGGCGCCCCCAGCGCCGTCGACGTCGCCGGCGGCGCCGCCGGGCTGATCCCCGCCGCCGTCATCTACGTCGCCGTCTGCGTCCTCGGCGTCTGGGTCTTCAGGCGCGAGGCGCCGCGGATCGCCGAGGAGCTGTAGTTGCGGCTCAGCCGGGAGCGCGGGGCGATGCTCGCGATCTGGTCGCTGGCCGCGATCGGCTGCCTGCTGGGAGCGCTCGACCCGCCGGCCGCCGGCGGCCACGGCGCCCTCGGCGAGGAAGCGCTGGACCTGGTCCGGGTGCTGTCCACCGCCGCCCTGGCGGTAACCATGCTGCTCGGCCCCGGCATCCTCTGGCGGGCGCTGAGCGGGCGTCGCGTCGGCCTCGCCTTCCTGCCGCTGCCGGGCCTGGGCCTGCTGGTCGTGACCGCCGGCCTGGCCTGGCTGCTCTCGACCAGCGTCGACCCGCGGCTGGTCTGCTTCGCCGTCCTCGCCCCCGTGCTCGGGCTGCTGCTCGGCGGCCTGCTCGGGGGCGGGCCGGAGGACATGCTCGAGCGAGAGGAGCAGTGGGCGCTGCTGCTGGTCGCGCTGGCGCTCGGCCTCGCGATCGGCCGCTCGCTCTGGTCGCTGGGCCCGGTCGGCGAGCTCTACGAAGGGACGATCTCGCGCACGCTCGTGCCCGAGGGGCGCCCCGACAGCCGCATCCCCTTCCTGATCCCGGAGATGGTCGCCGGCGGCGGCCATCCCTACGGCGAGGCGGCCAGCGCCCTCTTCGCCCCTTACAACTTCTCCAGCCGCGGCCCGCTGGCCGGCCTGGCGAGCACGCCGGTCGTGCTGATGTCCGGCGGCAGCCCCGAACTGACCCTGCCGGAAGCGCCCTGGCGGCCCTTCGACCAGCAGGGCTTCATGGCCTACCGCCTGGCGATGATGACCTTTACCTGCAGCGTCTTCCTCTCGCTCTGGGAACTGGTGCGGCGGCTCGGCGGCGACCGCGCGGCCCGCTTCGGGCTGCTGCTGGCGGTCAGCACCCCATTCCTCTTCGCCGACCTCTGGTTCACCTGGCCGAAACTGCTCGCCGCCTCGTTCATGCTCCTGGCCGGGCTCTGCGTGATCGAACGGCGCGCGTTCCGCGGCGGCCTCCTCGCCGGCGTCGGCTACCTGACCCACCCCAGCGCCCTGCTGGGAATGGCGGCGATCGGGCTGATCTCGCTCTGGCCGATCGGGGGAGCGAGCTGGAAGCGCCCGGACCTGCGCGCGGCGTTCATGCTCGTCGCCGGCCTCGCGGTCGGCGTCGTCGGCTGGCGCCTCGTCAACGGCTCGCACTTCATGCAGGACGGCTTCCTCGACTACGTCTTCCAGGCCTACCCCGAATTCCGCCCGAGCCTGGACTCCTGGATCGAATTCCGCCTCACCTCGATCGGCAACACCTACGTCCCGTTCCTGCTGCCGCTGGCCCACGGCCACGACATCTCGATCAACGCGATCGGCACGATCTCCCCCGGCGTCGTCCACTTCTTCTTCCAGCCCTGGACCGGCGTCCCCTTCGGCTTCGGGATCCTCTTCTTCCCGCTGCTGCTGATCAGCCTCTGGCAGGCGGGCCGGCGCTGGCCCTGGCCCGTCTTCGCGGTCGTCGTCGTCCCCGCCGTCGCCTTCGCCGTCTACTGGGGCGCCTCGCTGAGCGGGATGCTGCGCGAGGGGATGCAGTCCTGGGCATTGGCGCTGCTGGCCGTGATCGCCCTGCAGCAGGCGGCGGCCGGCTTTCCCTGGCTGCGCTCGAAGCCGATCCGGGTAATCCTCGCCCTGCGCGGGGTCGAGGTCCTGGCCCTGGCCGTCGGCGCCACCCTCGGCACCCGTCACTTCCAGCTGCTCGGCGACCGCTTCGCCCTCGTCGACGCGGTCGCCCTGACCGCGATCGTCGCCTGCTCGCTGGCGATCGTCGCCCTGGTCTGGTCAGAAACCGGCTCAGACCTCGGCAAGGCGAGCGAGTAGCCCCGCCTCGCGAGACCTCGGCGTACCCAAGGTTGTCCCTCCTATGGCGATGACAAACTTGGGTACGAGCGATTCTCGGCCATCTCGTTCGTGCTCGTAGGGCTCAGCGGCAGACGCGGGCTGGCTGGCTCGAGTCAACCCGGAGGAACCAGGGTTGGCGGGCGCGGTCGCGGGGGATCCGCAGCAGCGTCGCCGAGTCGCCGGGGGCGCCTTCGGTGGTGACCGGGAATTCGCCCGCGACGGCGAAGCGGCGCAGGCTGAATTCGGCCGGCGGCCCCGGCGCCACTTCGATCCGGGTCAGCCCCGGCGAGAGCGGCACCGCCGCGCCGTCGTCCCCGCCCGTGACCACACAGGCCTCGCCGCCGCCACCCGGCTCGTAGGCGCCCAGCTCGGTCACGGTCGAGAGCGGCAGCGCCTGCGAGAGCACGATGTCGGCCTGTTTGCGGCCCGCCTCCGGCGCCGCCAGCAGCTCCGCCGGCGTGTAGGCGGGCGAGCCGTATTCCTCGACGGCTTCGAGGTAGGCGCCGGCGTAGACGTTGGGCAGCGAGGGCGTGCCGGCGACTTCCTGGGTCAGCTGGAACTCCGGCGCCACCGTGCGACTGGCGATTTCGATCGCGGCGGTGTCGGCCTGGGTCAGCACCGACTGCGGCTCGAGCAGGTCGCGGCCGTCCTTGAGGATGACCAGGTTCGGGCCCACCGCCAGCGCCGTCGCCACGGCGCCGGCGATCAGCACGTTGCGGCTCGGCCGCACGTCCTTGAGCAGGTTGGCGAGGATCAGCAGGATGAAGACGGCGCCCGCGTACTGGTAGCGGCTCGACATCGGGTCGCGCCCGGGGAAGGCGTTGAAGGCGGTGAGGAACCAGTTGGCCAGGGCCGCCGCCAGGACCGGCCAGAGGCCGGGGTAGATCCGCAGTCGCAGCCGCAGCTGGCGCAGGCCGAGGACGATCACGAGCCCGACCAGCAGCGCCCGCCCCCAGGAGGGGTCCGGGGCCTCGCCGACCGGGGTGCCGAGGCCGGCCATCGAGCCCAGCGCGGAGGCGATCGAGTCGATCACGAAGCGCGGCGAGGCGAGCACGTTGCCGAGCGAGAGGTGCGATTCGGCTTCGTTGCCGTAGCCGAGGTACCAGGCGCCGTAGAGCAGGAGGGGGATGACGAAGACGTAGGCGCGGGGGAACCAGGTCCGGCGCGGCCCCATCGCGACGGCGACCGCGGCGGCGGCGATGAAGCAGATGCCGAGGCCGGAGAAGCCGATCGCGCAGACGAGGAAGGCGCAGGCGGCGACGTCGCCGCGGCGGTCGCCGCGTTCGAGCGCCAGCAGCATCGCCAGGCCGAACAGGATCGGCCCCAGGAAGGTGATCTCGAACGGCCACAGCAGCACCTCCCAGGCGGGCCCGAGGCAGAGCAGCAGCACGGTCGCGAAGAGCGCCAGCCACTCGCCGACGCGGCGCTTGACGTAGACGTAGAGGAGGGTCGCGGTGGCGAGCAGGAAGAGCGTCAGCAGCACGTATTCGGGCGCCGCGCTCGACATCCCGAAGACCCGCAGCAGCAGGTTCTCGATCAGCACCGGGAAGAAGACGATGTGCTCGTTGTGCGGCGTCAGCAGCGTGTCCGCCGTCAGCTCGCGGCGGTTGATCAGGAAGGCCCAGGTGTCCTGGAAGAAGGTCATCTCCCAGGTCAGCGCCAGCGTCATCGCCGCCGCCGCCGCGAGCACCGCCCCCAGCAGCAGGGTCGGCGCGTTTCGAGTCATCCTCTCCATGGCGGTGCGGGAGTGTATTCCCGGCCCCGGCTCACCCGCGTGGAAAGGCGGGCGCCCCGGCTACACTGCGCCGCTATGTCCGAGCAGGCCACCCCGACGAGCTCCGGGCAGCGGGAGCTGCGCGAGGAGCTCGACCGCCGCCAGGAGGAGATCCTGCGGCTGCGCGACCTGCTGATCGGCAAGGAGTCCGAACTGGGCGCCGCCAAGGGCCGGCTGGCCGAGCTCGAAGACCCGCGGGTGCTGGTGCTCGCCGCCAAACAGCAGCTCACCACCCGGGCCCTGGGGCGGCTGAGCGGCATCGTCCTGCGCCTGCGCGGCAACTCCTAGCCTCGCCACCGTGGCTCCCAGGTTCTCGATCCTGACGCCGGTCTACGAGACCCCGGCCGACGTCCTGCGCAAGATGCTGAAGTCGGTCGAGCGTCAGAGCTACGGCGACTGGGAGCTGTGCCTGGTCGACGACGGCTCCCAGCAGCCTCACGTACGGGCGATCCTCGACCAGGCGAGCCGGCGCGACCCCCGCGTCCGCGTCACTTACCGCGAGGCGAACAGCGGCATCGTTCCGACCTCGAACGAGGCGCTGGCGCTGGCCACGGGCGAGTTCGTCGCCCTGCTCGACCACGACGACATGCTCCACCCCGACGCCCTCGCCCACGTCGCCGCGGCGCTCGACGCCAACCCCGAGGCCGATTACGCCTACACCGACGAGGACAAGATCGACCTCCGAGGGCGCCACTCCAGCCCCTTCTTCAAGCCCGACTGGTCGCCGGAGCGGATGCGGACGCAGATGTACACCTGCCACTTCAGCGTCCTGCGCCGGGCGCTGGTCGAGGAGGTGGGCGGCTTCGACCCCGCCTTCGAGGGCTCCCAGGACTGGGACCTGGTCCTGAAGGTGACCGAGCGCGCCCGCGCCGTCGTCCACGTGCCGCGGGTGCTCTACCACTGGCGCATGCTCGAGAACTCGGCCGCGGCCAGCGGCGAGGCCAAGCCCTACGCCGCCGAAGCGGGGGTGCGGGCGGTCCAGGCCCACTGCGACCGGATCGGCCTCCAGGCGCGGGTGCAGCTTGACCCGGTCGACCCCGGCGTCCTCCACCTCGAGCCGGCGCTGAGCGAGGAACCGCTGGTCAGCGTCGTCATCCCCACCAACGGCCAGCGCCGCGAGATCCGCTTCGAGCAGGTCGTGCTCGTCGTCAACTGCGTGCGCAGCATCGTCGAGCGCTCCAGCTACGGGAACTACGAGATCGTCTGCGTCGTCGACGAGGGGACCGACCCGGCGGTGCTGGCGGAGCTGGGCGAGATCGCCGGCGAGCGCCTGCGCCTGGTCGAGTTCAGCGGCCCCTTCGACTTCTCGGCCAAGATCAACAGCGGCGCCGTGCGCGGCGCCGGCGAGCACCTGCTGCTGCTCAACGACGACATCGAGGTCACCACCCCGAACTGGATCGAGCGCATGGTCATGTACTCCGAGCAGGAGGGGATCGGCGCCGTCGGCGGCCGCCTGCTCTGGGGCGACACCCGCATCCAGCACGTCGGCGTCGCCTACGAAGGCGCCCTCCCCCACCACCACTACCGCGGCTTCTCGGAGGGCTTCACGGGCTACGCCAACGCCGTCCGCATCGCCCGCGACTGCCTCACCGTGACCGCCGCCTGCGTGATGACCCGGCGCGACGTCTTCGAGCGGCTCGGCGGCTTCACCTCGACCTTCCCGGTCAACTTCAACGACGTCGACTACTGCCTCAAGGCCCACGTCGACGGGCTGCGGATCGTCTACGACCCCGACCTCGTCATGTACCACTTCGAGTCCTCCAGCCGCGAGGCCGTGGTCGAGCGCTGGGAGGTCGAACTGCTGCTGGCCCGCTGGGGCCATGTGACCGCCGCCGACCCCTTCGTCAGCCCCCACACCCGCAACGGCCTGCCCCGGCTCGGCTCCTACCTCTCCTGGGCCAAGCGGCGGTTGCCGCGGCCCAGGAGCAAGGCGACGAAGCCGGCCAGGGCCGCGGCCGCCAGCACGATCGCCAGCGGCGAGTAGGAGCTGTCCAGCGGCGGGTCCAGCGCCGGGGCGTAGACGGCGAGGCTGAGCACGGCGCTGAGGCCGACGTAGAAGAGGCCGAAACGGGGGAAGACGGCGCGCAGTCCGACGACGCCGGCGACGAGCCCGATCAGCGGCAGGAAGTAGGAGCCGAAGTGGATCACGGTGGCGGCGGCGACGTTGCCGAAGCAGATCAGCGCCCAGCCGACGACGCCGATTCCGAAGATCGCCAGGCAGGTCAGGGCGAAGCTCCATTCGGCCGGGTTGAGCTGCCGGCGGCGCCAGCCGGCGACCATCGCGAACGGCGTCAGCAGCAGCAGGCCCAGCGAGGGGAAGAGGTAGAAGAAGTTGATGCCGCGGATCGTGCGGACGATTTCGTCGAGGTTGCCGCGGCCGACGACTTCGCTCAGCGAGTCCCCGACCGCGGTGAAGTTGGTCATGGTGATGAAGTTCTGCTTCTTGTTCACGTAGGTGCCGTGGATCCCGGCTTCGCCGTAGGAGTCGAGGATCGTCTCGGCGACGCCGCGGTCGTCGACTTCGGCGACGCCGGCGAGCGTCCACTTGAC
>Ga0190271_10001281_pt1 | contig 14143 bp, 16 predicted proteins | sample Popmic356T_FD_133747 | JGI IMG/M metagenome (GOLD analysis project Ga0190271, IMG submission 133747) | Populus adjacent soil microbial communities from riparian zone of Weber River, Utah, USA - 356 T | ecosystem: Environmental > Terrestrial > Soil > Riparian zone | place: USA: Utah | collected...
AGATCCATGGTCACGTCTCCGGCCAGGGTGCGGCGACACCAGCGCGAATTGCTGCTTCGGCCAACCGTGCATCAAGCGTGGCTAGTGGCAATCGCAGCCGCTTGGCCAATTCCAGGTAAGTGGCATCATAGAGCGACAAGCCGTGTGTTGCGGCTAGGTCCATGCAAGTCGTCCATACATAGTCTGCACCCTGCGAATCCAGATCCAAGGGCAGTGCGCCTATTCTCTCGAATGCCCGACTGCAAAAATCCGATGCGATGCGCTTTCGCCTTACGGCAAGAAGAAGCGCGTTGCCGACTTCGATCCTGAAAAGCGGTGGCACGATCGCTCCGCCGACGGCGACGCGATCCAGCAGCATGTCGGCCAAAGGGCTGTTCTCGTCCGGCATGATCCAGTTCAGCGCAACCGAACAGTCCAACACGACGCTCAATAGCGCCTGCCCATTTCGACGTAGTCGCGTATCGTGAGTCCTGCGGGATCGGGCTTTACATGCTTGCGCAGTTCGCGAAGGCCATCGGCAGCTTGGCGCGCCTTTTCCACATCGCGGACCACGGGAGGGACAAGGCGAGCCACCGGCCTGCCGTGGCGGGTGATGGTCACTTCCTCGCCTTTAGCAACCAGTTCCAAGAGAGCACTAAGCGAGTTGCGTGCTTCCAGCGTTCCGACCTCGCGCATTTGTCACCTACTCTAGCCAGTCTAGCCAGAATTTAGAGTGGAAGGGATGTGATTACAAGACCTCGGCTTTGATCACGCATTCCAGAACCCCTTCTTCTTCAACTCCTCCATCTCCCGTGCGGCCCGTTCGCGCAGGCGGGCATCGCGCAACAACTTCTCCACCGTCGAGTCGTCGGCCTTGTCGGAATAGCGGAACTCCGAGTCAGCGTAGCGGTTGATCTCCTGCATCACCATCGCCATGTCGAACGGCCCGCGCAGTTCTTCCACCATCGCTTTCTTTTCATCGTAGGGCTTGTGCATGAAGGCTTCGGGCTTCTCGAACCATTCGTCCGGCAGCTCAATGTCCATGGCCCGCATCTTGATCGCGTCGGTGACGTTCTTGATGGCGCGGCCGGTGAAGCGCGGCTCGGCCTCCTTGATCAAGTGCAGATATTCGCCGATGTCGGCCAGCGTCTTCGGCGCGCCATTCTCCTTCATGAACCGGTCATAGACCTTCATCAGCCCATCTTCATGCGGCTTGGAGTGGCTTTCATAGGCCGTATCGACCGCGCGCTGGATTTCCTGCGCGGCGTAAAGGTCGTGCTCGCCGAGCGGGATCTTGTGGTTCTTGCCGGCCAGGAGCACGAAGATGTCGATGTAGTCTTCCTTCGTTTGCGGGCCATTGACCAGCCAGCGCGCGCCGGCGCGCTGGCGCAGCGCATCGTCGACATTCTCCGGATAGTTGGAGAACATGCCGAAGGAGCAATTGCCGCGCACCACCGTCATGGTGCCGGAAAACGCCGCCATCAGCACGCCGGTGATTTCGTGCTGGCCGGCCGAAGCGCGGTCGTCCGAGCGCTTGGCCGCCACCTGGTCGATGTCGTCGACGGTGCCGAAGCCGATGGCGCGGGGGTTGAGTACGGCGTCGATGAAGGCCTTGCAGTTCTGGCCCGACTTGCCCTGATAGGACGAGATCTCGTCGACGCCGAAGTTCTGGTAGTGGAAAGGGTAGCCGGCGACCTGGCAGTAGCCGTTGACCAGCCCGGCGATCATCTGGATCAGCGTGGTCTTGCCGGTGCCCGGCGCGCCGTCGCCGATGAAGGTGAACAGGAAGCCGCCGAGTTCGACGAACGGGTTCATCTGCCGGTCGAAATCATAGGCCATCAGCATCTTCGCCAGCTTCACCGACTGGTATTTGGCGATGTGGTTGCCGACGACCTCTTCCGGCTTCTTGAAGGTCATCTCCAGCGGCTTCGACTTCTTGCCGGGCGCGACGTCGAAGCCGTCCAGCGTGAAATCGTCGGAGTCGATGCGGATATGCGCGTTCTCGAAGCTGCCGAGGCCGTCGAAGCGGCCCTTGCGCGTCAGCAGGCCCTCGATGGCGACGCGCGCGAAGGCGTCGGCGCGGGTCATCAGATCGGCATCGTCCTTGGCCCCCGATATTGCGCGGTCGAGGCCGGCGACCATCGACTTCAGCGCATCCTGCCCGGTGTCGAACAGATAGTCCGGCTCGGCGATGTCGTTCGGCGGCTCGCCTTCGCTGTCGATGAGTTGGCCGAGATAGGAGGCGAAAGCAAAGGCCGCCACATAGGCCGACGCATTGAGCAGCTTCTTGAAGCGCGTTGCGTCATCGCCCTCCAGCGGCGCGCGGGCATTCTTGGCTGCCAAGCTCTCGAGGTAGTTGCCCCTGGCGAAGACATCGGCAACCGCCAGCGCCACCGCCAGCCCGCGGCGCGTGCGGAACAGCAGCGTGTGCTGGCCGATGCCCATCAACTGGTCGTCCGGCCTGATGGAAGCGACGGTCTTGCTCAGCTCGATCTCGCGGGTCTTGCTCAGCGAACCGGTCGAGACGGGGGAGACGAAGCGGCGGCCCGTGCCGGCCAGCGCCGTGCCGGACTGGCCCGAAGCGCTTTCCATGACGACAAGGCGCGTGATCATCGACTGCGCCGTCGCGCGGTGCTTTTCGATATCTGCTTCGGCGATGGTGGTCAGTCCAGCGTCCATCAATTCCCCTCACTTGGTCTGTCGGCGGCTGTCTTCGTACCCTGATGCGCGGCGGCGAGGTACAGGTCGAGAGTCTGATCCAGCCTGCGGAACATCAGATCATCGAAAGCGGTATGGTTGCCGCCGCTCTGGATCGTTTCAAGAGCCGCGATGTAGGCGGGCCGGTCTTCCGGGCGCACTGCGATGGGCGGGAACCCGGCCCGGGCAAGAACAAGATTCATCAGTAGGCGCGCCGTGCGGCCATTGCCGTCATTGAAGGGGTGGATGGCGACCAGGTCTCTATGCGCGCGGAAGGCGGTTTCCGGCGAGCCGGCCGCATTTGCGAGCCAGCCGCAGAATGCCTGCATCAGAGCCGGAATCTCGATAGGTCCGGGGAACTGAAAGACGCCGCTATCCGTGTTCACGAAACGGGCGCTATCCGCATAGGCGCCGGCAATATCGGATCTCGATTTGGCCATGACGAGCTGGTGCAGGGTGCGAATGTCGGCCTCGGTAATCGCCGTGCGGTTCTGCGCCGCTATCTGCAGAACCCAATCGAGCGCGCGAGCGTGGTCAACCGCCTCAAGGTGATCCTTGAGCGGCTTGCCCGCGATCGTCAGGCCTTTTTCCAGCACCAGCGCGGTCTCGCCGGCCGTCAGCGTGTTTCCTTCAATCGCGTTGGACGTGTAGGTGATGTCGAGGCGCTGGCTGTGGTCCAGATTTTCCAACGCGCCCTGGCGCAGCGTTGGCTTCAGCGCGTCAAGCTCGAGCTTCTTGGCTGCGACGATGGTGGAAGTGCTCATGCCGCGCGCCTTGACAAACCGCCGGGCAAGGCTGTGCCGCTAAAAGTTCGCCCCCTCCACCATGCTCCGCATGGTCCCCCTCGCCCGTAAACGGGGGAGGATTCAGGTTGCAGCCGGCCGCGCCCTTTGATCCTGCCCTGGGAGGGGGACCGCCGAAGGCGGTGGAGGGGGCGCGATAATTCAGCGAGGCGCGCATCACACATCGCTGATCACCTGTCCCTTGGACAGAATGTGCACCTTGTAGCCCGCAAAAATCTTCTGCGCTTCGCCATCGGCGTAGAGCGCCTGGTAGGCTTCGTGCGGGATCAGCGCGTGCTTCTCGTAGCTTGAAACGCCCTGGCGCGCGGCCTCCAGATCGTCGGTGTTTATGTAGAACTCCTGGCGATCCTTCTCGCTGGACCACAACCCCTTGCGGCCCGGCTTCTCGGCCTTCGAATAGACCTCCTGAATGGTCCAGGTCAGCAGCCAGGCGTTCTCCGGCTTGCGCACTTTCGACAGCACCTCGGTGACCGTCGAATTGTTCTCCGTCACGCCCGATGAATAGAAGGGACCGAGCACGACGCGGCGCAGCTGCTTGGGATGCAGCGTCTCGAAATCCTTGTCCATGTTGTTGGCGATGGTCGCCGGCGACAGCGTGTAGGCCGAGTTCCTTTCGGTGAAGGCATCGAATTCGTGCGCCAGTTCCGGATTGAGCAGGCCATCGACGGGAAGCGGGATATCCACCTTCTCGTTCAGCCTGGCTCCTTCGATGTCGACCAACTGGCCGACCATCGCCTCCGAGGAATCCTCCACTGTCGCCATATAGATCAGCGGCAGGTTGGCGCTGCCGTCGAAGCTCGCCCAATGGACGAGATAAGTGGGCCGCAGTGTGTTGGGATTGACCGAGACCTTGGCCGTCTGGGCCAGCATGAACGGCCCGAACACGCTTCCGTTGCGCACCTCTTCAAGATAGAGGCGCTCGGCCATGGAGCGCTGCAGGGCGTCCGGGAATTCCTTATGGCGCAGGATGAAGTCGGCCATCTCCTCGCGCAATTCGTTGGCTTGCGGGATGTTGGCAAGCCGCTGCTCAGCCTGGCGCTTGTCGTTCTCCAGTTCGAGCACATGCTGGAACATCGGGAAGCCGCTTTCGGCGCGCGAGATCTTGAACTTCTCCATGAAGCCCAGACGGTTGCGCCAGCACAGGAACGACTTCTCCAGCCGGTCGATATATTCGGCGGCGATCTCCGCGACGATGCCATGCCGGTAGAGCGGCGAGCGGTCGTCGCGCATGAAGATTTCCAGCCCGTCCAGCGCCGCGGCGATGGTGGTGAAATACTGGATGGCGGGATCCGTTTCGGGGGTCATGAGGTGGTCCCCCTGCAAGGCTTTCGCGCTACGTTGCCCCCCTCTGTCCTGCCGGACATCTCCCCCACAAGGGGGGAGATTGGCTGGCCGCAATGCCGAAGCTGCCAGTCTCCCCCCTTGTGGGGGAGATGTCCGGCAGGACAGAGGGGGGCAACGTAGAGCACTAAGGCCTGGCTATTTGCAGCGTTACGCCTGCACGTAGTCGGATGAATTGTGCTTGCGCAGCACCTCTTCGAAGCGCCGGGCAAATGCCTCGTCGGCGAGCTTCTTGCGGCGCTGGATGTCGCCGCTGGCGACCATGTTCTTCTCGTGCAGTTCGAGCAGATCGCCAATGTGCTTTTGCGATGCGGCGCCAATTCCGGCCATCGTCTCCTCGGCGGTGTTGTCAACCTTGGAGCCTAGCGTGTTGATCTTGTGCGCGACGTCCTGCTGCGCAGCCGTCTTCAGCGAATCTTCCAGCGCCTTGTAGAGGACGATGCGCTGCTCGGTGTCGATGGTCAGCTTGTTGATCAGGGTCGCCTGCGCGGCGATCTGGTTGTTCAGCGAATCGACAAAGGTCTGGAACATCGAGGTGTAGCGTTCGAGCGTCTGGCTCTCGGCCAAGAGCTCCTGCTCCTTCGCCTGCTTTTCGTTGTACTCGGTCGCCAGCTTCGAGCGGTCGCCTTCAAGCTGCGCGCGTTCCTTCTGGTTGGTCGATGCGGAAATCTTGTTTTCGATGTCGAGCAGCATCGGATTCAGTTCCTCGATGCGTTTCTGCACCGCGGTCAGATTGTCCATCGTCACCTTGCGGCGCTCGATCACCTGGGAAAGGCTTGCTTCCGAGGTCTTGTAGCGCGAGTCGAGGACGCCTTTCTGCGCCTTGAGGATGCCGACAATGGTGTCGGACTTCGACAGGAGTTCCTGCAGGTTGCCGGCCAGCGACATGTTGCGCACGCGGTCGGTGCGCATGCGCTGCTTCGATTCATCGGAGAAGATGCCGACGAACGTTTCCCACCCGGTGAAGCTCTTCATGTTCTCGAATTCGGTGCCGAAGATGTTTGTCGCATCCTCCAGCCCGACGATCAGGTCGGCGATATTGCCTTCCATCACCTTCTGCTGTTTCAGAACGTCGTCGATGCGGGCATTTTCGATGTCGAAATCGCTGGCGCCGATCTTCTCGTCGGTCTTGGCAATCTTATCCAGAACCTGGCCGGACTGCTCGATCTTGGTGCGCATATCCTGCACGACCTGCTTGGTCTGTTCGATCTGCGCATCGAAATTTTGCAACTCAGCCATGAAGTCCTCCGCCCAGGAAAAATCGGTTCGTTCGCGGCGAATATAGGGGGGCGATTTTGACATTGAAAGACACGAGCCCCGCAAATCGGATGGTTGGTCTGCGAACCATCTACCTGGCTGCCTGTCAGCACTGTCGCGCAGGTCCCCCTGCTGTATGCTCGTCACTGTCGGCCAGCGCATCTCGCGGGCGTCGCTTCTATCCCCGCGGGGGAGAGCGGACGAGCTTTACCAGTAAAGTGTATAAATATTATCATCTTATATGCCCAAACCGATATTCTTTCGAGATTTGATCTAAGTATCTATACTGTAGGTAGTTTTTGCGCCGCATACAGTTGAAAGTTTCGCATGTAAAATTTGAACATATGATGATACAATCCTCTTTTAAGAGGAGAGTAGACATGGCAGGGCCGAATCTACGACAGCGCATAAGTCATGGTTTTGTAAGCAGGCAAGCCTTGGCTGAGAGTAAGGTTATCGCATCAAGAGAGGGTCAAGAGAAAAACGCTATTAAAAGTGCGAGTACATCCCGTGCCTTCTTGCCTCTGGCAGCCAAGGCTGCGGCAGTTAAATTGGTCGATGACAATGTTTCAGGCACGAAAGGGCAGGGTTTCTTCGATTTCATGTTTCCGAAGTTGAAGGCGAGCGCGTTGAAGGCGACCGATGCGGATCTCTTGGCGCTTGCCAAGGCCATGAAGGATACCGCCCCTCCCACCGACAACAACGAAACCATCCCGGCCGGCTTTACGTATCTCGGCCAGTTCGTGGATCATGATATCACATTGGACCTGACGCCGCTCAGCGACGCCCAGAACGATCCCGAGATGACCAAGAATTTCCGCACGCCCGGGCTCGACCTGGACTGCGTCTATGGCGCCGGGCCTGGTCCATTCCGTTTCCTGTTCGCGCGGGAGCAGGATGCCAACGGCAACACGGTGGATTCGCCGAAGCTTCTGATCGGCACCGCGGAAGCTTCCCCCGGTCTCAACGGAGAAACAATTCCGGAACTGCCGAATGACTTGCCGCGCAATATGCAGGGCGTCGCGCTGATCGGCGATCATCGCAACGACGAGAACCTGCTGGTGGCGCAGATCCATCTGGCATTCCTGAAGTTCCACAATGCCGTGATCGATCACCTCGCTTCGAAGAATGTGCCCAAGGATCAACTCTTCGCCGAGGCGTCCAAAATGGTGCGCTGGCACTATCAATGGATCGTTTTGCACGACTGGGTCGAGCGATTGGTGGAGCCCGGCCTGATCAAGAAGACGCTGAAGAACGGCCGCAAGTTCTACCGCTTCAAGACCAAGCCGTTCATGCCCTGGGAGTTTTCCGGCGCGGCTTATCGGCTCGGCCACTCAATGGTGCGGCAGGGTTACAACCACAACCGCCTGTTCCGTTTTCCGCAACCCCGAATAGCGCCAGGAACGTTCAACTTCTTCTTCCAGTTCACCAATTTGTCCGGCGGTCTCAGTTCCGGTATTCCAGGGCAGGGTACGTTCCCCAGCAACTGGGTTATTGACTGGCGGCGCTACTTCGAACTGCCCGCTCCGCCGGCGATCAAGGCCGAATTCAACCATTCGCGCAAGCTGGACCCCTTCCTGGCGGACGAACTCCACAAACTGCCTGGTGCGGATCCCAACTCGCCCGAGGCGAGCCTCGCCTTCCGCAATCTCAAGCGTGGCGTGCGCATCGGCCTGCCATCAGGGCAGGCAATTGCAAGGGCGATGCTGAAGGAGGACACTTTCAGTCCGCTCACATTGGCCGAGATTCAATCCGGCCCCGATGGCGCCGAGGCAAAGAGGCTTGGTTTCGACAAGGCCACGCCGCTTTGGTATTATATCCTCAAAGAGGCGCAGGTTCGGGGTCAGAGTGAGAAGCTGGGACCAGTCGGCTCGCGCATCGTGGCCGAAGTCTTTATCGGACTTCTGCAAGGCGATGAGGGATCGTTCCTTGGCCAGAAGAACTGGAAGCCGACCCTGCCGGCGGCCGAAGCCGGGACCTTCAAAATGACGGATATGCTGACCTTTGTCGCCAAGGCGCAGGGCGGCAACGTCGAGAAGGAGTTCAATCCGGTCGGCGACTGAGCCAACCGGAGCGGACTTTAGACGAAAAAGTTGAATATGCGGGGCATGCTTCCTGCCCGCATGAAAGGGAATCGGCTAACCGGCTGCGCCTGACGTGGCGCCGCCGGTTAGATTAGCGCCGCAAGAAGCCGACGAAATCGTCAGCTTCTGTGCGCCCCATCTCCCCCTCCCGGTATGAGGCCGTGCAGCCTACTTGACGCGGTAGCTACCGGTAGCTACATTCGGCTTATGACTATTGTTGTATCCATCAAGGAGGCGAAGAACCGCCTCACCGAACTTGCGCGTGAAGTGGAGGCCGGCCAGGTCGTGACCGTTACGCGAAATGGCACGCCGGTTTTTGATATTGTGCCGCATCAGCGCTCGGCTGGTCTCGATTTGGAGGCTGGGTGGGCATATCTGCGCAGCAAGGGTTACACAGATTCCGCAGTCATGATCGCGGATGATTTCGACGATCCCTTGCCGGAGGATTTTCTCATAACGCCTTCGGCTGAACGAGAATGAGTATCTTGCTTGATACGCATTTCATGCTGGCCCTCTTGAGTCCGACAACGGCCAGCCACCATCTGCAACTTGTGAAAATTCGCGCCGCCGGCGAGCATTTGTATGTGAGCGTCGCCAGTCTCTGGGAAGCGGCAATCAAAATGCGTCTGGGCAAGTTGCAAGTGCCCATCCCACTGGACGAAATAGCTGAATTCTTGAGCCTTGCGAGGATCAGCCTTTTGCCGATCAATCAACTGCACGCTGTCGCGCGCGCCGAGCCGGATCCTTCCACGAAAGACCCTTTTGATCGTCTTCTTCTAGCACAGTGCAAGATCGAAGGATTGCGCCTGGCGACAGCCGACCGGGCGCTGGCGGAACACCCTCTTGCATGGACTGGCGACTGATCCTGACTACTTTGCCTTCCGGGTTGATTTTCAAGTAGCTCTCAGACCGCTGCTCTCGTCGCCGGAACGAAAGTGGCCGGGCTTCGAACTCCGCTCCGACCTCATGGAGTGCGATGTGGACCGCCATGGAGCTTGCGCCCGGAGCAAAATACAAGGTCAGCACAATTATCTCCGCAGGAAGCCGACGAAATCGTCGGCGTGCGTGCGCCCCATCTCCTCCTCCCAGTGCTTGCGGCAGAGCGAGACATAGGCTTCCTTGCCGATGGCTACCTGCTCGCCTTCCCGGGCGACCTTGCCGTCGGGGCCAAGGCGCACGACCATCGTTGCCTTGCGTCCGCAGCGGCAGACAGTGCGCACCTCGCGCAACTCGTCCGCGATTGCGAGCAGCGCGCGCGACCCCGGAAACAGATTGCCTTGGAAATCGGTGCGCAACCCATAGCAGAGCACCGGAATGCCAAGCCGGTCGGCAACGCGGCCAAGCTGCCAGGCCTGGTCGTCATCGAGAAACTGCGCCTCGTCGACAAACACCGCATGGACCGTCGTGTGCTCATGATGGGCGGCGACGCGCGCATAGAGATCGTCGCCGTCGCGGAACATCTCAGCCTCGGCCTCAAGACCGATGCGTGAGGAAATGTAGCCGCGCTCGCGCTTTCGGTAGTGCCCCGCAACGAACAACATGGTGGTCATGCCGCGCTCGCGGTAATTATACGCCGCCTGCAGGAGCATGGTCGTCTTGCCGGCATCCATCGCGGCATAGTGAAAATAGAGCTTTGCCATCCGACCGTTTTATTGACGGGCTGCGCTTTCGTGGAGAGGCATCGGGCGTCGTCCACCGAATTCGCGCCGGCGGCCCCCCGGTCCACCCCTTCATGTCGCAACAAGATCAGCCGACGCCGCGTCCGGCCATGTCTTGGCGCTTGCCAGCGTCACAAAATGGTGTTTGGCTCGCCGCCAGAGGGAAAAAAGATCAACGGCCATGACGCCGGAATGATCGTCGGGAGAACAGTTGCATGTCCAAGCTTAGAATTATCGCCGCAGCACTCGTGGCAACCGTAGTCGGTTCCAGCGCCGCAACCGCCGCCGATGCAGAAAGCTGCAAGAAGGTGCGCCTGTCCGATGTCGGCTGGACCGACATCCAGGCGACCACGGGGATTGCCTCGACCTTGCTCACGGCGCTTGGCTACGAGCCGGAGGTCATCCAGCTTTCGGTGCCGGTGACCTACGCGTCGCTGAAGAACAACGATCTCGACGTGTTTCTCGGCAATTGGATGCCGTCGATGACTAACGACATCAAGGATTACACCGCTGAAGGCTCGGTCGAGACCATCGGCGAGAATCTGTCCGGCGCCGGCTACGGCCTCGTCGTTCCCACCTATATGGCCGAAGCGGGCGTCAAGACGCTGGCCGATCTCGCCAAGCCCGAGATCAAGGAGAAGCTCGACGGCAAGGTGTACGGCATCGAGGCCGGCAATGACGGCAACCGAATCATTCTCGACATGATCGCCAAGCCCGACAGCGGACTCGCCGGTTACGAACTGGTGGAATCGTCGGAAGCCGGCATGCTCACCCAGGCCGAGCAGGCGTTGAAGGACAATCAATGGATCGTCTTCCTGGGCTGGACGCCGCATCCCGTCATGGGCGAGATGAAGCTCGCCTATCTCGATGGCATGGGTGATACCGGCTTTGGCGCGGCGACCGTGCTGACCAATGTGCGCAAGGGCTATCTGACGGAATGTCCGAATGCCGGCACGTTCATCAAGAATTTGAAGTTCGACCTGTCGATGGAAAACACCATGATGGATTCGATCCTGAAGGGTGCGAACGCGAACGATGTCGCCAAGGAATGGCTGAAGGCGCATCCCGATGCCGTCGGTCCCTGGCTGAATGGCGTCACCACCATTGACGGCGGCGACGCCGCGGCAGCGGTGAAGGCCGCTCTCGAAAGCTGATGCTGAAAAGCGTGCAAAACTAATATGAGGGCAGCCCTTCCGGCTGCCCTTTTTTATTTCCTGTGAAAGTATCAGGCGTCCAAGAGGGGATGACATGGATCCGGTATCGAGCTTCCTGGCGAGCGTGAAAATCCCGATCGGACAGTGGGGAAAGGCGTTCTTCGGATTCCTCACCGACAATTTCAACGTTGTCCTGCGCGGCTTTTCCAACGGCCTCAATTTTCTGCTCGACGGCCTTGTCGACCTGCTGCTGCTGGTGCCACCGGTGGTGCTCGTCGCGGTGATCGCGGGGCTTGCCTATTACCTGCAAAAGTCGAAAGCCCTGGCCATCGGCGTCGCCATCGGCCTCCTCTTCATCATCAATCAGGGGCTCTGGAAGCAGACGGTCGAGACGCTGGTGCTTGTCGTCGCCGCCTCCGCGGCCTCGATGGCAATCGGTGTGCCGCTGGGCATCTGGGCGGCGCACAAGCCCAAGGTCTACCGCATCATGCTGCCGATCCTCGACCTGATGCAGACGCTGCCGACCTTCGTGTACCTCATCCCGGTTCTGACGCTGTTCGGTCTCGGCAACGCGCCCGGCCTGATCGTGACGATCATCTTCGTCATTCCTACCGCGGTGCGTCTCACGCATCTCGGCATGACGTCGATCCCGAAAGCGATCGTGGAAGCGGGCGAGGCCTTCGGCGCCACCCGGAGCCAATTGCTCTGGAAGGTGGAATTGCCGGCGGCGCTGCCCACCATCATGGCCGGGCTGACGCAGTGCATCATGCTCTCGCTGTCGATGGTCGTGTTTGCCGCGCTGATCGGCGCAGGCGGCCTGGGCACCGAGATCAACCGTGCGCTGGGGTCTCGCCGCATCGATCTCGGCCTAGAGGCGGGTCTCGCCATCGTCATTCTCGCCATCGTCCTGGACCGCATGACCCGCATCGCGGTTGGAGGTAAGAAATGAACGTCGCTGTCGAATTCAAGAACGTCGACATCATTTTCGGTCCCGATCCCAATCGGGCGCTCGCGATGGCGGAGAAGGGTGCGTCGCGCGCGGAGATCCTGGAAAAGACAGGCGCAGTGCTCGGCTGCGCCGGCGCGAACCTGACCGTCCATGAAGGCGAGATTTCGGTCCTGATGGGGCTCTCCGGATCAGGCAAGTCGACGCTGCTGCGCGCCGTCAACAGGCTGAACACCGTCACGCGCGGCAACATCCTGGTGAGGGATGGCGACCGCACGGTCGATGTCGCGACCTGCGACGAGACGACCTTGCGCGGCGTGCGGCAGAGGCAGGTCGCGATGGTGTTCCAGCAATTCGGCCTTTTGCCGTGGCGCACCGTGGAGGAAAATGTCGGCCTCGGGCTGGAGCTTGCCGGCGTGCCGGAAGCCGAGCGCAAGGCGCGTGTTCACAAGCAACTGAAACTGGTCGGGCTCGAGCAATGGGCGCGCAAATACGGACATGAGCTGTCCGGCGGCATGCAGCAGCGCGTGGGCCTGGCGCGCGCCTTTGCGACCGAAGCGCCAATCCTTCTGATGGACGAGCCATTCTCGGCGCTGGACCCGCTGATCCGCACCAAGCTGCAGGACGAGCTTCTCGAACTGCAGGCGCGGCTGAAGAAGACGATCATTTTCGTCAGCCACGACCTGGAAGAGGCGCTGAAGATCGGCAGCCACATCACGATCATGGAGGGCGGGCGCATCGTCCAGACCGGCGCGCCGGAAGACATCGTGCTGAAGCCCGCCAATGAATATGTGCGCGACTTCATCGCCAATGTGAATCCGCTTTCGGTGCTGACGGCCTGGAACGTGATGCGCTCGAAGAGCGAGCTGGAGACTGCCGGCCGCGGCTGGATCTGGCTCGACAGACGCAAGACGACCCGCTTCAAGGTGGACAAGGACGGACTGGTCGCTGCCGCCGAGCGCGACGGCAAGCCGGCGGTCTGGGTTTCCTGCACGGATGTCGACAAGCAGCCGGAGGACTCGGCGCAAGTGTTCTGGGCGACCCCCGGAACGTCGCTCAAGACGGTGATGCTGGCCATGCATCGCTCGAACACCGCACCCGTCGCCCTGTTCGACGATGCATCGCGCTTCGTCGGGGCCATCGGCGTGCGCGATGTGCTGCAGGCCGTGTTGCGGCGGTAGTCGGTAAAGCAAATACCTAAGGGCGGCGGCCTCGCCTTACCCGACAGGCCGCCCCCTCAGAATTTCTAATCTATCCCCGCCTGCTTCATGACAGCGTTGGCGGTATGGCGAGACAAGCTGTTCCGATCCACGGAAATTGTGCGCTCGGTAATAGGGCTGTACCAGATTTCATGGTCGCCCTTCCCCTGTCGTCGGAAGGTGCATCCGGCCACTTTGAGAGCTTCGACGATCTCCTGATAGAAGCCGCGAACCATCAGTGCGCGTGATTTCCCGCATGCCGGAGATGGGACATGATGTGCATATCGATCAGGTCGCCGACATGGCTGCCGTCGTCAATCAAATGGGCATTGTCTTCCAGCAACTCAGGAGCGACAGCAAGCACACGCTCAATTAAAACGTCGAGGCTTTTGGCCTCGGTCACCAGGCCGGGAATATCATCGCTGTTTGCGACCCAAACACCAGCCTCGCTGTCCCATTCGGCAGTTACGAGAAATTTTTTCTGCATGCGGTCCTTGCACTTTGCAGCTTGCGGTGAGGCGTCCACTGCGTAAGCGTTAAGCGACTTCAAGATAGGGAGTGTTGCAGGATTGGCAAGGCTCGCCCCAGCATGTGCCCTTTGCGTACTCTCGCCTCGCCGCCGGGGGCGAAAACTGCCTTCGGGCAACGGGTCAGAAAAGCAGGCAGGCCCTTTATCTCATCGCCAATGTTCGAGCGCGGATATCACGAACTGCGAGAAATAGATGGTTTTGCCCGAATGCAGATTTTCGCCACCATATCGTCGACCGGTGTACAACTCATATGCATCTACGATTTTCGGTAGATTGCGATGATCGAGTTTTGAATCCCAGCCCAAAGCGAACCGTCGCGCAATCCCCTCCATATGGGAGCAGAAGTGCTTGTCCCCGCCTGCCTCCTTGGCCTTGGCTGCCACATCGGTCATTGTTTCTCTCCTCCTCGGTGAAAGAAGCTGCCCCGTTGTTCAATGCTATGCAAAAGGATTTATGGCCTCCAACGATACCGAACCGGAAACGTTGTTTGCCTAG
>Ga0190271_10001282_pt1 | contig 14140 bp, 16 predicted proteins | sample Popmic356T_FD_133747 | JGI IMG/M metagenome (GOLD analysis project Ga0190271, IMG submission 133747) | Populus adjacent soil microbial communities from riparian zone of Weber River, Utah, USA - 356 T | ecosystem: Environmental > Terrestrial > Soil > Riparian zone | place: USA: Utah | collected...
GCCCCCGCCGCCGTCGACCCGCAAGGGGGAGCCGCTGCAGCCGTGGACGATCCCCAACGCGGTCGGCTACCTGCGCCTGGCGGCGTTGCCGGTCTTCCTCGTCCTCGCCTACAACACCGAGGACGGCACCTCGGTCGCCTCGGCGATGGTCTTCTGGGCGATTGCCGCGGGCGACTACCTCGACGGCATCCTCGCCCGGATCACCGGCCAGTACAGCCGCATGGGCGCCCTGCTCGACCCGCTCGTCGACCGGCTGACGATCCTCGCCGGCGCCGTCGTCTGCTGGAGCTTCGACCTGCTGCCGCACTGGGCGCTGGCGCTGCTCGCCCTGCGGGAGCTGGCGATGCTGTTCCTCGCTCAGTACGGGCTGCGCCACGGGGTCGACATCGAGGTCAACTGGCCGGGCCGGATCTCGGTCTTCCCGATCATGGGCGGGATCTTCCTCGCCCTGCTGGCGCCCGGCTGGGTCGCCAGCGCGCTGTTGATCTGGGGTCTGGTGATGGCGATCATCGCCACCGTCCTCTACGCCCAGGCGGGCCTGCGCGCCACCCGCGGCGCAAGCTGACGCCCAGGTTTACCCGAACCTTCAACCTAGGGTTGAGCCTTCGGGAGAGGGCAGCTATGATCGGCACCCGCGCAAACGGAGGCCAGGCCTCCTCGAGTTAGGAGCACGATGGAGGACACCTTTCCCGATCTCGGGTCCCTCAGCGACAAGGAGCTGAAGGACATGATCGACAACCTGACGGCCGAGGAGAACGAGATCTCCTACAAGCGGCGCGTCCTGCACGGGAAAATCGACATCCTGCGCGCCGAGCTGGTCAATCGCCTGCGGACCAAACGCGAACACGGCGACTCGCTGATCTCCGGCGACGACGTCGAGCAGCTGACCAACATCCTCGCCGGCAAAGCCCAGCCGCCGACGGAGGACGAGCCCGCCGCCTGAGCGGGAGCGCGCATGGCCGTCCACTGTCCCGAGTGCGGGTTCGCGAACCCCGAGGGGGCGAACTACTGCCAGAAGTGCGGTGCCTATCTCGGTGGCCCGAAAGAGGCCGGCGAGGACCCGACGACGATGACCTACCGGGTCGAGGAGACCGGCGAGATGACGCCGGTCGACATCGACGAGGTGGTCGAGCAGAGCGGCGCCGCGCTGGTGATCCGCGCCGGCGGCGGCCGCGCGGGGGAGAGCTTCAGCGTCGCCGAGGACCGGGTCAGCATCGGCCGCAGCCCCGACGCCGGCGTCTTCCTCGACGACGTCACCGTCTCCCGCAACCACGCGCTGCTGGTGCGCCGCCGCGACGGCCTCTACATCGACGACCTCGGCTCGCTCAACGGCACCTACGTGAACCGGCGCCGGATCGAGTCGCACCGCCTCGCCGACGGCGACGAGATCCAGGTCGGCAAGTACAAGCTGTCCTACCTGGAGCGCTAGCCGTGCCGGTCTCCGAACAGCCGGGGCGCACCACCGAATCGGCGAGCCGGCCGCGCAAGGCGCTGACGATCGGCGCCGTCTGCAAAATCCTGCAGAGCGAATTCGACGACGTCTCGATCTCCAAGATCCGCTACCTGGAGGACCAGAAGCTGCTCAACCCGCGGCGGACCTCGGGCGGCTACCGCCTCTACAGCCAGTCCGACGTCGAACGGCTGCGGACGATCCTGCGCCTGCAGCGCGACGAGTTCCTGCCGCTGCGGGTGATCCGCCAGGAGCTCGCCTCGGGCGGCGACCTGGTGCTCGGCGACGGCGACCGCAAGCCGGCCTCCGGCGGCAGCGGTGCGGTGCGGCGGGCGATCCTGGTCGACACCTCGCGCGCCTACCTCACCCTCGACGAGGTCGTCGAGGAGACCGGCGCCCGCGAGGAGCTGGTCGGCGAGCTCGAGAACTACGGGATCGTGCAGCCGGAGAAACGCGAGGGCAAGACCGTCTACGACGAGACCGACCGCGAGATCGTCCGCGCCGCCAACGAACTCTCGCGGGTCGGGGTCGGGGCGCGCAACCTGCGCGTCTTCCGTTCCTCGGCCGACCGCGAGGCGAACCTGCTGGAAGCGCTGCTGGGGCCGTCGCTGCGCGCGCGCAACCCCGAGCGCCGCAAGGAGGCGCTGGAAAGCCTCGAAAGCCTGGCGGCGACCGTCTCCCATCTCAAGCATCTCCTCCTGGTACGCGACCTGCGGCGCCTGACCGGCGAATAGCCGGTGGCCCGGGTGACCCGTAAGCGCACCGTCGGGGCGCCCGTGGGCGAGGTCTGGAAGCTCGTCTCCGACCCCTACAACCTGCCGCGCTGGTGGCCGCGCACCGCGCGGGTGGAGAACGTCGACGCCAAGCCGGGCGGCAAGCGGACGCAGTGGACCAAGGTGCTGCAGACCGGCGAGGGACGGGGCGTGCGGGCCGACTTCCGCTGCGTCAGCTCGGCCGAGAGGGAGCGCTACGTCTGGGAGCAGGAGCTGGAGGGGACCCCGTTCGAACGGCACCTGAAGTCGCTGCGGGTCGAGGTCGGGATGCGTGAGCGGGACGGCGGCACCGAGGTCAGCCTGACCGAGGAGCAGTCGCTGAAAGGGATGTCGAAGCTGGGCTCGCCGCTGATGCGGCGGGCGCGGAGAGACGTGCTTGACGAGGCGCTCGACGGGATCGAGGCGGCGCTGACGTGAACCCCCGGCGCGACGCGAAGTGGTGGGGATGGGGCGACCCCTCGGTAGAGCCCTCGCTCGATTCCGAGGCGCTCGGCGTCCTGCGTGAGCGGATCGGTGAGCTGAAGCCCTGGCCGCCGGCCCGGGCCCTGGAGGAGTTCGAGCTGCCGGCGGCCGAGTCGCTGCCGCGGGCGGTGATCGAGGCGGTGGGGGAGGCCAACGTCTTCACCGGCGACGAGGACCGGCTGCGCCACGCGACCGGGTGTGGCTACGCCGACCTGGCGCAGTTGCGGAACGGCTCGCTGGCGGCCGCTCCCGACGCGGTGCTGCTGCCGGCCGATGCCGAGGCGCTGCGACGGGTGATCGACGCCTGCGCCGCCGAGGGCGTCGCGATCGTGCCCTTCGGCGGCGGCACCAGCGTGGTCGGCGGGGTCGAGCCGGTGCGCGGCGCCCACTCCCGCCTCGTCAGCCTCGACCTCGGCGCCCTGCGCGACGTCTCGGTCGACCGCCGCTCGCTGACCGCCACCCTCGGCGCCGGGCTGCGCGGGCCCGAGGCGGAGGCGGCGCTGGGCGCACAGGGACTCACCCTCGGCCACTTCCCGCAGTCCTTCGAGTACGCGACCATCGGCGGCTTCGCCGCGACCCGCTCGGCCGGCCAGGCCTCGAGCGGCTACGGACGCTTCGACGCCCTGGTCAGCTCGGTGCGGCTGCTGGCGCCGGCCGGCGACCTCTCGACCCTGGCGACCCCGCACACCGCCGCCGGCCCCACCCTGCGCGAGCTGGTGATCGGCTCCGAGGGCGTGCTGGGAGTGATCCCGGACGTGACCGTGCGGGTGCGGCCGGCGCCCACGACGCGGCGCTACGAGGCCTGGATGGCCGAGAGCTTCGACGCCGGGGCGGAGATCGTCCGCGCCCTGGCGCAGGGACCGGGGCTGCCGCAGATCATCCGCGTCTCCGACGAGGAGGAGACCGAGGGGACGCTGGCCCTGAACGGCCCGCGCGGGCTGACCGGGCGACTCTTCGACGGCTACCTGGGGATGCGCAAACGGCGCGGCGGCGCGCTGATGATCGTCGGCTACGAGGGCGACGAGGAGTCGGTCTCGCGGCGGCGGGCGCTCAGCGTCCGGGCGCTGCGCGAGGGCGGCGCCGTCCTGCTGGGAGAGGGGGCAGGGCGGGCCTGGGCGCACGGCCGCTACCAGGGGCCGTACCTGCGCGACACGCTGATGGGGATGGGGGCGATGGTCGAGACGCTGGAGACCTCCCACACCTGGAGCCGCTTCGGCGAGCTGCACGAGGCGGTCGGCACCGCGATCCGCAACTCGCTCGCCGCCCAGGGGACGCCGGGGCTGGTCTTCTGCCACCTCTCGCACGCCTACGCGGACGGCGCCTCGCTCTACTTCACCTTCATCTCCCGCGCCCGCCGCGGGGCCGAGCTGGAGCAGTGGGGGGAGGTGAAGAGCGCCGCCTGCGAGGCGATCGTCGCCCATGGCGGCACGATCACCCACCACCACGCCGTCGGTCGCGACCACGCCCCCTACATGGAGGCCGAGGTGGGGGCGACGGGGCTGGACGTGCTGCAGGCCGTGAAGGAAGAGCTGGACCCGATGGACATCATGAACCCGGGCAAGCTGATCCCCGACGCCTAGCTATTCGCCTTCTTTTCGATTTGCCGCGCCGACGATCGGGCCGGTGACTTCGCCGGAGAGGACTTCGTCGCCGGTGTAGGCGGGCGCGTCTTTCGCTTTCGACGCTTTCGCAAGGGCTGCCCGCAGTTGCGATTCGTCGGTGCGGGTGATCACGATGTTGCGGAAGGTTTCATCGGCGAGGTAGGCGAGGACTTCGACCGGGACCGTGACCTGGGCGCCGATGCGGCCGTCCTCGCCGACTTCGGTCGAGGCGAGGGGCAGCATTTTCTGCGGCGAGGCGGCGAGCCAGACCGTGTAGCCGTCTTCGCCTTCGGCCGGTTCCAGCCCTTCGGCGGCGATCTGCAGCGCCAGGTTCTTTTTCACCCGCCCGAAGATCGCGACCCCGACCGCGTCGCTGCCGTCGACCGCCTGCAGGGAGGCCTTCGTCACTTCTTTTTTCCCGCCTTCGGCCGCTTCTTCCAGCGCCGCCACGGTTTCCCCGCTGGGCGCATCAGACGACGTCGTAGTCGAATCACCACCACTGTCCGTCCCATCGCCGCCAACCAGAATGAAGACCACAAACAGAACAACTGCCGCAGCCCCAGCCAGCAGAGCCCAAAGCCCCCGTCCCTCCAGCAGCTTCAACCGATGAGCATCCTCTTTCAGCGTGTGGTGCTCGTGCTTGGGAATCGGCTTCGGCTCAGGCGGAGCAGCCGGCTTCGGCTCAGGTGCAGCGGGTGACGGGACCGCTTGCTTGGGCGGAAGTGACTCCCCCGGAGGAGCCTCCCCACTTGCGACGGAGGGGGAGTCACTTCCGCCCCCACCCCCAGGCTCCGGAACAGAGGGCGCCGGTATCCCTTCAGATTCAAGTTGTTCTGCCGCACCCTTCGCCCGCGAGTGAACCTCGCCGACGCTCACCCCCAGCAGGGCCGAGAGATCCTCATACCCCTGCGCCCCCCGCTGGGAGAGCAGCCGCAGGATCGCCTTCTGGTCGTCGGACAGCGCCACGAGGTGGGAAGCCTATTAGGGTGCGATGCCGTGAACGACGACGCTTCGGTTAAGCCTTCCCACTTCGACGATCTGATCGGCACCGAGTGGCTCAGCGACGACCCCGACGACGCCCGCGTCCGGGTCGAGGTCCGCGACGAGCTGCGCCAGCCTTTCGGCCTGATGCACGGCGGCGTCATGTCGTCTCTCGTCGAGAGCGTCTGCTCGCGGGCGACCTTCGGCGCCGTCTACGAGGACGGGATGGCGGCGATGGGGCAGTCGATCAACGTCAGCTTCATGCGCCCGATCACCCAGGGCGGGGCCGAAGTCCGCGCCAAGGCCCGCCACCGCGGCCGCACCACCTGGCTCTGGCAGGCCGAAGTCCTCGACGACGAGGGCAGGACCTGCGCGCTGGCCCAGATGACGATCGCGGTCCGACCCAGGCCGCGATAACCGGCGCCTGGCGGCGTCCTCGGTCGCTCGCGTGCGGAGCACGCCACGCTCCCTGCGTCCTTGCCAGGCTTGGTTCTCGCAGCCTGGGTTATCCCCCGAAGCGGTTCGTGATCGGCAGGCGCCGGTCCTTGCCGAAGGCCTTCGGCGTGATCCGGATCCCCGGCGCCGCCTGCCGGCGCTTGTACTCGGAGCGGTCGACCAGGCGGATCACCTCGTCGACGGTCTCCGCCGGCAGCCCCGCCGCGATCATCTCCTCGCGGCCCTGGTCACGCTCGACGTAGGCCTCGAGGATGCGGTCGAGCACCTCGTAGGGCGGCAGCGAGTCCTCGTCGCGCTGGTCGGGGCGCAGCTCGGCCGAGGGCGCCCGCTCGAGCACGCTGGCCGGCACCAGCTCGCGGCCGGCGCGCTCGTTCCGCCGCCGCACCAGGTCGTAGACGAGCTGCTTCGGGACGTCCTTGATCACCGCGAAGCCGCCCGCCATGTCGCCGTAGAGGGTCGCGTAGCCGACCGACATCTCGCTCTTGTTGCCGGTGGTAAGGACCAGCCAACCGTGGCGGTTGGAGAGGGCCATCATCAGGTTGCCGCGGATCCGCGCCTGCACGTTCTCGGCGGTCAGGTCCGGCTCCGAGGGTTTGGTCGGGTCACGCGGCACGGCGTCCCCGGGCTCGTCCAGGTAGCCGCTCAGCGCCTCCTCGTAGCTCGCCATCATCGGCTCGATCGCCAGCTCGAACAGCTCGCAGCCGAGGTTGGCGGCGATGTCGCGCGCGTCCTGTTGGGTCTCGGAACTGGAGTGGGGGGAGGGCATGACGACGCAGGTCAGCCGCTCCGGCCCGACCGCGTCGGCGGCGATCATCGCCACCAGTGCGGAGTCGATCCCGCCCGAGAGCGCCAGGCCGAGGTGCTTGAAGCCGTTCTTGCCGGCGTAGTCGCGCAGGCCGAGGGTCAGGGCTTCGTAGACCTCGTCGAGGTCGGGGAGGGGGTCGGCCAGCGGACCCGGGGCGCCATCCGGCACCTCGCAGACCAGCAGCTCCTCTTCGAACTGTGCACCGCGGGCGATCACCGTCCCGTCGGGGGCGGTGACCAGGCTCTGGCCGTCGAAGACCAGCTCGTCCTGGCCGCCGACCAGGTTGCAGAAGGCGAAGTAGGCGTCGTAGGAGCGCGAGCGCTCGGCGAACATGGCTTCCCGCTCCTGACCCTTACCCCGGTGGTAGGGGGAGCCGGAGGGGTTGGCGATCAGCCGCGCGCCCGCCTCGACCTCGGTCTGCGCCGGCGGCCCTGGCAGCCAGACGTCCTCGCAGATCGTCAGCCCGACGGTCAGCCCGCCGGCTTCGATCGTCATCGGCTCGCCGCCCGGCACGAAGTAGCGCTGCTCGTCGAAGACGGCGTAGTTGGGCAGGCGGTTCTTGCGGTAGACGGCCTGGAGGCTGCCGTCGGCGAGGACCGCGATCGAGTTGTAAGCGTGGCGGGGGTCGACCTGGTCGGCGACCGGCTCGGCGAAGCCGACCAGGACCGTGACCCCCTGCGTAGCAGCGGCCAACTCCTCGACCGCCCGCTGGTTGGCGCGCAGGAAGTGGCGCTTCAGGTAGAGGTCCTCGGCCGGGTAGCCGGGGATGCAGAGCTCGGGAAAGATGACCAGCTCGGCGCCTGCATCGCGGGCACGGCCGATCCACCCGGCCACTTTGGCGGCGTTGCCGTCGACGTCGCCGACGGTGGGGTTGATCTGGGCGAGGGCTAGGCGCATCCGGTTTCGGAAAGGCTTCCCGGCAAGTTGGATCGGAAATCCTTTGCAGAAGTATCTCCGTCGCGACGTCCGGAGGTACTTCTGCCTCCGGCTAGGGTTCTCTGGGCATGCGCAACCGACGGCGGCAACTGGTCGTTAACTCGGCGGCGCTTCTCGTGGCCCTGACCGTTGTCGGTTCTGCCCAGGCGACGAGCCTTGCCCTCGCCGAACTCGCCTCCGACGCGCAGAAGCCGTTCCTGGCGCCCCGCTTTCGGCCGACCGACACCGACGACCCCAACCGCAATGCCTACTCGGTGCCTGAGGCGCCGCGCTCTCCCGCCTGCTCGCGGCACTTCTGCATCCACTGGGTCGAGGAGGGGCTCGACGCGCCCAATCTCAGCGACCGCAACGACGACGGCGTCCCCGACTTCGTCGAACGGGTGCAGCGGGTCGCCGAACGCGTCCACCAGGTCGAGAACGGGAAGCTCGGCTGGCGCGAGCCTCGCAGCGACGGCCGCCAGGGCGGGCGCAACGGCAAGACCGACGTCTACCTCTCCCAGATCGGCGGCGAACTGTTCGGCTACGCGGCCCCCGACCGCGGCCAGGCGACCGAGGAGCACCGGATCCCGCGCCGGCTGCACGGCTACCTCGTCCTCGACAACGACTACAGCGCCTTCGAGTTCCCTGGCACCAAGCCGCTCGAGGATCTGCAGGTGACCTTCGCCCACGAGTACAACCACATCCTCCAGTTCGGCTACGACGCCTACCAGGACCCCTGGTTCGCCGAGGCCAGCGCGACCTGGATGGAGGACCAGGTCTACAACGGGATCAACGACTACCTGCGCTACGTGCGCCGCTGGGTGAAGCTCTACGAAACGCCGCTGACCGCCAACTCGATCAAGGAGTACGGCAGCGCCGTCTGGAACCAGTGGCTGGCGCGGCGATACGGGCCGGAGATCATCCGCAAAGCCTGGGCCGGGGCGATCGACGCCAGGCCGGGAGGCTTCTCGATCGCCAGCTACGAACGGGCGCTGCGCTCGACCGGCCCCTCCGACCTGAGCCGGGACTTCGCCCGCTTCGCCACCGCGGTCGCGGAGTGGCGCACCGGCCGGGGCTTCCGCGAGAGCCGGCTGTTCCCCGACGCGTCGCGCCAGGGTCACCTGCCGCTCGACGGCGTTCCCCTGACCCGGATGCTCAACCACACCACCTTCCAGCTACTGCGGGTGCGTCCGCGGAAGGGGCGCGCCGTGGCCGTGGAGATGGTGGCGCCAGGCGGGACCGCGGCGGGACTGGCCCTGGTCGGCCGGCGCGGCAGCGGGCGCGGCGGGCATTCGGTGATGAGGCTCGACTACGCCCGCGGCGGGGGACAGCTGAGTGTGAGGCTGCCGCGCCCGGGACGCTTCAAGCGGATCACGGCGGTGGTCGTCAACGCCGACGCCCGCGCCCGCGGCTTCGACGTCGGCCTGCTCGACTGGAGCTATTTGACCGACGGGCTGCCGTTCCAGCTCAGCGGCAGGCTGGTCCGGTAACGCCGCCTTCGGCGGCCTAGGAAGGGGACTCGGCCGCGACCGGGGCGGCGCCGTTGGACGACGTGGCGGTGGCGGCCTTTTTCTTCTTCGACTTCTTCTTGGCGGGGGCGGTCTCGATGACCTCCCTGGTCGCCGCCTCGAGGTCGAGGGAGAAGCTGTCGAGGTCGGCCATCCCGTCGTAGTCGCCGATCAGGCCGAAGTTGACCTGGCCGTTGTAGGACATGATCCCGACGCAGAGCGCCTGGCGGCGGGCCAGCGGCACCATCGGAAAGATCGACTCCATCTTGCGTCCCAATACGTAGAGCGGGAACTGCGGTCCCGGTACGTTGGTGACGACGAGGTTGAAGAAGCGCTGCGCCGGCTGCAGGCGGGCGGCCTGAGAGGCGATCGTCGAGGGGGCGAAGTCGGTCAGTTTGGTCAGGATCTCGGCCCCGACCGCCTGGCCGGAGGACTTCAGGTCGCCCATCTCGCCGGTCATCAGCCCCAGCCGCTCGACCGGATCCTCGCACCAGACCGGCAGCGGCGCCATCATCGCCGAGATCCGGTTGCCGAGGGCGCCGTGCTCCTCGTCGGCGCGGACGCTGACCGGGACCATCGCCACCAGCTCGAGGCCATCGGTGTCGTGGCCGCGGGCGCGCAGGTATTTGCCGATCCCGCCGGCGACGATCGAGAGGATCACGTCGTTGACGGTGCCGCCGTGGGCGTCCTTGACGCGCTTGAGGTCGTCGAGGTCGGTCTGGACCATCTGGAAGCGACGGTGCGGGCCGATCTCGACGTTGAAGACGGAGTGGGGGGCGGACATCCCGGCGCTGACCATTTTCGAGGTCGCGCCGACGCCCTTCAGCACCTGGCGCGGGCCGCGCATCGCCGCGCGGAAGCCGCGGTAGATCTCCTTCGGGCTGGTCAGCCGCTCGCGCCAGGCCTGGCTCAGCAGCTGGACGTTGCTCGGCTCGGGGCGGGCCAGCCAGGGCGGCGCCTTGTCGGGCGTGCCGGCGGGCTCGGGGTCGAGGTCGAAGAGGACGGTGGTGATGTCGACGCCGGAGACGCCGTCGACCAGCGCGTGGTGGCTCTTGCCGATGATCGCGAAGCGGTCTTCGGTAAGGCCCTCGACCAGCCACAGCTCCCAGAGGGGCTTGGAGCGGTCGAGCTGCTGGGAGAAGATCCGCGAGGCGAGGTTGCGCAGCTGCTCGTCGGACCCGGGGGCCGGCAGCGCGGTCTGGCGCACGTGGTAATCGAGGTTGAGGTGCGGGTCGTCGACCCAGACCGGCCGCCCCTGGTCGAAGGGGACGAAGCGCAGCTTCTGGCGGAAGCGCGGCACCAAATGCAGGCGCGATCCGATGTGGTCGCGGAACTCGGCGTGGGTGGGCGGCTCGCCCTTGAAAATGCTGACCGAGGCGACGTGCATGTGGGCGCCCGATCGCTCCAGGTGGAGGAAGGACGTATCGAGGCCACTAAGACGGTCTTGCTTGCTCACCCGTCCCATGTTCGCACACATGTCCAGGTCCGATGTGAACGCCTGAGGACTGCTGCAAAGCCAAGTTTCAAGGAACGTTGCAGTCCTCGGAATATGTGCGTCTGCTCACATTTCCGCGTCGGAGAGCGCCCTAGCGTGTTCTCTCCGAAACGACCTGCCGAGTCCCCTCGCCCCTGGGCGCAGGGTCAGCGAACCCGCTAGGCAGCAGAAAGCGAGTGAACAGATGCGAAAACTTCTGCCCGCGATGGCGGCTGCCATTGCGCTGACGATCGGCCTGGCGCCGGCGATGGCGCAGTCCGAGCGCAAGACGCACCGCGAGCGGTCGCGCTCCCACGTCTCCCTGCACCTCTCGACGCACACGGTGCTGGCAGGGAACGGGCTGGCCGTGCGCGGCAAGGTGCGGCCGAGCGGCCGCCACCGGGTCAAGCTGGTCTTCCGCGGCGCCGACGGCGGTGCCCGCGGTGTGACCACCAAGGCGAACGGAACCTTCGCCGTGCGCTGGACGCCGGAGCGGACCGGCAGCTACGCCGTCCGCGCCTACGGCGTGCACGACCGGCGCATCCGCTCCTCCCGCAGTGCCGCCCGCAGGCTGACCAGCTACCGGCTGGCCGGCGCCTCCTACTACGGGCCCGGCATCTTCGGCAACGGGGTCGCCTGTGGCGGAACCCTGCTGCCGCACACGATCGGCGTCGCGCACAAGACGCTGCCGTGCGGGACCAAGGTGAAGCTGCGCTACCACGGCCGCACGGTGACCGCCCCGGTGATCGACCGCGGCCCGTACGTGCCCGGGCGCGACTACGACCTGACCTGGGCCGTCAAGCAGCGACTCGGCTTCCCCGGCGTCGGCACGGTGCTGGCGAGCCGTTAGGAGGCGAGGCCGAGCTGGAGCTGACCCGGTGTCGGTTCTGGCTCGGCCGCCGTTTCGCCGTTGTCGAAGGAGGCGAGGCGGACTCCGAGCAGCCGCACCGGCCGCTGCGGGTCATAGGCGCGCAGCAGCTCGAGGGCGACCGGGCCGACGACCTCGGGGTCGTTGGTCGGCTTCTCGACGGTGTGGGAGCGGGTGACGTTGGTCCAGTCGTCGAGCCGGATCTTGATTCCGATCGTGCGGCCGGCCAGCTCCCGCTTGCGCAGCCGCCGGCAGAGCTCCTCGGAGAGCTCCGCCAGGTGTCGCTCCAACTCGTGGCGCTGCTTGACGTCGTAGTCGAAGGTGATCTCGGTCGACTGCGACTTGGTCTCGTGTTCGGGGACGATCGGCGTCTCGTCGAGCAGACGGCCGCGAGTGTGCAGCCAGGCGCCGGAGCGGGGGCCGAAGCGCTCTTCCAGCGCCGGCCGTTCCCACTGCCGCAGGTCGGCAAGCGTGCGGATGCCCATCTGCTCGAGCCGGGCGACGGTCTTCGGGCCGATCCCGGGAATCAGACCGGGGGAGTGGTCGGCGAAGCGCTCCAGCGCCTGCTCGCGTGAAGCACGACAAGCCCAGCCGGCTTGCCCAGCTCGCTGGTGATCTTGGCCAGCATCCGGCTCTCGGAGATCCCGACCGAGCAGGTCAGCCGCGTCTCGGTCCGGATCTCGGTCGCCACCCGCCGCATCGTCGACTTGGGAGAGAAGATCCCGGTCAGGTCCAGATAGGCCTCGTCCAGCCCGACCACCTCGACCACCTCCACGTTCCGCCGCAGCACGTCCATCACCTGCCCCGAGGCCTCCCGATAAGCGGGAAAGTCCGGCCGCAAATAGACGGCATCCGGCAACCGCCGCCGTGCCACGGCAGCGGGCATAGCCGAATGAATCCCAGCCAGCTTCCGCGCCTCATAGCTGGCAGTAGTCACCACCGCCCGAGGCCCCGACCCACAGACCACGACGGGCTTCCCCCGCAACTCAGGCCGCCTCCGCAGCTCCACGGACGCATAAAAAGCATCCATGTCGAGGTGCGCAATGGTCCTATCGAAGCTCACCCGTCGATGGTAGGAGGAGGGAGGGACGGGACAATCTCGACGTATGAACGACGCTTTCTAGGCGCCGTCGAGGTCATCTCGCATTCGGGACACCATGCCCTGTCGTGCGTCGCGGAGCCTGCTTTCAATTTCCCGCATGTAGGCGCCGGCATCCTCCGGCCAGGTCTTGGAGTCGCTCTCGAGAACTTCGGTAAAGCGATATGCAATTTCGTTCAAGATGCCAAAAAGCTCTATCGAGAGCTTGCGAACTTCATCCGATCCGGAAAGTTCTAATTCGTTATCCACTTGCATGAACTCGGTCCAAGGGCGGCCAAGTTCCTCAGAGGTCGTGAGTTCGGTATTCGGCAGATGAATGATCTCGTCAACTGCCTTTAAGTATCGGAGGTAGAGAGCCCGTCGATCTTCAAGAAACTGCTCCTGTTTCTGCCGACCTGCCGATAGAACTTCTGCTGCGTGTCTCTCTTCCTCAAGGCCTAGTTGCTGTTCCTGAAAGTCACCTTGCCGACGCGTCGTCGCATAGCTGACCGCTGCACCCACGAGACCTCCGCCAAAGGTAAATAGTCCAGTCCAGAAGACGTCAGATGGCATTTTCAAAGCCCACGGGAAAGAGGGGAGTGGTGCGGTCGAAGCTCACCCGTCGATGTTAGGAGAGACCGGGACGGGACAGCCGGAAGGCTTAGCTGAGGCAGCCAGTTCCGATCGCGAAAGCGGCGACCAAGAGCACGATGTATGCCCCGGGGAGGAAGATGACGCCCCATAGTGCGAGGAGGAACGCGCGGGCCGCATGGGCCGCTCGCGTGCCGACGGCAACGCAGGCGCCGATCAGGCCAGGGAGGAGCAGGGTGATGACGATCTCGAGCAGGCGGCTGTTATCGCCGGAAAAGCCAGCGAGAAGACCAAAGAGAATCGCCGGGCCGACCAGGCTCGACACAAGCGCAAGAGCGATCAGCGCATTGCGCTCGCGGTGGTCGCGAGCTGCCCTGATTAGGATCACCGCGACCGCGATCCAGGCTGCGACGGCAAGGATCACAACAATCAGGGCGGCTGCATCGCTCCCCCCTTCGCACGGCGGGGATCTTAAACTCAGGTCATGTCCTCTCCTGAGGCCAAGAACCTCGAGGCGATCTCGCAGGCGATCGACCAGCACAACTCCAACTGCCCCTTCCCGGCGGCGGAGGTGCGGATGAACCCGTTCGAGGTCGAGCGGCTGGGGTGGGACACGATCAGGGGGCTGCCGGTGGTGCCTGATGGGGAGATCGGGACCGGGCGGTTCCGGATCGTCTGCTCGCGCGACATGGAGGACGACGGCCTCGAGGTCGTCGAGGCGGTCGGCAAAGAGCTGGAGACGGTCGCTCCGACTCGGAACTGATTTCGCGAGTCCGCGTCAGTGTTCGCTATTCGGACTCTCTCGCGGACTCGGTGAACTAGACCTCGTTCCAGAAGTCTAGGCCGATTTCGGACAACCAGTTCTGGACCTCGATGTTGAGCTGGAAGAGCTCGCCGGTCCAGATCAGGACGCCCATCACGATCAGGATCAGGCCGCCGACGGCGACGATCGCCTGGTAGTGGCGCTTGACCACCGCGAAGGCCGTAGTCATCTGCGAGAAGGCGACCGCGGTGAGGAGGAAGGGGATCGCCAGGCCGGCCGAGTAGACCGCCAGGAGGAAGGCGCCGCGGGCGGCGGAGTCCGAGAGCGACGCCGCCGAGAGGATCGCGCCGAGGGTCGGCCCGATGCACGGGGTCCAGGCGATCGCGAAAGCGGCGCCGGCGACGATCGGACCGCC
>Ga0190271_10001283_pt1 | contig 14136 bp, 7 predicted proteins | sample Popmic356T_FD_133747 | JGI IMG/M metagenome (GOLD analysis project Ga0190271, IMG submission 133747) | Populus adjacent soil microbial communities from riparian zone of Weber River, Utah, USA - 356 T | ecosystem: Environmental > Terrestrial > Soil > Riparian zone | place: USA: Utah | collected...
CGTCGCCCGCCGAGACATGGATGAACACGGCCTTATTGTGCGGCTCGTTCATGGCGTGGAAGGCGGCGGGGTTCATGAAGAGCTGCCAGTCGTCGGGATGCGCGACGACGAAGACGCTGAGCGTTGGCGTCGGCGTGGGCGGCGGCTCAAGCGGGAGACCCGTGCAGCCGGAGATCAATAACAACGCGACGAGAGCGCCGTATTTCATGCCAGTTTCTCCCCGATGTCGGTGTCAGAACTCCTTCACTGCCAACGGCGCAGGAGGAAGATTCAATATACCTATCCGCATGCGCGCATTCTCGCCTCAGTGTTCACCAGACTTGCTTGCTGAGAGTACTCCTCCGAGTTCGATCGATCCGTCGGTGGCCAGCAGTGCCCACCGTGCAACTGCTCCACCGGAAAAAGTGAGTCCGTCGCCGGCGAATAACATCCGTAGCAGGTGCCTGTGGATGCGATGATGGCCCCCGCTGGCAACGATCGCGCAGTGCAGGTAGGTTGGAGACATTGCATGTATCGCCTCCGCGCGCAGCATCCGAGCGAGCGTCGATAGTTCCGTCCCAGTTTCGGTCTTGCGCCATTGGGCCTGCATTTCGTCGAATACCTGGTCGGCCTTTGAAAGAGGACGGTGGAACGGCTCCAGATCGCGTCGCGCTTCGCGAACGTTGACCCGCAGAAGTTCGATTTCCTTTGCGTCCCTTTTCTCGGTTACTGCCAGATCGAGGTCGGCCTCCGCCCTGGTCAGCCGCGCGATGAAGGGTGCCACGGCGTTCCACGCATCGCCCTTGGCGGCCGCCACCTGTTCGAGCAACGCCTGCAACTTGCTGCTGGACGAGTCTGCAAGCGGACGGATCATGAATTCAGGGATGAGCACCTTTGCCGCGCCGGCCGCCTTGACGGCGGCGGCCACATCGATCTCGAATGCCAACCGATCCACGGGTGTTTCGGTCCCGTGGAACTCGACGTCACTTTGCATGAGACTGAGCACGCCGAGCGCGGCAGCGACGAATGGGTTCGTGCCTGCCGCCGCGAGCGCCACTACGCCTGCACCCGCCACCCCGACAACAGCTTCTAGAGCCCCCTCGTCGGCCGTGGACGCGGATTCTTGATCAATTCGATTTACATTGGCCTCGATGCGTCTGTATTCGAGCTGGAGGCCGAGCAGGCTGAGCTTGGTAGCCTCGAGATTGGCGAAGTCGGCCAGCAATTGAGTGCCGGCAATGACGACGATCTTCTGCCTCGTAGAGTCGCTGACCTTTGATGCTATTTCGCTGGCGATGTCGTGAGCGGCACTGTAGGCCATGCGTTGTGGCCCGAAGCGCATCTTGTCATCGATTGTGAGCTTTCCAGGTTCTACTCCAGCGAGTGGATTAGATGACTTTGATTTGTTAGTCGTTGTGGCCTCTGCCATGGCAATGCTCCGTATTCATTTCGGGGGGTCGTCGCAGGTGAGACCATATTTCTGCTTCAGCGTGCAGATGGTGTCGCGCAGCGTGAGCAGCGCTTCCTCGCGCGTGAGGACCGTGAGCTCATCCTCGGCCGTCTTGCGCGCATCCAGCGCAGCCTTGCGCTCCTTCTTGCGCGCCGCTTCGGCGTCGAGGACCATGCCGCTGGTCTCTGTCAGCGAATCGATGGTTGTCGCATCGACGCCGCCCGTGGCCCCGAGCTTGAAACTCTTCAGAGCACCAGTCGCCTCGATGAAGGCCAGATCGTAGGTCAACGTCTTGCTGTGACGCTCGGCGGGAAGCGCGATGACTTTGCCGAGTTGCGCGATGGAAAGCACGGCGGCGCCCTTCTTTGCCGTGGCCCCTCCGCCCGTGGCCTCGATCCAGACTTTTGCCTGTGCCGGAATGCGATAGCGGAAACTGAGCTTGGTGCCGCCCTGCGCGCCAACCTTGGCGACGAGCTGCTTGGCCAGATCCGGGTAATAGTCCCAATGTAGGCTGATCGTCACCGTGGCCGCACCGCAGACCACTGGATTCTTGGGATCGTGAAATCCGTCTGGAAAACCCCTGGCGTCTGGTGGTTCCACTCCCCCTGCACCGATGCATATGCCCTTGTACGGATCGATCTTCAATAGTTCGAATGTCTTCGGTTGCTGAGCATCGACTCCGGCTACCTCGAGTGTCCCTTCCCACGTCTTTATGGACTTGGTTCCGACGTACAGTATGGCCAATCGTTTCCCAAGCTCCGCCTCAATTTGAGGTAACACCGCGGCTGCATCCGAAACCAAGCTTGTGCCATCGAGAACCTTTCTTCTTCCATTTACCAGCGGAACGATCTTTGACTGGTAGGCAATGGTCGCCCGCGTCAGCAGGTCCGGGTCATATGGCAAACGACTCCCGCCTTTCACCTCGACGGCGCAATAACTCTCTATCAGGTCGTTGGCGACCGCCGGCGCGTGCTTTTTCAGCATCTTGACGAACGATTCGTCGATGCTGAGTGGATCTTTCACACAGCGCTCGGGCCCGCCCGCGGCGACAGCAGTGGCGCTCGCACCAAAGGCTCCTTTCGTCCCGAGCGTTGCTGCCAATTTCACGCCGGACATGACAATGTCAGTAGCACGGTTTGTCACGGAGGCGTTAGCCGCGGAAAGCAGTCCCTGTTCGTTCCACGTCATCCCGATGCTCTGATCGATCGTTCCCGCGCCGCTGAACTTCACCAGGTATACCTGGTCGGGATCCGGTATGCCGATACTCGATATCGTTACGCCGTCCTGGACTGCGTACTCGACCTTCTTGTCCTTGGTGCCCGAACAGTCCGGAGTTTCACAAACGACCTTGTTGCCGGGCGCGAAAATCGCCGCATACTGGACGAACTCCGCCCCTTCCTTCGCCGTGCGATCTACTTTCAGACTCACCCTCAACACGGTTCTCGGCAAAGCATAAAACACGCCATTTGGCTCCGCCGGAGAAGTGACGTGATCGACGACAAGCGTTGCGCAGCCGCTCAGCATCAGCGCCGACACGACCAGGTATGTGATTCGATGCATCATCGGCCAACTTCCTTTTAGTTAGACTGATCAGGGACCCAAGCTGTACATCTGCAGAACTACCGGACTATCGACGACGCGATAATCCATCCACCAATGACCGTCACCAAAACTGTGTCTGCCACGGCTGTCGCGAATGTGAATCGCGTGTCGCAGATCGTTGAATCCCGTCACCAGCACGCAATGTCGCAGTGACGAGGGCGCTGGAGCTTCCGGATCCAGCCACTCGAACTCAGGGCGGCGGGAACACTCGTCGTATCCCTCCGGCAGACTGATCCCCAGCACAACCGGGAAACCGTCGCGCAGCTTTTCGCGGATCCATGACGAGCTCGCGGCGGCGCCCGCCTCTTCGAAACGAAGTCGTCCGGTTGGTTTATCTTGAACCCGGGACACGGCATCGACGCGCGCATCATCGGATGGAGCGCTGCTCGCACCGGCTTCCGTGAACGGCATCGGATGCAAATCGCGTCGACACATGCCGCTTGCGACGAGTGTCGGTACTGCGTTGTCGAGAAACAGATTGCCCTCCGCATCGGCACCATCGGCACCGCCTTCGAAACGGGCGATGTAATAGTGGAAGAGCGGTGCAAGCGCCGGCGCAGCCTGATCGAGCATTCCCATCGCCCCACTGAGCGCGCAGGAAACACAGGCGTTGACGCCGAGTTGATCGAAAACGGGCGTGTTGAGAGGCAGCTCGACTCGCTCATAGGCCGCATTCACCGCGGCCTCGCGAAACAACCCGGCGGCGGCCGACACATGTGCAACCACTTCGGGCATCGCCAGTCCGCCGGATGTACGGGTTTTCTTGACGCGTGGCGATGCGGGCATTGAGAACCTCTGGACTTTTTTTTGTTCTTCTGCGGCCCGACAGGTACGAGAACAATATCGTGAAAATCCACCGGCCGCCACCCACGGTGGCTGTTAGTTAGGGATCGGATCCAGCTCTGGCGGTACCTGGTTTCGCTGCTGCATCGCAGTGCGCCATCCGGACCTCCCGGCCGAGTTAGTTAGGCCAAAGATTCATTGCGGGCAAAGGCAAACAGGCTCAGCATGAGCGTTACCTTTCTGTAACCTGAGCAACCTCACAATATGTAGGTGAATTGGCACGCGCGGTTGCCAGCCGGGCGTGCGCCCGACCGGGATCACTTCATGAAGGGGCAGAGCATCGTGAATCTGTTGAGCCCAGGCGCGACTTGCCGCAGCGCGACATGTTCGGAAAAAGATTCTTCCCGAAGGTGAGACTTTCCACTCTGTCGCGACAGATATTCGTCAGGCCCCTTGAATAGAGAGCGCCACAAAGAACAGCGCGAACGAACGCGTGGACATTCTCATGATCTCCGACACCCGATCTCAGCACCTCTGACTAGCAAGTGCCGCCGGATCGACATCTGACAGCCCGAGGAGAAAGCTCATGAAAAACAAGGATCCGCGTCGTCTGGAGCGATACATCCGCATGATCGCGGCAAAGCACGGAGGCCTCGAAGGCCTGCGTCACAAGCTACGGGAAACGGCGATGCCGGAGGCTGCGGGCGGCCTCGAGGCCGCCGGCATTGGGCTAGAGGACACGGCTGCGGGAGCCCTAGAAGCCCTCAAGAACTTCGAGCTTGGCCGCGTGCCGCCCCCGGAACAGCTGGATCAACTCGAGGCAATCATCGACGAGGACCTTCGTCCCGTCATCGACATCGTCAAAGGCAAGTTCCAGAGTACTCACTACTTGTGGACGCAGCTCTCGACCGACGCAGCGATTCGCGGACGGATAGAATCATCGATGCGCTCGATCGGTCGGATCGAACTCCCGGGACACCCACGCCTTCCCTATGGAGGCACGGGCTTCATCGTCGGCGAAGGACTCATCATGACAAACCGTCACGTCGCCGAAATCTTTGCGACAGGCGTCGGAACGCGGTCACTACGGTTCAAGCCCGGTGCGCGCGCCGGAATCGACTTCGTGCGGGAACTGAACCAGTCGCGGCGGGAGAATTTTTCAGTGGAGCGAGTTGTCATGGTGCACCCTTATTGGGACATGGCCATCCTCGCCGTCAACGGCATCAGTTCGAGGGATTCGTTGAAGCTCTCGCTGAAGGATGCCCGCGACATGGATGGCCACGACATCGCTGTCATCGGCTATCCGGCATTCGATCCACGAAATCCGGAGGACATTCAGCAGAATCTTTTCAGCGGACATTTCGGCGTGAAAAGGCTTCAGCCAGGGGAAATTCGCGGTGGCATGAAGACATCCAGTTTCGGCAAGCTGGTGCCAGCGGCCACGCATGATTGCTCGACTCTCGGCGGAAATTCCGGCTCCGCATTGCTCGACCTGTCAACTGGAGCCGTCCTGGGCCTTCACTTCGGCGGCAGTTTTCACGAACAGAACTACGCGGTCCCGACCTTCGAGCTGTCTCGCGACTCCCGTGTCAGTCAGGCGGGTGTTCAGTTCCAGGGCTCGCCCGTCAGTGATGCAACCGACTGGGCGCAATGGTGGAGTCGCGCCGACACCGGCGAAATGGTTCCACTCGGTGTGCCGGAGGAAGGCGATGCCAGCGACACGCAAAGCGTCACCCGGGTCGTTTCTTCAGCGCCCTCCGTTGCCAGCGTCGACTCGTCAGGGCGCCTGCGCGTCGAGATTCCGATTGTCGTCACTGTCTCCGTCGGCAATGCGCGAACCGCCACGACCGCCGCGGCGCGTGAGGACGTCATGGAGTCCGCGGCGGAAGATTCGCTCGAAGCGATGGCCGAGCCAGCCCACGACACCAACTATTCAAATCGGCGCGGCTACGACCCCGATTTCCTGAGTTCGCCCGATTCGGAGCTCGGCGCGGTCAGTGTCCCGATGCCGACTGCCGCCGACGCAAAAGTCCTCGCAAAGACGAAGTCCGGGCAGGACGTGCTCCACTATCAGAATTTTTCGATCCGCATGCATGCAAAGCGCCGACTTGCGTTGATTACCGCTTCCAACGTCACCACGGAGCCAAAACTCCGCAGGCCGGAATCGGGCAAGGACTACACGCGCAAGGGCCTGTCGGGCCTCGGCAAAAACGACATCGAAAAGTGGTTTGGCGATTCGCGGCTGGCCGATGAGTTCCAGATTCCGGATGTCTTCTTTACCAAGGATCGCAAGGCGTTCGACAAGGGCCACATCGTCCGGCGCGACGATGTCGCGTGGGGCAAGACCTATGCCGCACTGCGCCGCGGAAACGGAGACAGTTACCACGTGACGAATTGCTCGCCACAAGTCGCGGGTTTCAATCAGTCCGCGAAAGGCGACGCGAATTGGGGTGACCTGGAAAACAATGTGCTGTCTGAGGCCGCCAGCGAAAGACTGTGCGTGTTCGCGGGGCCCATGCTCGACTCCAAGGACAGGGTCTTTCACGGCGTTGGTGCTGGCGGAAAAGCGCTTCGCACACGTATCCCCAGCCGGTTCTGGAAAGTGATCGTTGCACGTGTCCCTGAGGGAATTGCTTCGTTTGGATTCGTGCTCGAACAGGACTTGAACGATGTCGAGTTCGAGTTCGTCCCCGACGAGGACTTCGTTCCCGTCATGCACACGATCGCGGATATCGCAAAGCTGACCGGCGTGAAGTTCGATCAGAGTGTGCTCGATGCAGACCAGTTCGATGCCGTCCGCGGAGTCGAACTGGTACAGCGAATTGGCGCCGGTCGGGCCTGACGACATGGGAACGCAGGAAGCATCCGGCGTTCAACTGGAGCTTTCTGCGCCGCGCGCGCTGCTGCTCATGGGTGTCAGACAGACGAAAAACGCGCTCGAAGCATCGACGGCAAATCTGCGCACAGGACCGCCCGATGACCAGGACCGCACCGAAATTGCGGCGCGCCTCCGCGCCGCACGCGGCGTACAACCTCCGGTGATCGCTGGCCAGAGTCCGAACGACGACGCCGACGCCCTGGCTGCGCAGATCGTGGCTCGAGCGAGCCAACTCGTCGAAGATCTGCGCAACGGTGCAGCCTTGAGTTCCATTTCCGACGCCGACGCATCGGCATTCGAGGCCGTTGTGCAAGTTCGTGGCCGACCCGCGTTGCGTGTTGAAGGCCGGCTCGAACCCATTGACGATGAGTTGCACCCCGGCTCAGGATTCTGGCGGCCGTTCTTCACACAGCATGAGACACAGCTCGTCGAAGTCGCCTCGGCAGCGGGCGCTGTAGTTGCCACCGACAAACTCGGGAACCCTCCGTGGGTACAGGGGACGGCGTGGTTGATCGCCCCCGATCTGGTGGTTACCAATCGCCATGTGCTCTTCCCACCGGCGCCGGGCGTCATCCTCGCCGCGCGTATCGCCGGCGAGCCCACCAAGGCCCGAATCAAGACAAATCTCAGGGTGACCATCGACCTGGCACACGACAATGGTCCTGCGCGCGACATGGTCTACTCGATCGAAGAGATCCTCTACGTATCGGCTGAAACGGATTTCATCGACATCGCGGTGTTCCGCGTGAAGCCTACACCCGCCCTCGGCAGCCAGGAGCCGACACCGCTCGTGCTGGCAGACAAGGCGCCATCCAAGGGGTACATGTACGTGGTCGGGCATCCCGGCCCCATCAAGAAGGTCCCCGAAAAAGTCATGGCCGTATTCGGGTCGCCGGACGAGCGAAAGAGGGTCAGCCTGGGCGAGATCATGCAAGGTGGTGCACCCAAGGCAGGCACCTTCCTGCACGATGCGTCGACGATCGGCGGCTACTCCGGCGGGTGCGTGCTCGGCTTTGGCGACCCCAGGGTGGTAGCGCTTCACTACTTCGGACATCCCGTCGCGGGAAATCGCGCGTTCACGGCGGAAGCCTTGCGTGCGCACGACGTTGCAAACTACCTTTGACGCGGAGTCACCATGCGCCTCAAGGATGCACTGAAAGACTCACTGGTTACGGTCATTGCAGACAACGTGCCACCGACGGTTCTCGCGGATGTCGTGGCCATCCAGGGTGTTGTCCGCAACTACTCCGACATCGGGATGCTGGCCAGCGAGGACCCCGAAGCCAACGCGCGCGCGATTGCCCTGCGTGTCATCGACGAATACCAGAAGCTCGACCAGATCGAGGTGCTGATACGTGGCCTCACGCGGCGGGATTCGGGTAACACCCGCTTCACGGCTCGTGTCGGCGATCTCATTCTGCAAAATCTCGACGAAGTCACCGCGGGCGCAGCGGCCGGCGCCGAACTCGATCTCGAGGATGCCGCAAATCTGCAGGCGGCGATCGCGAAGCGCGCGCAGATGCTGCGGACACCAGCCCTCCTGCGATTCATGAAAGAGAACGAGGGGAAGATCTGCGTCATCGCCACCGAGTCGATCGACGAGATTGGAAAGCGTGTCCTGAGGACTGGTACAGGCTTCCTCGTCGGTCCGGACCTGGTGCTTACGGCAAACCATGTGCTTGCAGATCACGTCGTGGCGGGCGCGCAGAACGCCAAGCAGTCCGGGAAACGCTGTGCATTCTTCGATCACACCGACGGTGACCCGATAACGGATCCTTCCTCGCCAGATGTCCTGCCACGTGTGCGACGGGTGGATTTCCATCCGGACAAGTGGCTTGAAAAGTCTTCGGGGGCCTTTCCCGGCGATGGAAAATTCGATGCCGCCAACCCCGGACAAATTACCGGCCTCAAGAACAATCTCGACATGGTGTTGATCAGACTGGCGGAGCCGATTGGCCTCTATTCGCGCCGCCGGACAGGGGGTGCGCGCCGCGGCTGGATAGATTTCCCACCCGCCACGACGCCGCAACTTGCGACCGACGATCGCATCATCATTCCCCAGCATCCTGGCGGGCATCCGCAACAGATCGATTTCGGCCGCTTCAACCACAACGACGAGTCCGCAACGAGGATTCGCTACAACACCGAAACGGAAAAAGGCTCTTCCGGCGCCCCATGCTTCAATCAGACCTTTTGCCTGGTCGGCATGCACAACGCCGCCTACGAAGTTCCGAAAAAGCCGCGCCTCAATCAGGCGATACGTTTCGACCAGATACTGCAGCTGCTGAAGAACGACCTTTTCCCGCTGCCTCCGGCAACGAAGCTCTGGAGTGTTTCCGACAGCGACGATCGCTTGGAGGTGTTTGTCGGGCGAGATGCCTTTCAGGAATGGATAAAGACTGCGGCAACCAACAGCCCCGTGGACTTGTCACAGCGCGTATTTATCGTCGAGGGGTCGCGTAAGAGCGGAAAGTCGTTCTCGGCCCGAATTCTCCGCGCATCGCGGCGTGACTTGCCGGAACACGTCGTGGTGTTATCCGAGAGACAGGACCGCGTCCCGGAAAGCGCCGCGGATTTCCTGCGCATAATCGGCGAACAACTCCGTATCCCGGTTGCCGAGCTCAACAGGATGCCTCCGCGCCCCTCAGACCTTCTCCAGGGCGATGGCGATGGCGACAAACTCCCAACGTGGCTCTCGAAAGACCTTCCCGATTGGTTTGCGGGCGTGCTCGGCAAGCAACGAATTCAGAGGGTCGACGCGCGTGCTGAAGCCGAAGAGGTCGTGAGGCTTCTGCGGTCCCGCGGCATCCCGCCCAGCCCCACTGATATCAAGCTCTCGCAGGAGAAGGAGCCGAAGTGGGAAGACCGGTCCATGTGGGAGCGAGCGTGGATAGTGCTGGACGACGCCACGAAATCGACGGTTTCCTATGAGGTCACTGAGCTGCTGGCGAGCCTGCTGGGAACGCGTACTCCCGAGGAGGCTCTCGCGCGGGAACTGCGGCAGCTTCGGTGGGTATTTCTCGGCTGGAGGCCGGACTTCCTGACCGATCTCAAGAGCGAGGTTCTCGACCAGTCAAACATTCCGGACGAAGACGTCGCAGTCTGCGTGCGTGCGCTTGCCGAAAGCCTCGACCGGCGCGTGAAAGCTGAAGACATCGATCAGTGCGTGCGGCTGGTACGTTATGCGCGCTCGGTTGGACCTAACAAGGCGGCCTACGACAATCTGGACACGCGACTCGCCACCCTGCAGGAAGTCATTGGCGGTCTCGGCACATTCGACGATCTGCTTACCTGAAGGTACCCGTCCATGACGGAAAAATCAGAACAGTCCATCGAAGAGCTGGAAAGCGTCTTTCGTGCTTCTCTCGGCAATGAAAAAAGCAGATTCGCTGACAAACTGATCAAGCTCGCGAAATCCCTGGACGTGTCGAGCGCTGTCCATAGCCGGGTAGATCCCAAGCCTCTGCAGCTCCCGGATGCCGATGCGTGCATCCGTGCAGCCATCTCGCACACATTTATCATCGTGCCGCCCAGGAAGGACCCGGTTGACCTGACGCGCGACGAGGTAACGCCTGAGAACGAATCAGTGCAGAGCGCCCTGCTCGCGAATTCGACCACGCATATGATCAAAGGGCGCCGACGCCTGCTGCTCACGGACAAGGCGCGCGCCGATTTGCTTGATCGCGTTCAATACGATGAGCGCTATCGGAAGATGCTGCAGGCCGTGGCAGCCGCCGATCAAATCAGTTTCGATCGCATTTCAACGGACGACGAACGCCTTCCGTCCGCGTGGCTGCGCAGCTTTCTCACCGGGAATCACGGCAAGCTCGAACGCGCGCCTGCTCGAGAAGCGCGTGCTGCCGTAGAAGCGCTGGAGCGACTGCAACTCACTACGTTCACGACGCCACCAAGACCCAATCTCGAAACTGCGCGCCGACTGCGTGGCCTGGCGGAACTGCTGGAGCCGTTGCGAATCCTCATCGGCCAGCGTGGAGGCTGGGAAAACAGGCCTGTCGAGGACAGGTTCGTCGGCCGCAAAGAAGAACTCACCAAGCTGCGCGGATTCGTCGACGAGCTGCAATCGAAGACATTCGGGGAATCCGTGCAGCGTCTTCTCACGCGCGGGTACCGTCAGGCGCAATACCTTTTTGGCGTGCGCGACGAATCGGTGTTCTTTCTCGAGGCACGTGGCGGGCTGGGAAAGTCGACGCTCATGGCGAAGTTCACGCTCGACCACGCGCTGGGCCAATCGCGTCCTTTTCCGTTCGCGTATCTCGACTTCGACCGGGCGGCGCTGCGTCCGCGCAACCCGCGCGCGCTGTTGCTCGAGGTTGCTCGGCAAGTAGGGCTGCAGTTGACGTATCCAGTTCCGGCACTCGATTCACTTTGCACGAGGCTGCGTGACGACATCGCGGGTACCGCGAAGCCGCTGACATCAATCTCGGATCCTTTTGACGACTTCCGCGAGATCGTGCAGGAGTTCTTGACGCACGGCAGCCGACCGTTTCTGGTCGTGCTCGACACGATGGAAGTCGTGCAGTACGACCCAAAGTCACTCGCGGGTATCATCGACTTCCTCACCAACCTCAGTGGCATGCCGCGCGGCGAGGAGTTTTCCGAGCTCAAGATCGTCGCAGCCGGTCGTGCCGACATTCCCGACCTTCGAACGAATCCGGAGGAACGGCCCGAACATCGACGAATCCTGCTCGATGCCCTGGAGATCGATGAAGCGCGCGCGATGGCAAACCAGGTCGGCAAATGGCTCATGCCGCTCGAGTGGCAGCCGGAATGGGCGCAGGACGTGGCCGGCCGGAAATCCGATCCAGCGGAACGCCGTGAACCACTGACAATTCGCGTCGCAGTGGAATTGCTGCGTGATACCCCAAAGGAGGAACGCGATGCGCTTTCACGTGAAATCGCGAAGGCAGGTGAAGAGGCAAACCAGTACTTCGTGGGCAGACTGTATCAGCGCCGAATCCTCAGTCATATTCGAAATCCGGATGTGCGCAACCTGGCGTGGCCGGGTCTGATCTTTCGGCGGATGACACCAGACCTGATCAGGGATCCGCTTGCGGCGTTGTGCGGCGTCGATCCGGCACGAGCCGACGAGTTGTTCTACGCACTCGCAAACGAAGTCTGGATGGTCGAGGATCAAGGACCAAATACCATCCGTCACCGCCCGGATCTGCGCGCGCGCACCTTGCCGCTCATGCGCAGGCATGACGCCAGAAAGTTCGCGGAAGTAAATCGCGCGGCGATCGAGTATTTCGCAAAGCGCCGGGCCGACGATCCTGGAGCGCACGCCGAGTGGGTGTACCACCGGCTGCTGGAAGGCGAGGACTGCGAGATAGTCGATCGGGACTGGACCGACACCCTTCCGACAGCGCTGGCCGGAGCAGAAGACGATTTTGACCGGAACAGCGCGACCCGCATCTACCTGCAGAGTCGAACCTCGTCACGCCTTCTTCCACCGGCGGTGATGAAGAAGCTCTCGCCTCGCCTGGTGCTGGATCACATAGCTCGTGCCGGCGAGCAACTCGGTGCATTCGACGACACGCGCACCGAGCCTGTGCTCGTCGACATAGCTTCACGTTTTGCGTCATCGAGCGTGTCGACCACCTTCGAGCATCCAGTGAAGGCCGTGTTGCTCGTCAAGACGGGTCGATGGAACATCGACGCAGATTTCGGCGGTGCGCGAGGCGCCTGGGCTGGGCATGCAGATTTCGCGCATCGCTACTGGCGCGCGCGGAGATTCACGAAATCCGGCTCTGCGCCCAAAGCGCCCTCATTCGACGAAGACTCCTCCCCCTTGCCGCTTCGCACGCTCATCCAGGACCTCGCGTGGTCGCGCGTCGCATTTCCCGAAGGTGCCCGGAAATACAACGTGCTTCTCGCCAAACTGTTGCAAGGCGCAGCGCCAACTCCAAACCCATCGGACATTGCAGCACTTCGAACGGCCGCCGTTTTTGGATGGGAGACATCGAGGCCTGCCGCAAGGCTCTGGCTCGAGTCGCAATCGCTGGGTGGTTGGACCATGGGCGCGCCTTCTTTGTCGCTCGCCGAACTGCGTGCGATTCTTGGCGCCGGCAAGGCAGTACGGAAAATTCTGCGAAAAGAACTCGAGATCGTGCTGGAAAAGCTCGGGATTTCGTGGGAGCAATTCCTGGCGGTTGCCCGTGACCCCGTCGCGCAACCCATGCGAATCGCACATCCCGATATCGCGACAGTACGCTCGACAGTCGTCAAAGCGCTGCTCGAGGATGAATCTCCGGACAGTACGCGCCACCTGAGGGAATTTTTCGGCGCCCACGACGAAGACTGGATCATTCCAATCTCGTATGCCGCGGCAAGAACGAAGCCCACGCAGGCGCGCGCGCAACTCCTGAGCCAACGTATGGAATCGCACGTGGAATTCTTCGACCGTCAGGGAATCTTCAGTTCGCGGCGCAAGCGACCGTGGACTCCCAAAGAACTCATGGGGATGCTTCGTGCGGCAGACGGCGCAGCCGATCTGCTCGGTGTCGCGCGCATCTTCGAGGAGAACGACGCCTCCGGTGCCGCTGGCCACGATCTTCGTGACCTTCTGGTCCACTACGCTACGTGGCGCGAACGAATTCAGAGAATCCTCAATGAACAAGATGCACCGGATCCGAACAATCTTCCACCGTCACCGCTCCCGGTACGGCACAAGGACGACATTCAGAAGGATCGCTGGGGTGGTACCGAAGAGCGCGACGGTCGCGTGCTGGAAGCGCACCTTGGAGAGGTGACTGCCCATGACTTCGACGTCGACCTAATCGTGCGTTCAACGGATGGTTCGGTGCTCGAAGGTCCGGTCATCTTTCACCTGCACGACACATTCAGCCGCAGCAGAATCGCGATACGCACCATCCGCGAAGGAAGCTGGGCGGCGTTGCAAGAAGTCAATTCCTACGGAGTCTTCACTGCGGCTGCGCAGGTCCGCAACCGGCTCGGAAGCTGGACATCATTGGAACTGGATCTCAAGGGCCTGAAAGGCTTGCCGAGGCGTTTCCTTTCGCGCTGACGAACCATCAAAAGAGGGGCGCCGAAGCGCCAGCTCGAGTAGGGAAATCATCGATGTTCAGTCGAACGTGAAAATCGCCCTCGCGTTCCAGAACTGGCCGCGCGGGTTGTGCGTGTTCTGCATGTACCCGTAGAGGTCGTTGTTGCCAACGCCAATCGCGAACGGCGGTTTCGCCAGATCCCCGAAGTTCTCGATGATCAGCTCGACCCCGCCGGCTGTCAGAACTCCTTGACGAACCGCAGCCCGAACTCGCTCGCATCATTACTCAACATCACCAGCACGTAGTCGCCCGTGTTGAGCCGCGCATTGTCATACCGCTCATCCGTGATGTTCCGTCCGTAAATCCCGACGGCCCAGTTGCCATCAGCGCGCTGGTAGCTGATATCGGCATTCATCAAA
>Ga0190271_10001284_pt1 | contig 14133 bp, 13 predicted proteins | sample Popmic356T_FD_133747 | JGI IMG/M metagenome (GOLD analysis project Ga0190271, IMG submission 133747) | Populus adjacent soil microbial communities from riparian zone of Weber River, Utah, USA - 356 T | ecosystem: Environmental > Terrestrial > Soil > Riparian zone | place: USA: Utah | collected...
AAGGAAGGGTCCGCGAGATCGTCATCACCCCCTACGCGCTCGAAATCGAGCACGCCGGTGTAGAACGCCAGCGACGCTTTCATGTTTCTACAGCGGACTGTTGTGAGGATGGCCATATGCCGCCTGACGGTTGAGTTGAGAGGCGCGTGCGCCGCCGCATGGGCTTGGCACTTTATCTTTCACGCGTCCGCTCCAGCGAGGTGTTAGGTGACATCTGCGCCCACTAGTCGTACCTGAAACCTTTTTGGACCAACCACGTGCAGAACTCGGCAGTGGACGCTTTGGCTTTTGCAGAGCTTGTGCCGAACTGGGCAGCATCTTCAAGTGCCTGACGTCGGAGCGTATAGCCAAGAACAATCTTCAGTCTGTTGAGCGCCCCGAAGTCCTGTTCGCGCAATGCGCTGGGCGGGTTCTTCTCATGATCCTTTGCGGCCTGCAGTGCCGCGGAGGTAGTCAAGTCCGATTCCTTGATCTGCATATCCGGTTCGGTCTTGCGGGTATACGCGCTGCACAGCTCCGGATCAGCGGCCAGTACTGGGCCTGCCACGATGTATGCGAGAAGGGACAAGGCTATGCGCGACATACCTATGACACCTAACGGTTGAGCTGAGCGCCGCGCGCGCCGACGTTTGAGCTTGGCACTCTATCTCTCACGCGTCCGCTCCAACAATTTGTTAGGCCACATGACTGCCACCCTTCGACCTCACGCGGATCGCCAGCGATTCCAGATCGTTGATGATGTTGGGCACCTTGCGAGCGTCTGGTGCATAGAAGCGGATCGCCGAACCGAATGCACTGGGTCTGCTCAAGTGGAGCGTTACCACACTGCCTACAAGGGACGGTTCCCGCTCAATGCTCTTAACGTCAACAATTGGAATGCTTTGTATCGTTCTCCAGCGTCGGATGTGCAACGCATCACCCGAATCCTCGACACTATCCGCCATGCTCCATAGCCCGCGACGAAGTACCACCACCATGACGACCGCGAGAACGACAGCTATCGCCACATAGGTCCAAGTCGCTTCGGACTGCCCGTCACGAGTCCCGAACCAATATGACCAGCCACAGGCACCAGCAATCGCGAGGAACGGAAGAACGCGCTTCACGAAGCCAGAGTGGGAGGCTGAGAGAACGGTCATGTGGCTTAACGGTTGAGCTGAGCGGCGCGCACGCCGACGTATGAGCTTTGCACTTTATCTTTCACGCGTCCGCTCCAGCGATTTGTTAGGCGTCTGGGCCGCTTGCGATAGGCCCGCGAGGGCAGCGTTGACCATGGTTTGGTCAGTATGCGCTTCCGTGACTGCACGAACGAAGTCGGAAACCACGGCACACTGCGAAGGCGAAAGTGCACGAACCCTTTCCCACCAGTACGGCTCTTTGTACATCGAGAGGTGGTGAACGATATTGAGCGGGATAACGTCCGCTTTGGCGGGCTGCTCGAGAGAAGCAATCATGAACGCCGGTAGATAGTAGCGGTGAACCTCCGGCGTGAACATATACAAAGCTATGGAGTGGTACCGAAGCATGTCAACGTCAAGGCCGTTCCAGGACTTGCCCGAGAAGTACTCCGTCGCCCCTTCGTCGCCCTGGTTCGCCGGATCAAGGTACACGGGCTCCACTAATGGCTCTTTAGGTACTGGCGCAATGCTGAATGCGCCTTCGATTTGCGCTACGAGAGTCACAGACGCCTAACTATGGATTATCGGACGGTAAATGGTCCGAATTGCTGGACATTTACTGTCGAATAGCAGCGTGACCACCCGCAATTCCTTGACTACCCTGTACCTTGGTCGATGTTATTTCTTCATGAGAGGTTTCAGCAATGACCACGGATGGTTTGCGGGTACGAGTTCGCGACCACGTGCCAGGCACAATCGCCATCAGACGGGAATGGAGTAATTGCAGCATGTCGACCGTGATGTGGAGTTCAATGCCTTCCGACATCCGCTCTTCTCGCCAGGTAGCCCTGACCATCGCCCGGGTTAACTAGCCGCGCGGCAGATCGTCGAAGCGTTCGCGAATCGCCGGTGGGGCGCCGGTGCGCACCGTGGGGTCGGGCATCGCGTATTTGCGTCGCGACAGCGGCACGTATAACAACGCGAAAAGCACCAGGCAGATGAGCGTGGCGATGAGCACCGGCAGCGTCGACCACGCGATCACGAATACGCAGAACGCGCCGCCGACCAGCGCGAGCGTCAGTTCACCGCGCACCCGATAACGCACCGCTGCCGCGCAGGCACCCAGATACGTGAGCAGCGCAAACAGTGTCGAGGCCTCGGCCAGGTAGCCGAACTGCTTGCCCAGCGTGGGGGCGATGGTGAGCACGATGAGCACGGTGCCTAACAAGCCTGCGATGATGAGCCCGGTTACCGGAGTGTCGCCCGCGCGTGTGCGCGCGAAAGTCTGGGGCAACAGGCCATGGTCGGCCGCGGCGCGGCTCACCTGCGCTGTCATGAGCACCCAACCCGCGAGTGTGCCCAGCGCCTTCAACCCGCCGCACAGCGCCACCAGCGGGCCGGCCACCGGTCCCATCATTTTCGCGGCCGCCAGCGCGAAGGGCGCATTGGAAGCGGCGATATCGGCAGCTGGCGCCAGGCCAAAGATCACGATGCTCGCCGCTATATATATGAGTGCGGCGATGAGCACGCCCGCAATCGTGGCAATGGGCACATTGCGTTCCGGATTCCTGACCACCGCCGCTGCCACGGAAGCGCTCTCGAGACCGGTGAAAGCCCAGAACACCAGGGCCAGTGAATTCGGAAGCGCCTTGTACAGCGGCTCGCCGCTGACATTCCACGACGCGCGGAACTGCATCGCGTCGAAGGCAACCCATCCAATCGTGACCACCAGGAGCAGGGGAATGAGCCCGGCGATGAGCAGCAGTCCATCGAATTGGCCGACGAAGCGCGGGCTCACCAGGTTGACCAGGGTGACGAGCCACAACAGCAGCACGGTGAACATCGCACCTTGAACCGGACCTGCGCTGATGCCGAAGAAGTTGGCGAGATAACTCGATGCTGCCGTCGCGATGGCCACGTTGCCGATGAGGCAGGCTGCCCAATACCAGAGGCTGGACTGCGATCCCCAGAATTTGCCGAAAGCATCGAAGGCATAAGTGGCGGGGCCGCCCGCCATCGGTTTGCGGCTGGCGAGCCGCGCAAACAGCAGCGCCAGCGCGAGGGCGCCGACCGCGCCGATGACCCAGCCGAGCACTGTGAGGCTGCCGACGGTGGCCAGCGTGGCCGGCAGCAGGAACACTCCCGAGCCGATCATGTTGCCGGCGACGACAATCGTGGCGAGGACCGGCCCTAACTTTCGATGGCCGGCCACCCGCTATTGCTTCCGTGCCGCGGCGGGTTGCGACCAACCGGCTGGCGGCGACACGGGTTGCGCGCACTCCGGAATCAGCGAGCGCATGCGCTTGCCGAAGCTGCGCAATGCCACCTCGCCGGCGGCGAGCGGGCCGACGCGGTAACTGCCCGAAGCCATCCCGTTCTGCACGCGTTCGATGAGTACGCGGTCTTCCTCGTTCACCTGCCGATTGATGCGCCAGTTGCAGTAGCGGGCCACGCGCATCTCGCGCCGGTCGTCGGGGCGCGCATAACCGATCTCGCGGATCAGGCATTCGGTGGGCGAAATCGGCAGCCACTGCATGATGTCCACCTGGTCGGGATAGACGTCGAACGCGAAATTGGGCCACATCTTGAAATACACCCAGGTGCGGCGGCGCTCGGGCGGGAGGTGCTCGGCGACCGGCAGATATTTCTGGTAGGCACGCTCCGCCCAGTTGCGCGAAGCCGTGTTGCTGAGCTCGCCCGACATGCGGTCTATCCACTCGCGCGATTCGACGCCATAACTCGAGCCAAACAATCTCGTGAGCCCGGGGTGCGCCACCGGGATGTGCAACGCGTCGGAGTAGTTGTCGCCGACGTTTTTCCAGTTGACCTTGCGGGGCCGCAGCGTGACGCGACCCATGGGCTTCAGCTTTTCGAATTCGTGCGGGGCGATCTCGTCGTGATAAGGCGCCATCATCTGCGCCACGGTAGGGCCGCCTGGTTGCAGCCGCGCGAACACGAACCCGGCATAGATCTCGGATTCCACTGGCGCCAGCGATTCGCGGCCGATGTCGAGGTGAGGAAAAGCCGCCCGATCGCCAAGCGAGGCCAGACGACCTTCGAAGTCGTAGGACCAGGCGTGGTACGGACACACGATGCGACGCGTGCACGTGCCACGCGGGCCGTCGAGCAGGCGGGCGGCACGATGCCGGCAAACGTTATGGAAAGCGCGTACCGCGCCGTCGTTGCCGCGGATGGCAAACAACATTTCGCCGATGAAGTCGAAGCACTGGTAGTTGCCGGAGTCAGGAATCTCCGAGACGTGGCAGATAACCTGCCATGAGGGCCGGAACACGCGCTCACGCTCGAGCGCGAGGAACTCCGGATCCGAGTAGGCCCAGGAAGGCAGGCTGAAATCGTCGGCTGAAAACTGGGTCAATGCCCCGCCCTGATTGGTTAAGCTCTTGCCCAGCTTGATAACAAGACCCCACTGAAGGCGCAACCATGAAGCTTGCCAATTGCCTCTCCACGCTCGCCATTGCCCTCGCCTTGGGCCTGCTGGCCTCGAACCTCGACGCCGCGGAGAAGCGCGCAGTCACGGATGTCGACTCCGGCATCCTCACCCAGGAGCTGCAGCGGGTCAGCAACGACGAAGGCATCGTGGTGGCCTGGTGGATGCCCGCGGAATTCTGGGCAGTGGCGCTGGGCAATGAAAAGAGCCTGACCCCGGCGCAAATGGAAGAGGTCATGAAGATCCTGCGTCAATACACGTTCATCGCCGTGGTCGACGGTCAGGTCGGAGGCGCGGCAATCGACTTCCAGGACCGCGCCGCAGTTGCCAAGTCGCTCACCGTCGAAGTGGTGGATGCCGCCGGCAAAGCTCGCAAGGTCGTTCCCCTCGAACCTGCGCCCGACGATGTGCAACCGCTGCTCACGACCCTCGTTCCGGCCATGGGCGCCGCCATGGGCAACCTGGGCAGGAACCTTCATTTCTTCGTCTTCAAGGATCAGGTGGAGGATGTCCGGCTGTTCTCGCCGTTCGACCCCGGTGCCGTCGTCGTGAAGTTGAGCGGCCGCGAGGCTCGCCAGGCCATCAGCCTCAGCATCGATCGTCCCGTCGATTCACTGCTGGTGCCGCGCCTGTGCTCGAACGGCAAGCCGGCGCACGTGAGCTGGAATTTCTGCCCGTGGGACGGCAAGAAGCTGCCGTAATCGTCAGTGCCGGGTCTTGCCGGGATTTCCGTAGCCGGAAAAAACCGCGTCCATTGAATTGGGTGTCACGATGATCGGCTGCGCTGGCACCAGCGCTTCGCCCACACGATCGATGACCTGGGTCATGTCGTAGTTGAGGGGCGCATTCTGCGTGTTGAGTTCGATACCATGCCGAAGCATGCCGACGCAGGTGTCGAAGTCGTCACGGATCAGCGCTTCGAGCCCGCGTTTGAAAAACTTGAGCGCCGCGGTCTCGCCGAGCGACTCGAGCGGCGCCCAGATTTCCAGCGACTGATTCGGCTGCGCCATGGTGAGGTAGAGCAAACCGAGCTGAAACCGCGCGAAGTGCAGCAGCGGATCGAGCTGCAGCGCAGTGCTCATTTCCACCACCGCGGCGTCGTAATCTTTTTGCTGGGCGAGCTCGGCCCCCAGCAGATACCGGAGTTCGGCATTGCGGGGGTCCTGGGCCACGGCGGCGCGAATCTGCTGCAGATCGGGCGGGTTCATGGGCCGGTAGCATACCTCCGGAAATTCCACGGCGCGAATCCACATTCAGTCTTATGGAAAGCCGGATCGGATCGCTAACTACGCGAGCGCCCGGCATTGCCGATCGAATGAACCAGCCAGTCTGGGATATTCGTGCCGGCGGGCCACGGCGGCCAGTGCGCGACTGCGCTCGAGCGGGTCGAGCGCGCAAGTCCACCAGAGCTTGGGCTGGCATTCCGGACAGTACTCGAGCGGTTGACGGTCGCGTTCCTCTGAATGATTCGAACCATTCATGCCGCATTCGTAGGCGATGCAGTGCCGGATGCCGAACATGTGACCGGTCTCGTGCGTGGCCGTCATGGTGGTGCGCAGAGCGGCCAGCCTGCGCATGGCCGGGTCGCCATCGGCATCGCCATTGCGCGCCATCGACCAGACGCCGACGCGTTCCTTGAGCGAGGCCTGTCCGAATACGAAATTCCAACCGGGCCCCGGCCAGAGGTCGGCGGCCGTGATTGCCAGCACCGCGGCGTCGGCAGGTTGGCGCAGGGGCAGCAGTACCGAGTTCAGTAGATAGGTGGTGAGCAACTGAAGTGGTCCATCGAAGTCCAGGCGTCGCGTCGAATCCTCGGGAATCGCGTCGAGCGGCACCGGTGGATTCACGGCGAGCTTCAGGCCGAAGAAGGGCTGCAGGAAGTCGGTCACCACGCGCATGACTTCCTGCTGGCCGCCGCTCAAAGTCCCTATGGGAACGATACGCAGCGTCGTATATCGGCTTGCCGCGGGTACGGGTGTGATCGCGCGGAACTGCTGGTAAGTCTGCCCGGGCTCCTTGTGCGTCTCCAGCCAGTCGCCCGGCTGCGGCGGCCGTTTGAGTTTGAACAGCGGTTTGATTTTCGAAACAGCATCGCCGGTGGAATCCGGCGCGGGGTCCGAACCGGAGCACGAGGCCAGCGGTGCGCACGCCAGCAGGTGGAGCAATGAGCGCCGCGCTGGATTCATGCGGCTCAGTATTCCATGGCCACTGCGTGCACGGCTCGCATCACCTTGGCCATGCGCGCGTAGTCCAGTGTCTCCGGCGTGTCACCGCTGCCGTGGTAGTTCGGGTTTCGCAGGAACGAGGTGTCGGTGATCATCATGGCCGGCATCTTGAAGCGCCAATAGCTCGCGTGATCCGAGAAATCCACGCCGGTGACGAAACTCGGCGCGTTGATGGACACCGCTGGCAGATCGGACGCCCCGCGGAACAAGGCCTTGACGCGACGCGTGGCGCCGAAATCGTCGAAAGGCGCGACGATGGCAATGAAATTGCCTTCAGCCGGATACAGCAGCTTGAGCGGCGCCAATGGATAGCTCTGTGACTTCGGCGTGTCTCGATAGAACCCGATCATCTCCAGCGAGAGCATCAGCCGCACCTCGCGCTTTGCTTCCGACAATGCTCGGGCGTGCCAGACGCTGCCCATGGAATCGGTGCGGAAGTAGGGTGGTTCCTCGAGCGTGTAGGCCACCAGCTCGACGGCATGTGCGGGTGGATTCAAGGCCAGCAGCCGCGCGAGTTCGAGCAGCCCGGCGACGCCGCTGGCATTGTCATCGGCTCCCGGTGTGTCGCCGCAGGAATCGTAGTGCGCGCCAATCACTATCACGGGCCCGTCACGGGGTCCGAAGCGCGCGATCAGGTTGCGGAACTGCTTGCCGTCCGCCTGCACGAGTTGTTCGGCGGTTTCAGCGCCCGTGGCGCGCAGTTGTTCGAGCACGTAATCCGCGGCGAGATCCAGATTCGTGAGGTTGTCGACGCTGCGCGGATGCAAGGTGACGGCCAGCATGCGGACATGGCGCTCGAGTGCGCGCTCATCCACGGTCACTGCGCCGGATGCATCAGGCCGGACGAGCGGCTGGGTCACGCAGGAGAGTGTCCCCGTTACCACGAGCACGATCGGTGAAATTCCGATGAGAAACCGCTTGATGCGCATGTTGTGAGGCGCACTCTAGCTTGAATCGGAAAAAAAAGGGCTTCGCGCGGGGTTGAGGCACGCGAAGCCCATGACGCCAGGTTGCAAGTCTCGGGAAGAGGTCCGGCGCCAATCTCGTTTTCGGTCAGTCGCCGTACAGGCGAATGCCGTAGAAGTAGTTCGCGAACGAAGTCAGCGCGAACGTGCCGCGCGCGCCGAAGGTGATGGTCATCGGCTTTTTGAAGAACTGCGTCGCCTGCGTTTCGGTCAGGCCGTAGATGTCCACCAATGCCCGCTTGCTCACGATGCCGGCAATGCACGAGCGCGACATCTGCATGGTCTTGAAGTCGGTTTCCCCGGGCTGCAGCGTGTGGATATCGGTGAACGTGCTCAGGCCCAGCTCAAGCACGCCGCCGAAAGGCAATCCCGTATTCGGGTCGATGAGCGTCGGGTCGTCGAGCACTTCATTGTCGATGGTGACGAGCGCGCTTCCCGAAAAGCGAGCCTGCGCGGGCGTCGCGAGAAGGTTTTCCCATTGCACCTGGATGATTGGCGTGAGCGCGAAACAGATGAGCGACTTCGTCGCCTTGGTGGGCAGATTTATGGTGGCGAGGCCGTCTTCAACGAACGAGGTGGAAGAAGGTGCGGGATTCGCCACGATGCAGCGCTCGACCGTGGGATCGCTGGCGGAGCAGTCGTCCAGGACGGAGACGGTCAGGGTTTGCGCCAGCCCAAGGTAAGTCACGTTGCGACCAAAAGAGTCTGCATCGCCTACGTCTTCGACCGTGGGCGCCGCAGCGGCAGTCGCAGTGGGGGCGGTCGCAGTTGCGGCGGGCAGCAACGGCGTAGCGGCGCGAACGGCCGATTTCCTGAGCTGCGGCGCGCGCAGCAAGTCAGGCGATTTTTCGGTGGGAGCGGCTCCTGCCGCAATCGAAGAGACGGAGATTGCCGAGGCGGCAACCAGTGCAATCCATTTCATTGTGTTCCTCCTGAACGTCCCGGCGACGATTGCCGTCGCTGCCGAAACTTAATGGGAGGAACGCGCGCTGGCGGGACACCAGCGCGTTTCGATGTGGAAAGTTGAGACTTATTTCCGGCGAAAGATCCGCGCGAACGACCCCGCCTAGGAGTTGCCCGCGTAAATTTTCACGCGCTACGACAATTCCCAGCCAGCGCGGTACTTGCGCTTGAGCAGGGCGTCCGAGTCCGCCACGTTGGTCACCCTCATGGCGGCGCCGTCGTAGTTGATCTTCTTGCCGGCATTGAGCGCGGCCACGCCTAACAACATGATCTCGGTGAGCTTGGCCGAGTATTCGAATGGGCTGGTGGTCGTCTGCGTGCCGCGAATGGCGTCGATCCAGTTCATCTCGTGGCTGGTGGTGATCCGCGCGTAAGTCTCTTTCGGCTTTCCCACGCTCTCGTGCAGCGACTTCGGCAACAGGCGCGGGTTGAATCCGTAGGTGTCGTGCAGCAGTTTTCCCTTGGTGCCGATGTACAGCACGCCACCGCCCTTGTTGAGTTCCTCGTCGCCCATTTCGACGGGCTTCGGCGGCGTGAGGCCACCGTCGTACCAGGTCATCTTCACGGCGGGACGGGCGCCTTTCGCCGGAAAATCGTAATAGGTGGTGCACGCCATCGGATAGGTGTCGTGGTTGTAGGGCGTCGAAGTGGTCTCGATGGACGTGGGGTAGTCGAGATCGAGCGACCAGAACGAAGAATCGATGAGGTGCGCGCCCATGTCACCGATGGCGCCCACGCCCCAGTCGGTCCAGCCACGCCAGTTGAACGGGTGGTAGATAGGGTGATACTCGATGTAGCGCGATGGCCCGAGGAAGAGGTCCCAGGCGAGACCGTCTGGCGGCGGGTACGCGCCGAAGGAACCGGCGGAGCGCGTCATCACGCCGTTCATGTTCCAGGGCAGGTCCTTGGCGTTCGCCGGCAATGGAGCAGGGCGCGGAATTCCTTGCGGCCAGTAGGCCAGCGGCCGATTGGTCCACACGTGCACTTCGGTCACGGTGCCGATGGCGCCCGACTGGATGTATTCATTCACCAGCCGCGCGTCGTCAGAGGAATGCCCCTGGTTGCCCATCTGTGTCTGAAGCTTGGTGGCGGTGGCCTTCGCGGCGAGCCGCCGGCATTCCTCCACGGACCACGCCAGCGGCTTCTCTACATACACGTGTTTGCCGAGCTCCATGGCCGCAAGCGCGATGTGCGCATGCGTGTGATCGGGCGTCGCGATGACCACCGCGTCGATGTTCTTCTGCTTCTCGAGCATCTCCCGGTAGTCGGTGTAGCGCTTGGTCTTGGGCCACTTTTCCTGCAGTTGCTGCCAGCCCGTGATCTGCGCTTGTATCTGCGCTTTCTGCTTGTCGTCGGTCGCCTCGGTCAGGCGCTTGCTCGCCGCCGCCAGCTGATTCGGGATGTCGGCGTAGCGCCCGTCGACGAAGGACCAGTCCACGTCGCACATGGCGACGAGATTCATGCCGGACAATGCCTGCATGACGGCGCGGCCCCTGCCACCGACGCCGACGCCCGCGATGTTTACGCGATCGTTGGCTGAAATGCGGCGGGGTCCGCCCAACACATGGCGCGGAACGATGGTGAAGGCGGCTGCTGCCAGTGCGGCGTTGCGCACGAATTGCCGGCGGGGAATTTTCATTTCGATGCCTGTGGCCGGGGGTTGGGAGCCTTCGATATACCAAACCCGGGGCCAAGATGCTGCCAGAGGAAGTTGTCGACGGCGCTCATCGTGAGTTTTTCGCTGTCTTCCGACCAGTAGGAATGGCCTTCATCCTTGAGCGTGATGAGCTCGGTCTTGCGTCCCGACTTGTCGAGCGCCTTCTTCATGGCTTTCGACTGCGCGATCGGGACGACGAAGTCCTGGTCACCGTGAATGAGCAGCAAAGGAATCTTGATCTTGTCTGCCTGTGCCACCGGTGAAACTTCCCGCAGGCGTGCCTCGTCCTTGTCGGGGTCGCCGATGGCCTTGAGCCAGTAGGTGTAGCCCTCCGAATCCGAGCCGTAATTGCGCTTGCGCCAGCCGATGAAATCTTCGAGATCGGAGATGCCGGCAATCGAAACCGCGCACTTGTATGCATCTGGCGTGAGCGCGGCGCCGGCGAGCGCGGCATAACCGCCATACGATGCGCCGACGATGCACACACGCGCCGGATCCACCGTGCCGAGGTTTGCGAGCGACTTCACGGCATCGGTGAGGTCGTCCTGCATCTTGCGACCCCACTCGCCATAGCCGCTTTCGGCGAACTTGCGTCCCAAGCCGTCCGAGCCCCGGAAGTTGGGCTGGAATACCGCGTAGCCGCGCGCGACCAGGTACTGGACCCAGGGGTTGAACTCGAGCCGGTCGCGTGCTTCTGGACCGCCGTGCGGCATGAGCACCAGCGGCAACTTGCCTTGTGGATCCGAGCCTGCGGGAGCCGTGAGGTAACCGGACAACTCCTCGCCATCGCGCGCCAGGTAGGTGATGACCGTGGAGCGCGGCCGTACCGTATCGCTCAGCGCTTTTTGCACCACGCCGATGATCTCGATGTTCTTCTTGTCGACCTCGTAGAAATAGAAGCCAGGTGGATCGCGCGGCCCGTTGACATACAGCAGCATGGCCTTGCCGTCCTCCGAAGTTTCCCAGGTAGTGACGCTGGCGGATTCCTCGAAGTATTTGCGCAACCCTTTCATGTGCGATTCGATCTTGGGGTCGGAGAAGCTGCAGATCTGTACGTGCGCAACGTAACAATGGCTGATGACGCGTTTGCCGTCGCGTGACACGTTCGCGTAGTTCAAGTCGTAGGTGGGGTTCTCGATCACCGGTTCGCCAAACTGCTCTTTCTCGATGTCGTATAGATAGAGGCCGACGCGATCCTTGCCCGGTGGGCTCGCCAGCACGTAGTACTTGCCGGGCTGGTCAGAGGGACCGACCGGATCGTATTCTGCTCGCTCCGCCTTCATTTCCTTGATGCGCATGCTGGCGAACTTCTTCCACTTGCCTTCGGCGTCCTTGCGGAAAAGGTGAATCGATCCATTGGATGCGGTGGCGCGCACCACCGGAACTCCTTCCACGTCCAGCCACCAGCGGAGCACGGATTCGCTGGCGCGCTCCATCTGTTCGCCGCGCCCGGTGTCGAGGTCCACCTTGAACAGGCTTCGCCCGTTGAATCCATAGAGCTCCATGAGGATGTGGTTGGGATCCTTGGGCAGGAAACTCCTGATGGCTCCCAGGTCGAATGCGCCTTCGAGCGCCGCATTGCGGTTGTCGGCAAGCATTGCGACCAGCTTGGTGCCGTCGCGATTGATGGCGAACAGACGGTCGCCGAGCTTGGCGACCTTCGATGACGCCGCGGGCGAAAACACCATGTCCTCTTCCGCTCGCACAGTGACACGGAACAACAGGCGCTCGTCGGACTTCCAGTACACCGTGGAGATGTGCATCACCAGCTTCTTGCCGAGGTCGCTGGGCTTGCTGCGCTGGATCAGTTTTTTCTCCATGGTCTGCAGGTCCATGACTGCCAGCGTGTCGTCCGCGGGACGGCGCACGATGAAGGCCAGGTAGCGCCCCGAGGGGGAGATGGCCGTGTCGACGATGTTAGGGTCGGAGTACAGGTCGTCGAGCGAAGGCAGGCGCGTCGGGGCGGGTGTTGCCGCCGGTGCGTCAGCTTGCGCGAGGGCCACCTGACTAGTCAGGACCAGAAGAAGCGAAGTGATTATTCTGAACAAACCGGCGCCCTCCCATTGGCGTTAGTTTGTCCCGGATTCTATGCGCTACCGACAGCCTGCTGTAGGCCGATGTTGGCAAGTTCGAAACCACGACGGAAGTCGCGGATATGTTTGGCCATCCATTCGCCCGCCTGGGTGCCGTCGCGTTCGCGGATGGCGGCCACGATGCGCTTCTGGGCGGTGCCAATTCGGCCGGCCGCCTGCGGCACCTTGTTGATCATCGCCTTGAGCGAAGGCACCAGCAGCTCCACCAGTGGCTCATGGGCCAGCATGAAAACACCGTTGTGGGTGGCTTCCCCCACCGCACGAAAGAACGCTGCCGTCTGCTCGACCGTGGGATCGGCGGCCACGAGGGCATCGAGGTGCTTCAGGTCCTTGGGGCCTCGATTGCGCGCCGCCGCCGTGGCGATGGGCGGTTCGAGCGCCGTCAGCGCTTCCCAGATGTCGTGATAAGTCACGTCGTGCAGGGCCAGCGCGCGGCTGACGCCCGCGGCAACTGTGCCGCGATGAGGCCGCGTGACCATCATGAGCTTGGAACCGCGCTCGCGTTTCAGCACTCCGTTGGTTTCGAGCTCGCGCAGCGCTTCACGCACAGTGCCCCGGTGAACTCCGAATTGCCGGGCCAGTTCGATCTCGGGTGGCAGGCGCTCTCCGGCATTGATCGTGCGCGCGGTGATGCGATCGAGCAGGGCGGTGGCCACCTTGCGGTAAGCCGGTTCGAGTTTGATCGGTGCGAACGGCTTGGCGCCGTTGGTCTTCTTCACGAAGTGGCCTCGTAGATTTCGCGCCCGATGAGCATGCGGCGGATTTCCTGCGTACCCGCGCCGATCTCGTAGAGCTTGGCATCGCGAAGCAGCCTTCCTGTGGCGTAGTCGTTGATGTAGCCGTTGCCGCCCAGCGCCTGGATGGCTTGCAGGCAGTTCTGCGTGGCGTGATCGGCGCCGAACAGGATGGCCGCGGCGGCGTCCTGGCGCGAACAATGTCCGGCATCGCAGGCACGGCCGATGGCATAGGAATAGGCGCGCGAGGCGTTCAACGACGCGTACATGTCGGCCACTTTCGCCTGCATGAGCTCGAACGTGCCCACGGGCTGGCCGAACTGCTTGCGTTCATGGATGTAGGGCAACACCAGGTCGAGCGCCGCCGCCATGAGTCCAAGCGGCCCGCCGCCGAGCACCGCGCGCTCGTAGTCGAGGCCTTTCATGAGCACGCGAACGCCGGCATTGAGCTGGCCTAACATGTTCTCCGCGGGCACCAGGCAGTTGTTGAACACGAGTTCGCTCGTGGATGAACCGCGCATGCCCAGCTTGTCGAGCTTTTGCGCACTGCTGAAGCCTTCATAACCCTTTTCCACGATGAAGGCGGTGATGCCGCGCGGACCCGCGGCGGGGTCGGTCTTGGCATAGACCACGACCACGTCGGCATCGGGGCCATTGGTGATCCACATCTTGCTGCCCGTGAGCGCGTAGGCATCGCCGCGTTTGTCGGCTCTCAAGGTCATGCCCACGACATCCGATCCCGCGCCAGGCTCGCTCATAGCCAGCGCGCCGACGTGCACGCCTTCGACCAGCGGCGGCAGATAGCGATCGCGTTGTGCGTCGGTGCCGTTGAGCATGATCTGGTTCATGCACAGGTTGGAATGCGCGCCGTAGGAGAGGCCCACCGACCCCGAGGCGCGCGAGATCTCCTCCATGACGATGATGTGCGCG
>Ga0190271_10001285_pt1 | contig 14132 bp, 14 predicted proteins | sample Popmic356T_FD_133747 | JGI IMG/M metagenome (GOLD analysis project Ga0190271, IMG submission 133747) | Populus adjacent soil microbial communities from riparian zone of Weber River, Utah, USA - 356 T | ecosystem: Environmental > Terrestrial > Soil > Riparian zone | place: USA: Utah | collected...
CCAGCCCGTCGAGGCCGAAGTTGAGGATCGGGTGGGCCCCCGCCTTCAGCACCTCTTCGTAGATCGCCCGCAGCAGGGGCTCGGCGCCGACCTCACCATCGATCGAGACCACCTCGCCCGCCTTCACCTTGGTCGAGTAGCCGACCAGGATCTTCGCCAGGCCTTCCGTCCTCGGGTCCCTCATCTCCTCGCCTCCTCCCTGGCGCGCTCGCGCGCGGCCGTAGTCATCGCCATGAAGATCGCGTGGAAGCGGGGGTCGTCGGTCAGCTCCGGGTGGAAGGCCGAGGCGAGCACCGTGCCCTCGCGGACGGCCACCGGATGCCCCGCATGGGAGGCCAGCACCTCCACCCCGGGCCCGTGACGCTCGACCCAGGGGGCGCGGATGAAGACGGCCCGCAGCGGCTCGTCGCCGATGCCCTCGACCTCGAGGTCGGTCTCGAAGCTCTGCAGCTGGCGGCCGAAGGCGTTGCGGCGGCTGCTGGCGTCGAGAAACCCGAGGTGGTCGGCGTCGCAGACGATCAGGCCGGCGCAGGTGCCGAGGATCGGTCTTCCGGCCTCGTGATGGGAACGCAGCGCCGGCTCCAGGCCGGCCGTCGCAATCCCCTTGGCGATCGTCGTGCTCTCGCCGCCGGGGATGACCAGGCCGTCGAGGCCCTCCATCTCGGCGGCAGTGCGAACCTCGGCGACCGCGGCGCCAAGCTGGCGCAAGGTGCGGGCGTGCGCCTCGAAATCGCCCTGCAGGGCTAGGACGCCGACGCGCAGCTCAGGCTCCGCGGTTCTGGAGCAGAGCGTCGGCGGCGGCGAGATCGGCGATCTCGAGGCCGGGCATCGCCTCGCCAAGGCCGATCGAGGCGGCAGCGACCCGCTCGGGGTCGTTGAAATGAGTGGTGGCCTCGACGATCGCGCGGGCGCGGCGGGCCGGATCGGAGCTCTTAAAGATGCCGGAGCCGACGAAGTTGCCCTCGGCGCCGAGCTGCATCATCAGCGCCGCGTCGGCCGGAGTGGCGATGCCCCCGGCGCAGAAGAGCGGCACCGGCAGGCTGCCGGCGGCCGCAACCTCGCGCACGACCTCGATCGGGGCCTGGTGCTCTTTGGCTTCGGCGGACAGCTCCTCCGGGCGCAACCCGGAGAGACGCTTGATGGCGGAGGTGATCTCGCGCATGTGGCGGACGGCCTCGACGACGTTGCCGGTCCCGGCCTCGCCCTTGGAGCGGATCATCGCCGCGCCCTCGCCCAGCCGCCGCAGCGCCTCGCCGAGATTGGTGGCGCCGCAGACGAAGGGCACCTGAAATGCGAGCTTGTCGATGTGGTTGCGCTCGTCGGCGGGAGTCAGGACCTCGGACTCGTCGATGTAGTCGACCTCGAGCGCTTCCAGGACCTGGGCCTCGGCAAAGTGGCCGATCCGGGCCTTGGCCATGACCGGGATCGTCACCGCCTCCTGGATCCCCTTGATCATCGCCGGGTCGGACATGCGGGCGACGCCGCCGTCGCGGCGGATGTCGGCGGGCACGCGCTCCAGCGCCATCACCGCGCAGGCGCCCGCGTCCTCGGCGATCTTCGCCTCCTCAGGCGTGACCACGTCCATGATCACGCCGCCCTTGAGCATCTCGGCAAGGCCGGTTTTCAGACGGAAAGTCGCGCGCTCAGTCATCGCGTCCCATATTACGGGGCGGACGCGCGCGACTCCTGCCGGGCCCTACTTAAGTTTGTAGGCGCGAATGCGGTCTTTGTGGGCCGCTTCGTCACGGGCGTAGAGACCGTGGGCGAGCGCCTGGACCAGCGCCATCAGCGCCGTGTTCGAGCGGGCGAACGAAGGGCTGTTGGAAGAGAAGTAGAGGGTCAGCTCGGCGTGCTCGCCGACCTCCGACATCGTCGCGTCGGAGATCGCCAGAGTGCGGGCACCGCGATGCAGAGCGAGCTTCATCGCCCGCAGCAGCAACGGATGAGCACGGCCGGCGGAAAGGGTGATGACGAGCGTGTCTTCGCCGATGCGGCCGAGCCGCTGCAGGGACTCGCCGCCGGTGCTGGCGACGATCTCGGCGCGGATGTCCAGCAGGCTGAGGGTGTGGCGCAGGTAGCTCGCGAAGAACGCCATCTGGTCGACGCCGACGATGACGATCCGCTGCGCGGTGGCGAGTGCCGCGACCGAGGCGTCGACCTGCTCCGTGGTCAGCTTGCGGGCGGTTTCCTCGAGGTTCGCGTAGTCGGCGCTGAGCGACCCCTCCAGCTCGGAGTGGTCGAAGGAGAAGAGGGCGCCGCCGTTAGCGGCGCCGGCCGTCGCGATCGTCGTCCGGTACTCCTCGATCGCCGCCTGCTGCAGCTCCGGATAGCCCTCGAAGCCGAGGGCCTGGGAGAAGCGCACCACCGTCGATGACGAGGTGCTCGCTCTCCGGGCCAGCTCCTCGGCGGTGAGGAAGGCTGCCTCGTCGAGGTGGTCGACGATGTAGCGGGCTACGTCTTTCTGGGAGCGCGAGAACTCTTCGAAGCGCTCCTGGATGTAGTCGGAAAGACTCTTGAGCTGTGGGGACTTCGTCGCGGTCTTGGTCACGGCGGTCGATTTCGCCGAACCTCGCCCTTTCCCTTCTTGCCAGCTCACACTCGTGGCTGCATATGGGCGCGGATCTGGTTGGATTGAGACAGCGATGACGCTTGCCGAGGCCCTGCGCCTGACCAACCGCAACATGATCGCCTTCGATCTGCTGCTCGGAAGCGCGGCGATCGCCGCCCCGGCCCAGACCTTGAAGCTGCTCGGCCACGACGAGCCCTCGCCCGACGCCAAGCACCTGTTCCGCCGCTGCGGACCGATCTGGTTGACCTTCGCGGCCGCCCACGCGGTCGCCGACCGCCGCGGCGCCCCCGGCGACTGGCAGTCGCTGGCCTGGCTGCGCGCCACCGAGATCGCCACCGATGCCCTCTGGGCCCAATCGCCCGCGGTCAGCAGGCCCGGCGCCAAGCTCGGCCTCTATCTGGCCGGCGCCGCCAACGTGGCGATGGCGGCGGGCTTCGCCTGGATGTCGAGGCGATGAGATGGGCCAGTTCGACGGCCAGCCGAGCATCCGCTGGAGTCTGTGCGGGCTGACCGAAGAGGGCGACGAGGCCTGGCTGATCCGCGGGATCGCCCGTAAGCTCTACCGCTGCCCCGGCTGCCACGGCGACATCGAGGTCGGCGCCGAGCACACCGTCGTCCAGTACGTGCGCCGTCTCGGCGGCACCGATCACCACCACTGGCACCGGCGCTGCGCCGAAGAACTGCTGATCCCGGAGCTCGGCAACCTGAAGCGAACACCGGCGTCGGAGTCGAGCCAGTCGCGCCTGGAAACACGCGGCAGGTACAAGTCGGGTCGCAGGCGCAGCTGACGTGAGCCGGACCCGCAAACTGGCCTCGATCTACGTCCGCATCGCGCGCACGTACTGGTCCTGGGCGCCGACCCTGCTATTGCTGGCGCTGATCGTCTTCCTGCCGCTGGGCCTGCTGGACGCGATCAGCACCAAGCTCGACGCCGAGTCGTTCGAACTGGACAGCGGCATCAAGATCGCGGCGCTGCTTGCCGCGATCGGCGCCCTGACCGCGACCAGCCTGCTCGGCGAGGTCTTCTACAGCGGCGCAATCGCGATCTCCCTCACCCATCCCGAACACGAGCGGCCGCCGCCGCTGCGCGAGATCGCCCGCCGCATCGACTACCGGCGGCTGATCGCCGTCGATCTCGTCTACGTCGCGATCGTCCTCGTCGGGCTGCTGCTGCTGTTCGTGCCCGGGGTGCTGGCCTTCGTCTGGTTCGGGCTCGCCGGGCCGGTGGTGGAGATCGAGAAGCGCAGCGTCGGCGGCGCCCTGCGGCGCAGCGCCAGCCTGATCCGCGGCAGCTTCTGGGTCGTGGCGCTGGTCCTGATCCCGATCGAGATCGTCGGCGACGTGGTCGGCGAGCTGCTCGCCAGCCTCGTCCACGACGTCCTCGGGCACACCTTCGTCGCGACCTGGCTGGCCGACGCCGTCGCCAACGCCTTCCTGACGCCGATCTTCGCCGTCGCCGCGGTCCTGCTCACCCTCGACCTGATCGCCGAGAAGGACGGCAGCGGCCCGCGGCTCAACCCCGCCCCCGAGCCGGCGCCCGCACCCGCATGACCACGGCCTCGATCCTGACCGAGTTCTGGAGCGAGCAGATCGTCGCCAACGACCGCCAGGGCGTCTTCCTCGTCCTCGTCGGGTTCATCCTCTCCTTCGCCTTCATCCGCATGAGCACGCGGCTGATGCGCAGCCCCAAGGTCCCCTGGTGGCCGGGCAGCGTGGTCAGCGATAGCGGCGTCCACCTGCACCACCTGGTCTTCGGGATCGTGACGATGATGATCGCCGGCACGCTCGGCTTCGCCGCCCACGGCGAAAGTCCCTGGGCGGAGATCTGCGCCTTCCTCTTCGGCGTCGGCGCCGGCCTGACGATCGACGAGTTCGCGCTCTGGGTCTACCTCGACGACGTCTACTGGGCCGAGGAGGGACGCAGCTCGATCGACGCCACGGTGATCGCGGCGGCGGCGATGGCGCTGGTCGTGCTCGGCGTCAACCCGCTCGACCTCGGCGATGGATCGGAAGGGTGGCTGGCGGTGATCGTCTCCGGCCTGCTGCTCTTGCTGGCGGTGGCGGCCTGCTTCCTCAAGGGCCGCCAGCTACACGGGATCATCGGCTTCTTCGTCTTCCCGATCGCGCTCTACGGCGGCTGCCGGATCGGCAAGCCGGACTCGGCCTGGGCGCGGCGGCGCTACGGCGAGCGCAAGCCGAAGAAGCAGGCCAAGTCCGAGGCGCGGTTCCAGCCGGACCGGCGCACCGAGCACTTCAAGGAAGCGTTCCGCGACATCGTCGGCGGCAAGCCGGAGGGTGTCGTCGCCGCCCGCGACGAGGCGATCGCCGCCACCCGCGAGGCGACCGCGGAAGTGCGCAAACGGGCCGAACAGGTCACCCACGCGGCCGAACGCAAGCGCGACGAGGAGTGACCGGTCCCTACCGGCGAGTCAGGCGACGCTCGAGGTTGGCGCGCACGCCCGGCCACTCGGTGGCGATAACGCTGTAGAAGGCGGAGTCGCGAGGACCGACGTCGGGGACGATCATGTGGCTGCGCAGGACGCCCTCGAACTGGGCCGGGAGCGCCGCCATCGCCGCCCGCGAGCGCTCGTTGCGGGCGTCGGTCTTGAGTTCGACCCGGACGCAGTCGAGGTCGTCGAAGGCGTGGCCGAGCATCAGCAGTTTCACCTCGACGTTGATGCCGCTGCGCCAGGCAGCGGGATTGAGCCAGGTCCAGCCGATCTCGAGGGCGCGATCGGCCGGGCGCACGTTGAGGTAGCGGCTGCTGCCGACGATCTCGCCGCCGCGGCGGTCGCGGATCGCGAAGACCCCCTCCCCACCGGCGGCCGCCGCCTCCAGGGACTGCGCGAACCATTCGTCGAAGCGCTCGCGGTCATCGAGGTTGGCCAGCCAGCTCCAGATCTCGGGCGCCTGCGCCGCCCGCCGCAGATCGTCGGCATGTCCGGGGTCGAGCGGCTCCAGCTGCGCCAGCGAGCCGTCGAGGCTGACCGCGAGGTCCTCCATCAGCTCTTGGGATTGCTGCAGACGGCGAACCCGATCTCGCGCGCCAGGCCTTCGCGCAGCGAGTCCTCGGCGTCGCGGCGGGCGCGCGCGGCTTCGACCCCGGCCACGTCGCCTTTGCGGGCGGCGGCGAGAGCCTGCACGTCGGTGTCGTAGACCATTTCCTGCGCTTCGACGTATTCCCTGTAGGGCCCGGCCAGCGCCGGCGGCGGCGTCAGCTGCCTCAGGCCGCGGACGCGCGGGCGGGCGATCCGGACCAGGGCTTCGGCGTAGGGCACGTCGTCGGAGTGCTCGCCTTCGAGGTCGCGGATCTGGAGGTAGCGGCGCTGGCTCTCGGCGCAGACGTCATCGGCCCGGCCGATCAGCTCCGACCTGCTCAGGGGCTGCGGCTCCGACGCGGGCTTGCTCTTGGGTTTCGGCGGCGCCTCTTTCGTCGTCTCGGCGCTGGCCCCGGCGGGGGTGCCGGCATCGCCATCGCCTCCGTCCGAGCCAGCCAGGGCGAGGCCGCCGGCAACGATCGCCGTGATCGCCAGCAGACCGGCGCCGGCGAGCGCGAGACGGCGGCGCCCCGGCCCTCCCGCGCCCGCGGGCGCGAGCTTCCGGGTCGGCGGCGAGCCGGAGCCTTCGAGCTTTTGGGTCGGCGACGAGCCGGAGCCCTCCGTCGCCGCCGCCGGGGCGGGTGGAATCGGTGCGGACTCCCGCGTCGCCGCCGCGCCGGTCGCCACGGTTCGCTCCGGGACCGCGACGCGGCGGCCGCCGATCGCCGCCACCGCGGCCCGGCCGAGATCGCCGGCCGACGGGTAGCGATCCTCGGGCTGCTTCGACATCGCCCGGGCGACGACGTCGTCGAGCGCCATCGAGACCTCGGGTACGTAGAGCGAGGGAGCCGGCGGCGGGTCGTTGAGGTGCGCGTAGAGGCGAGCGGCCTCGCCCTCGCGCGGGAACGGGACCTCACCCGTCAGCAGTTTGAAAAGCAGGCAGCCGAGGGCGTAGACGTCGACGCGGGCGTCGACCGGGGAGCCCGAGATCTGCTCCGGGGCGACGTAGTCGAGGGTGCCGACGAAGCGCCCGGTCTGGGTCAGCCCGGACTCGGTGGCGACGTTGCGGGCGACGCCGAAGTCGGTGATGTAGGCATGCTCGTCGCCCTCTCCCCCGCCCAGGAGGACGTTGGCGGGCTTGACGTCGCGATGAACCAGGCCGGCGGCGTGGATCGCGTCGAGGCCGTTGCCGACCTGGGCGATCAACGCCACCGCCCGCGCCGGCGTCAACCTGCCCTCGCGGGCGAGGCACCTGCCCAGGTCCGAGCCGGCGACATAGCGCATCGCGATGAAGGGGATCCCGTCCTCCTCGCCGGCGGCGTAGATCGGGACCACGTTCGGGTGCTCGATCGAGGCGGCGATTCGCGACTCTTCCGCGAAACGCTTGGCGAACACCTCTTCCGCCGCCGCCTCGGGGGCGATCAGCTTCAGCGCCACCCGGCGCTCGAGGCCGGGCTCCACCGCCAGGTAGAGGATCCCCATGCCCCCTCGCCCCACCCGGCGCTCGATCCGGTAGCCGGCGAACTCGTCGCCATCTCCCAGTTCGGTCCAGCCGTGAGCCTCAACCATGGCTCAACCCTAGCCGCAGAATCCGGCACCTAGACTGAAGGTTGCCGATGCCTCCACGCCTGCTGATCCCGATCGTCGCTTTCGCGCTTGGCCTGCTCGGCGCGGGCCTGGCGCAAGCGGAGTTGAGCCAGCAGGGCAACCTGCGGATCTCCTTCAGCGGCGGCTTCACCCCGCACTCGCTGCCACGCGAGGAGCCGGCGCCGATCACCGTCCACGTCAGGGGGGCGATCAGCACCACCGACGGCAGTCACCCACCGGCGGTGCGGCGGATCGAGATCGCGATCAACCGCAACGGGCAGCTGACGACCGCCGGTCTGCCGAGCTGCACCAGCGCCCGGCTGCAGTCGACCAGCAGCGAAGAGGCGATCAAGCGCTGCGGGCCCTCCCTGGTCGGCCGCGGGAGCTTCGGTGCCGACGTCCAGTTCCCGGGCAGTGCCCCCGTCCCCGCATCCGGCAGGATGCTCGCCTTCTACGGCAGCCGCCAGAGCCAGCCGGCGCTGCTGCTCCACCTCTACGCCGCCACCCCGGTGCGGACCACCTTCGTGCTGCCGCTGAAGATCAGCCGCCAAGCCAAGGGCCAGTTCGGGACCCTGCTCTCCGCTCGGATCCCGACGCTCGCCGGCGGGCTCGGCTCGGTCACGGAAATCGATCTCACGGTCGGCCGCACCTACAACTTCCGCGGCCAGCGCCGCAGCTTCATCAGCGCCAGCTGCGCGGCTCCGAGCGGCTTCGGCGTCGGCATCTTCCCGCTCGCCCGCGGCACCTTCTCCTTCGCCGACGGCAGGTCGCTGAAGACGACGCTGGCCCGCGCCTGCCGCGTCCGCTGAGCGTCACTGCAGCCCGAGGCCGCCGACGCCGCGCTCGTCCCAGCCGAGGTGGTGCGCCAGCTCGTGGCGCAGGGTCTGCTCGACCTGGCGCGCAAGCAGGTCGCGGTCGTGCCCGAAGTCGCGTTCCAGGGTGTCCCGGTAGATCACGATGCGGTCCTCGAAGCCGTCGCGGGCGATCCCGTCGCCGAAGTACTCACCGTAAGCGCGATGCTCCATGCCGAGATCGGAGACGACCACCGCGATCTCCCCCAGCACCTGCTGGAACTGCTCCGGCAGGGCGTCGATCGCGTCCGCGACCAGTTCCTCGAACTCTCCGCGCTGACCCTCGTCCGTCATCTGGCCAACGGTAGAGTCATCCGCACTGAGAATCCACCCCGGGAGAGCTAGATGAAAGACGTAGAGGGCAGCACCAGGTTCCGCCGGCTGAGCGCGGGTCTCGCCGTACTCGCGATCGCCGGCGCCGGCGCCGTCTGGAGCGGCTGCGGCAGCGATGACAACAGCGACACCACCGGCACCGCTGGCACCACCGGCACGGCGCAGGAGGAAATCGAAGCCGGCGCCAAGAAGGCCGAAGAAGGACTGGAAGAAGGCGTCGACAAAGCCCAGAAGGGCATCGAGGAAGCGAAGGAACAGATCGGCGACGGCAACGGCAGCGCCAAGAAGGGCATCGAAGAAGGCGCCAGGCAAGCCGAAAAGGGCATCGAAGAAGGCAAGGCCCAGGCTGAAAAAGGCATCGAAGAAGCGAAGGAACAGGCCGAGAAGTACCTGCCCTAGCCGGAGCAGGAGAGCGGCCCGCCAGCCGGCGGGCCGCGGCGACTTACGCCTTGTGGCTCTCGACGAAGATCTCGAACTGCTTGTGGGTGGGCTCGCGGACCTTGCCGCTGCCGTGGAAGACGCGGTCGACTTCCATCCCCACCGAGGACATGATCTCGGTCAGCTCCTCGACGGTGTAGAGGCGTTGGCGGAATTCGATCGGCCGCAGCTCGTCCAGCACCTCGCCGAAGCGGACCGGGATCATCGCCCCTTCCATGTAGCGGTCGCGCTTGTTCCAGCGGTGCTCGACCAGTTCGATCATCGAGGAGCCCGAGATCCACGATTTCTGCGGCAGGTGCTCGCGCGCGTAGAGGACGTTGGGCAGCTGCATCAGGTGCCGGCCGCCTGGCTTCAGCGAGCGTGAGATCACCTCGAAGGTGCGCAGGTTCTCGGCTTCGGTCTCGAGGTAGCCGATGGCGCCGTCATTGAGGCTGAGGACGATGTCGAACTCGGCGTCGAACTCGAGCTCGCGCAGGTCGGCCTCGACGAAGTCGACGTCGAGCCCCTCTTTCTCCGCGTCGCGCCTGGCGATCTCCAGCAGCTCCGGCGAGATGTCGGCGCCGACCACCTCGAACCCCCGCCGCTTCAGCTCCAGCGAGTGCCGGCCCGAACCGCAGGCGAGGTCGAGCACCCGCTCGCCGCCCTCCGGCCTCAGCATCCGCATCGCCCGCTCGACTTCGGACTCGGTCCGGTCCGTCCAGGCCATATCGGCCGTGTCGGCAAACGCCGTCCGGTACCAGTCCTGCGCAATCTCCTTCGAAAGCACGCTCATGATCGCTTCCCGCCCCCTTCAAAAACCACGAAATCCATCAATCACTCAACTTCTCCATAGTGGCGAAGAAGATAGCGGATCGGGGTCCGCGTCGATGTTCTCTGAGGCTGGGGCGTGCGGCGCGGGTTTACGATTGATCGATCCAGAGCAACTTCGCCGACCTCGAGAACCTTCCAGGCGCCGGCCTCGTCATGCAGGGTGCCGAAGACTGGAAGCCGAGCGTGAATCCGCCGAGGCGCTCCTCGTCTCGATCGGCGCCCCGCGGTTGCGGTCCTTGGGTATCGAGCTTGCGATGCCAATCGCATCTCCCGAGCACAAGCTCTACGCCCTTCTAGCCGAGGACAAGGGCGACGCGGCCCATTCCGCTTACAACGCCCTGATCCGCCGACTCGTCAGCTTCGAGCGAGCGGCTCGGCCGCGCCAGTTGCAGTACCCAAGATGGTTAGGATCACACTTCCGCCGGACTCGATTCATGATGCCCAAGACGTTCCGGAACCGAACCGAATTAACGCCCGCTCCATCTTCTCTGGACCATAGAAGCGGCGCGCCCACCACGACGATGGACGAGCCAGTCTACAGGCAGCAACCACCCATATCATGCCCAGAAGAAGGAAACCAAGAAAAAACGCCGCGCGCTGTCCCTTGCTCCAAGTGATTCCAGCAGGGATCCCAACCGTGACAATTAGAATACTCAGTACAAGCAGGCGTTCAGTCATATCATCCTTGCAATCAGCGCGCGCTGTCCGGTGACAAGCTCAGCGCGGAGTGCCTGAAGGCCAATTGCGAAACCCTATAACGACTCCAGTCAACCAGGCCAATGCAGCCGCCACTATGGACTTCACACCGCCACCCGTCACGATCAGGAACACAAGGTAGGTCGACACAAACACTAAATAAGCAACTACTACTACCTTAAATAGCCGTCCGTCACCAGCCAAGTTAGGGCCTTTTCTGGTTCCCCGCTTCTGCGTCAACAGACGCCCGCCTTCTCAGCGAGATCCGGCCCTAGTCCAAGACCACCTATCACGAGACCTACGACTGTCACCTCAACCCGTGTTTGCCCCTGCGGTAGTTATTCAATAGCACGACTGCGAACAATGCGCAGAGCAACGCAGGCCACAACTCCCCTCGAATTAGGGCATACACCATTGCGGACATACAAGCTACCGCCATAACCAGCATTACTTTGATTTCAAGTTTCATTTTATCTAAGGATCATGCGCATCTGGCATTGCCAGAGAGGGCGAACCACATTAGGGACAGATACCGCCGCTCCGATTGAAGATTGCCTGCACGCCACTGATCACCGGCTCGACGACTTCATTGCTCTTAAATCTGCCAATGCCGACCGCAAACAGGCAGTTTCCCTCGACGAAAAGTGCTTTTGCGACGCCGGACTCAAGCCCGGCCCTCTCGGCCGCCCCGTTAGACACGAATGCATAGCCGACGGCTCTCGGAACCCCTGGAACCTTGAAATGCCTTAGAACGAGATAGTCCAAGATTCCTTCTTTACGCAGGGCTGCCGGATCGATCTCTTCCTTCAGCTCGGCCTTCATCTCCGCTCTCGCATCTATCGGGGTTTCGAACTCGAAGACACTTGAGATACCCCTGGCAGCCGGTTCGACATTGCTATGCATCCGAACGGTTGCGGCTTCGACAAAGCCCTCCGCTTCGTAGCGCTTGGTTTTCAACTCGGTGGGCTTCTCCCCAGAGGCCGTCTCGATCGCTGCGACCGTCCGGAACACCCGAGGCTTGCCGGGCGTGAATCCGCTCATCTCTCCCGGCTTCAGCAGGAAAGAGACGAGCGGGGAGGCACCTGCGGCGGTTGCCGGCATCGGCGTTGCCAAGGCCACCAGCAACAACATCGCCGCGAAGGTCGCGAGTGCCTGCCGGGAAGGGCGACGGATACGCTCAGACAGTCTCACCTCATCCTCACCCGCGCGAATCCATTTCGTCTTCGGTCCGTCATCCTTCATGGGGTCGACTCCCCTTTCGCCACCGACTATTCGGCTTGACCGCTCGTAAATCGCGTACCAAGACCCGCTCTGTCCCGGTAGCGAAGCCTACGGCCGTCGCTCCAGCATCATCCTGCGGTAGGAACTGAATGCAAAGATCGCACTTATTGCACAGGCCCCCGCAGGCCACCACTCTTCCGTAGCTAGAGCGAATGCCATTCCGAACAGAGAAGCCACCGCCAGAACCAGCATTGCCTTGATTTCAAGTTTCAAGACCTAGAAGAATATTGCAAACCACGGCAATTGACCATGGCTTTAGCAGAGCCCTGCTGCGCCCATAAGGGTCAGAATTACCCTAGCGCCGGTCAGCTTGCTTCCAACCTTGGTCACCCCTGCGGGGATCAAGCCGACCCGTTCGGCAAACCGCCTCGCGGCGCTGCTGCACGTGCCGAGCGGGCCCGCGTTCAGCGGCGCTTGGAGGAAGTCCAGCGACGCCTTGGCCGAGCTGCCGAGCGCAGCGCGGAGCGCGTGATAGGTCGATGACCCGCGAGGCAAGCAGCCAGGGGTCTGGATCTTGAGCCCTCAGCTGGCACCTGAGCCGGGATTCGCCTCAGAAAGGAAGCACGCTTCGCCGATGTCAAGACCCGTTCTTGGCCGATTGACGTGGCCTACGGCCGTCGCTGCAGCTGCTTCTCCGTGCGATAGGCAACCAATAGCACGGCACCGTTAAATGCAAGAAGTCCGGCAGCCCACAGATCCCCCTGAGTGAGGGCGTACACCATCCCGGCTAGGCCAGCCGCCGCCAAGACAAGCATCCCTATCAATTTCAGTCTCATGGCCCTATCAAAGATATCCCAGGCGACAGCGCTGAAGTCTTGTGGTCAGCAAAAGCCATATGAGTTTGCGACACCTAAAACAAACCCAACAACGCCGAGTCGAAATGCAAGCTTGCTGGCGGCTCCTGAGACAGCCGCCGCAGCATTCTGCGCCTTCCCCGTGTAATAGAGCGATCCCCCTCCCGCTAATACTGCCCCCTCCCTACACGACGCAGCATCACTGATGTCTTCCAGAACCTGCGCGCCCTTATGGATTATGTCCGCCGCGTCCTTTTCCCAAGGGAGCGGCGCGGGGATGTTGACCCCTGGCATACCGGGGAGCCCACTAGCGCTCGCGCCCCTTTCGGTCCTTGCCCGTCGAAGACGATCTCTTAGGTTGTTGACCACCGAGCGCACACCTCTCTCTGCTCTTTGCTGCGCACTTCGACAGTCCTTCTTGTTGGCATTGCCCTTCTTGCAAGCGGCTCCATCCAGATCGAAGTTATTGACCGGATCTTGATTCGCATAGTCGTAGGCGTTAGCAGAGCCGCCAAGAATCGGATCGGGCGTGAGGAAGCGCCCAAGGGCCGGGACATAGCTCCTCGCCCCCATCTGGATCACGCCGGAGGCAAGTTCAGTGCGTCGCTGCTTCCCGCCAAGCCAGCCAAAGCGCGTCGCACCGGCTTGTTTTGGATTGCCGAACTCATCGAACTCGAACGTCGCGGTCGGTTTCGTCGCCGACTGACTCAGACTTGCCGTCCCGACCACATCGCCATGAAGATTGGTCAGCTGGAGGGCTACGCTGGCCGAGCTGTCCTGGACGGCGGCCAGATCGCCACCGACGCCGCCAATGTTCCGGCTCCAAGAAGACCCTCGGATGGTCCATGCTGGAGAATCGGACGCCCCTGCGTAGTGGAAGACTTCGGTGCCTTCCAAGCCACCTGCCTGAAGCCTCTGGCGCTGGCGCCCGAGTGCGTCTAGCTGGAACGTGTTCGTGACACCGCCCTGGCTTTGAGTGGCGACCATGTCGTTGCTGAAATAGGTGGTCGTCAGTGCGCTTCCGCCTCCGGCATACGCAGCGGGAAGGGCCGTGGTTCTCCCGAAGGGGTCGTAGTTGATGCCGCTGCCCACCAGCCGGTCTGCCGCGTCATAGCTATAGCTCTGAGTCGAGCCCGCAGAGGTGGTGTCGCATGCTCCTCCAATTCCGGGATTCCGCGTGATCAGCTTGGTCCTGTTGGAATTTTTGCCCGGCGCCTCTTCAGAGCCTGGTTCTCCAAAGACATACTCCCTGGTTACGCAGGAGCCACCCTGAGGGGTATCCGATACCAGCCGGAGCCTTCCCGCCTTGTCATAGGAATACAACTGACTGGAAAGCGTGCTGGCCTGCCCTAGGACTTGGCCATTGATGGACTCTTCGGAGCTGAAGTCAAGCCAGGTGCAATCGACCGAGCACATCGTCGTCTTCACATAGGAGAGATCCGTGGGCGTCCCGACCTCGTCGTAGGTCGTTTTCCCTACGAGACCATTCGGCAACCCCTGTTCCACGACTGCCCCATCGGCGTTGTAGCTGGCGGTGAAGGTGCCGGCAGCGGAGTCCTGGAGTTCCGTCAGGAGTCCGGTTACCGCGTCATAGACCCTGGTCTGGGTGCCTTTTCCGTCATTCGTAACCACCGGTCGACCCAGGAGATCGTAGGTCGTAGTTGCGGTATTCCCGTCCGCATCCTGGGATGCCGTCATGCGGCCCAGGGTGTCGTAGGTCGTCGTCACAGCCTGA
>Ga0190271_10001286_pt1 | contig 14132 bp, 14 predicted proteins | sample Popmic356T_FD_133747 | JGI IMG/M metagenome (GOLD analysis project Ga0190271, IMG submission 133747) | Populus adjacent soil microbial communities from riparian zone of Weber River, Utah, USA - 356 T | ecosystem: Environmental > Terrestrial > Soil > Riparian zone | place: USA: Utah | collected...
GAGGTGCCGGTCCCGTCGATGTCGAGGTGGCCACGAATGGTCACCTCGGAGGTCTCACGTTGGATCTCTGATCGTCGTGTCATGGCAGCATCTCCTCCAGGTCGATCGTCTTGTCGAGAATTCGGGCCGCGGGTCGCAGGCGTCCCCTGGCCCGTTTCGGGTCGTCGCCGGGTGCGATGACCCCGATGGGAACCACTCCTGCCCCCCGTGCCGCCGCCAGATCGTCGGGTGTGTCCCCGAGCATCCAGGCACGCGTCACTCCCATGATCTCGAGAGCCTTCAGCACCGGCGCAGGGTCAGGTTTGAGTGGGGCATCCTCCCGTGTCACCAGGGCGGCAAGCCCATCGGTGAGGCCGAAACGCTCCAGGAACTCGACCGCATCGGAGCGAGGGCGGCCGGTGACGATGCCTAAGGGCCTTGTAGCGGCCCACCTTTGCCAGGTCCCGGTGTCGACGAGCGAGGTCTCCGCCGACTTGAGCCCGGGCTCGGATCCGCTCCCTTGATAGAGGGTCTCGAACCGCTCGGTGACCGTCTCGATCGGAGCGTCCAGTCCCCGTTCGAGACACAGACGTCGGGTCAGCTCCCAGTCGTCGTTGCTGTTGCCACCGGTCTTGGCCGCTTCGATGTCCGAGGGCTCGATCACTACTCCGAAGCTACGGGCAGTCTCGATGATGGCCCGGATCTGTGAGCCGCTGACATTGGCGATCACCCCATCGAGATCGAAGACGATCGCCTGCGGGTCGAACACAGAGCCGAGAGTCGTCACCAGCCGGTCGAAGTCGTCGGCGTCACCGGGGATGGTGATCCTGACCGCCGACTCGAGCCCGGGCCGGCTCGGGAACCGGCGCAGCCCGACGCCAAGTGAGGCAGCAGCCGATATCACCCATTCCGCGTCGTCACATTCGGCCAGTACGAAATTGCCTTGGGATGGGAGCGGGCGGGCGCCGACACCGGTAAGGGTGCCGGTCAGAACCACGCGCTCTCTTTTCACTTCGTCGACGAATGTCGTGAGCTCCACGAGGGGACGGTCCAGCCGGGTCTCGGCCAGGGCCGCAGAGAGTGCAGAGACCGGGTACGGGTTGCCGAAGGCCCCGATCGCCGTGACGAGTTCCGGGGATCCGAGAAGATACCCGACCCTGAGACCGGCGAGACCGTAGGCCTTCGACATGGTCCGGGTCACGACCACGTTGCCGAGCTCGAGCAATGCGGGCGTCGGGTCGGACTCGGCGAACTCCACGTAGGCGGCGTCGAGAACGAGCAATCGCGCTTCACCGGCCACCTTGAGCAGGTCGATCTCGGTCGCTACACCACCCGTCGGATTGTTGGGCGACACGATGAAAACCGCGTCGGTGTCGTCGCCGATGGCTGCCAGGATCTCATCGACAGGGAAGGGGCCGGTCCACCAGGGCACTTCCGACAGCCTCGCCCCACGTTGCTCGGAGTAGCGCGGAATCATCTCGAAGGTTGGATAGGTGCTGACCGCCTCGCCGCCCTCTGACACGCGGGCGAGAAAACAACGAGAAAGGGCATCGTCGCCCCCTGCAGTCACCAGGACCCGATCCTCAGAGACCCCGTGCAGGGCGGCAAGCCGCGCCCGGAGAGGAGATGTGTCCGGGTAACGACCGACCAGTCGCCGGGGGTCGTCTATCGCATCGAGCAACTCTTCGGCCCGGCTTCGCCCCTCGTTTTTGGAGAGGTCCAGATCGATGGGTACGCCGAAGCCCGGAGGGAGATAGGTGGCAGGTGAGCTCATGGGACGATTTGCTCCAGCTTCGAGACTGCGATGTCAGTGGCGCCGAGTTGCCTCAGCCGGGGGATGAGTCGAGGGAGCTCGTTTCGGGGCACGGCCGCCTTGACCGCCATACCCGCACCACCATGCAGTGTGGCCACCGTGGGCTGGCGCATAGCGGGCAGTGCGTCGATGACGGCGTCGAGATCGGCGAGCGACACGTTGAGCTCGAGCATGACTCTCTTCCGCGCATCGAGCACCGAGCGCAGACTCAACACCAGGCCGTCGATCGCGCTCTTCTTGTCGGGATCGGCCACGGCGCCCTGGCTCGCGTAGAAGCGAGTCGAGGACGGCAACAGCTCATCGACCACGGCCAACCCGTTGGCGGCGAGGGTCTCTCCGGTGGCTGTGTTGTCGACGATGACGTCGGCGTCCTCGGGTGGGAAGACCTCTGTCGCCCCGTACGATCGAACGAAGGACGCGTCGAGTTGTCGCTTGGCGATCCAGGACCGGGTGAGGCGCTCGTACTCACTGGCCACGACGAGTGTCCGATTCGGGAGGTTTCCGACCTCGTCGAGCAGGCCCTCCGAGGCGGCAGCCACGATGCGAACCGGGTCGAGACCGGTGTCTAGCAACTCGACCAGATCCGCCTGCTGCTCGGCCACCCAGTCGGCGCCGGCGAACCCGATGTCGCGGGTCCCGACCGCCAGCATCTCGACGATGTTCTGCGGCTTGAGGAGCTTCACCTCGAACCCTGGCTCGGAAAGGACCGGCCGGTAACCCCGTTGTCCCACGTGGAGCTCGATGCCGGCGGCGGCGAGCAGGTTGAAGACACCGGTTTCCATACGCCCCTTGGGGAGGGCCAGGTGGATTGTGGGCTCGGTATTCATTCGGGCGTTCCTTCCCGCCTTTGCGGCCGGGATCTCGCCCTCGGAAACGAGAAACGCCGACCGTTTGGGTCGGCGTCTGCGTTGGTGGCTTCTCGGCCTCAGCCCATCGTCATCCGACCCATGAAGGGTGATGGTGATGATGGGTGTGGGCGAAAAGCCGGTTCATGTCGGACATGAGCATACGCATTTGGCAGGAGATGGCAACACTCAGTCTGGCTTCAACCAGATGCCCATGCTCGTCGGCTGCATGGTCCGGGTCACAACGCCTGCCCACCCGTCCAAGATCTGGCCGGAGTCGGTCTCGTCTCGCAGACCTGACGCGAACTCAACCGAGACTCTCTCGGCGTCGTAGCGGGACCGGTTGAATCGGCGATCCACCCGCTCCTGGACCCTGTTTCGAACCGGGTTGAAGACCGCCGCCGCGGCCAGAGTAGAAGCGGCCACCGCCAAGTCGTCCTCGAAGGGTGACACCTCCTGAAGGACGAAGATGACCGAGGCGAACACGAGCGCCAGGACCCCCACCACGACCGCGTAGACAATGGTCCGGCTGATGAGCCGGTCGATGTCATACAGGTGGTGCCGGTGCATCGACAGCCCGATGGCAATGGGGATGAGCGACCACACCAGTTGGACGTTGAATTCGTCCCAGAAGAAGAGAAGCGCATAGGCGGCAGCCGCCGCTACACCAGCCGCCATCAACCACTTCAGCTGCAACCGCTCGCTCCCAACCGCCCTTCGATAGCGGACCACAACGGAGAGGGCCGAAGCCAGGATGCACAAGACGAGCATCACCACCAGGGCCATCGCAGGTACGCCTTGGTCGAACGGTTCCAAGCCTTGGATGCCCAGCGGGTTCACATATTCCGTCTCCTGGATCACTCCCGGTACGAAGAAGGCGGTAAGGCCGAGGACGGCAATCGTGCCAGCTAACACCCAGGCGACAGGGCGCCACCGGGGTGAGGGGAGGTGCCCATCGGGGAACAACAAGAGAAGGAAGCCGATCAGGCCTACTCCCGGCACCCACAACGGATATGCCAATGCGGCGATCAGGTCAGGTCGGCTCAAGGAGCCAGGATTGGTGGATTCATAGGCGAGGAGTCCGTCGAGGAAGATCCAGATCGACCAGACGCCGCTGAAGGCGAGACAGATCCAGGCGATCGGGTTTCCGGGGCGATGGAAGGCGATGATCACCCCCACCACGGTGAACGACAAGATCCAGACGGAGAAGCCGAGGGCGTCTGCAGACACCCACGATCCCGCGTTCCCGAAGGCGAACAACGAGCCGAGATAGAAGGCCGTGATCAGAGCGGCAGCGCCGATCGCCAGCCGTCGATGCCTGACCGCATTGGCTATCGGTTCGTCCACACCACGAAGCTACAGCGACAGGCGTTCCCGGAGCGTTACGGCCGTCTTTCGCAGTGCCGAATCGTCATCCTCGGCCGGTACCCTCACGCCCCCATGACCAGGAACATCCCGGAAAAACCGGCCCTCGAGGGTCTCGAGGCCAAATGGATGGAGCGATGGGAGGGCGAGGGCACCTATCGGTTCGACCGCTCCAAGGACCGCTCGGCGATCTTCGCCATCGACACCCCGCCCCCAACCGTTTCCGGGTCGCTGCACATGGGATCTGTCTTCGGGTACGTCCAGACCGACGCCCACGCCCGATATCGCCGAATGAAGGGAAACGAGGTCTTCTACCCGATGGGCTGGGACGACAACGGCCTCCCCACCGAGCGTCGGGTGCAGAACTACTACGGGGTTCGATGTGATCCGACCTTGCCTTACGACCCCGGATTCGCGCCGCCCGAGGAGCCTTCCGATCCTCCGATTTCCATCAGCAGACGCAACTTCATCGAGCTATGCCACGGTCTCACCGCCGAGGACGAGAAGGTCTTCGAGGACCTGTGGCGCACGCTCGGGTTGTCCGTCGACTGGACACAGAGCTACGCCACCATCGACCCCCACAGTCAGCGCACCAGTCAGAGGGCGTTCCTGCATAACCTGGCCCGGGGCGAGGCCTACTCCCAGGAGGCGCCGGTCCTCTGGGATGTCGATTTCAAGTCGGCGATCGCCCAGGCCGAGCTCGAAGACAGGGAACGCCCTGCCGCCTACTACCGGGTGGCGTTCCGTAAACCTGATGGGTCCCCGCTGTTCATCGAGACGACGCGACCCGAGCTGATCGCCGCCTGCGTCGCCCTGGTCGCTCATCCCGAGGACCAGCGATATCAGGCGCTTTTCGGAACGACTGTCACCTCCCCGCTCTTCGGGGTCGAGCTTCCGGTCGTATCGCATCATCTGGCCGACCCTGAAAAGGGGAGTGGCATCGCCATGATCTGCACTTGGGGCGACACCACCGACGTGACCTGGTGGCGGGAACTCGATTTGCCCACCCGGGCCCTGATCCAGCAGACGGGTCGTCTTCATCATGAAGTGCCGGAGTGGATCGACTCCGAGACGGGTCGTGAGGCATACCGGCAGATCGCCGGGCTCTACCCCAATCAGGCCCAGAAGCGGATGGAGGAGCTCCTCACCGAGTCAGCCGATCTCGATGGTCAGCCGCGTCCGATCACCCATCCGGTCAAGTTCTACGAGAACGGCGACCGCCCACTCGAGATCGTCTCCAGCCGGCAGTGGTACATCCGCAACGGTGGCCCGGACCAAGAGCTGAGGTCACAGTTCCTGAAACGCGGCTCCGAGCTGGATTGGGTGCCGGACTTCATGCAGGTGCGGTACGAGCACTGGGTCAACGGGTTGACCGGGGACTGGCTGATCTCGAGGCAGCGGTTCTTCGGCGTGGCCATCCCGGTCTGGTACCCGGTCGGGGCCGACGGGACGGTCGAATACGACCACCCGATCCTCCCCGACGAGGCGTCACTGCCCGTCGACCCCACTTCGGCCGCCGCCCCCGACTACGACGAGGGCCAGCGTGGCCAACCCGGAGGTTTCGTAGGTGATCCGGACATCATGGACACCTGGGCCACGTCTTCGCTCACTCCCCAGATCGCCGGGCATTGGGACGACGATCCCGACCTCTTCTCCCGGGTCTTCCCGATGGATCTCCGGCCCCAGGGCCCCGAGATCATCCGGACGTGGCTCTTCTCGACGATCGTCCGCTCGCACTACGAGCACGATGTCCTGCCATGGGCCCACACCACGATCAACGGCTGGGTGCTCGACCCGGACCGGAAGAAGATGTCCAAGTCCAAGGGAAACGTGGTCACACCCCACGCCCTGATCGAAGAGCATGGTGCGGAGGCCGTCCGCTATTGGTCCTGCAACGGTCGTCCCGGCACCGACACCGCCGTCGACCATGGTGTCATGAGGATCGGGAGGCGTCTCGCCACGAAGATCCTGAACGCGTCACGTTTCGCCCTCGGGTTCGCCGAAGACGTGGATGCATCGGCCATCTCGGTGTCACTCGATCGCTCGATGCTGGCCGCGCTCGCCAGGGTCGTGGAGCGGGCGACCGAGGCGTTCGATGCATTCGACTATGCCCGTGCTCTCGAGATCATCGAGCGTTCGTTCTGGACCTGGACCGACGACTACCTGGAGCTGGTCAAGGGGCGGGCATACGAGGGCGGCGGGAGCGAGGGCGCATCGGCCCATGCCGCGCTGCAAATGGGGCTCGGGGTGTATCTGCGGCTCTTTGCCCCGTTCCTGCCCTTCGTGACCGAGGAGGTCTGGTCCTGGTGGAGAGACGGCTCGGTCCACCGGGCGAGCTGGCCGAATGTCGCCGAGCTTGCGCCCTTCTCCGGGAACCCTGCCGTTCTGACCGAGACCGGTGCCGTCCTTTCCGCGGTTCGTAAGGCCAAATCCGACGCCAAGGTCTCGATGCGGGCCGAGGTGGATTCGGTATCGGTCTCGGCTGGTCCGGAGTCGATCGAGCTGGTGCGGGAGGCGGAGGATGATCTGAAGGCGGCAGCTCGAGCCGGCGAGGTGCTGTACTCCGAGGGTGAGTTCGCGGTCGAAGCGGTGCTGAGCGCCGTCTGACGTGGCCGAGGCATTTCTCTGGGGTCTGTTTGCTGCCAGTTCGCTTCTGATCGGCGCCCTGGTGGCCATCGGGCGCCCACCACACCGCCGCACACTCGGTCTCATCATGGCATTCGGGGCCGGCGTTCTGCTCAGCGCTGTTGCTTACGAACTGATCGCCGAGGCGACCGAGGTCGGCGGGGGCCCCTGGTCGGTGGTGCTCGGGATCTTCGCCGGGGCAGCGGCCTTCACCTTCGGCGACATGCTCATCGGGCGATTCCAGCGCCGACGTCAGGGCAACGCGATACCGAACGCGGAGGAGGGAGCCGGGCTGTCGATCCTTCTCGGCGCCCTGCTCGATGGAGTGCCGGAGACCGCGGTGCTCGGCCTGACGCTGCTCCAGACCAACGAGATCGGTGTCGCGATGCTGGTGGCTGTCTTCATCTCCAACCTGCCCGAGGGGATAGCTGCCACCACCACCCTGGTCGAAGGTGGCTGGAAGCGCTCGCTGGTTCTCGGGATCTGGGGTGCCGTGGTCCTGGCGTGTGGCCTCGCCGCCGCGGCCGGCTATCTACTCCTCGACGGCGCGTCGACCGGCGTCATCTCGTTCGTCTTCGCCTTCTCCGGTGGAGCGGTGCTCACGATGCTCGCCACCTCGATGATGCCAGAGGCATATGAGCACGCGGGTAGACCGGTTGGCGTTTTGACTGTGGTCGGTTTCGTCGTTGCCTACGGTGTCCACCTGCTCGAGGGATGAATCTCCCCCCTCCCCGGCTCCGCCGGTACTCCCCCCTTCAGGGGGAGAAAATGCTCAGCCCTTGTAGCCGGATGCCCTGGCGGCCTGTCCCTGCTTCGTTGCCTTTTGCTTGGCGGACTCTCGGCTCTTCTTCTCGCCGGCCTGATAGTGGTACTTCTTGCCCGAGTCCCCCCACTGAAAGTAGGGCCCTTTGCCATCTTTGCCACGATGCACGGGCATGTAATTCCTCCGTTGTCGTTGACCTGATTTACCCGTCGAGCTGAAGCGAGAAACCCTCAGCGGCGGAACACGACGGTCCCGTCGCGCTGCTCGGTCTGGAGCCTCCCTGTCATCCTCAGATGCTCGAGGTGGGAGACGGTCTCCAAGAAGGCCAGCCTCGCCTCCAAGGGAGTCAGATTGGGGCGGAAGGACTTGAGCATCACCTCCCATGCGGTGGTGTCCGCTGATCGGACCAACTCGGCCATGTCGAGGAGCCGGCGATCATGATGGAGAAGGATCTGTCGCGCCCTCTCGTCACCCCGGTCTATCAGAGTGCCATGTGCCGGGTAGGTGACGCCGGGGTTTATCCCGAGGACCTTCTGGAGGCTGGCCAGATAGTTGCCGAGAGGATCGCCCAGGTCCTCGTCCCACATGATCACCGGGGAGATGCGGGGCAAGACGTGATCACCGGAGAAGAGAATTCCCGTCCTCGAGTCGCGCAGGCAGATGTGGGCCGGCTCGTGCCCTGGGGTGTGGATCACCTCCAGCGAGCGACCACTGCCGATGTCGATCCGCTCACCGTCGGCCACCGCGTGGTCTGGGGCATCGATGAGCGGCATGTACTCGGGGCGGGTGGCCAGGTCGCCGGTAACCGAACCCAGCACGCGAGAAGGAACGCCATGAGTTCGGCCGATGCGAAGGAGCCGATCGACGTATCCGGGGGTGTCGTTGTACCGATCGACCAGCTTGGCGGCCCTCTCGTGCATCACGAACCGGCAGCCCAACTCTCTGACCAGTCGAGCCGACATTCCAACGTGATCGAGGTGGAGATGCGATACGACCAGCGTGTGCACCGCCGACTCATCCAGACCGAGCCGCCCGAATCCATCACGAATCGCTTCCCGTCCCGGTTCCCAGTCCGTCCCACAGTCGAGGAGGAGGATCCCCCCCTCTGCCTCGATTGCGTAGGTGTTGACCCAGGCCGGGCTCTTGAAGGGAAGTGGTGCCGGGATCAGGTGGATCCCGTGGCCCAGCGAAGCGGGCTCGGGGATGGGGACATTCATATCCGGCGCCTCGGCGCGGTCATCTCTCCAGGAGAGGCCAGTGCAACACCGTCCGAAGGCTTGCTTCGTCTTCGACCTGATCGGGAAGGTCGAGATACGACTCCCACGGCCCTGGGCCCTCATCATGACCCTGGGAATGGATCCAATCGTGGAGTAGGTCGTAGGCGGCCCCGAGTGTCTCGTAGCTCCCGTGATGGATGGCAACGGCTGTCGGGCCACCCGGTAGCTCGGACGGCTCTATCGGGTGTTCGCCGCTCCCGGGATCGGGGAGATCGAGAGACACGTCGCCGACCGGGATTCCGATCTCGACGTCGGCCTGAGTGGGCCCGAACTCGTGATATCTGCCATAGGGCGGGCCGCCATCGGTGGCGACGGCATGTAGACGAGGCAGATGGGTTGCGAATAGCGCCCCCAGATCGAGCTGATCCATGGGAACTCGAACTCGCACAGCCAGACTCGACTGTGGCTCCAGGGTCTTGATCTCGTGATCGGTGAGAATCGGATCAGCCATGCTCGACCGGATCCTTGATCCCGAAGGTGATGTCGAGAGTCACGCTGAATTGGGTAGGAACCCCCGAGTCGTCCACCGAGCCCCCGACCTCCACGATCCTGAAGCTCTGTATGTCCGAGATGGTGGAGCCGGCTCGGGCCAGGACTGTCCTGACGGCATCTTCGATCGAGTCCGCGGCCTGGCCCGACAACCTGATGGTCTTGGTGATTGATGACATCGCTACCTCCAAGGTTCGACGCTAGCCGGGTGCTACTTTCCAGGCCCTCATGGTGACGGTCAGGGGCCGACGTCGTACCCTCGAGGAGCTCGGGGAAGAGCTGTTCTTCGATGTGGGAGACGTCGGCACCAAGCGGTGGCGATTCGCGATCCTCCTTCTCTTGGCCGCAGTCATCGCCACCGCTGGGTTGCTCGCCGACTCGACGGCCACCGTCATAGGGGCGATGATCGTCGCCCCTTTGGGTGTGCCGATCATCGGGACTGCACTCGGAATCGTCACGGGCCAGCCAGGGAGGCTGCTGGCCTCGGCGGCCACCGTTGCCTTGGGCGGCTCCGCGGTAGTGGTCATCGGCTGGCTCCTGGCAGCGATCCTTCCTGATCTGGTTCCTATCGGCAGCAACAGCCAGATCTCATCCCGCACATCCGCGAACCTGATCGACCTCGTCGCGGCCATCGCCACTGGCTTTGCCGGTGCTTACGGTCTGGCACGCAAGGACATCTCGGATGTGATGCCGGGGGTTGCCATCGCGATCTCTCTGGTCCCGCCTCTGGCGGTCGTTGGAATCACGGCACAAGCGAATGATCTCGACAGCGCATTTGGAGCGTTCCAGTTGTTCGCTTCCAACATGTTGGCAATGATCGTGGCTGGGTCCATCCTGTTCACCGCGTATGGCTATGCCAGGGAGGCCCTCGGCTCGCCCGGCTTCAGAAAGAATCTGGCGTACACAATCGTGGCAGTGGCCATGATCCTCATCGCAGTCCCACTCACCGTCACGACGATCGACACCGTGCAGGGAAACACCACTCTGGTCGAGGCCCGGTCGATCGCCGGCGATTGGGCCGAAGGTTCCAACACGACTGTGGTGCGGACGGCGTTCCTCGGGTCAGAGCTCGTGATCCTCGTTCAGGACGTCGACGACGTACTCCCCTCCGGGGACCTGGTCGCCGACCTGGCCGGAGCTGTCCCGAGCGGGACGCCCGTGGCGATCGATCGGGTAACAGGGCAGAAGTTGGAACTGGGAACCGTGCCCTAGTCGCCCTTCTCGACCCAGGGGCCGAGACCGTAGACCCGTTCCACGTCGACATGGATGGTGAAACCGTCGGGCATCTCCCGATTGGGAAACACGGCTCCGGGCCCGATATACGCCTCGGCTAGCCGATCCATCACGGGCATCGCCCCACCTTCGGTGATGCGGGCGATGCCTCTGGCGACCAGGTACGGATGTAGCCCTTCGCCACTGTGCTCGTTGGCCTGGAAGGAGATCGTGATCCTCGGGTCGGCCCGTAACGATTCGAGCTTGTGCTGATCGAAGAAGGTGGACCAGACCAACTCGTCACCATCGACGCCAACCCAGGCCAGCGTGATGTGGGGTGTGCCGTCGAGATTCAGTGTCACCACGTGACCCAACGGCCCCGTGGCGAGGAAGTCTCGGACGGCCTGGGTGATTTGAGCCATCACTCGATCCTAGGTCTCATCGATTGCACCCTCGCCCGGTTACCGTCGATGCCATGCGACGGGGCTTCGTTGCCGCCCTCATTCTGCTTGTGATCGGGTGCTCGGCTCCGGTCGTCGGGCCTGAGACGACCTCGCCACCACCGACCACCACGACAACAATCGCTGCGACTACGACCCAGCCCACCACCACGACCACCGTCGCGACGACCACCACGACAAACCCCTATGCCCGGCCCGACTGGATGGGCACCAGGCTCCTGCCCCTTCGGCCCGATGAGTTTGGGGTGGTGCAGCCGACGCCCCCGGAGATGCAGGACAGGCAATTCGAGACGCTGGATCTGCTCCCGGCGCCATCGGACGATCAGTTCCAGGCGACGATCGAGCCGATCCCGCCCGATGTCCTGGAACGCTCCAGTTGGGTTCCGGAGTGCCCGGTGACCCTCGACGAGCTTTCCTATCTGACGATGACCCATTTTGGGTTCGACCAGCGTTTCCACACCGGGGAGATGATCGTGAACGCCGCCGTAGCGGAACAGGTGGTCGAGATCTTCCGGAGACTGCACGAGGCGCGTTTCCCGATCGAGCAGATGCGCGTCATCACCAAGGAAGAGATAGATGCCCACCCGACTGGGGACTGGAACGACACCACGTCATTCGTGTGCCGTCCTGCCGTGGGCTCGACGTCGTGGTCTCAGCATGCATACGGCACCGGGATCGACATCAACCCGTTCCACAATCCCTATCTGAAGGGCGATCTGGTTCTTCCCGAGCTGGCGTCGGCCTATGTCGACCGGGAGGACGTCCGGGTCGGGATGATCGTCCCAGGCGATGTCGCCACAGAGTCCTTCGCCGAGATCGGCTGGGGTTGGGGAGGCCACTGGAGCTCGCTCAAGGACTGGATGCACTTCTCTCTGAGCGGCAGCTGAACTCAGTCGAGGCAGAAGGTCTGCACTTCCGCCACTACGCCGCTGACTCCGCGCGCCTCGAATGCGAGGAGAGCGGCATGGGCGTCGGCCTCGCTCTCGAGGTAGACGCTCACGGTCGATGTTCCGTCGGGTTGGCCCAATGCCTCAGGGGCACCATCGTCACAATCTGTCGCACCGGTTGTGTATCCGGCCTCCTCTGCCGCCAGGATCGCTTCGGCCAACACCGGGTCGTCGGGCGTCGCGGAGCCGGCGAGGACCACGACCCATGCAGAGCCGCCGTGCTCCAGATCCTGTCGAGCCGGCGGGAATTGCGGCAAGGCTGTGGTGGAGGGCTGAGCCGGAGCGGTGGTGGCTGTGGTCGTCGGAGGCGTTGTGGTCGTGGGAGTTGTGGTCGTAACCAGCGTCGTGGTCGTGGTCTCGACTGTGCTGACCACAGTGGGCGGCACAGAGGTAGTGGCCGCAGTTTCGGGGTCGGCAGCGCATGACCCGATGGTGAAGGTCAATGCCAGGATCGTTGCGAACCGTCTCATATCTCCAAATCGGTTGGGTCGAATCCTATCAGTGGCGGCGCTCGACCCTACCGAACATACGTTCGATATAGTGGACCGGTGAGCGGGTACGCCGAGCTGCATTGTCATACCAATTTCTCCTTCCTCGATGGCGCCTCGCATCCCGAAGACCTGGTGGATCGGGCCATCGATCTCGGCTACGAGGCACTGGCGGTCACCGATCACGACGGGTTCTATGGAGTGTCGAGGTTCTGGCAGGCGGCAAAGGAAACTGGTCTGCCCGCCATCTACGGGGTGGAGATCGGGATCGAAACCGATCCCGACGGCCCCGGTGACCCGGTGGCGGCCGCTCAGGAATGGGATCAGCATCGTCACGCCCGGGGCAAGGGAGGTCAAGGGCGGCTGCGTCGAGGGCGCAGTGTGCGCTCACATGGCGCCAAGCCGACGAACCTCCCCGAGAGCGACCATCTGGTTCTGCTCGCCGGATCCCCCAACGGTTACCGGACTCTGTCCAATCTGGTGACGAGGGCACAGATGCGGGGTGAAAAGGGCCACCCGATCTACAACTGGGACGACCTGGCCGCCGCCGCGGTCGACCACGATCTCCATATCCTCACCGGTTGCCATGCCGGCGCGGTGCCCAAGGCCGCGGCCGAAGGCGATCTAGGTGGCGCCATGCGGCAGGCCTCCCGTCTCCGCGAGCTATTCGGCACCCGGCTTCATCTGGAGCTCTGGCATCACCGCATGCCGGAGGACGACCCTCGCAACGACTTGATGTGGGAGGTGGCCCAGAGGCTTTCTCTCCCTGCCGTCGCCACCAACCAGGTCCATTATCACGACCCGAAAGACGCCGACCTCTCCGAGGCGCTGGCCGCCATCGGAGGCCGCCGCACGCTTGCAGTCGCTGACGGGTTTCGCCCGGCCAGCGATGAGCGATACCTGAAACATCCCGCCGAGATGGCCCGGCGCTTCACCCGTTACCCCGGGGCAGTGGCGAGGAGTGCCGAGCTGGGGCGACGGCTCGCCTTCGATTTGGGGTTGGTGGCGCCCAAGCTGCCCGATTTCCCCATGCCGGGCCATTTCCGGGACGAGATGGAGTATCTGCGTCATCTCACCTGGGAAGGGGCGCGGGACGTGTACCCGGGGAGTGAAGACGGTATCGACCCCGGTGCCCGGCGCCGGCTCGAGCACGAGCTCGACATCATCGGGTCTCTGGGCTTTCCCGGCTACTTCCTGGTGGTGAAGGACATCATGGACTTCGCCCGCACCCAAGACATCTACTGCCAGATACGGGGCTCGGGAGCGGACTCTGCGGTATGCCGCTGTCTGGGTTTGACCCGGGTCGACCCGATCCGGCTCCATCTTCCCTTTGAGCGGTTCCTCTCCGAGGAGCGGGGCCGCCCACCCGACATCGACATCGACTTCGAGGCCGATCGTCGGGAGGAGGTGATCCAGTTCTGCTACCGCAAGTACGGTCGGGAACGGGCGGCGATGGTGGCCAACGTGATCACCTACAGGGCAAAGTCGGTGCTTCGTGACGTGGCCAAGACCTTCGGGTTCACCCAGGCCCAGGTAGACGGGCTGTCCAAGTACGTGGACACCCGCGACCCGGCCCAGATCCGTCTCGACAGCCCGCTGCCTGAGGGGATGACCGCCGAGATGATCTACGACATCTGCTGGCGTCTCGACGGCTTCCCCCGCCATCTCGGGATCCACTCCGGGGGAATGGTGATCGCCGACCGGCCCCTGTGGCAGGTGGTCCCACTGGAATGGGGGAGACTCGAAGGCCGCACCGTCCTCCAATGGGACAAGGACGACTCGGCAGCAGTGGGGATCGTCAAGTTCGACCTGCTCGGTCTGGGGATGCTCAATGCCCTCCATCTCGCCCACGACCTGATCGAGGACAC
>Ga0190271_10001287_pt1 | contig 14123 bp, 15 predicted proteins | sample Popmic356T_FD_133747 | JGI IMG/M metagenome (GOLD analysis project Ga0190271, IMG submission 133747) | Populus adjacent soil microbial communities from riparian zone of Weber River, Utah, USA - 356 T | ecosystem: Environmental > Terrestrial > Soil > Riparian zone | place: USA: Utah | collected...
GTGGCCGCCCGCTCCAACGCCGACATCGCCGTGCTGCTGGTCGCGGTCGCCACCGTCTGGACGCTGGCCAACCAGACGACGCCGGTCGACGACCAGCTACGCGCAGATTCCGGAGAGCAGGTCATCGTCGCGCTCGGTGACTCGTTCACGTCCGGCGAAGGAGCCGATTCGTATCTGGAGGGGACGAACAGCAACCGCCCCGAGGATAACGAGTGCCGCCGCGCCCCCACGGCCTACGCCGCTCGCATCGTGCTCGACGAACAGGAGCACCACACCGCCCTTCCGGACGACCTGATCTTCCTCGCCTGCTCCGGCGCCGAAGCATCCGAGGTTCACGAGGACCGTCCGGGGCGACGGCCGAGCCAGCTGACCCAGCTCGCCACCGTCCTCGACGACGCCGACGGCGTGGCCGTCGACCTCGTCATGCTGAGCCTCGGCGGCAACAACGCCGGCTTCGGCTCGATCGTCCAGTCCTGCCTGGCACCCGGAAATTGCGCCGAGCTCGGACCAGCCTTGCTTGGCAACCTCCGTGAGATCGAGGACGACGTCGGCAATGCCTTTCGCGCAGTGCGCGAGGCGCTTCCGGGCGTGCCGGTCGTCGTCGTGCCGTACCCCATTCCCGTGAGCGAGCGGCGCACATGCGACTACACGCCCTTCAGGGACGAGGAGCACCAGTTCGTGCACGTGTTCGTCGAGGCGCTCGACGACGTGCTCCAGCGGGAAGCCGAGGAGGTCGGCTTCCACTTCGCCGATGGCGTCCGCCAGGCGTTCGGCACGGAGTACCGGTTGTGCGACGGATCCACCGACGAGGTTGCTGTCAACTTCGTGGACCTCCACGGAGTGTTCGGCACGCTCGAGCACAGCGCCAACCCGTTCAACTGGCTGCACAACAGCATGCATCCGAACGACCTGGGACACGAGCTGATGCAGGCTGCGCTGTCACCCACGCTGCAGGTCGTGCTGGCGACTCCAGATGCGCCGGCGATCAACGTCGTCGACTCCGACGACGTAGCGGTCCAGGAGATCCTCACCAAGTATGCAAACGGACCCTGCCAGGGGATGATCGGCGACGAGCTGCGGGACTGCGCCAACGACTGGACGCTCGCGAAGACGTCGAGTTTCCTGCTCAAGAGCTTGCCGGTCGTGGTCTTGCTGATCGGCGGCGCCTGGCTACTCGCCCTTCAGGTCATCCGGTGGTGGCGAAGGCGCTTCGGTTTGGACGAGCCCGGAGGGTGACCGTCGCTACTCGGCGGCGACGATCGCGACCGCCACTGGGCCGTCGTGGCTGATCGAGAGGTGCCACCGAGTGACGCCTCGGTCGACGGCCAGTTCCCGGGCCCGGGCGGTGACGTGCAGGCGCGGCTGGCCGGACTCCTCGACCTCGACCCACACGTCATGGAACCCGAACGCACCGAGCCCGAGGCCGAGCGCCTTCATCACCGCCTCGCGGGCAGCGAAGCGCGCCGCCAGCGAGGGCACGGGGTCGGCCTTGCGATCGGCGTATTCGAGCTCGACGGTCGTGAACAGCCGCTCGCGCATCGAGGGTGTCCGCGTCAGCGACGTCCGGAACCGCTCGATCTCGACGACGTCGAGCCCAATGCCCTTCATGCTCGCCAGTGCTCCGCGGCGTCGGAGATCGGATCGATCAGCAACTCGTCGACCGGCAGCTCGCCGAGCAATCGATCGTCGAAGGACCCCTCGGTCTCCGTCACCCAGTCGACCAGGCGGTCGTAGCGGTGGTCGTAGCCGACGAGCACCGAGCGCATCGTCGCCGCGTCGAGGCGGTCGTGGAACCGGACGTGCAGCAGCGTGATCCCGGTCGTCGCGTCCGCCTTCACCTCGGGGACGAGAATCACGGTCCTCCCGTCGCGGCGGCCACGGGACACGAGCACCTCCCGTTCGCTGGCGACTCGCCGCTTCGTGCCGACCAGCACGGGGGTGCGGTCCACCCGGGAGTCGATGTTGTTGCTGATGCCACCCCGATCGACAATCGTCAACATGGATCCTTCGATGCCGTACCGGGTGAACCCCGTGATCTCCGCCACGGCTGGGTCCAACGCGGCGAGCACCTTGAGGGTGCGGTAGCTGAGGACGTCGCGCCCGGCGCCGGCATCGAGAACTGCCCGCACCAGTGGCCGATCGACCACGCCCTCGTCACTGCGCGAGATGCCAACCGTGACGGTCTTGGCCTGGTGCTTGATGGCGTCGATCGGACGCGTCAGCTCCTCGATCGCCCCTGTCAGCGCCACTACCAGGTCGTCGACGAGGGCGGCCGGCGACCCGACCTTGCCGGACCCGGCCTGGTACTCCTCGACCGGGCGCGCCGACGCCACGTCGCGCAGCAACCCGGTCAGGCGCACCGCCGTGCTGGCCTCGAGATGGCCGTCGTAGCGTTGGCTGCGCAGATCGTCGAGGTAGTGATCGGCGGGACGACGGATGTCCTCCTTCACGCGCACCAGCACACCGTCGGCCGACGCCTCGCTGGCGACGGCCCGTTCGATGACCTCCCGGGCCTGGCGCAACGGTCGCGCCAGGGCGTCGATGGCGAGCGCCGCCTCGTAACCGAAGAGGTGGCCGGCCATCGCCGACAACACGAACCCCAGTGCCGGATCGATGGGCGGTACGCCGATCACCGCGGCGGCCGGGTACCTGGCGTCACCGTCGTCGGCGATGACGATCGGCGTCGCCTTGTGGGCCCGGAAGATCGCCACCTCCTTGCCGACATCGTCGGCGGTACTACCGGCCAGCCCGGCTGCGCACACGAGGATCAACGGCTCAGCGGACAGGTCGATGTGCTTCTTGTCCTCCGTCACGTCGCAGGCGATCGACTTGTAGCAGAGCTCGCTGAGCTTGATGCGAACCTCTTCGGCAGCCACCTTGTTCGAACCGCTCCCCACGACTGCCCAGTAGCGCTTCGAGGGCGCGTACCGCCGCGCCGCGTCGGCGATGACCGTCCGCCGAGCGAGGACCTCCCGCAGCGCATCGGGCAGGTCGAGCAGTGACGTGAGCAGGGCGTCACGACCGCGATCGTCACCGAGTCCAGCGGCCTCGCTGATCGCACACGCCAGCAGCACGCCAGCCGCGACCTGGGCGTAGAACGCCTTCGTCGATGCCACGCTCATCTCGACGTCTCGGCCGTCGGACGTGTAGAGGACACCGTCGGCCTTCTCCGTGAGGTCGCTGGAGCGACGGTTGACGATCGACAGCACCGCCGCTCCCCGCGCCCGCAGCAGATCGACCGTGCGGTTGGTATCGGTGGTGGTGCCGCTCTGGCTGATCGCGACCACGACGGTGTCGCTCATGTCCAGACGCAGGCCGAAGCCCGACAGCTCGGTCGCCGTCGTGGCATCGACGTCGAGCACACCGCCGCACAGCTCGTCGAGGATCGCCGCCATCGACTGGCCGGCCACGGCCGCCGTGCCTTGCCCGATGACCCGGATTCGCGTGATGGAGCCGGCGGCGAGCCGCTCAGCCACGGCCCGCGGGAGTGCCCGCTCGCCGACGACGGCGCGGCGTTGACCATCTGGCCCGGCGTGGACCTTGCCGCGCAGCGTCTTGGCGAAGCTGTCGGGTGACTCGGTGATCTCCTTGAGCAGGAAGTGGGGCGCGTCGCCCCGATCGATGTCGCGCGTGGTCACCTCGGCGACCGCAACGTCATCGACACTGACGGGCTGCGCCGACCCGTCGTATCCCTGACGCTCGAGGCCCTCCAGCGTGCCCGCCAGCCGGCTGTCGAGCGAGACGAGCTGCCCAGCGTGCTCACCGTCGAGGCGAACGTATTGATCCGTCTCCTCGACGACGCCGTACGGCTCGCTGGCGACGATGTAGCGGTCCTCGGCGAGTCCGATGTACACGCCCTGGCCGCTGCCGTGAAGGGCGAACACCAGCCGCCAGGGCTCGTCCGCTGCTGCAGCGCCGATCGCAACGGATCCCTCGAACGACGAGACGGTCCGTCGGAACGCTTCGAACAGGTCCGGCCCGGTGCCGGTCGGCAAGGCCTGGGCGTGACGAGCGATGAGCGCCGGGATGACCTTCGCATCGGTCGTGATTGGGCCCGGGAAGCGCAGTCCGTGTGCCACGCGGAGGTCGGCGTGGTTGTCGACGTCGCCGTTGAGCACCGCCACGGTGTACGGCGGAATCGTGCCGCCTGGTTGCTCCAGCTCGAAGCTGTCGACCGGATGGGCGTTCGGCTCGGAGATGATCCCGACGCTCGCCCAGCGGGTGTGCCCGAGGACGGCGAGCTGGGCTCGTTCGCCGCGCAGCGCCATGCGCAACAGGGAGTCGGCCTGCACGGCCGCCCGGAGGCTCGCCGTGTTGTCGCCGAGCTCGCCGATCTCGGCTGCCGCCTTGTACACGATCGACAGCGACGGCCCGACGATGCGGGCAGAGCCCGATTGGAACAGCGGATCGTGCGAGCGCTCGGCCAGTGCCGCGGCGACGGCCGGGTCGGTGGGCTTGAGATCGTGATCCCAGACGGAGACGTGCAGACCGGCGGAGTCCCTGCCCCGCACTTCCATGCGATCGATCGCCGACAGCGCCTGCTGGATCGACAGGTATCCGCCCAGTGCGGCAGCGCCGGCGTCCCGACCGGCGAGCTCGGCGACCGCCCTCACGGTGCGCAGGCGGTCCCGACGCAGCGCCCACAGGACATCGCGCAGCTGGATGGCGCCTCGGTTCGCCTCCTCGAGGCCGTCGATGTCGTCGACGTCCGCTTGCTCGGCAATCGCCGCCAGCTGGGCATCCACCTCGCCGGCGTACGCCTCCAGCTGGTCCAACCGGGCGGTGATCCCGGCGGTCAGCTCATGGCGGTCGACGAGCGCGAGGACGCCCGGCACGCCGCGCAGCAGCGCATCGACGGGGCGAAGGATGGATGCGACGTCAGCCGGTCCCACAGTGCGAGCGCCGAGCGCCTCGTCGAGCGCGCCGAGCAGCTCGCCGGCCAGTGGGATCGGCCTCGTTGGCGGTCGGCTCAGGACGCCGACGATGCCGCACATGGGCGGCCAGGCTACTGACGGGGCGCCGCTCCGGCCGGGCAGCGTCAACCTGCGGCGCGCACCGCCTCGGCCAGGCGATCCGCAGCCGCCTGGGCCGACGCCTCGGTCGGCGCCTCCACCATCACTCGTACGAGCGGCTCCGTTCCGCTCGGTCGAACGAGGACCCGACCGTGGTCGCCGAGCTCCGCCTCGACCGACGCGATCGTCTCCGCCACACGATCGGCGGCGTCAGGCACCGGCACGTCGACGGGCACGTTGACGAGCACCTGGGGGAGCCGGACCATCGCCGCAGCAGCCAACTCGGCCAGCGGTACACCCGAACGCTTCACCGCGTCGGCCAGCACGATCCCGGTGAACAGACCGTCGCCGGTCGTCTCGTGGTCGCGGAAGATCACGTGACCGCTCTGCTCGCCGCCGAGCGAGAACCCACCGGCGTCGAGCGCCTCCAGCACGTACCGGTCGCCGACAGGCGTGACGAGGACCTTGATCCCCGTCGTCTCCATGGCCAGCCGGAAGCCGAGGTTCGTCATCACGGTCACCACAACGGTGTGCTCGCGGAGCCTGCCACGGGCCAGCAGGTCGAGCGCACAAATGGCGATGATGTGGTCGCCGTCGACCAGCGCCCCGGACGCGTCGACCGCCATCAACCGATCGGCGTCGCCATCGAGGGCGAGTCCGAGGTCGGATCCGTGGGCGCGCACCGCCACCGCCAGCGACGTCGTGTCCGTCGCGCCGCAGCCCTCGTTGATGTTGCGGCCGTCAGGCTGGTCGTGGATGGCGATCACGTCGGCGCCGGTGCTGGCGAGGACGCGTCGGGCGAGCCCGCTCGCTGCCCCATTGGCAGCGTCGACGACGATCCGCATCCCGTCGAGGCGGCGCCCCTCCAAGAGCTCGAGCAGGTGGTCGCGGTAGGCCGGGCTGTCCTCCACGTCGACCAACTGGGCCGGTTCCATCGTTGGCATCGGCAGGTTCACGACGTCGGCCTCGATGCGCTCCTCCAGAGCGTCGGGGAGCTTCGTGCCGCCGCGGTCGAAGAGCTTGATGCCGTTGTCGCGGTACGGGTTGTGCGACGCCGAGATCACCGCCCCCAGGCAGCCGCGCCGAGCAGCCTCGAAGGCGACCACCGGCGTCGGCACGACGCCGAGACGGTGGACGACGACTCCCTCGCTGGCGAGCCCTGCGACGAACGCTGCCTCGAGCATCGCCGTGGAGACACGGGTGTCCCCGCCGACGATCGCCTCGGTGCCGCCGAGGATGCGGGCGGCGGAGCGCCCGAGGTCGAGTGCGAACGACGCAGTCAGGTCGCTGTTGGCGATCCCCCTGACACCGTCGGTTCCGAACTTCACGCCCAACGTCCGGACGCTCAGTTGCGGCGGCGCGAGTCGGCGCGGCGCGCGCAGTGCATCAGCGCTTCGTGAACTGCGGCGCCTTGCGGGCCTTCTTCAGGCCGTACTTCTTGCTCTCCTTCTTGCGCGCGTCGCGCGTCAGGAGTCCGGCCTTCTTCAGCGTGGCGCGGTTGTCCGGCTCCGTCTGGGCCAGTGAACGGGCCAGGGCCATGCGCAGCGCGCCTGCCTGTCCGCTCACGCCGCCGCCGATGATCGTGGCGTCGACGTCGTAGCGCTCCGTGGCCTCGAGGAGGCGGATCGGCTCGAGTGCCTCCATGCGGTGCGCCGGGGTCGTGAAGTACGACTCGAACGGCCGCCCGTTGACGGTCACCACACCGGTCCCGGGGCGCAGTCGGGCACGAGCGATGGCCTCCTTGCGGCGGCCGGTCGTCTGGGTCAGCGGCAGAGCCATCAGTTGCCTCCAGGGGTCAGCGGGCCCGGGCCGCTGACAGGTCGAGTGGCTGCGGGCTCTGCGCGGCGTGAGGATGGTCGGGGCCGGCGTAGACCTTGAGCTTGGTGAGCATCTGACGGCCGAGTGGGCCCTTGGGCAGCATGCCCTTGACGGTCTTGCGGATGGCGTCGGCCGGCTTGCGCGCCAGCAGTTCGCCGTAGCTCTCCGACTTGATGCCCCCGGGGTAACCGCTGTGACGCCAGACCCGCTCGCGATCGGCCTTGCCGGCGGTCAGCACGACCTTCTTGGCGTTGACGATCACGACGTGGTCACCGGTGTCGAGGTGCGGAGCGAAGGTCGGCTTGTGCTTGCCGCGCAGCAGGCGGGCGACCTCGGTGCACATGCGGCCGAGGACCAGGCCGTCGGCGTCGACGACGTGCCACTGGCGCTCGATCTCACTGGCTTTCGGGCTGTAAGTACGCATGGGAAGAGAGACCCTTGATCAGGAACCCGGTGATCCTACCGGTCGTGCCGCACCGCTCCCCACCCGTCCGAGGGTTTGGCACACCCCCTCCGGGCCCGAAAACCTCCGGTCATGTGAAAACCTCGGATGATGAGCGGTGACGTGGTGCAGCGGACGGTGACGGTGACGGGGACGGGGAGCTCCGACGTGCGGCCGGATCGGGCCACGCTGTCGCTCGGCGTGCAGACCAGGCGCTCGTCGGCCCAGGGCGCGATGGGTCGCGCTGCCGAACGAGCCGACCACGTCGTCGGCGCACTGCGCGAGGCCGGCGCCACCGACGTTGACCTGCGCACGAGCGGTCTCAACCTCTGGTACGACCAGTCCGACGGCCACTACGTGGCGACGTACTCGCTGACGGTCGGCGTCGAACTCGAGCATGTGGGCCGATACCTCGATGTCGCGGGGACCGCGGGCGGCGACGAGTTCCAGCTCAACGGCGTGTCGTTCTCGGTGTCCAACCGGGACGCCTTGGTGCCCCCGCTCCGCGAGGTCGCACTGGCCGACGCCCGCGCCAAGGCCACAGCACTCGCCGCTGCGGAGGGCGCCAGCGTCGGGCGGGTCATGGCCATCATCGAGGGAGGTGGCGGCGGCGCCATCCCGCTTCCTCGCGGCGCGATGCGGGCCATGGCCGCCGCCCCGATGGAGCCGGGCACCGAGACCCTCACCGTCGACGTGACGGCGACCTACGAGCTGCTCGCCACCGACTGACCCTCCGGGGCGGGCACGCCGAACCCGTACGGCAGTTCCAGTCGATGTGCTGCCATCAACGGCTCGTTGGTCAGGAGCTCGGCGATCGGACCGTCGGCGACCACTCGACCCTCGTCGAGAACGACGGCCCGGTCACACAGCTGCAGGCCGTACGGGAGGTCGTGGGTGACGAGCACGACGCTGACATCGAGCTCGGCCACGATCTCCGCCAGCTCGCGCCTGGCCACCGGGTCGAGGTTCGATGACGGCTCGTCGAGCACGAGCACGTCGGGCTGCATGGCCAACACGGTCGCCAGCGCGACACGGCGGCGCTCCCCGAAGCTGAGGTGGTGCGGGGATCGGCGCGCCGCCGCACTCATGCCGACGATGTCGAGGGCTGTCGCCACGCACGCTTCGAGCTCGACACCGCGCAGCCCCAGGTTGGCCGGACCGAACGCGACGTCTTCGCGGACGGTCGGCATGAACAGCTGATCGTCCGGATCCTGGAACACGATGCCGACGCGACGCCGGATCTCGCGCAGGTTCTCCTTCTCGACGCGCAGCCCACTGACGGTGACCGCTCCGAGCTGGGGCGTCAGGATGCCGTTCAGCGTGAGGACGAGTGTCGTCTTGCCGGCGCCGTTCGGGCCGAGCACGGCCACCCGTTCGCCCCGCTCGACGGTGAGATCGATGCCGTGCAACGCCTGGTGACCGTCCGGGTAGCGGTACACGACGTCGCGGAGCTCGAGCGCGGGAGCAGTCATCGGACGCTCCAGGCGATCGCGGCGATGGTGGCTCCGATGGCCGGCCAGAGCAGGCACACCGCCCACGCCCGCGCCGTCGCCGCAGTGCTGCGATCGGGCATCGTGCCGGTGTAGCCGCGTGACTCCATCGCGAGGTAGACCCGTTCCCCCCGCTCGTACGACCGCACGAACAACGTCCCGGCCGTGGACGCGAGCGCACGCACCTGGCCGACCCGTCCGCCGCCACCGCCGCGGGACTCCCGGGCGATGTTCATCCGCCGCACCTCGTCGCCGAGGACGTCGGCGTACCGGATCATGAAGGCGGTGATGCCGACCATCACCCGCGGCACGCGCAGCCGCTCGAGGCCGCTGAGCAGCTGTGGAATGGACGTCGTCGCGGCGAGGACCACCGTGGCAGCGACGCCGATGGTGCCCTTGACAACGATGTTCCAGGCGGCCCACAGCCCGGGCTCGGAAAGGCTGAACCACAGCACGTCCACGCGGGGTTGGCGACCGACGATGGGCAGCAGCACGGCGAACAGCAGGAACGGGACTTCGATGACGAGTCGCTTGGCGATCGACCACAGCGGCACGCCTCCGATGAGCGCAGCCAGCACGACGAGCGACGCCTCGACGCCGAACGCCCAGAACTCCTCACGTGGCGTCGCCACGACAGCGAACACGAACAGCACGGTCGCCGCCAGCTTGCACTGGGGTGGGAGCCGGTGGAGAGGGCCCTCCTCGTGGATGAGGAGATGCCGGTGCGCGCCGCCCACGTCAGGTCCTGCGGCGCACGAGGTAGACGAGCCCCGCGCACAAGATGAAGGTGGCGGCGACGCCGAGCCCTCCGGCGATCCAGGTCGCCACCCACGTGTTGTCGACACCGCTCACGCCGTAGTCGGCCAAGGGACCGTCGGCAAGGGCGTGATCCGTCATCCCGTTGTCGATGCCCGTGTCAGCCGCCACCTTTTCGAGGCCGTCCGGGTTCGGGTTGGCGTTGGGGGCCAGGACGATCACGAGCGTCAAGGCTGCGGCGAGGCCGATCACGAGGAAGGCGACATATGAGATCCGCCGGTTCACGACCGCACCGGCTCCAGTGCCCAGTCCTCGGTCGGCTGCCTGATGCCCCGGGCGCCGTAGACGAGGTCTGGGCGCAAGCCCATCACCGCGCCGACGGCGAGCATCGTGATGATGCCCTCGCCGATGCCGATCAGGGCGTGTACACCGAGCATCGCGGTAGCCACCGATCCAACCGAGACCGCGTCGTTGCCGCCGAGCGCGTACTCGCCCACGAACACGAGCGCGGCGACGATCGGTACGAGGAAGCCCGCCAGCCCAGAGGCGGCGGTCACCGACCACTGCGTGTTGCCGAGCGCGCGGCGCAGCAGCAGGAAGATCCCGTAGCCGACGAACGTGCCGGCCAGCGCCATGTTGACGATGTTCAGGCCGAGCGCCGACAAGCCGCCGTCGGCGAACAGCAGGGCCTGGACCACGAGCACCACCGACACGGCGAGCGCCCCGGCCCACGGGCCGACGAGCACGCCGGCCAGCACACCTCCCAGCAGGTGGCCGCTGGTCCCGTTGGCGACCGGGAAGTTGATCATCTGCGCAGCGAACACAAACGCCGCCACCAGGCCGACGATCGGGATCTCCCGCTCGGCCAGCGTCGCCGACGTCCGTCGCAGGCAGAGGGCGATGCCGCCGATGGCGATGACACCCGCGAGCAGGGACGTCGGTCCGTCGATGAACCCGTCCGGGATGTGCAGTGCGAGCATGCGCGCCTCCTTCGCCGGTTGCACGATAAATGCGACTCAGTCGCAGATCAACCTGACGGCAGTTCGGAGCTGCGGACGCTCCGGATGTTCTGTGTCGGAAGTCGCGGGCTGGGAGCGATGATCTGGACATGGCCACCACGATCAACCCCGTCGTCCACTACCGCGATCTCGCCGCCGGAGCACGGTTCTTGGTCGAGGCGTTCGGCTTCGTGCAGCACGCCGCACACCAAGCGGACGACGGCTCCCTGCAGTACGTCGAGCTGTCATTGAACGGAGCACCGCTCGGCCTCGGCCCGTACACCGAGGGCTCCATGTTCGATACCGGGCCTGCTGTCGTCTACATCTCGCTCGACGAGGTCGACCCCATGCACGCACGCGCCGTCGCCGCAGGTGCCGAGATCCTGATGGAGCCCACCGACCAGGACTACGGCTCGCGTGACTTCATCGCCAAGGACGCCGAGGGCAACGTGTGGTGCTTTGGGACGTTCCAGCCCGGCGCATGAACGGGACCGTCGATCAGACGCAGGAGGCGCAGCGCCCGACGATGGCGAAGTGCGACCCGTCGAGCACGAAGCCGAACTCGTCGGCGAGCCGCTGGCGAGCGGTCTCGAAGACGTCGCCGGGGACGGCGTAGTGCCGGTTGCAGACCTCGCACACGAGGTGGCGGATGTCGTCGGCGTCGGACTGCTCGTAGATCGCTGGGCCGTGGGACAGGTGGACGTGGCGCAGCGCACCGATCTCCTCGAGCAGCGCCAGGGTGCGATAGACGGTGGCGACGTGCACGTCGGGAAGCGCGGCCGCCAGCTCCTCGGCCGTGAACGACGGGCCTTGGCGGCGCACGGCGTCGACGACGGCCTGCCTCGTGCGGCCCACGGTGTGCCCGGCGGCGCGGAGGCGCTCGACGACCTCCTCAGGCTCGACCAGCCGGCCTGGGTGTGCTCGGCGGACCGTCGTCATCGCCCCTCCAATCGTTCTGTCCGTAAGGATCGCATCACAACGAACGATTTCTACGGACAGAAGGGATAGCCGACCTCCCACAGCGTGAGGCCGTACGGCGGGGCGACCTGGCCGGCGGCCTCGCGGTCGCGGGCCACGAGGATGCCACGCACGTCGCCGGGCGAGGCCTTGCCGAGGCCGACGTCGACCAGCGTGCCGACGATCGAGCGGACCATCTGGTGGCAGAACGCGTTGGCGCGGATCTCGAAGCGCAGGTGGTGCTCGTCGTCGTCGAGGGTGCTCCATCGTGCCGAGGTGATGCGCCGTACGAGCGACCGCTCCGGATCGCCGTCGTCCACCTTCGGGCGCCGACAGAAGCTCGTGAAGTCGTGCTCGCCGATCAGCGGATCGCACGCCGCCTGCATCGCCCAGACGGCAAGGGGCTGCGCCACGAACCATGCCCGACCGGCGATGAGCGGATTCGGCGTCGGCGCGTTCCACACCTCGTAGCGGTAGTGCCGCCAGTTCGCCGAGAAGCGGGCATTGAAGTCCGGGCCCGCCCAGCACGCATTGCGAACGGCGACCGACGGGGCCAGGAGCTTGTTGAGTCGGCGCACGAGATCCTCGAGGTCGATCTCGGCAGGGAGATCGGCGGACACGACCTGGCCCCAGGCGTGCACCCCGGCGTCGGTTCGACCGGCTCCCGTCAGCTCGACGGGACGTCGGACGACCGTGGCGATGGCATCGCCGAGCGCACCTGCCACGGTCGGCACGCCGGGGTTCGGCGCGAAGCCGCGGAAGCCGGAGCCGTCGTAGGCGACGGTCATGCGAACGCGGCGGGTCGGTGCCGCTGCCTCGCTCACATCGAGAGCATCTCACCACTGCGAGCGACCGAGCGCCAGTGAGGGAGCGACCATCAACGGCCTGCGTGGCCGGGGAACGCAATGATTACGGTCCGGCGGCACCATGCGGATCGCCTCCTACAACGTCCAGAACCTCTTCGCCAGGGCGCGAGCGCTGAGCATGGAGACGTGGGCCGCCGGGCGACCCGTGCTCGAGGCCCATGCCCAGATCAACGAGCTGTTCCAGCGCTCTACGTACTCCGATGCGACGAAGCGGCGGATCATCGCCCTGCTGGAGGAGCTCGGCCTGCTGCGCTCCGACACGGCAGAGTTCGCCCGGCTGCGCGTCATCCGTGGACGGCTGCTGCGCCGCCCGCGCGACGGAGACGTCGAGGTGGTTGCGTCGGGGCGGGCGGACTGGATCGGCTGGGTCGAGCTCACGATGGGGCCGCTCGACGACCTTGCGATCAGCCACACGGCGATGGTCGTGCGCGACGTGGATGCCAACGTGCTCGGGATCGTCGAGGTCGAGGATCGCATCACGCTCGCCCGCTTCTCGGACTCGCTGGTCGACGTCGGCGGCATGCCCTACGACCAGGCGATGCTGGTCGACGGCAACGATGACCGGGGCATCGACGTGGGCGTCCTCCTCGGCGCGGGCCTCACGTTGGAGCACCTGCGGACCCACGTCTATGACCGTGACGACGAGGGGATCGTGTTCTCCCGCGACTGCCCGGAGTACCACCTCCGCACGTCGGGCGGCGAGCGGGTGGTGGCGCTCGTCAACCACCTCAAGTCGAAGGGCTACAGCGAGCCGGGCGACCGCCTCGGCAACCGACGCCGGCGCCGCCAGGCCACACGGGTGGCCGAGATCTACGCCGGGTTGCGCGAGGAAGGCGCCGATGCGGTCGCGGTGGTCGGCGACCTCAACGACACGCCGGACAGCGACGCGCTGGCGCCGTTGCTGCAGGAGACCGATCTGCGCGACATCAGCACCCACGCCTCATTCGACTTCGGACCGCGCCGAGGCACGTTCCGCGGCAACAACGAGCCCGGCAAGCTCGACTACGTGCTGCTGTCACCGTCGCTCTGGGAGCGCGTCACCGGCGGTGCGGTGTTCCGCAAAGGCGTCTGGCACGGCCCACGCACGGAGAACCCGTGGGAGCTCTATCCCACGCTGACCGCAGAGGTCCACGCGGCCAGCGACCACGCCCTGATCTACGCCGACATCGACCTCGAATGACGCTTCTGTCCGTAGGAATCAATCATTGTGATGCGATTCTTACGGACAGAAGGCGCTACACGAGCTCGATCCGCGCCATCTCCGCGCTGTCGCCCTGGCGGGCGCCGAGCTTGAGGATGCGGGTGTAACCGCCGTTGCGGTCGACGTAGCGGGGAGCGACGTCGTTGACCAGCTTGTGGGTCATCTCGCGGTCTCCGAGGTAGCCCTGGATCTGGCGGATCCGGTGGACCCGCGTCGATCCCTCGTCCTGGGCCTTCTTGGCCTTGGTGATCAGCTTCTCGGCGATCGGACGCAGCGCCTTCGCCTTGGCCTCGGTGGTCACGATCGCCTCGGCGGCGAACAGCGACGCTGCGAGGTTGGCCATCATCAAGCGCTCGTGGGCGGCGCTGCCGCCGAACGAGCGGGACTTGCGTGGGGTCGGCATCGTGGACTCCGGGTCAGCCGCGCAGCGACAGGCCGCGCTCGTCGAGCTTCTGCTTCACCTCGTCGAGGCTCTTCTGCCCGAAGTTGGTGATGTTCAGCAGGTCGTCCTCGGTCTTCGTGAGCAGCTCGCCGACGGTGTTGATCTGGGCCCGCTTGAGGCAGTTGCTCGGCCGCTCGGAGA
>Ga0190271_10001288_pt1 | contig 14120 bp, 11 predicted proteins | sample Popmic356T_FD_133747 | JGI IMG/M metagenome (GOLD analysis project Ga0190271, IMG submission 133747) | Populus adjacent soil microbial communities from riparian zone of Weber River, Utah, USA - 356 T | ecosystem: Environmental > Terrestrial > Soil > Riparian zone | place: USA: Utah | collected...
GCAGGAAGCGAAAGGGAAAGGCTAGCACGCGCCTTTCAGCTGCGGTCGGAAGGCCCCATCCGGCCCTGCATTTCGTCGCGCGCTGCCGCAGTCATCGCCACGCTCAGCGCCACGCCGCCATCGTCCTGGTCCTCGCGCGTGACGACGTCGCCATTGCGGTACAGCCAATCGAGAAGATGATGCTGATGGGGGCCTAGCCGAACCTCGACACGCGAGACTTCGCCGGCAACGCGTTCCTCGATCCGCGCGGTGAGTCTCTGCAGACCTTCGCCGGTAATGGCGGAAATTGCGATGGGCACGTTTGCCGGATCGGCGGGCCGTTGTGCCAGCAGTTGCTCGCGGTTGGACTCATCGAGCTGGTCGATCTTGTTCCAGACTTCCAGCACACGCTCGGTGTCGCGGGCGTCGACGCTCAGATCAGCCAGGATACGTTCCACGTCGTCGGCCTGCGCGGCGGTATCCGGATCGGAGATGTCGCGCAAATGCAGGATCAGATCCGCCTCGACAACCTCTTCCAGCGTGGCGCGGAAAGCCGCCACCAGATGCGTCGGTAAGTCGGAGATGAAGCCCACCGTATCCGATAGAATAACCGGGGTGCCATGCGGCAGCCGCACGCGCCGCAGCGTCGGGTCGAGCGTGGCAAACAACATGTCCTGCGCCAGAACCGTCGCCCCGGTCAGCTTATTGAACAGGGTCGACTTGCCGGCATTGGTATAGCCGACAATGGCCACCACGGGGAACGGCACCTTCCGGCGCTTCGCGCGGTGCAGGTCACGCGTGCGGCGAACGACTTCCAACTCGCGCTTCAACTTCAGGATTTTCTCCTGCAGCATGCGGCGGTCGGACTCGATCTGCGTTTCACCCGGGCCACCGAGAAAGCCGCCGCCACCGCGCTGACGTTCGAGGTGGGTCCAACTGCGCACCAGCCGGCCGCGTTGATATTCGAGATGCGCAAGTTCGACCTGAAGAGTGCCCTCCTTGGTGCGGGCGCGGCGGCCGAAGATTTCGAGGATCAACCCCGTACGATCGAGCACTTTGGCTTTCAGCGCCGTCTCCAGATTGCGCTGCTGCACGGGCGTCAGCGCGTGGTCGACGATGACCAACTCCGCTTCCTTCTCCGCGACGATGCCGGCAAGTTCCTCGACTTTGCCCGACCCCAGCAGGGTCGCCGGACGCGGGTCGTTGATGGTGACGATGGCGACGTGAACGGGGTCGAGTTCGATCGCGCGGGCGAGCCCAACAGCTTCATCGCGGCGTGCCTCAGGCGAGCGATTCAGCCGTGGGCGTGACGGGTCGGCATCGCGATCCTCGCGCGGATGGCGCGGCAGGATCGGCACGACCACTATAGCGCGCGCGCCAGAGCTGCGGCCGGCATCATCCAGTTCGTGACCGTTATAGCCGATCGGTGAGTGACCTTTGGACTTGCGATCCGGCAATGGTCAGTCCCGGGCGCCCTCTTCCCCCTCGAACATCTGCACGGGCTGGCTCGGCATGATGGTCGAAATCGCATGCTTGTAGACAAGCTGCGAATGTCCGTCGCGCCGCAACAGGACGCAAAAATTATCGAACGAGGTCACGACGCCTGTAAGTTTGACGCCGTTGATGAGGAAGATCGTGAGAGGGTTCTTGCTCTTCCGGACCGAATTGAGGAACAGATCCTGAAGATTTTGCGTACGTTCCGCCATGGTTTTTTTCTTTCGATGTCCCCTGTCCGCGCCCCCTCGCACGAACGGTCGAAGTTCCATTGAATGATATTTCTTGGCACCGAACTGCTCGACAACGAGCAACAAATTCAATGCCGATTTCGGACCCGACACTTGCGGTTATCAGGCGGGGATTTTTTCCGCAACGTCAAAAAATGCGTGGCGCAACGAAAGTGCCAATGAACCCGGATGGCCATTGGCTACGGGCTGTCCATCTATCGAGACAACAGGCATGACAACGGTGGTTGCAGAGGTAATGAAGGCCTCGCGCGCCTGCTTGGCTTCGTCCACGCTGAAGCCGCGCTCCTCGACCTTGAGGCCAAGTCTCGCCGCGACTTCCATGAGCGTTGTGCGCGTGATACCGCGCAGAATCCCGCTCTCCGCCGGACGCGTCACGAGCACGCCATCCTTGGTGACGATCCAGGCGTTGGACGACGCGCCTTCCTTCACATTGCCCTGGGTGTCGACGAACCAGGCTTCGTAGGCCCCGGCCTCACGCGCCTTCTGTTTGGCCATTACGTTGGGAAGCAGGCCGGTCGATTTGATATCCACGCGCTCCCACCTGTTCTCCGGCACGGTTAGCACCGCGACGCCTTTCTCGGCACGCGCCGTGGAAGCTTCGGGATCCAGGCGCTTGGATGTCACCACCAGGCAAGAGCGCGTGCCGGAGGATGGAAAAGGAAAGTCCCGCGACGCCACGCCGCGCGTGACCTGCAAATAGACCAATCCATTGCGCACCCGATTCCGGCGCACGACCTCGGCCACCACGATTTGCAGTGCCGAGCGATGAAGCGGCCAGTCGATCTGGAGTTCGCGCAGGGACCGGTCGAGGCGGTCGAGGTGCCGCTTCATGTCGACAATATAGCCACGCGACACCTCGCAAACCTCATAGACGCCGTCGGCGAACTGGTAGCCTCGGTCCTCGATGTGGACGGTCGCGTCGGTGTGCCCGACGTAGCGTCCGTTGACATAAGCGATGCGCAGCATGAGGGAGTCCCGTACTTGAAGATGATAACAGTAAGTGTTTGATTGGGTTAGAAAAACTCAAGGCTGACGCGGAACATTTGCTCGACCTGCTTCACCGCCTCGGCCATTGCGAAGATCACGACACGATCTTTCGGCTTGATGCGCATCTGGCCGCTTGGCTTAAGCACGGAGCCATCCCGGTAGATCGCGCCGATGCGCATGCCGTGCGGCAAGTCGAGCTCCCGCAAGGGCGGCCCCACCAGAGGCGAAGTTTCCAGCGCCTCGGCTTCGATGATTTCCGCCGCTCCCTTGTGCACGCTATGCACGGCGCGGATGCGGCCGCGGCGAACATGCTGCAGAACCTTGGAAATGGTCACGGCGCTTGGGTTGACGAAAGCATCGATGCCCACCGCCTTGGTCAGATCGTGATAGGACGGGTTGTTGAGCAGAACGAGATTTGCCCGGCAGCCGAGCCGCTTTGCCATCACGCTTGAAAGAATGTTGACCTGGTCGTTGTTCGTGACGGCCACCATCAGGTCGGCATCCTGGATATCCGCCTCGATGAGCAGCCGCTGATCGAGTGCGCTGCCATGCAGGACAACGGTCCGGCGCAGCTTGTCGGCGACGGCGATGGCGCGCTCCTTGCCCGCCTCGATAATCTTCACGCGAGTGTTGATGCGCTTGTTTTCCAGAGCGTTTGCCACGAACAGGCCGATATTGCCGCCGCCGGCAACGACGACGCGTGTGGCATCCGGCTCTTCGTGGCCAAAGAGCGACAGAGTTCGCTTCACCTGATCCTTCGTCGTGACGACATAAGCGATGTCACCGGGGAACATCTGGTCGACCGAATGCGGGACGAACAGCCGGTCGTCGCGAACGATGCCGACAACGGTAGACGGGAGGTCCGGGAACAGCGCCGACAGCTGCAGCAGCGGCGTGTTGATGACCGGACATTCCTCCAGGCATTCGATTGCCACCATGACAATCTGGTCGTCGGCGAAGCGCACGACGTCCGTCGCGCCTGGAAGCACGATGCGCCGCAGCACCATTTCACCCACCTCGACCTCCGGGGAAATGGTTACGTCGATCGGCAGGTGGTCGCGCGAGAAAAGGTCGGCGTAATGCGGGCTGAGATAGGCCTGGCTGCGAATTCGAGCGATCTTGGTCGGAACATTGAAGATGGCGTGGGCGATTTCGCAGGCGACGATATTCACTTCGTCATAGAGCGTCACCGCGATGATCATATCGGCCTGGTCGGCGCCGGCGGCCTCCAGCACGTCCGGATGCGAGCCGTGCCCGACGAAACCGCGTACATCCAGCGTGTCGCGGACGGCGTGGATCAGTTCCGGGGCGGTGTCGATGATGGAAACGTCGTTCTTTTCCGCGGCAAGGCGCTCGGCGATGCCATAACCCACCTGCCCTGCGCCGCAGATGATCACCCGCATCTAGCGGCCTGTCTCGCTGGCAATATTCGGCACCGTTCAGACTCCGAGCGACTTCAGTTTCCGGTGAAGTGCTGAACGCTCCATACCAATGAATTCTGCCGTACGCGATATGTTGCCGCCAAATCGGTTGATCTGCGCGATGAGATATTCCTTCTCGAACATCTCGCGCGCCTCGCGCAGCGGCAGCGCCATAATGTGGACGTCCGATTGGCTGGGCGCGCGTGGCATGACGTCACCGATCTCCGCCGGCAAAAGGTCGGCGGTGATTGGCGCGTTCACATCGTCACTACGCACCAGGATCATCAGCCGCTCGATGTTGTTGCGGAGTTGACGAACGTTACCGGGCCAGTTGTGCGCCTGCAGCACGGCCATCGCATCGTCGGCGATTCGACGCTGCCGGATGCCCGCTTGGCGGGCGATCTGCTTCATGAAGTGGTCGACCAGATAGGGTATGTCTTCGCGCCGTTCAGCCAAGCCCGGAACGATGATGGGCACCACGGCGAGGCGATGGTAGAGGTCCTCCCGGAAACGTCCCTCGGCGATCATCCCCTCCAGGTTCTGCGCCGTGGATGAGATGATGCGCACATCGACCTTCACGCGCTTGGCGCCGCCGACGCGCTCGAACTGCTGGTCGACCAGCACGCGAAGGATCTTGTTTTGCGTTTCGCGCGGCATGTCGGCGATTTCATCGAGGTAAAGGATACCGCGATGCGCTTCTTCCAGCGCGCCGACTTTGCGCTCGCTACCGTTCGGTTCGGTGCCGAACAGCTCGATCTCCATACGCTCGGGCGTAATGGTCGCGGCATTTAGCGTGACAAAAGGCCCCGTGCTGCGCGACGACTGCGCATGGAGGGCGCGCGCCACCAACTCCTTGCCTGACCCTGACGGGCCGACGATCATGACGCGGCTGTTTGTCGGCGCGATGCGCTCGATCGACTGCCGCAGATGCGTCATGCCCGACGACATGCCGATCAGGTCGTGCGTCTCGCCGCTGCGGGCCTTGAGGTCGGACACCTCCCGCTTGAGCTTGGAGGTCTCGATCGCGCGTTCGGCGATCAGTATGAGGCGGTCGGCCTTGAACGGCTTTTCGATGAAATCATAGGCACCCCGGCGAATCGCGGAGACTGCCGTTTCGATGTTGCCATGACCCGAGATCATGACGACCGGCAGGCTCGGATGCATGATCTTGATCTCGTCCAGCAGCGCCAGGCCGTCGAGGCGCGAGCCCTGCATCCAGATGTCGAGGAAGACCAGCCGGGGCACCCGGTCCGCGATGGCGGCCAGCGCGCTATCGCTATCATAGGCGGTGCGGGTTTCGTGCCCCTCGTCGTCCAGGATGCCGGCGACAAGGTCGCGAATGTCCTGTTCGTCGTCGATGATGAGAATATCAGACGCCATTTCCGACCTTTTCACGTTCCGTTTTTCGGTTCGCACCCAAGTTTTGGGCTGACGCGGCTGGATCCGCTGCCGGGAGGGTGATGGTGATCATTGCGCCGCGACCGTCGTGGAAAGTCCGCGGCGCATCATTCAGTTCCAATGTCCCGCCGTGGTCCTCCACGATTTTCTTGACGATCGCGAGGCCAAGACCAGTCCCCTTCTCGCGCGTCGTCATATAGGGCTCGAGGAGCCGCTGGCGGTTTTCCCCTGGCAGACCCTTGCCATTGTCGAGAACCTCCACCCGTATCCGGTTGCCCTCGCGCCTCGCCCGAATGCGGATCACTCCTGGCTCGGCCTGCGAATCACGGCCGTCGATCGCCTCGGCGGCATTCTTGATAACATTGCCGAACGCCTGCCCAAGCAGGCGCGTGTCGAATGTCCCGCGCAGAGGCTCTTCGCCGAAGTCCCGCTCGAACTTGATGTCGGAGCGGCTTACCTCGACCAGGAACGACGCCTCGCGCAGCGGTTCGCGTATATCGAGGGTTTTCATCTCGGGTTTCGGCATGCGCGCAAAGGATGAGAATTCGTCGACCATCCGGCCGATATCCTCGACCTGGCGAATGATCGTATCCGTGCACTGGTCGAAAATCTCGCGGTCCTCGGTGATAACCTTGCCGTAGCGGCGTTTGATGCGTTCGGCGGAAAGCTGGATCGGCGTCAAAGGGTTCTTGATCTCGTGGGCGATGCGGCGCGCCACATCGGCCCAGGCGGATGTGCGCTGCGCCTGAACCAGATCGGTGATGTCGTCGACTGTCACCACGTAAGACGTTTGCTGCCCGGCATCGTCGCCCTGCTCTGTCGTCACCTGAACATTGAAGGTTCGCTCGGAACCGCCGCGAGAGAACGTGACCTGCTCCCGATACACCGGCCTGCGCGAGCGCTTCCCGAGCTCGAAGACCTTGCCTATATGCGGCAAAAGCGTCGACAGATTTCGATTGATGGTCTTGCCGGGGGATAGTCCGAGACTTGTCTCAGCCGACCGATTGATGATCGTGACCATGCCGTAGGGGTCGACGCCAATAACTCCCGACGAAACACCCGCAAGCACCGCTTCCGAGAAGCGCCGGCGGTCGTCGATCTGGTCCTTCGCGGTCAGGAGCTCGTTACGCTGCGATTTCAGCTCCGACAGCATCTTGTTGAACGTGTCGCTGAGATAGCCGACATCGCCGTCCGAGACCCGCACCGGCACCTGCACGTCGAGATTGCCGGTCGCCACTTCGTCCGCAGCGCCGATCAACTGGCGGATCGGCCGCACGAGCCGGTCAGCCACGGCAATGCCGAGCCATATGGCCGACAGGACGATAATCAGTGTCAAAGTCAGGTATGGCAAGGCAAAGGCAAGCTGTGACGTTCGGCGATTTGCCTCAAGCCCACGATACTCGTCGGAATTGGCGCGGACGATCTGCCTCGCGCGGATGATTTCCGGATCGACCTGCCGGACCGTATAGAGGTAGGTATCGGTGAACTTCCTCAACTTAACGATCATGCCGACGATGTCGCGACTGCCCGGTGCAATGGGTGATGGATCGCCGTTGGCCGCATCCCCCACGGCTCCCGGCGGTGGTTCCGGCATTGGAAAATCGGCTTTGGTCTTGGCGCTCATGATGAATGAGCCGTCCGGCGCAATGAGTGCTGCGTGGGTAAGCTGCCGTCCGGCAGCCTGACGGTTCATCAGATCGAGAAATCCGTTCCGGTCCAGATTGTAGACTTGCTGATTGTTGTCGAGCACATCCGCCATTGAGAGCGTCGCGTTCAACAATGTCCGCGCATTTTCCTGAACATAGGCTTCGGCGATATCGAGCGAATAATTGATGATCGTCTTGGTGCGGATCTCGAACCAGCGGTCGAGGCCGATGTTCAAGGTGATCGACGCGATGATGGCCACCATGATGGCTGGAATGGCGGCAACGAGCGCGAACATGGTGACGATGCGTACATGCAGTCGAGAAGCCGCTCTGGCGCGCTGGCGCGCTTCGAGGATGCGCAGCGCCTCGCGAACGATCAACCCAATCAAGATAAGGATGAAGGCGCCGTTGATGCCCGCCAGAATAAGAGTCGTCTGCGGTGTGGGCGTGATTGGCGTCACGCCAACCAGAATCGCAAACGAAGCGGCAGCCGTGATCAACGCGCCCAGAATCGCGCCCACGCCCGGAAGCCAGAGCAAGCGCCGGCCTTCCCGGCCGGGCGAGAACAGCGACTGGTGAGCTGTTACGGTCTGTGTTGCCATATGTGCGACTGCATTGTTGTGACACCTATGCAACGCATTGTGGCGATTGTGCAACATTCTCACCATTGTCCCGCAAGTTTTCAGATCCTCTAACGAGGCCCCGCCGCGGTATGCACGCCGAAAACGACGAAAGCTGATGGAACCGGGAGCGGTCTACCCCGTTTATTGCGCATCTCTCATCAAGGAGTTCGACATGGGTCGCTCAATTCTCCTCTGGCTCCTCGGCGTGCCGATCCCGATCATCATCCTCCTGTGGTTCTTCTTGCACTAAGCGAGCGCGGCGCGGAGGAATCCAGATCGGTCGTCATCCGCATTAGACAAAGCTTTATTAACCCTAACAATGTGTAATGAGCCCATATCGCCGCGTTTCGGGATGGGGTCGCGCCGTGCAGGGTTCCAATCAGTCGAGTGTATTCGGGCGTCGCACCGAGCCACATACAATCATCATCGCTCGAGGAGACCAACTGCGGTACTTCACCGTCAGGCCTTGGGCGGTTATGTTGGTCGCTTCAGTGCTCACTACCCTGGCAATCGCCTTTCTTGGCGCTGCGGCGTATCTGGCGTTGCGCGACGACTTGATCGGCGCTTCGGTTGCGCGTCAGGCCCGCATGCAGCAGGCGTATGAGGATCGTATTTCCACGCTTCGCGCGCAGGTGGATCGAATCACTAGCCGCCAATTGCTCGATCAGCAAATGGTTGAAACGAAGGTTGGCGAGTTACTGCAACGCCAGAGCGAACTGACACAGCGTCACCGGAGTCTGTCGCCCATCCTTGGACCATTCAGCGAAAGCACGCTGCCCGCGGACGTGCCCGTGCCGGCAAAGAAACACGATGAACACGCCAGTCTCGTCTCCGACAATCCCGTCTCCGCGCTCGCCTACGCCAGTGCCGACATTGCGGCCAGTCCGTTTTCATTCTTGAAGACGCGCAAAAGCGAAGCCGAGGCGCCATCAACTGCCGATCGCGCAGATACACTCTTCCTCGCCATCAATCGTACGCTGCGGAGCATCGAGGACGATCAGATGAGCCGCGTCGCCAGCCTCGCTACGAACGCTTACGAAACCGCCGAAGCCATTGGCGACGCTCTCGAATCGGCCGGTCTCAACGTCACCGGCGATCTTGGCAAGGGCGATGTCGGCGGCCCCTTTATTCCAATCGATAGCGGCGCCAATTTCGACACTCGCGTGCGGGAACTTGATGACGCGCTGGGCAAGCTCGAGGCTTTGAAGAAGGAAGTCCGCCGCTTGCCCATCGCCAATCCCGCGGCGAACTGGGTGGTCACGAGTTCGTTTGGCTCGCGCTCCGACCCATTCCTCGACTCGAACGCATTTCACGCCGGCATGGACTTTCGCGCACAGACCGGGGCGCCGATTCTGGCGACAGCTGCAGGCGTCGTTACCAAGGCCGGTTGGAACGGCGGCTATGGGCGGCTGGTGGAAATCGATCACGGCAACGGCTTCTCGACGCGCTACGGTCACATGAGCAAAGTGCTCGTCGCCGAGGGTGACAAGGTCAAGATCGGCGATGTCATCGGGCAAGTCGGCTCATCCGGCCGGTCAACCGGCCCCCATTTGCACTATGAAGTGCGGAAAAACGGCACGGCGGTCGACCCCCTCCGCTTCATCAACGCGGGAAAGAAGGTCGACCGCTATTTGGCGGCGCTCTAGTCAGCGGTCGCTGCAAGCCTCTTGAGGTCTGGCGGCGTAGCCTCGTCTACCAGCATGGCGATCGCGGCACTCAGCCCGATCGACTCCTGATCGCGTGAGCCGAGCCGGCGCATATTGACGGTGTTCTCTTCCGCCTCGCGACGCCCGCAGACCAGCATCACAGGCACCTTGGCGAGGCTGTGCTCCCGGACCTTGTAGTTGATCTTCTCGTTGCGCAGGTCTGCCTCCGCAGCGATCCCCGCGGCCTTGAGTTTCTTCACGACAGCGCTCGCATATTCATCGGCGTCGGAGGTAATCGTCGCAACAACCACCTGAACCGGCGCAAACCAGAGCGGAAAGTGTCCGGAAAAGTTCTCGATCAGAATGCCGAGAAAGCGCTCCATCGAACCGCAAATGGCGCGATGGATCATGACCGGCTGCTTCTTTTCGGAGTCTGCCCCGATATAGAACGCGCCGAACCGCTCCGGCAGATTGAAGTCGACCTGGGTCGTGCCGCACTGCCATTCGCGGCCGATTGCATCCTTCAGCGTATATTCGAACTTCGGGCCGTAGAAGGCGCCCTCGCCTTCCAGCACGCCGGTCTTGATGCGATTGCCCGAAAGTCTCTCGATCTCTTGCAGGACATCGAGCATTACCGCTTCGGCGCGATCCCACAATTCCTCCGATCCGACCCGCTTTTCCGGACGCGTCGAAAGCTTGACGATCACTTCGTGGAAACCGAAATCCTCGTAGACCGACAGGATGAGGTCGTTGATCTTCAGGCACTCGGCCCGCATCTGCTCGTCGGTGCAGAAAATATGCGCGTCATCCTGGGTAAATCCGCGCACCCGCATCAGGCCGTGCAGTGCGCCCGACGGCTCGTAGCGGTGCACGACGCCAAATTCCGCAAGCCGGATAGGCAGTTCCCGGTACGATTTCAGGCCGTGCTTGAAAATTTGCACGTGGCCCGGACAGTTCATCGGCTTCAAGGCGAAGACGCGCTTGTCTTCCGCATCATCGCCAGCCGACTGCACGGCGAACATGTTCTCCTTGTACCAGCCCCAGTGACCGGACGTTTCCCAGAGCGAGTGGTCGAGCACCTGCGGGGCATTGACCTCCTGATAGTCTTCCGCCAGCCGCCGCCGCATATAGGCGACCAGGGTCTGGAACATCTTCCAGCCTTTGGCATGCCAGAACACGACACCAGGGCCCTCCTCCTGGAAATGGAACAGGTCCATCTCACGGCCGAGGCGGCGATGGTCGCGCTTCTCCGCCTCCTCCAGCATATGAAGATAGGCGTCGAGTTCAGCCTGCTCATGCCAGGCCGTGCCATAGATGCGCGTCAGCATTGGATTGTTGCTGTCGCCGCGCCAATAGGCGCCGGCCACCTTCATCAGCTTGAACGCGTTGCCGATTTGCCCCGTGGAGGCCATATGCGGCCCGCGGCACAAGTCGAACCAGTCGCCCTGAGAGTAGATCTTGAGATCCTGGCCCTGCGCAATGGCATCGACGAGCTCGACCTTGTAGGTTTCGCCCTTGTCGCCAAACACCTGCCGGGCCTTGTCGCGGCTCCAGACTTCCTTGGTGAAAGGCTTGTTGCGGCCGATGATCTCCCGCATCTTCTTTTCGATGACAGGAAGTTCTTCCAGTGTGAACGGCCAATTTTCACGCGTGTCCGGATGGATGCGCTTGAAGTCATAGTAGAAGCCGTTTTCGATCACCGGACCGATGGTGACTTGAGTTTCGGGCCAAAGCTCTTGCACCGCCTCCGCCAGAACGTGGGCCGTGTCGTGGCGAATGAGTTCGAGCGCGCGCGGATCCGAACGCGTGACGATCTCCACAGCGCCCGACGTCCCGAGCGGATCGGAGAGGTCGCGCAACTCGCCGTCGAGGGTGATCGCGACTGCCTTCTTTGACAGGGATTTGGAGATGGACTCGGCGAGAGCCGCACCAGTCGTCGTCGCGTCATAGGAACGTACGGAGCCATCGGGAAACATCAGGGAAACTTCGGCCATTTCATTTCTCCTATCCAGTCCCGCATACGAGCGCGGGTGGTGATTAAGCCGGACGCTTCCGGCGGCGAGCGGCGTTCTAATCAGCGATTGTGCCCGCGTAAAGCAGAAAGGGCGGACCTCGCGGCCCGCCCTCGCTTCATTCACGTGTCGCTGGCTCCAGGTCGGAGCGTCGTGCCGTTGCGGGCGCGGATCAGTTCTTGGCCTTGTCGACCAGCTTGTTCTTCGAAATCCACGGCATCATCGCGCGCAACTTGGCGCCGACTTCCTCGATCTGGTGGCTGTCATTGTTGCGGCGGATGCCCTTGAAGCGCGACATGCCAGCGCGATATTCCTGCATCCACTCGGAGGTGAACTTGCCGGTCTGGATGTCCTTCAGCACGCGCTTCATCTCGGCCTTGGTGTCGGCGGTGATGATGCGCGGGCCCGAGACATACTCACCCCACTCTGCCGTGTTGGAGATCGAATAGTTCATGTTGGCGATGCCGCCTTCATAGATCAGGTCGACGATCAGCTTCACTTCGTGCAGGCACTCGAAATAGGCCATCTCAGGCGCATAGCCGGCTTCCACCAGCGTCTCGAAGCCGGCGCGGATGAGCTCGACCAGACCGCCGCAAAGCACGACCTGCTCACCGAACAGATCGGTCTCGCACTCTTCCTTGAAGTTGGTCTCGATGATGCCCGAACGGCCGCCGCCAACGCCGCAAGCGTAGGACAGGCCGAGGTCGAGCGCATTGCCCGACGCATCCTGATGCACGGCGACCAGGCACGGCACGCCGCCGCCCTTCTGGTATTCGCCGCGCACGGTGTGGCCGGGGCCTTTCGGCGCGACCATCAGTACGTCGACCGACGCCTTCGGCTCGATCAGCCCGAAATGCACGTTGAGGCCGTGCGCGAAGGCAATCGCGGCGCCGTCGCGGATGTTCGGGGCGATCTCGTCCTTGTAGATGTCGGCCTGCAGTTCATCCGGGGTCGCCATCATCATCAGGTCGGCCCACTTGGCGGCTTCGGCAACCGTCATGACTTTAAGACCATCGGCTTCGACCTTCTTGGCTGTCGCTGAGCCCTTCTTGAGGCCGATGGCGATGTCCTTGCAGCCTGAATCCTTGAGGTTTAGCGCGTGCGCACGGCCCTGCGAGCCGTAGCCGATGATGGCAACCTTCTTGCCCTTGATGAGATTGAGATCGGCGTCACGATCGTAATAGACACGCATTTCGTATTCCTTCCCTGCAGTTGATTGTTCAAAGGACGTGGATTTTCGGTCCGGTATTGGCGGAACCGAAAAGGGTGAGAAACTGGTCGGTTGCACGCGCCGCATCGCGCCCGATTTCGGCTCTGTCGAAGGAGACCTTGTCACCGAGCAGCAGTCGAATCTGCACGTCGCGCCCGACAAGGCCAAAGAAGGTGCGAAACGCCGTTTCGGCGTCGTCGAAGGTCAGCAAATGGGCGGCCCGACCGGCTTCCAGCAAGGGTTTGAGGCGCTCGCCGATTGCGAAGCGACCATTGGCCAGCACGATGCCTCCCAGATCGCTCTTGCCCGACGCCGCCTGACCGATGGCGACGCGGTTGAGGGCAATCGACGTGCTGGAGGAAATCACGGTCAGCCAATTGGCAGCGAAGTTGATCAGGCTTTCGCGCAACGCCGCAGCGTCCAGCTTCTGCGCATCGTAATTGCCCGCCCGAACCTTGGAGGCCTGCCATTGGACGGTGGCGCTCAGAACGCCGTCGCGATCTCCAAACCATTTGTACAGCGTCTCCTTCGAGCAGGAGGCGCGCCGGGCGATGTCGGTCATGGTCAGTTCACCACCCTGCTCCACCATCAAGGTAAGAACGGCATCAAGCACGGTCCGCTGACGGGCGGTGAGCTCAGCGCCCCCGCCGTCCCGCTCCTCCCTGATGCCCACTGCCAAGACCATGATCAACCGTACCGTACGTTACGGTTCGGCCAATAATCTCATCCTGGCGCAAACGCAATATGATTCTCATCGACCCGAAGCTCATCTTCGTGACGACGCTTCTACCCGAGGGAACAGTGATTCAGGCGTTCGGGGTTTGCTTTGCCGGCAGCGTCGGTTCGGCTACGAGCGTTGAGCGTGAGCGACCTGAGACACAGGTGACAGAACGTACCGGACACATGGGTAACACTTTTCGCTTTTGGGCGGGAGGTGTTGATGCCGTGGATGGAGTGTTCGGTGATGGAGGAACGTCTACGGTTCGTGGCCCGTCTGCTTGACGGGGAAGGCATGAGCGATGTGTGCCGTGGGTTCGGCCTCTCACGCAAGACCGGCTACAAGATCTTCAACCGCTACAAGGATGAAGGCCTTGAGGCGCTCACCGATCGGACTCGTCGGCCGGTGAGATATGCCAACCAGCTGCCCGACCCGATCGAGCGCATGATCGTGGCTTCCAAGAAGGACAAGCCGCACTGGGGCGCCAGGAAGATACGCGAGCTGCTGATCCGCAAGCTCAACGGCGATGTCCGCATTGCCAAAAGCACGGTGCATGCCGTGCTCGACCGCCATGGTCTGGTCAAGCATGCCCGTCAGAGGCGGCGCTGCAAGGCCGAAGGAACTGAGCTGTCGCAGGCGGCCGCGCCCAATGACTTATGGTGCGCCGACTTCAAGGGCGAGTTCAGGCTCGGCAGCGGACGCTACTGTTACCCGTTGACCGTCACCGACCAGGCC
>Ga0190271_10001289_pt1 | contig 14119 bp, 7 predicted proteins | sample Popmic356T_FD_133747 | JGI IMG/M metagenome (GOLD analysis project Ga0190271, IMG submission 133747) | Populus adjacent soil microbial communities from riparian zone of Weber River, Utah, USA - 356 T | ecosystem: Environmental > Terrestrial > Soil > Riparian zone | place: USA: Utah | collected...
GCTATCGTGGGAGGACTACATGCGCGAGTGGTGCCGGCGCGGCGAATTCCGCGCGCTGTTGCCCGTGCTGCTCGAGGGCGAAGACGCCGAGTTCGGCGCCTACATCCGCGCGCTGGCCGCGAACGTCTCGCGCACCGGGCTGCTGTTGTCGTCCTGACGAGCGGCGGCGCCCGTCACTTGCTCGCGGCCCTTTCTCGAACGCGTCCCGCGTTGAGCGCGTTCGGCAGCGCGAGATTGCCCTCGTGGCAGGCGTACTCGAACATCAGATAGCTCGGGTCGCGATTCAGCGGCAGCGCCACCGTCCACGGCGCCGTGTACACCTTGGGATCCGTGATCGTCGCCGAGTAGTTGATGACGTCGTCGCTGATGCGCGTGAAACGCTCGACGACGTGCATCTCCTCGCTGTGCGGGATGCCCCGGATGCGGCCCGTCGCGGCGCTCGAGCCGAGCACGCCTTTGTCGTTGAAGTTGGTCGTCTCGACGACGAGTGTGTTGCCTTCCCAACGGCCGCGCGCGTCGCCGTTCCACAGCCGAATGTTCGGGCCGACGTGAGGCCGGCCGTCGAGCGGGATGATGCGAGTGTCGTGGATCATTTCGTAAGCGATGATCACGTAGCCGGGAATCTGGACGATCTCGTAGCCGTTGTTGTAGCCGGCCGGGAGCATGCCGCCGGGCACGCCGCGCGTGATGCAGCGCACCCACGGAGTCTCATGCACGTAGTGATCCTCGAGGTGCGCGAGATCGTAGTCGCGCCTCTCCTCGGCCCATTGCATGACCGGCACGCGGCCATCCGGCGGATCGACGACCATCGACGCGCGCGTCGCGCTGATCGGGCTGTCGTGGTCGGCCCAATGCGCGGGCGGGTTCACGGGATTACCGAACAGCGACGGCGCGGTCTGGTCGGCCTCGAACGGCGTGCTATCGAAGTTGACCCAGGTGCCCTGCAAATCGGGCTGGCCGTCGGCCGTCAGCCGTGGCGTCCATTTCGGTGCCGCGGAGTCGGCTGGCGCGGGCGCCTGGCCGTGTGCGAACGCGACGACGAGCACCGCGGCGGCTGCGGCCACGGCAACGGAACGACGCTCGATCATTGGCGGCTCCTCCCTTTGCGTTTCAATCGTACGCCTTTTCCGCCGGCGCGCGACACGGGCCAGGCGCGCGGGTATCGTGTTCGCGGCCGACACGGCATTCGCAAAAGGGGAACGGCGATGAGCAGCGAGCTCGAACGGGCACAGGGCTTCAAGTTGAAGCGCCGAGAGTTCCTGGCGTCCGCGGCGATTCCCGTGGCCGCCGCTTTGGCGCCGGCCGCGCTGCTCGCGCAGGAGCGAGGGGCTTCGGCTGCGGAACGGCCGATCCGCGTCGGCATCGTCGGCGCGGGCGGCATCGTGAGCTCGGTCCACGTTCCGGGCTTGAAGCGGCAGCCGGGCGTCGAGCTCGTCGCCGTCGCGAACCGGTCGCTCGAATCGAGCCGGCGCGCGGCCGAGGAGCTTGGCATTGCGCGGGCCTATGCGAATTGGCAGGAGCTGCTCGCAGCCGGCGGCCTCGACGCCGTGCTGATCGGCACGTGGCCGTACACGCATCGCGAGATGACACTGACCGCGCTCGACGCCGGCTTGCACGTGCTCTGTCAGGCCCGCATGGCCAACGACGCCGCCGAAGCACGCGACATGCTCGCTGCGTCGGCACGCAAGCCGAACCTCGTCTGCCAGCTCGTGCCTAGCTCGGGCACGTATCGCATCGATCGCGCCCTCCAGCGACTGCTCCGCGAAGGCTTCGTCGGCGACATCTTGTCCGTCGAAGTGCAAATGTTGCAGCGCGGCTTCGCGAGCTTCGACGGCGAGCTCGACTGGCGCCACGATCCGGAATTCAGCGGCATCAACGTCCTCAACGTCGGCGGCACCTACGAATCCGCGATGCGTTGGCTCGGCCCAGGCGATCGCGTCATGGCGAAGACGCGAGTCCATATTCCTACGCGCCGCGACGCGGAAGGCAGGCAGCGCGCGGCCACGATTCCCGACCACGTCGAGGTGCTCTACGAGCTCGCCAACGGCGCGCCCGTTCAAATGAAGTTCAGCGAGACGACGGGCCTCTCGGCCGGGAACCAAATCTGGATCTTCGGCAGCGAAGGCACGATCCACGTCGACAACGAGCAGCGTATCTTCACGGGCCGCCGGGGCGATCAAGCGCTCGCCGAGCTGGCGAACCCGCGCGAGGAGCAGGCGGCTCATCGCGTCGAGGAGGAATTCATCAACGCGATCCGCGGCCGCGAGCAGATCGCGCTGAACACGTTCGAGATCGGCGTCCGCTACATGGAATGGACGGAGGCCGTGCATCGCAGCGCCGCCTCCGGCGCGGCAGTCCGGCTGCCGTTGGCGTAGCCGCGCCGGCGGCGCGCTCAGCCCGGCTTCAAATAGGCGAAGCCGCCCTCCTTGATATAGAGCACACAGCCATCGGCCGTCGCCGGCGCATGCGCTGCCCCGGGCGGCAATCGCAGCCACGCGCCGCGGCGGAGCTCGCCTTCCGCGTCGGCGAACGACCCGTCGAGCACCAGCAGCTCGGCGCCGCTCGGATAGTCGACGCGGCCGAGGCGCGTGTTGGGCAACCACCGTTCGAGCCGCATGGAATCTGCGAAGCCGGCCTGCGCGTAGAGCGGCCGCACGGTGACGCCGGCGCGCGCGCAGGTTTGCCAAGGCATGGACTCCGAGCGGATCGCAACGTGCTCGCGCGTGCGGCCGGGGAACTGGCGCAGCTTCACGAACAGGACGCAGCCCTCGCGCGAGAACGGCGCGTGGCGGAACCCTTCCGGGTTCAAGAGATACGTCCCCACGGGCCAGTCGCCGTGCTCGTCCGAGAACACGCCCTCGAGCACGAGGATCTCCTCGCCGTCCGGGTGCTCGTGAGCGTGGAACGTCGAACGCGGCTCGTAGCGAACGATCGAGGTCACTTGCCCCGACTCGGCCGGCCCGACGAGATGCACGCGCTTGCGGTAGACCGTGCGGCTCGGGCTCGGCGTCCACGGCATCGACTCCGTGTCGACGGCGACGCGAAGCGAGAGGTCGCCGTTGATCGTTCCTGCCGTGCCCATGCGCGCTACGGTACGCGTTCGGCCACGCGTTTTCAGCGCACGCGGATGCGAAACTCGACGCTGAAAGTCGGGTCGTTGCCGCTCACGGCGCCGGCCATCGCACCGCCCGGCGCGATGCGCAGCGCAGTGACGTTCGGATCCACGCCGTTGCCGTTCGGCACGGGCACATAGTTGTACGGGGGCGCGCCGCCGGGCTGGCTCGAGAACGTCACGTTCGTCGGGTAGGCGAACGTCAAACCGCTTGGGGTCGTGCCGTCGAAGAATTCCACGGGATTGCCGGGGCCGCTTGCGACGACGAGCTCGGCGTTCGCCGGCACGAGGTCGGCAATCACGAGCGTGCTCGCGTCGACGGTGCCGACGCCGGTGTTCGTAACTGTTACGCGGTAGCGCTGCGTGCTGCCCGGAATCTGCCGCGGATTGACGGCGCCGTTGATTGGATCGAGCAGCACCTCGACGTTTTTCGTGACGCGCAGCGCGGGCAGCAGCGGCAGCACGATGAAGCCGTCGGCGCGCGTATGCGTCACGAGGCCTTCGGTTCCTTCGACGCCCGTGACTTGCGCGGTCCAGCCGCCCGGCGGAGCGCCGGCCGGCACCACATACGCGTATTGGTAAGTGCGCGTCGCTGCACCCGAATCGACGACCATCGCCATTGCCGCGTTCGCGACGCGCACGACCGACGCCGGGTCGATGATCGAGATGCGCGCCGACGCGATGTCGAAGCTGCCGAACGGATCGCTGACGACGGCGCGCATGTAGACCGTGCTGCCGGCGCTGAAGCTGCCTTGCACAACGCCGCCGGGATACGCCGCGCTGAACATCTCGACGCTGTCGACGTTGATGACCGTCGCGCTGTTCAGCACGACGCGGCTGAAGTTGCCTGCGCCGACGCCGACGGGATAGACGAGCGTCGTGCGGCCGGCGTTCAGCGTCAACTGCGTGATCGTGAGTTGGAACGCGGAGCCCGCCGGAAATGTCCGGGTCAGCGGGTTCGCAATGGAGAACGGCACCAGCGTCGAGGTGCCCGTTTGCAGCGTGGGATTCAGCGTCGCGCTGCCGATCGTTCCCGTCACCGTGTTCGCGAGCGTAACCTGCACGTTGCGCGTCGTTCCGCCGGCGTTGCGCCGCAACCAGAGTGGCACGGAGATATTGCCGCTCGGCAGCGTCAGGGGCGAAGCGAGCGCCGGCGTCAACGTCCATACGACCGCCGCGCCGGGACCGGGCGCGACCGTCACGGGCCCATCGGCGCCCGGGGGAGTGCGCGACAGCGCGATACCTGGCGTGCTGCGCAGATACAGCGGCTTCGAACCCGACGACGGAATCGCCGACGGCGACACGACGAGCGTCGGCGCCGCCGGCGCCGCGTCGGGGCCGCCGGGGTTGTTCACCGCCGCCGTGTTGTCGATCGGCGTCGCGGGCGGCGCGCCCGCGGCGATGCGCGCGTCGAACACGATCGACACGCTGCCGCTCGCGGGCACGGCGATGTTTCCGACGTCGACGCGGCCCGTGCCGTTCGCGCCCGTGCCGGCACCCGTCGACACGTTGACGGCGCCGGGCGGGATGCTCACGACCGCCAGGTTGCCGAGCTCGGCGGCGAGGTCGTCGACGACGCCGACGGCGGTCGCGGCGACGCCCGCCGACTCGACGAGCGTAATGGTGTAACGCACGGTATCGCCGGGGTCTGGCTCGCCGCCGTTCAAGTCGACGACGGTCTTCGTCGATGTCGAAAGATCGGGCCCGACGACGACCGTGACGTCGGACGCCATGTCGTTCGCGGCGTTCACATCGTGGCTCGAGCTCGTCACCACCGCCGTGTTCGTGACACCCGGCAGTGCGGCACCCGTCGCCGCGACGGTCAATGCGATCGGCGGGAACGAGCTGCCGGAATCGAGAATCGGCGGATGCGTGCACGTCACGGTTTGAGCTGCGGCTCCGCAGGTCCAGCCCCCGCCGACGCCGCTGACGTACGTGAGTCCCGCGGGCAGCACGTCCGTCACGACGACGGCGTTGTCCTCGCGCTGGTTGCCGGCGAGGTTCGCCACCGTCAGCGTGTAGACGTTGGTGCCGCCGACCGTGAAATTGCCCACGTGCGTCTTCGTCAGCGAGAGATCGACGACGGGCTCGCTCGTCGCGCTGACGATCTGCGCGGTCAACAGCACGAGGTCGCCGCCGGCCGAGTACACCGTCGTCGCCGACGTCTGGCCCGGCGTCAGCAGCGACGTGACGTCGAACGTGTCGACGTCGACGCCGTAGCTCGTCGCAACACCGGCCGTGTTGACGGTGCCGTCGTAAGGCTGGATCGTGGGATCGCTGCCGGCGACGACGATCCCGTCGTCGACGGCGGTGCCGTTGAAGCGCAGCACCTCGCTGAACCCGTTCAGCGGCGTCGAGTTGCCGGGGTCGCCCTCCCAGTCGACGATCGTCATGCGGCCGTCGAAGTTGCTCGGCGGAATGCGAAAGCCGTCGGGATTCAACGTCAACGCACTGCCGCGGAAAAACTGCAAGCCGTCGAACACGTTGACCGCGCGCAGGCGCTCGTTTGCCGAGCCGTAGATCGCGACGACGCTCCAGCCCGCGGTCACGGCGCTGCTGCCGCAATGCGGCGCCCCCGTGGTGACGGTGAGCCCGGAGAAGGTCAACGAGCCATTACCCGTGATGCGGCTCGTGACATCGGCGAACCCGCCGAAGTACGGAAAATTGGTGCCGCCGTTGTTGAACGTCGTCGCGAACGTGCGCTGCGCCGCGACGGCCTGGCCGTTCAGCGTGACGTTCGAGTCGACGGTGGCGCCCGAGCCGCCCCAGTAGAGATACGCGGCGACGATCGACGCGCCGGCCGGAATTCCCGCAAGCGCTTGCGTGCTCGACGTGCCGACGGCGCAGGCGTCGGTCGCGCTCGTGCGCAGCGACCCGCCCGTCGCGACGAAATTGATCGTTCCCGTGAAGCGCGCAAAGCGAGTGATGGCCTGCGCCGACGCCGTGAGCGGCACAAGCGTCAACGCCAAGATTGCGCATCCTGCGAGCAGTCGCTTCATGCGACGTTCTAATAAGGTGACCGGCCGTCTTAGCCGAACGCAAGTGTGAGCCATCCGACATAACAATCCGCGACGTCCTCGACAGTTTTTCCGCGGACTTTAGCGTAGCGTTCGAAAACCTTGAACGGATTCACAGGGTGACGTCGCGCATGACGCGCGACGAGCGCGCATGGATGCGACATTGTGTTCACATAAACTGACGCCTGCGTCGAGCCTCCGCGACGCGCTCTGGCGCGTTTTCTTTCTCACACTCGCCGGTTGCGCCGCGTCACCCGCGGCGGTGCACGCGATTGGCACCGCCGCGGGCACTAACATCACCAGCATCGCGACCGTCGACTACTCGATCGGCGGCACGCCGGCTTCGACGACGTCGAACGCCAGCACCATTGCAGTCGCCGAGCTCGTCAACGTGACGATCACACTGCAGAGCCCGACGATCTCCGTCGCCGCGGGCGCGACCAGCGAAGCGTTGTTGTTTCTCGTCACGAACACCGGCAACAGCTCCGAGACGTTCGCGCTCGCGGGCGAGAGCGTGCTCGTCGGCGACGATTTCGATCCGACGCCGTCTTCGCCGTTCATCTACTTCGACACCGACGCGAGCGGCGACCTGTCGCCTGGCGACGCGCCGTACGTCGCCGGGCCGGACGATCCGCTGCTCGCGGCCGACGAGAGCGTCGCGATCATCCTCGTCAACGACATTCCGGCGGGCCAGCCTGACGGCGACTACGGCCGCAGCCAGCTGGAAGTGACAGCCGAGACGGGACCGGCCGCGCCGGGCACGGTGTTCCCCGGGGCGGGCACCGGCGGCGTCGATGCCGTCATCGGCACGAGCGGCGGCGAAGGCGCCGTGGTAGGCCAATATCTCGTCGGCGACATCCTGCTTTCCGCCGTGAAATCGCAGGCCGTCTCCGATCCATTCAGCGGCACCCAGCCCATCCCCGGCGCCACCATCGCGTACCAAATCGTCGTGACCGCCACGGGCACGGGCGCTGCGCTCAATGCCGTGTTCAGCGATCCGATTCCGGGGAGCACGACTTACGTAGCGGGCAGCTTGCGTTTGAACGGCGCGCCGCTAACAGATGGCGCCGACGCGGACGTCGGCTCGTTTGTTGCGGCGCCGGCGCGCGTCGCCGTGAATCTCGGCGACCTCACGTCCGCGGCCGGGCCGCAAACCATCGATTTTCGCGTCACGATCAATTGACGCTCGCTCACTCGAGGAGAAGCACCATGCACAACCGATCCACAATCCTCAACCTCACGCTGCTCGCTGCGGCGTTCGGCGGCGCCACGACGGCGCTCGCACAAACGGCCGAGCGCGGCTGCATCGAGCTCAAAGCCGTCGCCGAGGTTCAGGAAGCCTACGTCGACGAGCGCGGCAACCCCGCAACGCGGCTCGTGCCCGCGGCGAAGGTCGTGCCCGGCGACGAGGTCACCTGGACGATCGTCGCGAACAACGTCTGCACGACGCCGGCCGGCGACGTCGCGATCACGAACCCGGTGCCGCAGCACATGCGCTACGTCAGCAGCTCGGCGTTCGGCCCCGGCGCCGCGATCGAGTTCTCACTCGATGGCAGCACATTCGCCGCGCCCGAAGCGCTCGTCGTCGCGGAAGCCGACGGCTCGCGGCGCCAAGCGCGCGCCGACGAGTACTCGGCGATCCGCTGGGTGCTGCCGCGCCCGATGGGCCCGAGCGAATCGCTGATGGTGCGTTACCGCGCCACGGTTCTCTAAGTTCATTTTCGTAGCAAGCAGGCGGCTCCGATGGACCGGGGCCTCGTGTCGATCAGTACCATGTAACGAGCATTGAGATGATTACCCGCACTTCATTCGGCTTGCGTGCAGCACTCGGCGCTGTCGCAGCCATCGGCTGGTGGACGGGCGCGAACGCCCAGACGGCAGCCGGTGTATCGATTTCGAACACCGCCACCGTGAACTACACGGTCAGCGGCCTCACGCAGGCGCCGATCAACAGCTCGCCGACAGGCAACGCCATACCCGGCCCCGGCGTGCCCACGGCGTTCCTCGTCGACAACCGACTCAGATTCACGGTGGCGGAGCTGTCCGCGAGCGCGACGATCACGACACCCGGATCAGCGGGCGCTGCGATCGCGTTCACGGTGACCAACACCGGTAACGCGCCGCAGGGCTATGCGCTCGTCTTGGCGGAGGAAGCGAACGGAAGCACGTTCCCGTTCGGCGGCAACGACAACGCCGACTTCGGCCTCGGGAGCCTGCAAATTCGCGTCGATGACGGCAACGGCACCCTCGACGCCGCGGACACCGCTGCGGTGATCGATACCTTGAACGCCGGCCAGACGCGAACGGTCTTCGTTGTCTCGCCGTTGGTGCCATTGACCCTTCTCAACGGCATGCTCACCAACATCCGGCTGCAAGCGCAGTCCGCTGTTGCCGGCACGAACGGCGGCACGATCGAAGTGCAGACGCCCGGCCCGAACGACCCGACGGTCGTCGACATCGTGTTCGCCGATACGGACAGGGACAACACGGAGGCCGCCGTCGATCAGTTCGTGATTCAGTCGGCCGCGATCACGGTCACGAAGACGCAGGCTGTGCTCGACGACGGCTTCACCACCGTGGACGCGCGCGCGATTCCGCTGGCATTGGTCGAATACACGATCGCGGTAACGAACACGGGTCTGTCGGCCGCAGACGGCATCTCGATCAGCGATCCGATTCCCGCGACCACGACGTTCCAAGCCGGCCCGGGCCCGTACGCGGGCGGCGCCGACGTCGCGCTCACCGGCGGCCCTGCCCCGACTTGCCTCGCCGAAGCAGGCGGTACGGACACGAACGGCGACGGCTGTGTCCGCAGCGGTGGCAACCTCATTGTCGGCGCCCCGGCGCTCGGCCCCAGCATTCTGGCCGGAGGCTCGAGAACCGTGCGGTTCCAGGTCCGCATCAACTGATCGCGATATAGCTGAATGGGTGCGGCCGCAGCGGCGCGGCCACGCGAACTTCGCGGCACCGCGCCGCCCCGTCCAGTGATCGCTTCTTCCCGGCAGGGCGGAGCAGCGCAAAGCTGCTCCGCCCGCGCCGTTTCTTCACGCTCGTCTTTTGTGCACGCGTCACGGCGTGCGGCGGCCGGACTTTTCGGGTTCTTGCTCGCGGCGGCGGCCGCCGCGGCGCCGCCCGGAACCCCAATCTTGAACCGCGCCGAGGTCAGCTTCACCGGCGGCGCCGGGCTCGCGACAACCTACAGCAACTCGGTCAACGTCGTCGTCGCACCGACGCCGTCGCGTGCCGCGCTGACGCTGCTGCGTCCCGACGCGAGCGGCAGCTTGGGTACCGCGCTGCCGACGCAGTGCGTCGACGGCGGCTCGAGCGTGCTCTTGCCGCCGCCGCAAGGCAGCAACGGCCAACCGTTCCCGCTCGGGCAGGATCTACCGCTCGGCTTGGGCGTAGTCGTGCACGGCGGCGAAGCCGTGTTCCTCGAGGTCGTCGACGCCGATCGCAACCGCGACGCGGCCGCCATCGACAGCGTCGAGCTCACCATCGGCGCCGTCGGCGGCGACCGCGAGACGCTCGTGCTCGCCGAGACGGCCATCGACTCCGGACGCTTCGCGGGCTACGTGCAGACGCACGCCGCCGCTGCGGCCGTAGGCAATTGCGTGCTCGACGTGCAGCGCGACGGCGCCCTCACGGCGAGCTACGTCGATCCGCTCGACACCACTGACGCGGCGACGGCCACCGCGCTCGTCGATCCGTTCGGTGTCGTGTTCGACTCGCAAACGGGTCAGCCCATCGACGGTGCGCGCGTGCGGCTCGTCGACGCGGGCAGCGGCGCGCCGGCCGCCGTGCTCGGCGACGACGGCGTCAGCCTCTTTGCCGCCGAGTTGACCACCGGCCAATCCGTCACCGATTCGGCCGGCACGCTCTACGCGTTCCCGCCCGGCGTGTTCCGCTTTCCGCTCGTCGCCGCCGGCGACTACCGGCTCGTCGTCGAGGCACCCGACGGCTACCGCTCGCCGTCGACGGTGACCGAAACGCAACTCCAGGCGCTGCCGGGCGCGCCCTACGCGCTGGGGCCCGCTTCGTTCGGCGGCGTCGTGACGATCGCGGGACAGATCGCGCAGGCCGTCGACATTCCGCTCGACCCCGTCGCGGCCAGCCTGTTCATCGACAAGAGCACCGGCCTCGACGTCGCCGCGATCGGCGATTTCGTCCCCTACACCGTCGCGGTCCGCAACGTGACCACCGAGACCGCGCTGACGAACGTCGTCGTGACGGACTTTTTACCGCCCGGCATGCGCTATCAGCCGGGCTCGGCGCGCCTCGAGGCGACGACACCGCTCGAGCCCGAGATCGGCGCCGACGGGCTGACGCTGACGTTTCGCCTGCCCGATCTCGCCGCGCGGAGCAGCGCCGCGCTGCGCTACGTCGCCGTCGTCACGACAGGCGCAGGCGCCGGCACGCTCGTCAACCGCGCCACGGCGAGCGCCGACAACGGCGGCTTGTCGAACACGGCCAGCGCGGCCGTCCTGCTGCGCGAGGAGCTGTTCACGAGCTCGGCGCTGCTGCTCGGCCGCGTGATCGCCGGCACGTGCGGCACGTCCGTCGACTCGGGTGAAGGGGTAGCGGGCGTACGCATCTACCTCGAGGACGGCCGTTATGCCGTGACCGACGACGAGGGCAAGTATCACTTCGAGGGCGTGACGCCGGGCTCGCACGTCGTGCAGCTCGATCCGATCACGCTGCCCGAAGAGCTCACGCCAGTGCGCTGCGACACGCGCGTGCGCAGCGCCGGCAACGCGCTGTCACAGTTCGTCGACATGCGCGGCGGTGCGCTCGGCACGGCCGATTTCCTGGTGACGCAGCGCGCCGCTCCGACAGGCGACGTGCGCCTCTCGCTGACGACGCAGCTCGGCGGCGAGGGCTTCGAGCACGTGGCCTCGGTTGCCTCGCGCGGCGTGCCGCTGCGCGACGGGGAAATCCTCGTGCTGCTGCCCGAGACGCTCGCGTACGTTCCTGGCAGCGCCGCACGCGACGGCGTCCCCTTGGCGGATCCGCCGGCGCAGAGCGGCTCGCTACGCTTCACGCTCGGCGCGCTCGACGGCGCTTCGCAGGTGACGTTCGCGACGCGCGGAGTCGGAAATTTCAGCGGCGAGTACCCGGTGCAGGCGCTGCTGCGCTTCACGACGGCGCTCGGCCGTGCCGAGCGCACGGACCCCGTGTCGAACATCGTGCAGGGCCGCGAGTCGGTCATCGAGCGCATCAGCTACACGTTCTCACCGCGCTACAACGCGTATTCGTTCGCACCGAAATTCGGCTCGATGCAGACGGCCGTCGACCCGCGCGACGGCGCCGAGCTCGACGTCATCGCCGACGCATGGCGCGGCATGCGCGAGCTCACGATCCGCGTCATCGGTCACTCCGATCGGACGCCGATCTCGGCGCGCAACCGCGGCCGCTTCCCCGACAACTACGCGTTGTCCGCCGCGCGCGCACAAGCCGTCGCCGATTATCTGCGCACCGCCCTACCCGAGGCGCGCATCGAGATCGAGGGGCGCGGCGCCGACGAGCCGATCGCCGAGGGAGACGATCCCGACGCTCTCTCCCGCAATCGGCGCGTCGAGATCGAGGTCGAGGGTATCCGCTCCGTCGCCGCCGCCGAGTGGCAAGTCCTCGCCGGGAGCGCGGACTCGCCGGTCGTGCCGACGATCGGCGCGGTCGGCCACGACGAAACCGTGACGCGGCCGGCGCTCGCGTCGGCGCGGCCGCCCGGCATCACGGCGGCGCTCGAGGCGGAGATCGACGTCGAGACGCTCGAGCCCGCCCTCGCGATCTTGCAGCCGAGCGAGGGTTTCGCGCCGCCCATCCCGACCGTGCATGTCGCGATCGCACACTTGCCCGGGCAAGAGGTGCGGCTCGCCCTCGACGGCCGTCCCGTCAGCGCGCTGTCGTTCGACGGCACGGAGCCGAACGCGGCGAAGACGGTGGCGGTGAGCCGCTGGCGCGGCGTCGACCTCGTCGCGGGGGACAATCGGTTCGTCGCGACAGTCGTCGGCGCCGCGGGCGAGGAGATCGCCGTGCTCGAGCGCACCGTGCGCTACGGCGGCGGCGGCGTGCGCGCGGAGCTCGTCGCCGAGGAGTCGCAGCTCACGGCCGACGGCCGTACGCAGCCGCTGATCGCGCTGCGCGTCTTCGACGCGTCCGGCGAGCCCGCGCGGCCCGGAACGCTGGGCGCCTATCGCGTCGATCCGCCGTACCGCACGTGGTGGGAAGTCGAGACGCTGCACGACAACCCGGTGCTCGTCGAAAGCCGCCGCGAGCCCACGTTCGCAGTCGAGGAGGACGGCCTCGTGCGCATCCTGCTCGAGCCGACCACGGAGTCCGGAGCGGCCATCGTGCGGCTACGCTTCAACGAACGGCAAGAGCAGGAGATCCGCGCGTGGCTCGAGCCCGAGCAGCGCGACTGGATCCTCGTGGGGCTCGCCGAGACCACGACCGCATACACGGACCTCGAGGCGGCGCTCGAGCCGCCCGACATCGAGGACGGCTACACGAACGACGGCCGGCTCGCGTTCTTCGCGAAGGGCCGCATCAAGGGCTCGTCGCTGTTGACGATCGCGTTCGACTCCGAGCGCGACCGGCCGCTCGTCGAGGACCGCTTGTTCGGCACGATCGAGCCCGACCGCTACTACACGCTCTACGGCGACGCGGTCGAGCAACGGTTCGAGGCTTCGACGACGCGCAAGCTGTACTTGAAGATCGAGCGGCGCCAGTTCGCGGCGCTGTTCGGCGACTTCGAGACCGGGCTTAACGTAACGGAGCTCAGCCGCTACAGCCGCACGCTCACGGGCCTCAAAGCCGATTTCGGCGGCGACGTCTTCGCGGTCAGCGCGTTCGCGGCCGAGAATCGCGAGCGCTATGGGCGCGACGAGTTCCAAGGCGACGGCACGTCGGGGCCGTATCGCCTCTCGCGTACGCCGCTCGTCGCGAACAGCGATCGCCTCACCATCGAGGTGCGCGACCGCGTCCGCACCGAGGTCGTCGTCGAGTCTCGCCAGCTGCTGCGCTTCATCGACTACAGCCTCGACAATTACACGGGCGAGTTGACGTTCAAGCAGCCCGTCCCGAGCCGGGATTCAGCGTTCAACCCCGTGTTCATCGTCGCCGAGTACGAGACGCTGCTCGTCGAGGCCGGCGGCACGACGGCCGGCGGGCGAGCGACGGCGCGGCTCAGCGACACGGTCGAGGTCGGCGCGACGCTCGTCGACGAGGGCTCCACGTTCGGCGCCGCACGGCTCACGGGCACGGACCTCACGTTCCGGCCGACCGGCGCGATGGAAGTGCGCGCGGAGCTCGCGCAGACGACGTCCGATCTCATGCCGCGTGCGTCGGCGTATCTCGCCGAGATCGAGCACGTCACCGAGCGGCTCGATCTCGCCGCGTACGTGCGCGAGCAGGAAACCGGCTTCGGCGTCGGGCAGCAGCTGCACACCGAGATGGGCACGCGCAAGGTCGGCGTCGACGCGCAGAGCACGCTGACGCAGCTCTGGACGGCGCGCGGCGAAGCGTTCCAGCAAACGAACCTCCAGACGGGCGCCGACCGCGCGCTCGCCTCGGCCGAAGCACGCCGCGAGACCGACGACGCGACGGCGAGCGTCGGCGTCAAACGCGTCGTGGACGACCTGCCGCTGAGCGGCACCCAGCAGTCCGAGCTCCTGACCTTGGGCGGCAGCCTCGACGTGCTGCGCGACCGCGTGACGCTGCGCGCCCTGACGGAGCGCTCGCTCGGCAGCCCCGCCGAGAGCCTCGACTTCCCCGAGCGCACGGCACTCGGCCTCGACTATCACCTGTCGGGGGCGACCACGCTGTTTGCCGAGGTCGAGGATGCCGAAGGCGAAAAGATCGACTCGACAATGACGCGCGTCGGCGTCCGCAGCACACCGTGGTCGGGCTCGCAGCTGCAGTCGAGCGTGAACCGCGACTTCGGCGAGTACGGGCCGCGCGTGTTCGCGAACGTCGGGCTCACGCAGACGTTCCA
>Ga0190271_10001290_pt1 | contig 14119 bp, 13 predicted proteins | sample Popmic356T_FD_133747 | JGI IMG/M metagenome (GOLD analysis project Ga0190271, IMG submission 133747) | Populus adjacent soil microbial communities from riparian zone of Weber River, Utah, USA - 356 T | ecosystem: Environmental > Terrestrial > Soil > Riparian zone | place: USA: Utah | collected...
ACGCCAGCGCCCACCATCGCGCAACGCATCGTGCGCGCCAAGGGCAAGATCCGCGACGCCAACATCCCCTATCAAGTGCCCTCGCGCGAAGAACTGCCGGCGCGGCTCGAGAGCGTGCTGCGCGTGGTGTACCTGGTGTTCAACGAAGGTTATTCGGCCAGCAGCGGCGAATCCGCGACGCGCGCGGATCTGTCCGGCGAAGCCATCCGGCTCGGCCGGCTCATCGTCGAGCTGGCCCCGGAATCCGAAGCGCAAGGGTTGTTAGCGCTGATGCTGCTGCACGAGTCGCGTCGCGAGACACGCGCCACGCCGGATGGCGAACTGATCCTGCTCGACGAACAGGATCGCTCACGCTGGAACCGCGCGCTCATCGACGAAGGCGCGGCACTGGTGCGCACGGCACTTTCGACGCGGCTCATCGGCGCGTATTCGGTGCAGGCCGCCATCGCCGCCTTGCACGCAGAGGCCGCGAGCGCCGCCGACACCGACTGGCGCGAGATCGTCGGGCTCTATGACCTGCTGATGAACATCACACCCTCGCCCGTCGTCGCGCTCAATCGAACCGTGGCCATCGCCATGCGCGACGGGCCGGATGCGGGGCTTGCGCAACTCGACCAATTGCTCGCCGGAGGTGAGCTCGAGGGCTACCAGCTCGCGCACGCTGCGCGTGCCGATTTCTGCCGCCGCCTGGGCAGGCACCGGGAAGCGCGCGACGCCTACCTGCGTGCCATCAAGCTCACCGCGCAGGGTCCGGCCCGGCGATTCCTCGAACGGCGGGTCGCGGCACTGCCCGCCTGATGCCAGGGACTCTCTGGATTCAATCACTTGCGCGCCGGCAGACATTTCTCGCGGCGCGTGTCGAAAACCGGTTCGGCCGTTCGACCAACTCTCAACAGAAGGAGATTCGCGTGAAGTACCTCTGCCTGGTCTACCTCTCGCCCGAACACTGGAATTCCGCACCCGATGAAGCCTGCATGGCCTGCGGCAACGAACTGCGCGCCAGCGGACATTTCATCACCGGCACGCCGCTGCATCCGACGCATACCGCCACCACCGTGCGCGTGCGCAACGGTCAGCTCTCGGTCACCGACGGGCCCTTCGCCGAAACCAAGGAACAACTCGCGGATTTCTATCTGATCGACGCACGCGATCTCAACGAGGCCATCCAGATCGCTTCGAGAATTCCGCCGGCGCAGTTCGGCAGCATCGAAGTGCGCCCGACGCGCGAACTCATCGTGAGCACACAACACGCCGCGGCTGCCGCCGCGCCCTGAATCCCACCCATAGGATCGTCCTCATGCACTCGCAGATCTTCGTCAATCTCCCGGTCAAGGACCTGAAGCGCTCCGTGGATTTCTTCACGAAGCTTGGCTACACGTTCAACCCGACGTTCACCGATGACAACGCGACCTGCATGATCCTCGGCGACAACCTCTTCGTGATGCTGCTGGTCGAGAAATTCTTCGGCACTTTCACGAAGAAGACCATCACCGACACCAGCAAATCCACCGAAGTGCTCAACTGCGTGGCCTGCAGCAGCCGCGAACACGTCGACTCGCTGGTCGCCAAGGCGCGCGCCGCCGGCGGCCAGGTGCCGCGCGAGCCGCAGGACCACGGCTTCATGTACGCACACGGTTACGAAGACCTCGACGGCCACACCTGGGAACTCATCCACATGGTTGGCGAGCCGCCGAAGCAGTAGCGGCGCCAAGCTGGCGATGTACGAGCCGCCGTTCATGGTGGGGCCTCATGCGCGCACGCTTCCCCCGGATCGCACGGCAGTGCTCACGCGCATGATTGCCGAAGACCGCCGTGGCGACGCCGTGAAGTACTACATGACCGAGATCATCGGCCTCCCGCGCTTCATGCCCACGCTGGTGATGGCTGGCACCAAAACCTGGCCAGTTTTGCTGGATGCCGCCAGGGCCGTGGCGGCCGCGATTCCCCCTGCGCGCCATCAGACGCTGCCCGGCCAGTCCCACAACGTGGTAGCGAAGGCGATCGCGCCCGTTCTTGAATCATTCTTGAAGTTGTAAGCCATTGATTTGGTTAGGCGAGTGGGCATCTCGCCGCGGCGAGTCAAGTGCCTGAATTTTTGGCCGTTAACGGAATGGGTCCGTCCATTAACAGCGCCATGCACAGATCAGCCACCGCCACTGCCATCACCGCCACCGAGCTCGACCTCGTTTTGCAGGCCGCCATGGCCGACGAATCGCTGGAGCTCCCGCCGCCGCCGGAAGTCGCCGTCGAGGTCACGCGACTGACACGCTCCGACATGAGCGACGACGGGTCGGCCGACGCCAGCTCCGCAGAACTCGCCCGGCTGATCCAGCGCGACGTCGCGCTCGCCGGACAAGTCATGCGCGTGGCGAATTCCGCGTTGTATGTACGGCGTTCACCCGTGGTGACGCTGCCGCAGGCAATCGCACGACTGGGCACGCGCGAGATCCGCACGATTGCGTTCGCGGTCGCCGTGCAGGGCCAGGTTTTCGCGTCCACCTACTTTCGGCGGGAGATGACGGAGCTGTGGCGCGAGTCGGTGATAACTGCACTCTTCGCCCAGGAGATCGCGCGTCTCAAGCGCCGCAATGGTGAGTCCGCGTATCTCTGTGGCCTGCTGCATCGCGTAGGTCTGGCCGTCGCGCTCGGCCGCGTCGGCGCCGCGGCGTTGACTCATCGCCTGTCGCCCGATGCCGGTGTCGTGCTGCAATTCGCACGGGAACACGAGGCGCGCGTCGGCACACAGCTCGCTGCGAGCTGGAACCTGCCTCCCGCCGTCGGCGCATCGATCGCCCATTGGCCCAATCCGCTGGAAGCAACCGAGTGGCGCTCCGAGGTCATGGAAGTGGCGCTCGCGCGGCAGATTTCCGACGAGCTGCGCACGCCCGGAATCGGCGGCGAACTGCCGGATTCCATGCTGGGTCCGGTGTCGAAGTGGATGGACGAGTTATCTATCTACCCGGACGAGCTGTTCTCCATCATGGCGCAGCGCGCGGCGATCCACGCCACCGCGGAAAGCTTCACGTGAAATCGGCGCGGGGCTGAGCTTTCTTCAGCCTGCGCTCGATGAGGGTGGCACATACCACCGTCGCCACGATCCCCGGCACGATCATCATCGCCCAGGACATTTCGTCGGACAGGGCGGCGAAATCTCCGCTGAAAAATGCCACCTCGCAGGCGCACACGACGACCGCGGCACTCGCCGACAAGGCGACCGCATCCGGCCCTCGTACGCTCGTCTTCGCCCGCAACGCCCAATAAACAATACCGACCAGGATGGCTGGCACCAGTCCTGCAAACAACGCAAACGGAAGGGCGAAGGGCAATGCCATGACAGTGGCCAACGGGACCAACAGAAAGTCGGACACGCTGTCGGCTTTGTCTATCGCCACCAGGAAGATGACGGTGGCGTAGCCGAAAACCGGGCCGAATATCGCGAATACCCACAGGCACTGCGAAATGGTTGCCACGTTGGCAGCGGGATCGCGCGGTTCAGGTTTGTCAGGCACTCAGCTCTCGAGCTTTACTGGGGACGCTTCTTCGCGCGGGCGGACATCTCACGAGCATACCCGCCTGCAGCGATGTTGAATCTTTCCAGCTGCTTGACGCAATCTGCAAGTCCTCCCCTCTCGCCCAGCACAAACCTGACCTGCTTGAAGATACCGCTCGGTGTGAAGAAGGCCCGCTGGTGGAAGAGCTTGTCTGCGTCGAAACCGGCGTGGTTGTCGTGAGCGATCGATCCGATCTGATACCGGGATCCCTTGATCATGCCGAATTTCGTAATTCCCTCGAAATCGTTACCCCATAGTGAGGCGTTCAATTCGCGTTCGAGCAACTCGGCAGTCCAGTAACCAATCGGGACTGCATTGATGGCAGGCACGAAGAAACAGTTTCCCAACACCTGGGATTTACCACCGTACGCCCGGTAGATTGCCTCGCCTCCATTGGCATTCGTTTCCTGCGGGCGTTTGGCGAACCCATGGACGCGCCAGGGGCTGCCTTCCGGTACCTTCTGCGCCATGGAATTTTCTCCGCTGAGCACCGCTTCGGGCTTGGCACTTTATTACACATGCGCGAGCTCCAGCGACTGGTTAGACCACAAGTTGAGCGCACAACATTCTCTTAGGATATTTGCCCGAACTTCGTCCCCGACACGACCTGTCTCCGGCCTGATGACAGCGGGCCTAATTCTCCGGGTTCTGACTTCCGAGAGATCTCGCATACCTGTGCCAGTACTCGGCAATGTCGCTTGTTTGTTTTATGACGACGTCCGGTGATGCCTTGGCCGGCCAGAGGGTCAGCGAATAGGAATCTACGGGCTCTTCGCTTCCCTGGTTGTTGTCGATGTCTCGTCCTCTGTGCATGCCTCGCGCGCAATACCGGACACGATAGGTTCCAGGTGAGATTGGAATGGCGTACGACTTGTGACCCCACTCCACCAGTGAAACGCCCGCCGGCTCCACCGAAAACGACGCCTCCACAATTTCCTCCCACGACGCATCGATTGGTGGCTCGGCATCGAGCACATCGAGAACGAACGCAACGTGGCCCGTGTGAAGCCCGGTGATGAGGAAAAGAGAGTTACCGGCGGCCGCACCGCACAAGCCATTGCGTTGCTCCCAGAAGGAGCCTTCGAGATCGACGTCGAAAGTTCCGTACGGCAGCACGAACGCCTGACCGTAGTGCACGCGCAATCGACCATCGAAGACGCGTGTCACGGCCGGCGCCTAACGCCCTGGTTGATCAGCCGAGGAACCGGCGCCAGCGGACTCCAAGGTCGGCCCGCACCGGTTGTTAGGACTGCCATTTCTCGGTGTTTTTCGCATAGTCAAAAACTACTTCGCCAACGATTTGCACATCATAGGTCAGGTACGCGCTCGACGCCCCGACCCTTCAGTGGTCGCTCGCTTGGCAGGTGTAATGCGAAAGCAATATCGGCCATCCGGCGATTTCTCATAACTCAGCTCCCACTCGAGATCTGCCAGCCGTCGACGTTCGCCAAGTGAGATACCAATTCCGTCCGCGAACGCTGACTCCGTCCGCGGCTTCCTGTCCATGATGTGGCGCGTGACTTCCAGGAACAACTTGGTCGACTGGTAGCCCGTGAAGCCAGCCCGAACCTGGAACTCATAGAGGCAATGATCGGCACCCATCAGTTTGTTAGGAAGCGACCCTTGACCTTCTTTATCAACAAAGATTCGATGAACCGGGGAAGCAACGGCCGCCGCCGCCGCCGAGATCCGCTTGCCGAGTGATCTGAGGCCAGAGGCACTTCGCGTGTAGACGAGATGTCGGTACTGCCGCAAATCGAATGGGATGGAGTCGAGTTCCTGGCTTATCAGGATGACCTTGTCCACAGCCTTCGACATGTGGGCAAGGCCAAGTTCGTAGTACACATTCGGGTTCCGGCCCGTCAGGTCAGCGACGACCAGCTCGCTGCCCGATATTCCCGTCAGAATGTCTTCTATGATGTTGCCACCACCAAGCAACTCATCCGTCCTGACCGACATGAACCCGAGTCCCTCTGCCAGAGACTTCTGGATCACTTTGAAGACTGGATCAAACGCCTTGGTGAACGGCATGATGACAAAGCACGTGCCCAACTCCGGCGGTTTGTCGAGCGAATCGAAGAAAGTCTTCGGATACAAGAAGCCTCCCGAACGTCGGAGTTCGTGCGCCTAACGGGTGTCAGGCCTGCGGCCAGTCGAAGTGAAGATAGGCAAAGTATTCACATTCATTTATGCGAATCCTATACACCCCGTTGGTGATCGTAAGTCCACCACCGATGAGCGCGCGAGTCATCTGCTCCCGACTGGGCCAAGGCGCAGGCGATTTGTTAGGCGGCGCAAGGTTTTGGAAGCCGTACCAATTGCGTGCACACGTCAGGACCTTCCCAACGCGACGTACCAGCTCGACCCCGGCCAAGGCGCGACCTGCCTGCTCGAGCAGGCTCCGATCCTTCGTAGCAACAAGGCGTGAGAGTGCGCACCAATCTGCCGTGCCGCTCGCGGGCACCTGGAGGTCCATGTGGCCGAAGGACGAGTGGCGCTAGCACTTCCCCGACGGCATCTGCGAGAGCCACGTGCGCGCCGGTTGTTCAGCGCTGAAGAACCGCACGATCGGGTGAATCCGGTGCTCTTGCACCAGCTCGCTGAAGCGCCCGCCATGGGCCGACGGGTCACGCACGATGATGGCGAGCTTGGTGCGATAACTAACAAACTTCTGCAGCACCTGGCCGGCCAGGCCGGACTTCAGGTCGAAGAAGTCGGGCGACAGATCCTTCTCGTCGAGCACCAGGCCGCCGCGCTCCACGCTGGCCGTGAGGGCAGCGGAGATGTCGCTGGGGGATTGAATTCCGTTAAATGTCATATGTAGAGCCTACAGTCCTAATGCGCTCAAGCCGGGATGATCTTCGGGCCTGCGTCCCAACTCCCACCGAAACTTTCGCACGTGTTCCGAAATCACGACGTCATTGATGCTGGCGTGGCGTGCCTTCATCAAACCCATCTCATCGAACTCCCAGTTCTCGTTCCCATACGAGCGGAACCAGTGGGCCGAATCGTCATGCCACTCGTACGCGAAACGCACCGCGATACGCGCGCCCTCGAAGGCCCACACCTCTTTGATGAGGCGGTAGTCGAGTTCCCTCGCCCACTTGCGCTTGAGGAACTCGACGATGGCCGACCGACCCGTGAAGAACTCGGCGCGATTGCGCCAGGCGCTGTCGGCCGTGTACGCAAGCGAGACGCGCTCAGGATCGCGCGAGTTCCACGCGTCTTCCGCAGCGCGCGCCTTTTGCATTGCCGTTTCGCGGGTAAACGGCGGGAACGGCGGGCGTCCTTGCCCTGGCGTATTCATCAGAATTTCTGGATGTTGCTGGCGGATTGGATGCCCATGAATGCCATGGGCGACAGTCTACATCCCGAAAGCGACCGTAGCGGGGATTATGAGGCGTGGGGCGCGGTCGAGACCGCAGCGCTGGTCGCTGGCTGGCGGCGCCGATCAAACAAGCGTTGCACCGCGACGAAAAACAGGGGCACGAACACGATTCCGAGGAAAGTCCCGCCCAGCATGCCGCCAAACACGCCGATGCCAATGGAGCGCTGCGCTCCAGCCCCCGCTCCGCTGGCCATGGCGAGGGGGAGTACGCCAATTCCGAAAGCCAGCGAAGTCATCAGGATGGGGCGCAGGCGGTCACGGACCGCATGAATTGTCGCATCGGCGAGTGACAGGCCGCGTTCGAGATTCTGCTTCGCGAATTCGACGATCAAGATCGCGTTCTTGGTGGCAAGCCCGGCAGTCGTCAGCATCGCGACTTGAAAATAGATGTCGCGCTGCATGCCGAATGCTGTCGTCGCGATCACTGCGCCGATGATGCCGAGCGGCACCGACAACACGATGGCAGTCGGTATCGACCAGCTCTCGTATAACGCTGCAAGACAAAGGAACACGATGATCAAGGAAATGGAATACAACACCGGCGTTTGCGCGCCGGCCTCACGTTCTTCGTACGACTGCCCGGTGAAGTCCACGGCAAAACCCTCGGGCAACTGTTCCCCCAGGCGCTCGATTTCCTTCATGGCATCACCCGAGCTGACCCCGGGAGCCGCCTGTCCATTGATCTGCATCGCCGAGATTCCGTTGTACCGCTCGAGCCGCGGTGACGCGAACTCCCAGCGCGTGGTCGCAAACGAGGAAACGGAGACCATTTCTCCGCGAGCGTTGCGCACGTGCCATCGTGCAAAGTCTTCAGGAACCATGCGAAACGGTGCATCCGCCTGGACGATCACGCGCTTCACGCGGCCGCGATCGATGAAGTCGCCGACGTAACGCCCGGCCCAGGCGATCGCCAGGGTTTCGTTGACTTCATCCATCGACAGATCGAAAGAAGCGGCCTTCTCCGGGTCGATGTTCAGATGGAATTGCGGGGCATCCTCCTGCCCGTTTGCACGGACATTGGTCAGTTGGCGGCTGTCCGCGGCGAGAGCCAGGAACTTGTCGCGCGCGGCGGTGAGCGCAGCATGCCCTTGCCCGTGGTCGTCCTTCAGATAGAAATCGAAACCCGAAACATTGCCAAGATCGACATCGGGTGGTGGCGCGAGGACGTATGCCTCGGCATCCTTGATCTGCGCCAGCGCTTCACCAGCGCGTGCGACGATCGCCGGGATTCCGAAACGCTTGTCCGTGCGCTCGTCCCAATCCTTGAGCACGACGAAACCGAAGCCTGAATTCTGTCCGCCGCCGCCGAAGTTGAAGCCTGCGATCTGGAACGTCGAGACGATCGCATCCTTTTCCTGCTCCATGAAATGGTTCCCGACCTGGTCGAGCGCCCTCAAAGTCCGCGCCTGGGTGGCGCCGACCGGCCCCTGCACGAGCGTGAATAGATAGCCCTCGTCCTCTTCGGGAAGAAACGCCGTCGGCAGGCGGAAGAACAGCACGCCCATGAACGCGACCAGCCCGGAATAGAGCAGCAGGTAACGGGCCGGTCTGCCGATGATGTGCGTCACGAGCCGCTCGTATCCCCGGCTGGCGCGTTCGAACCAGCTATTGAAACGCAGGAACAAGGGATGGCGTACCCGCTGCTCGCCCTTGCGAAGCGGCTCGAGCAACGTGGCGCACAGCGCCGGCGTGAGCACGATCGCGACCACGACGGAAAGCACCATCGCCGAGACGATGGTGACGGAGAACTGACGATAGATGATCCCCGTGGTGCCTTCGAAGAATGCCATGGGGATGAACACGGTCGACAGTGCCGTGGCAATGCCGAGCAGCGCCCCGGTGATCTGGCGCATCGAGCGATGCGTAGCCTCGCGTGGCGACAGGCCCTCCTCGCTCATCAACCGCTCGACGTTCTCGACCACGACGATCGCATCGTCGACCAGGAGCCCGATGGCGAGCACGACTGCAAACAACGTGAGCATGTTGACCGAAAAACCGAAGGCGCCGAGCACCGCGAAAGTCCCCAGCAGCACCACCGGCACCGCGATCGTCGGAATGAGGGTGGCACGCAGATTCTGCAGGAACAGGAACATCACGAGGAAAACCAGCAGGACTGCCTCACCGAAAGTGATGAGCACCTGCGCCACCGCTTTGCGCACGAACGGCGAGGTGTCGTATGGAAGCACCGCCGAAAGACCGGATGGCAATCGTGGCCGCAGCCGATCGAGGAGTGCCTCGACTCGTTGCGCGGTTTCCAGCGCGTTCGCATCTGGCGCCACCGTGACTCCGAGTCCGGAAGCGGGTTTGCCGTTGTAGCGAGCAGAGAAGTTGTAGTCCACTTGCCCCAGCTCGACGCGTGCCACGTCGCCAAGCTGCAGCGTCGATCCGTCGCTGTTGCTGCGCAGGACGATCTGGCGAAACTGCGCGGGCGTGCTCAAGCGCCCGAGCGCAGTGACGATGGCGTTCAGCTGCTGCCCGGGCACGGCCGGCAGGTCACCCAGCTGGCCCACCGAAATCTCGGCGTTCTGGGCCTTCACTGCAGCCGTGACATCGGCCGGTGTGAGCGCGTAGGCATTGAGCCGGTTGGCGTCCAGCCAGATGCGCATGGCGTACTTCGAACCGAACAGCTCCACGACCCCGACACCCGGCACGCGACGCAACGAATCGATGACGTTGGTCGCCAGGTAGTCGCTGATGTCGCCCGCGCTCATCGCGCCGTCTTCCGAAACGAAGCCGATGACCATCTGGTAAGCGCCGGTGGGCTTGCTGACCGTGATGCCCTGCTGCTGCACGATCTGCGGCAGCAGCGGTATGGCCTGCTGCAGGCTGTTTTGCACCTGCACCTGCGCAATGTTCGGATCGATTCCGCTCGCGAACGTGAGCGTGATCCTCGTGGCTCCGCTGTTGTCGCTCGTCGACGCAATGTAGCTCAGGCCGTCGAGCCCCGTGAGATTCTGCTCGATGACTTGCGTGACCGCGTCCTCGGTGGTGCGCGCCGAGGCTCCCGGGTAGGTAGCGGAGATCTGCACCGCCGGAAGCGCGAGGCTCGGATACCGTGACACCGGCAGCTTCATGATCGACATGAGCCCCACCAGCATGATGATGATGGCGATGACCCATGCAAAAATCGGGCGGTCGATGAAGAAGCGGGACACGCGCTGGCCTCCGGTTCAACGACTCGCGCCGGACGCGAGCGCTGTCGCGCGCGGCGCGTGAGCACTCACGGCGCGATCTCGGCCGCGGCGGTTCGCTCCACCACGGTGACTTCCGCGCCGGGCTTCGCCTTCTGAATACCTTCGACGATCACCCGCTCACCCGCGGCAAGGCCATCGTCGACGAGCCAATGATCGCCGATGGTCCTCGACACCTGCACCGTGCGCAATTCGACCTTGTTTGCCCTCGTGACGAGCAGCGCGGTCGCAGCCCCCTTTGGATCGCGCGCGATGGCCTGCTGCGGAACGAGCACGCCATCGCTGAGCGCGCCTTCCGTCAACACGGCGCGTACGTACATTCCAGGCAACAGCAGCAACTTCGGATTGGGCACGATGATGTGCAGCATCAGGTTTCCGGTGGCGCGATCGACCGAAGCGTCGGCGAACCGCAACGTGCCCTCGAATTCATAGGTGCTGCCGTTCTCGAGCAGTATCTTCACCGGAGCACCCTCTTCGCCGACCTGCACCCGCCCTGCATCGATGGCCTGCCGCAGCGCGAGCCAGTCGCCGCTCGTCTGCGTCACTTCGACGTAGATAGGATCGAGCTGGTGAATGGTCGCGAGCGCCGGTGCCTGTTCGGCCGTCACCAGAGCGCCGCGCGTGATCATCGACCTGCCGATGCGGCCACTGATGGGCGCAACGATGTGGGCGTATGCGAGATTCACGTGGCTGGTGGCCAGTGCAGCCTCCGCCGCCGCAACCTCCGCTTCGGCCTCGGCCTCCGCCGCGAGGATTTTTTCGTTGTCCTGCGCACTGACCAGGTTCGCGCGGATCAACTCACGCGATCGCGTGGCGGCCAGCTGCGCCGCGTGCAGCGTGGCGCGCGCCTTGAGCAGGTTGGCGCTCGCGCTATCGGCCTGAGCGCGATACAAAGCGTCATCCAGATCGTAGAGCGGCTGGCCCGCCTGCACGCGACTGCCTTCGATGAACAACTGCCGCTTGACGATGCCACTGACCTGTGGCCGCACCTCGGCCACCTCGTAGGCGCTGGTGCGTCCGGCCAGCTCTCGCGTCAGCGGCACGCGCTGCTGCTGCAGAGTCACCACCACGACCTGGGGAACAATTGCAGGCTCCGCGAGCTGCGGGTCGCCGTTTCCGCACGCAGACAGCGTCAGCGCGGCACCGGCGACCGCGCAGCGCGCGGCCAACACGACAACACTCAGTGGTTGGCTACTGCTCGAGAGCACGCAACACCTAGTTGGTCATTGCGTTGGGCATCATGCCGTCGCCCGACTTGTTCCGCGACGCGACGAGTTCCGGATAGAGCTTGTCGACGACCATCCGGTTCACAGCCCCCGAAGGGTGGCCGCTGTGAAAATAGAAGTACTTGTCAGGCGTCGCGCAGGGCGTGGCGTCCTCCTTGAAGAGCGCGCGGCCCGCGCATTGGGACGTCGTGTTGACGATCCCGTATTTCGCCGGGTTCTCGATGATCTCATCGAGATAAGCGCCCCAGCGGTTGAGGTGGATATCCACGCCTTTCATTTGCAGATCCGACACGAACATTTCGTAGGCCGGGTTGAGGCGCTTGCCCACCGCCGCAAAGTCGGGAATCCGGGTGGGCAACTGTGTCAGCGTGAAATGCCGCGCGCCGAGTCCACGCAGGATTTCGATCTGGCGCGTGAGGTTGCCGAGCGTCACAGCGGTGTCGACGTCCGTGTCGTTGAGGCCGCCTTCCAGGAAGAACAAGGTCGACTCGGGTTTGAATTTCACCTTCCCGGAACGTACCCGCGCCGCGAAGTCTTCCACCTGGTTCAACATTCCCTGGCAGCACCATTCGCCCGTGCCCTTGTCGTCACCGGTGCCGGCGGCCGTCGCGGCGAAGTTGATGCTCTTGCCTTCCGGCATCGGGTCTTTCGAATGAGTGAATGGAATTCCCATGCGCTGCGCCAGCAGCGCTACCGGCGTCGGGTCCTTGCCATCTAGATAGCGGGCACCCGTGTCGGAGAAGCTGTCTCCGAAGACGTACAGGGCCTTGTAGGGTGACTCGGCGCCGGTGGCGGCGCTCGTCGCCAGGGCGAATCCGGCGACGGCGATGCCGAGGAAACGCCCAACTTTCAACGATCCATGCAGCTTGATCACTTGAACCTCCATTTATTTCCAGTTGAACACTGGGCCGCGGCCCAGACGATAACATCGATTCACGAAACTTCTCTAACTAATCGGCGACCACGCAGTGCACAACTATTCGCGCGTCGCGTGCGTCTGCGCGGCGGCCGAATGCATCTCGCTCGAGCCGTCGAGGACTATCTTGTCGAAGAAGTCCACCTGCTCGCGCACGTAGTCATGACGCAGATGCCAGGAATCCCGGTAGATCGGCTCGCCGTCGGGAGTGACGGCCGGGCAGCTTTCGAGATTGCACAGCGCACTCATCGGATCGATGATCATTGCGCCCGTTTCCTGCGCGATCTGCAGCAGTGGCGAAACGAACGGATCGAATGTCCTGGTCATGGTTGCCCTGGACGGAGCGCGGATGTCGAGCCGGAAGCCCGGTTCGAACACCGTGCGGCGAATCATCTGCCGCGGCTCATAGGTCGCATCCACGGGCAATTGCAGGACGAGGTACACGCGCTTACCGCGGCTCGTCATGTCGGCGATCATCTGCTTCACTTTTTCGAGCGCGCGCTCGGTGCCGGGCGCCAGTCGACCCGGCTCGCCGACCCGATCCGAATCCAGTATCCCGACGAAATAGGCATACCAGCAGAACCCGATCACCACCGTGTCGACGCTCGGATCCTGCGAATACTCGACCGCTTCCTGCAGCAGCGCCTCACAGGCCGCCGGGTCCACGAGCGATTGCTCGGTGACGGGAGCGCAGCCCGCGCGCCAGGCGAAAACCGCTTTGCGGTTGCTCCGTGGATTGTCTTCCAGCACCCGCGCGATGCGCGGATGGTATTGCGCGATGGTGCTGTCGCCGATGAACAGCACACGTCTCGAGCCATCGCCCAACGTGAGGAAGCCCTCCTCTTCGGGATACGGGTACAGCTCGGTGGCGACATCTGCGAACCTGCTGATCTCCTGCGGCACCGTTCGCGGTGGAATCGTCATCGTGAACGTCAGGATGCCGAGCGCCGCGCAAGCCGTCATTGCCGTACACAATCCGCCGGCGGCGCGCAGCGACTTCTGCGAGCGGCGAATCGGCGTTTCGACATACCGGTACGTGAGGAATGCCAGGACGAACGAAGCGGCAATGACCACCGCGCGCACGAACGGCGTGAATTCCCGCCAGTCGGCGGAATGCGCCAGCGACAACAGCGGCCAGTGCCAGAGGTACAGCGGGTAGCTGATCAACCCGATGAATACCATCAAGCGGTTGCCGAGCACGTACCGGTTGAACCAGCTGTTCGGCCCCGCGGAGATCAGCAGGAAGGCTCCCGCGCACGGCGCCATCGCCCACCAGCCTGGAAAGGCCTTGCCGCTATCGACCATTGCGAACGCAAAGATCAGCAACGCCATTCCGATCGATGCACGGACGTGACCGGCCGGATCCGTGAGCCATGCGGGCAACCAGTTCGGCGCAGCGGCGCGTCCCCCGCTCCCCGCGAACTGCGCGTGCGCGAGCAGGCCACCCATCGACAGCTCCCACAAGCGGCCCGACGGTAGATAGAACGACGCCAGTGGATGCGATGAGATCGCGGCGACGTTCAGCGCGAAAGAGGCCAATGCCACCGCTGCGATCAGCCAGACCTGCTTCTGCCCGAGTTTGTACGTCGCCAGCAGAAACAGCGGCCACATCAGGTAGAACTGCTCTTCCACGCCGAGCGACCACAGGTGAATCAGCGGGCTGTTGATCGCTCCGAAGTAATCCTTGGTGTCGGCGAACAGGTTCAGATTCACGATGAAGCCGGCGCCCATGGCCATGTGCTTGCCGAGCAGCTGGTATTCATCCGCGAGCAGCACCAGCCGCCCGAGCAGCCACACGGACGCCAGCACCACGATCAGCGCCGGAAAGATGCGCTTCACTCGCCGGG
>Ga0190271_10001291_pt1 | contig 14114 bp, 12 predicted proteins | sample Popmic356T_FD_133747 | JGI IMG/M metagenome (GOLD analysis project Ga0190271, IMG submission 133747) | Populus adjacent soil microbial communities from riparian zone of Weber River, Utah, USA - 356 T | ecosystem: Environmental > Terrestrial > Soil > Riparian zone | place: USA: Utah | collected...
ACGCGCGCCGCGCAGGCTTCGTACGAAGACTGGCAGGCCCGTCAACGCCGGCTGATGAGCGATCCGAAGTACCGCGAAGCCTTCCGTGAGCAGCAGCGCCTGCAGATGGCGCAGCGCCGGGAAAATTTCATTCGCCTGCTCGGTCTTACTCCGGAGCAGGCGGACGCGGTCATCGAGCTGTCTCTCGACCGCCAGATGAACTGGCAGGATCGCATGCAGGCCGGTACCAACACGAACACACCGGAAGAAGTGCAACAGCGGCGAGAAAGCATGGCTGCTGCCGACCGCGCCTATGAGGCCAAGGTGCGCGAGCTGCTCGGCGAATCCAAAGCCGCGCAAATGCAGACCTATATGGAAAGCCGTGGGACCCGCATGCAGGTCGACCGCTTTCGCACGCAACTGACGGGCGCGGATTCGCTGCGCGACGACCAGGTGGAGCCGCTGATCACCGCGCTGCACCAGGAACAGGCGCAGATGCAAAAGGAGATGCAGGAGTTCCAGAGCACGCTGAGCTATGAGCGCGACCAGGCGGTTTCCCAAGCTGCGCAGCGGCAGTACGCCGAACGCCAGACCGAAGCGATGAAGGCCGCTCACAAACGCATGCATTCGGCGGCGTCAGGGCTACTGTCTTCCTCTCAGCTCGAACAGCTCGACGCCATGCTCAAGCGAGACCTCGAACGGCACGAGGCGCAGATGCGCATGTCCCGCATCCAGTCGAAGCTCGATCCGCCACAGGAGTCAGCAGGGAGTTCGAACTGACTACTCGAGCAGCAGTTCTTCCGCCGGTGCGCGCAGGTTGTAGTTGGATGACATCGCGCGGCTGTAGGCGCCCGCGGTGGCGATCAGCAACACGTCGCCCGACTGGCATTCCGGCAACAACCGGTCGTGCCCCAGGAAGTCGGAGCTTTCGCAGATCGGGCCCACCACGTTGGCCGAGATATTCGCCGGCTCGCCGTAACGCGTGAGATTCACGATGTCGTGATGCGCGCCGTACAGCGCCGGGCGAATCAGCGAGTTCATGCCGGTGGCGACGCCCACGTAGCGAATGCCGCTCTTGGCCTTGGTCTGTGTCACGCGAGCCAGCAGCACGCCGGCATTGGCCACGAGATAACGTCCGGGCTCGAGCCACAACGTGACCCCGGGTAGCGCGCTCGCCACTTTGGCGAGCGCCGCGTCGAGCCGCACGAGATCGAGCTCGCGACCTTCGACGCGATCCGGCACGCCGAGGCCCCCGCCAACGTCGATGACCTTCACGTCCGGAAAGCGCTTCACGAGGCCGACGAGCACCGAGCCCACCTGGGTCCAGTTGTCGACGTCGAATACGCCGCTGCCGGCATGCGCATGCAGCCCGTCGATGGTGACGCCGCCCGCTTTCGCGAGACGCGCCACTTCATCGAGTTCCTCGGCTGGAATCCCGAACTTCGACTGGGCGCCCGCGGTTTTCACATGGTGATGATGGCCACGGCCAATGCCGGTGTCGATGCGCAGGAACACGCTTTTGCCCTTGAAGGCATCGAGCCAGTGCTGCAGCACGAACAGGTTGTCGATGGTCACGTGCACGCCAAGTGCGAGCGCGCGTTCGTACTCGGCGCGCGGCGCGAAGTTCGGCGTGAACAGGACGCGATCCGGAGAAATTCCGGGCACCGCCTCAAACACCCGCTCGATCTCCGCCAGGGATACGCAATCGAACCCGAGCCCCGCGGCGGCGATGCGGCGCAGGATTTCCGGATGTGGATTCGCCTTGAGCGCGAACAACGCGCGGCCGATGGACTTGATGGTGCCGAGCGCCTGCGCGGCGGCATCGACCTGCGAGAGGTCGTAGACGTAGGCGCAGTCGCGCTGGGCAAGTACGCCGATCAGTTCCCTACGCTTTACCGACCACCAGGGCTGCGCACGCGCCGCGACAGCCTCGGGCTTGGCGAACAGTTGTTCCCAGGTCGGACCCATGACCGTATCGCCAGGCAACGGTCGAATCAGCAGGTCGTGCAACTGCTCGACCAGCCGGTCGCCCTGGTTCTCGTCCACCACGAAGGTGAAGTTGAGGTCGTTGGCGGCCTGGCTCAGCAGGTACACCTTCTGTTCCTCGAACAAGGCGAAGGCGTCGGCGAGCTTGTGCAGGATGGCGCGGATGTTGCGGCCGACCAGCGAGACCGAGGCGCAGGGTCCGATGACGCGCACGTTCGAGAGCTTCGACAGGTCGCGCTGCAGCCTGCCTAACAACTCGCCATCGAGCGTGTTGGCGGCCGGATCCAGCGAGACAGTCACGTTGGTTTCCGAGGTCGACACCAGGTCCACCGACATGCCGTGTTCCTTGAACACCGCGAACACGTCCGCGAGGAAGCCGACCTGGTGCCACATGCCAGGGCTGTCCAGCGAGATCAGCGTGATGCCCTTGCGGTTGCAGATTGCCTTGACCTGCCCGGATCCGGCGCCCGCTTCGCCCGTGATCAGCGTGCCTTCCAGGTCCGGCGTCTGCGTGGCGTACACATATAAAGGTATCTGGTACTGGCGCGCCGGCAGCAGGCAACGCGGATGGAGCACCTTGGCGCCGCTGGTGGCGATCTCCTGGGCTTCGTCGTAATGCAGTGCGCGGATCAGCCGCGCCGTGGGCGTGGCGCGCGGGTTGGCGCTGAACATGCCCGGCACGTCGGTCCAGATCTCGATGGCCTTGGCGCGAATCTTTGCGCCGAGATAAGCCGCCGAGGTGTCGGATCCGCCGCGTCCGAGCAGGCAGGTATTGCCCTCGCTGTCGCGCGCGATGAAGCCCTGGGTGATGACCACCGGCGTCGATGCGGTAAGCCGCTGCTCGAGCGCCGCGTCGGGCGCAAATGAGCAGGTTGCCGAGAGCACCGATGCCTTGGCGGATGCGCCACGGGGTTCGGCGGACAACATCTCGCGCGCATCCATCCATGTGACGTCGACGCCCTGCGACTCGAGGAAGCGCGCGCCGATCTCCGTCGCCATGAGCTCGCCATTGGCCATCACGCGTGCTCGCGTGCGATCCGACAGCTCGCGCACCAGCGCGATACCGTTGGCCATCTGCCGCAGCTCGTCGAAATATCCCTGCAGCTGCGGGCTCACGCCCAGGCCCAGCTCGGTAGTTAGCTGGCGGTGCCGGTCCTCGATCGCTTTCAGCGCCTCGTCGGGCGCGCCGGCGCTGGCTGCCGCAAGCAGCTTCTCCAGCATGTCGGTGACTTTGGTGATGGCCGAGTGCACCACCAGCACGCGCGCGCCTTTTTCCAGGCGGCGCTTTACGACCAGCGCGATGTTGCGCCAGTTGGCAAGCGTGGAGACGCTGGTGCCGCCGAACTTGACGACGACCCATGCAGAAGATGAACGCGCAGACATGCGCCTAACCTCGTCGCCAGCATTGGCGACCACTCACTGATAAGGGAACGAGACCCTACTGCTCGTCTTCGAAGCCGTCGTTCAGGTCTTTCTCGAGACGACGATCGGCGAGCACCTCTTCAAGCCGGCTCCAGGCCGCCTTGCCGACTTTTTTCGTGCCGGGTTGCTGACGAACGCGACGATCGACCTTATCGAGGATGCGGTCGTAGTCGGTGTTGTCTTCAGCTTCGGCCAGGAACTCTTCGTCTAAATCGAAGCTTTCGTTATCCCGTTCGGACATCTTTTTTCTTCAGAAAACTCTAAGTGAAACAGTGAGTTGCGACCCCAAAGGGGTCGCATTGAGGCTGCGAACTATAGCCGATTCGCGTTCGATATCAACTGCGACGAAATTGGGGGTCCGGGACCCCGGGAACGACCGAAATTGGCGCTCCCACGGCCAGTTTCAGGCCCGCGGCGGCGTTGCCCCGGGATTGGGCGACTTCCAGGACGTCGAAGGAATTGATCAGCCCCAGGTATTCCCCCGCCCGGGCGTCCCCGTACGTGCGTTTCAGGGGCAGGCGCAGGCCGGCTACCAGCACTGTGGGCATGGTCAGCGCGACCACGGCGGCCGATTCGATGTTGGAAATGAGGTTCCCGAAGCGATCCACGGCGACCACGACGCCTTCGATACCCCCGTCGGCACGCGGACCCGTTGCCACCCATCCCGCCTGGTTGATGGAGGTGACCTCGGGACCCAGGTCGAGCGGGTTGCAGCGACCCGCGGCGATCGCGGCGGCCACCGGCGCGAACACGTCGCGGCCATGAAAGGTTGCGCTCACGTCGCTGACACCAAACCTGACCAGTCGCGTGTTGTCGACCTGGATCACGCGATCAATTTTGCCGCGCGCCGACAAGGGCGCTAACAGCCCGTTGTCAGGCGCGAGCAATGCCTGCTCGCCCGAGAACGCGACGAGCAGCGCGCGAGGAGTTCCGACGCCGGGGTCGACCACCGCGACGTGCAGCGTTCCCGCCGGAAAGTAACGCAATGCCCGCGCCAGCCAGAAGCCGGCTTCGACCGGCTGAAAGGCGCTGACCTCGTGAGCCATGTCGATGAAGCGCAGATGCGGAGCGTGCCCCAGCATCACACCTTTCATGATGCCGACGAAGGGCTCGCGCGCGCCGAAATCGGTGGTTAGCGTGATGATGCCGTTGGCGCGAAAGGCTGCCATGGAAACTCCGCGATCCGTACACTTCGCGACCATGTCGCGAACCTCGGAAACTGTCAATCGCACGCCATCCTCGGTCTCCATCGGAACCTTCGCACTGCTGTGCGCCTGTTTCGTACTGAGCGGCATCGCGGCACTCGTCTATCAAACCGCCTGGACGCGACAGTTCGCCATCGTGTTCGGCACTTCCGAGCTCGCCGTGGCCACGGTTCTCGCCGCCTACATGGGCGGCCTTGCGCTCGGTGCGTTGCTCGCGGAACGGTTCCTTCCGCGCGTGACGCGCCCGGTGCTCACCTACGCCATTCTCGAGATCGGAATTGCCGGCAGCGCGGTCGTGGTCGTGCCGCTGTTGCTGTGGGCCTCGAACTTCGTGTTGCAGGCAATGTTTGGAGGACAGGCATCGCCACCCGACAGCGATCATGCGGGGACCACTCTTTTCTATCTGCTCAGCGCGTTCGTTGCGCTGGCGCTGCCCACGACGCTGATGGGTGCGACGCTGCCCATGCTGGCGCGCTACGCCGTGGCCGAAGAAGCGCAAATCGGCCGGCGCATCGGCATGTTGTATGCGATGAATACCGCGGGCGCCGTCGCCGGCGCGCTGGTCACGGCTTTCCTGCTGCTGCCCGAACTCGGTCTTCAGCGCACCATCTGGATCGGAGCGGCGCTCAACGGCATCGTATTCCTGATCGCGGTTGCATTGGCGCGCAGCGTCCCGGTTGCACCAGCGGCATCGGGGTACGAACTGGATGCGCGGCGCGCACAGTCGCCGCCACCCGCGCGGCCTTATTCGATGCGACAGTTCCCCGGGCCGGCGTGGGTGCTGCCGCTGATGCTGCTGGCCGGAGCCGTGGCCTTTTTCCAGGAAGTTCTCTGGGCCCGCATGCTGGCGCACGTGGTGGGCAGCAGCATCTATGCCTTCGGCGTCATGGTCGCGAGCTTTCTCACCGGCATTGCGCTGGGCGGTGCGATCGGCGCAGGAGTCGCACGCAAGCGCGAGCGCGCGGCGGTGGCCCTGGGCCTTGCGCTGATCGTGGCCGCGGCGGCGGCGGCGGTCGCGTATCTGAACCTGGAGTCGTTGCTGCCGAAAGCCGCGGGTCTCCTGGCCGCCACCACGGTGGAACTCGGATTCCTGCGGATACCCAACACCCTGTTCTCCGGATTGCTGCTGCTGCCGATGACCATCGCCATCGGCATGACCTATCCACTGGCAGTACGCGTGCTGGCCAGCGACGCCAGCGATGCCGCGCCGTCGAGCGCCCGCGTCTACGCGTGGAACACCGTGGGCGCGATCGTCGGATCACTGGCCGCGGGGTTCCTGCTGATCCCCGAGCTGCGTTATGAGGGCGCGATCCGCGTGGCGGTATTCGCGAGCGCCGCGCTGGGTATCGGAGCGCTGTGGCTGTTGGTCCCGCTGAATCGCATTCTCGCCGCCGCGTTTTCCGTGGTTGCCGTCGCCGGCTGCCTGTTTTTCCGGCCGCAGCCTCCGATGACATTGCTGGTCACTTCGCCGCTCAATGTCGGAACCAATGGCCGCGTGCTGTATTACGACGTGGGTCGCAGCGCCAGCGTCGTGATGCTGGCGCAGGACGGCGGTCTGGCACTGCGCACCAATGGATTGCCTGAAGCGCTGATGGACAGTCCCGGCTCGCTGCAACGCTTCAGCGGAGAGTTCTGGCTGTCGCCGCTCGCCGTGATCGCGCGACCCCAGGCTCGTGACATGCTCATCATCGGTTTTGGCGGTGGCGTCGTGGTCGAGGGCGTTCCGCCCAGCGTGCGCACTATCGACGTCATCGAGCTCGAGCCCAAGGTCATCGATGCCAACCGCGAGACCGGCGCGCTGCGCAAGCGCAATCCGCTGGTGGACCCGCGCGTGAACATCATCGTCAACGACGCACGCGGTGCGCTGCGGCTCACCAGTCGCCGCTATGACGCCATCGTGTCGCAACCCTCGCACCCGTGGACGGCCGGCGCATCGCATCTGTATACGCGAGAATTCATGGAGCTCGCCCACGATCACCTGACACCCGACGGAGTGTTCGTGCAATGGATGAACGTGATCTTCATGGACGAAGGTCTCATGCGTTCGCTGACTGCCACGTTGCTCAGCGTGTTCCCCCAGGTCCGTGTCTATCGGCCCGACCCGAACACCGTCGTGTTCCTCGCCAGCGATCAGCCGCTCGAGCCCGAGTCGCAATTGGCGCGCACCGGCTTACCGCTGCGTGATGCACCCCTGCACTACGGGCGTTTCGGCATCAACAATGTCGAGGACCTGGTGGCCGCGCTGGTGCTCGACGCAGACGGTGCGCGGCGCATCGCCGCCGGCGCGCCGCTGATCACCGACGACGAAAATCGCATCGCCACCTCCAGTGTGTTCGAGCGAGGTCGTGGCATGACAGGCGACACCAGCGGCCGGCTCATGGCCGCATACGACCCGCTCCAGCGTGCCAATTCGGAGGTGTACGGAACGCTCGAGGAATCGCTGTCCTTTCCGTACCTCGCACGACGCAACGCCGTGTTCACGCTGCTGGATCCGAGCATCCCGGACCGCGTGGGACGCATGGCGCAGCTGCTTAAGGGCGACGCCCGCGGAGAATATCTGCGCGCCTACTATTTCCGGATGAAGCGCCAGGAGCAACGCTCCAACGAGCTGCTGCGCCTCGCCATCGACGACTATCCGGCGGACGATTCGCTGCGCCTGGAATTCCTGCGCGGCTGGTTCAGTGACCTGGCGGGCGGCAAGGCGCCACCGGAAATCGTCGAGGTCGCCAATGGGCTCAACCCGCAGGCGGCGCGCCTGCTCGCGATCGCGCGCCATGCGGCGAAGTCGGAATGGCGTGAAGTCGCCATTGCGGACGGTGAATTGTCCGAAATTCCCTGGACCAGCGTCTGGCACGCGGAGGCCCTGGAGTTGCGCGTGAACTGGCGCATCCGCGTGACCGATGAGCGCAGCAGAAAGCGTTTCGGTGACGAAGCCATCACGATGATCGACCGCCTGGCCATCATGAGTCCCACCTTGAACCTGTTTGGCCTGCGCACTCGCGCCGGCTTCGCGGCCAATCGGCCGGAAGTGGTGGTGGAATCGTTGTCGAGCTACGCGCGCCTGGCGTCCGGCATGGTGCGCGCGGGTGTGAATTCGCCGGAATCGCTACGCAAGGACGCCACGGCGTTGCGTGATGTCCTCGACCAGGCTGCCAGACTTCCGGGTACCGATGCCGCGCGCATCGCCGAAGTGCGCGCCGAGATCTCGGCCATCACCTCTAACTAGCAGGCACCACCGGAGTCTCTGGCTGCACGGCCGGTACGGGTTCTGTGGGCATGGGTTCGGCTGGCGGGGATTCGGGCACAGTCTCAGGCCCTGGTGGCGGCGCAGGTGGCATCGCGTCGGGCGCAAGTTCCAGACCGACCATGGCCGGCAATCCGGAGGCGTCCTTCAGCGTCGCGAGCACGAAGTCCCAGTGGATCGCCGCGGGCGTCTCGCCCAACGCGGTATTGGCGAGCGCGTAGAACTTTTCCAGGTCCACTTCGGCGCGTTGACCTTCGGCATCGACCGGCGGGTGCACTTCGAGCCATACCTGGCCGCCGACGCGCGCGACTTTCACCGGTTCGTTGATCAGCCACACCGGCGTGTTCATGGGCACCAGCGGAAACAGGGCTTCGATGTCTTCCGGATACATGCGGATGCATCCGTGCGTGATGGCCATGCCCACGGCAATGGGATTGTTGGTGCCGTGGATCAGATAGGCGCCGGGTGTGATGCCGAGGCGCATGGCATAGAGCCCGAGTGGATTGTCGGGTCCGGACTTGACCACCGGCGGCAAGGGATCGCCACGCTCCGCGTGTTCCTTGCGTACGGATTCGGGCGGGGTCCACGTGGGGTTCTTGCGTTTCTCGACCACGCGCGTCTTACCCAGCGGCGTGTTCCAGTCCATCTTCCCGATACTCACCGGAAAAGTGACGACCTGCGGAATCTCGCCCTTCTTCGGCTTGGGGAAGTAGTACAGGCGATGCTCGGGTAGATTGACCACGATGCCTTCGCGCACGCTGGGTGGCAGCAGGCGCTGACCCGGGATCACGATGGTAGTGCCCTCGCCCGGCAGCCAGGTGTCCACGCCCGGATTGGCCCGCAGGATTTCCTCGTAGCCGAGCCCGTAACGCCTGGCCAGATCCGGCAATGTGTCTTCGCCATGCGCGGTGATGGTCTCGACATCGCCGAACATCAGCGCTTCGGCATCGGTCAGCGGGTATTGCGCGGCGCTCGCGGCGGTCGCGCCGCCAACTAACAGCGCCGCGAAAATTCTCAAAAGCATCGACTGTACCTTTCAGGAAATCCTTTTGTGGACATAGTCTTGCACAAATCTCTACACTCGGCCGCCGTGAATGACGCACAACTCGAATTTCTGCGCCGCTCGATCCGCACCATTGCGGACTACCCCAAGCCGGGCATCCAGTTCCGTGACATCACGACACTGCTGCGCGACGCCGATGCGTTCGCCATCACCATCGACGCGTTGATCGAGCCGTGGCGCGGTCAGAAGATCGACAAGGTCGCCGGCATCGAAGCGCGCGGTTTCATCCTGGGCGGCGCCGTGGCGCATGGGCTCAAGTGCGGCTTCGTGCCGATACGCAAACGCGGCAAGTTGCCGCACGAAACCGTGCGCGTGGCCTACTCGCTCGAGTACGGCGTCGATGAAATGGAAATGCACACCGACGCCCTTCGAGCCGGCGAACGTGTGCTGCTGATCGACGATCTCATCGCCACCGGGGGAACCGCCACGGGCGCCGCTTCCCTGCTGCAGACCGCGGGCGCGCTGGTGTGCGCGGCCTGCTTCGTCATCGACCTGCCGGGACTCGGCGGCGCCGCGCGCCTTCGCGACGCTGGCATTTCGGTGCAATCACTGCTCACTTTTTGAAACGGCCATGTCCTCCCGCACCTTCGTGCTGATCGCCGGTGCGTGGCATGGTGCCTGGTGCTGGCAGAAGATAGTCCCGCTGCTCGAAGCCCGGGGACATCGCGTGTTGACGCCCGAGCTACCGGCCACCGGCGCGGACACTTCCGACCCGGCGGAGGTCACCCTCGAGCTCTGGGCGCAATTCATTGCCGGGATCGTCGGCGCTTCCCCTGAACCCGTGAACCTCCTGGGGCACAGCCGCGGGGGTGTGGTCATCAGCCGCGCGGCGGAAATCGCCCCCGAGCGATTGCGGCGCCTCGTGTATCTGTCGGCCTATCTGCTGCCCGCGGGAAGCACGCTCGCGCAAAGCGCTCGCGAGGACCACGAGTCGCTGGTGCCGGCCAACATGATTCCCGCCGCTGCCGGCATCACCTGCAACCTACGCGGCAGCGTCATCCGCGATGCGCTGTTCGGCCTGTGTTCGGAGGATGACTACCAGCTTGCATTGACTCAGATGCGACCCGAACCGCTGAAACCGCTGGTGACGCCGCTTCGCGTGACGGAACAGCGTTTCGGCCGCGTGCCGCGCACCTACATCGAGTGTTCGCAGGACCGCACGATCACGCTAGCGGCCCAGCGCCGAATGCAGGCCGCACTGCCCTGTGATCCGGTCCTGACGCTCGCCTCGGACCATTCGCCGTTCTTTTCGCAGGCAGCCGCGCTGGCACAGATGTTAGGCGGGCTGTGAGCGGATGTTGATTTCGATCTGGATGCCGTCCGGGTCGAACACGAAGAGCTGGCGCAGATCGCTGCCGGGAACTTGCGTGGTGCGGTATCGAACTTCGTGCCTGGTGAAGCTCCCGATCAGCTCATCGTAGTTGGTGGCCGCGAACGCGATGTGATCCACGCTGCCGCTGCCGTGATCCACGGGGTCGGCCGGATTGGCGGAGGTTCGCGAAGTCTCGTCGTAGCTGGCGCGTTCGCCGACGTGGATGCAGGCCACGTTGCCCGCGTAGATCCACAGGCCCTTGAACTTGAAAGGCGGCCGCGGGCCCGTGCGCAGGCCCAGCACGTCACAGTAGAATGCGCGCGTCTTCTCGAGATCCTTCGCCAGCACCATGAAGTGCTGCATATGGGTGATTGGCATAGGGCGGCGATCATGACGCAAATCTCGTTCTTTCGCATGGCGGTGCTGGTCTCGATCGCCGCACTGGCGACAACCGCGCGAGGTGCCGCGAACACAGCTTCGCCCATCGACCTGCCCGCGAACGTGAAATACGAAAGGGCTCCGCAGCCGCGACTCGAACAGGCGGCGACCGCATTGCGTGCGGCACTCGCACAAGGTCCCGAAGCGCTCGCGTCGATGTTAGGTGGGCATTCGAATTCCGAACGCGTGCTGATGGGTCCGTTCTTTTCGATCCAGGCCGTCGGTGAAGGACTCGACGTGCTCGGCTACCTGAAGAGGTTTTCATACACGGCGATCATCGATGCCGAAGGCACGAAATTCCAGGCGCCCGGCCTGTTCGGTGAAACGCCCGAACAAAAGCGGCTGCTGGCGCAATACCTGTTCATGATTTCCGACCGCCATCCATCGGGACAGGTTCGCGCCGCCAATTTCGATGAGCTGTCGATGATCTGGTACTGGATCTCCTGGGACCTCGACGAACCGTTGTACGTCTACGAGGCGGGCAACGAACGCCTGGTGTTCGACTTCGATCCGAAGAGCGGTCGCATCACCTGGATCGAGCGGCTGACCGAACCGTGTTTCTCCGGCCTGCAGGAAGACAAGGAGGTCCTGGGTTGCACCTGCATGCACGTCGAACGTGACAAGCAGGACTGGCGGGTTCGCATGCGGTCGATGCCCGTGTGCGCCACCATCGCCGACGTGCCACTCAAGGCGTCAGCAACAATCACCGAGGCCGAACCGGGCCGCAAGCGCATCGTGCTGCAACTGAGCGAGCGCACCCGGCGAGTCGACCGGATCGTGGCGAAACTCGCGGCGCCCGACTATGCGTTGCTGGTGCTGCCGGATGGCGCGCCGAACTACCAGGGCGTGGGCAAATTGATTTCGGGAGAGCCGCCGGCGAAGCCCGTCGATGCATCCGGTAAACCCATCAAGGGATATGTACTGGTGATGCACGTCATCGACTCCGCAGGCGCGGCGAGCGACAACCGGCCCATGTTGTACAGCGACGACCGATTGCTGGCGGCGGTGATTGCAGCCGCAAAAACCTGGCGCCTCGAGCCGGCGAAGCTCGATGGAGTCGCCGTCTCCGAAGTGGTCTGGCAGCAGTTCGAGTTCTGAACGCGTCAGACCAGCGTCACCGCGATCGGAATCCACAGCGAGCCCAGGAACACGGAGATGGCGGCGGCGCTCGCCGTGAGCTCGAGGTCCAATCCTTCGCGCGCCGACAACACCACGGCCGTGAACCCGATGGGCGCCGCGGCACCCAGTGCCGCGATACCGGCGGCGGTGCCCTCGAGCCCGAACAGGACCGCCAGCATCAATCCCACCAGCCCGCCGAATCCGGAACGCAACGCCACGCTGACGACTACTTCCGGGCGGCGGATGCCAGCCGCGCTCACCAGCAGCCCCATGGCGAGCGGCACCAGCAGCACCAGCGTCTGTCCCGTCACCAGTGTGTAGCGGATCAGGTCACGCGGCAGCGCGACGCCTCCCAAGTTGAGCGCCAGCGCGAGAAACAACACCCACAACGGCGGCGCCGCCAGGGCCCGCTTGAGGAGCACCGGAATATCGTCGGTGTGCCCGCCGTACTTGCAGGCGACCACCGTGGTGAGCGTCCACGCCATCACGGCATGGCCCATGTCGTACATCACCAGCTGCGAGAACGCGGGTGTGCTCAAGGATAACGACGCGAATGGATAGATCATCGCGATGTTCATCGACATGGCGCACAGGGACATCGCGCCCTCGCCCTTCTTCGGCAGGCGAAAGCGGCGCGCCAGGAATGCCGCGGCCGCCCATCCGGCGAGCGCGGTGCAAACGGCGATCACCGGCAGCAACGCGTGCTCGCGCACCAGAGCGACGCCCGAAAGCGCTCCGAAGATCAGGATGGGTAGCGCCACGTAGAACACGAAGTTGAGCAGCGCGCGTCCCTGCGCCGGCCCGGCCCAACCCGCGCGTCGCAAGATGACCCCGAGAAAGAACACCGCGGCTACCGCGGCCAGGCGCCAGTGATCCATGAGCCATTGATCATCGGGAAACGTCACGCTGCCAATCTATACTGCGGCTATCACCTGCGCGAGGATGTCCCATGATCGAGCTGTTCACCGCGGCCACTCCCAATGGCTGGAAGATCTCCATTGCATTGGAGGAAATGGAACTGCCTTACACGCTGCGGCCGCTCACGCTGTCGAAGCTCGAACAGAAAGAGGAATGGTTTCTCAAGGTCAATCCGAACGGACGCATCCCGGCCATCATCGATCACGACAACGACGACTTCGCGGTGTTCGAATCCGGCGCCATCCTCGTCTACCTCGCCGAGAAGAGCGGCAAGTTCCTGCCCTCGGAACCCAAGGCGCGATCGCGCGTGATCCAGTGGCTGATGTTTCAGATGGGCGGCGTCGGTCCGATGATGGGTCAGGCCAATGTGTTCTTCCGTTACGCGCCCGAAAAGATTCCGTATGCCATCGAGCGATATCAGCGCGAGGTGCGACGGCTGTTCGAAGTCATGGAGCGGCAGCTCGCGAAACACGAATACATCGCCGGATCGGATTACTCGATCGCCGACATGGCGCTGTGGAGCTGGATCGCCGGCTACAGCTGGTCCGGCATCAACGTTGATGGCCTCCTGGAATTGAAACGCTGGATGGACCTGATCGGCGCGCGGCCCGCCGCGCAACGGGGCCGGAACATCCCGCCGCCCGCGGACCCGTCCAAATTGGCCGAATCGGCACGGAAGATGCTTGCCTAACACCTAAGGCTGCGGAACTTCGATAGCGGGTATGCGTGCTCGCGCTGAGCATTGGCGCATGACCACCGCAAACCGCTCCTCTCTGATGAACCGTTATCTCGATCCGGCCTCGAGCCTGGGCGAGATCCTGTTTGGCCTCATCATGACGCTCACCTTCACGCTGGGCGCCGGCATCATCATCGAAGACGAAGGTGCCGAGGGCGCGCGAGATCTGCTCATCGCGCTCATCGGGTGCAACATCGCCTGGGGAGTCATCGATGCGGCGATGTATCTCGTGACCGAGCTGTTCACTCGCGGCAAACGGCGGCGCGTCGCGCAGGCGGTGCGCAGCGCGCCTGATGAAAGCGCCAGTGCGGCCGTGGTGGAAAAGGAACTGGGCGACCTGCTCGAAGACGTCGGTGACGAGGCGGAACGCCAGGCTTTGTACTCGCGGGTAGCCGCCAAGGTGCGCACGGCTGAGATCAAGCCCAATCGCCTCACCTCAGCAGACTTCATGGGCGCGTTCACGAGCTTCTGGCTGGTGGTGATCGCCAGTTTGCCCGCAGCAGTCCCCTTCCTGATCTGGGACGACGCGCGCTTTGCGCTGCGCGTTTCCAACGGCATCCTGCTCGCGTTCCTGTTCTTCTGCGGCTACAACTGGGCGCGTTACACGCTCGGCAATCCGTGGACCGCCGGCCTCATATTCCTGGCCGGCGGTTTCGGACTCGTGGCGATGGCCATCGCGCTCGGTGGTTAGA
>Ga0190271_10001292_pt1 | contig 14110 bp, 12 predicted proteins | sample Popmic356T_FD_133747 | JGI IMG/M metagenome (GOLD analysis project Ga0190271, IMG submission 133747) | Populus adjacent soil microbial communities from riparian zone of Weber River, Utah, USA - 356 T | ecosystem: Environmental > Terrestrial > Soil > Riparian zone | place: USA: Utah | collected...
GGGGCGCTGGCGGTGCTGGTGGTGGTGCTGCCGCCGCCAGCGGCTTTGGCAGCGGATTTTTTGCCGCGCGGGCGACCGGGAGAACGACGAGTCGTTGCTTTGCCGCCGCCGAGCTCAGCCAGCGCGCGCTCGAGGCGCTTGCGCTCGTCGTCGAGGTCGGCCAGGCGCTTCAGCACCAGGTCGCGAGCCTCGTCCAGTACGTTGCTGGGCATAGGAGTCCTTTCAAAGGGGGGGAAACGTTTCTTTGAGCAGTGTGGCACAGACACTGTTCACAGTGACTATTTATATAGTCAGGAATGCCCCGGATCTAAGCGGACCGTTCGGCCTGGCGCTCCGCAGAGATGCGAATCACGTTGCGGGCCAGGCCCAGCTTCTCCATCGCGCCGATGATCGCCGCCGAGGGATCGAGCTCGCGGCGCTTCAGCCCGTGTACCGCGGAGCGGGGGAAAGCGTGGTGATTGTGATGCCACGACTCGCCGAGTGAGGGAAGCGCCAGCCAGAACACGTTGGTCGAACGATCGTCCGTGTCGAACCTGCGGCTGCCGAGGAAGTGACAGACGGAGTTGACGCTCCAGGTCACATGGTGGACGAAGAAGATCCGTACCAGCCCGCCCCAGAGCAGACCGGTGGCGGCTCCGGCCAGGGTGCCGCTGACGAGGAACCCGGCCAGCGCCGGCAGCGCCAGGCTGAGCAGCACCAGCGGAACGAAGTTGCGGTTGATCCGCCGCATGCCCTCGTCCTCATAGAGGTCAGGTGCGTACTTCTTCCAGTCGGCTCGTCCCTGCGTCGACATCAGCCAGCCGCTGTGGGCGTGCCAGAGGCCGCCGAGCACACCCTTGAGGCCGCCGTCGTGGCCGACGTGGGGACTGTGTGGGTCGCCCTCTTCGTCGGTGTGGGCGTGGTGCTTGCGGTGGTCGGCGACCCAGGAGATCACCGGGCCCTGGACGGCCATCGAGCCGAGGATCGCGAAGGTGTATTCGAGCGGCTTGGAGGTTTGGAAGGAGCGATGGGTGAGCAGCCTGTGGAAGCCGACGGTGATGCCGATCGCGGTGAGCATGTACATCGCCGCGGCGATCGCCAGGTCGGCCGGCGTCACCAGGCTGTTCCAGAAGAGGACGATCGCGGCGAGCGTCGCGGCGAAGGGAACCACGACGGCGCCGAGGTTGGCGGCCTTCTCGACTTTGGTCATCTCACCCATCGGAGGCGAAGATACGCTGGGGAAGGCGCTATCTATTAGCGTCTAGAGCACTTTCTGCCGGCAATTCTTGTCATCTGAATGACAATTACTCTCCAATCCCAGCCCTGGCGCGCCCTGCCGCCGCGGGTCGCCGACGTGATCGAGCCGGAGCTGGAGGCGATCACCGAGGAGATCCTGGCGACGATCGCGGCGACGGTGCCGGAGTACGCGCGGGCGCTGGAGGGCCGCTTCGGCCGCGCCATCCGCGGCGGCGTCGACGAGGCGCTGCGCCAGTTCGTCGCCCTGATTCGCGACCCCGGCGCCGGGCGCGGCCCCGGCCGGGAGGTCTACGTGGAGCTGGGCCGCGGCGAGTTCCGCCAGGGCCGGACCCTGGACTCGCTGCAGGCCGCCTACCGGGTCGGGGCCCGCGTTGCCTGGCGTCGGATCGCCGCGGCTGGGCGCCGGGCCGGCCTCGAGGCCGAGCCGCTCTCGCTGCTGGCGGAGGCGATCTTCGCCTACATCGACGAGCTGGCCGCGGACTCGGTCGACGGCTACGCCGAAGCGCAGCGCGAGGTGACCGACCTGCGCCGTCGCCGCCGCCAGGAGCTGGCGACGCTGCTGCTCGGCGTGCCCGCCGCGGAGCCCGCCGACGTGGCGGCGGCGGCGCGGGCGGCGGGCTGGGAGCTGCCGCGCAGCGCCGCGGCGCTGGCCTGCGCGGAGCGCGACCTGGCGGCGCTGGCGCGGGCGCTGCCGCCCGACGCGCTGGCGACCGGCCGCGACGGCCTCGGCTGCGTACTGGTTCCCGACCCGGACGGGCCCGGTCGGGGCGAGCAGCTCGAGCGGGCCGCGGCGACGGCTCCGCTCGCGCTCGGCCCGGCCGGCGAGCTGGCGGCGCTGCCGGGTTCCTGGGCCCTGGCTGCCGCGGCCAACCGCGCCGTCGCCGTCGGCGCCCTGGCCGCGGACGGCCTGGTCAGGGCCGACGAGCACCTCGCGGCGCTGCTGCTCTTCGAGGGGCGGGACCTCATCGCCCGGCTCGCCGCCCGGCGACTGGCGCCGTTGGAGGGACTGACCGAGAAAGCGCGTCTGCGCCTGCGGGAGACGGCCCTCGCCTACGTTCGCCACGACGGCAACGCGGTGGCGATGGCCGCCGAGCTCCACGTCCACGCCCAGACCGCCCGCCACCGGATCGCCCGCCTGCGCGAGCTGTTCGGCGCCCAGCTCGACGACCCCGACGCCCGCTTCGAGCTGGAGCTCGCCCTGCGCTCGCCCGCGCCCTGAGCGGGGCCGAGCGCGCTAGTTGTTGCGCCGGCGCGGCAGGGTGCGGAAGACGACGTCCCAGAGCGGCGAGGAGACGCCGTAGCCGAAGCGGTGGTCCTGGAAGTGATGGCGCATGTGCTGCTCGCGCAGCTGCTTGCCCATCTTCGTCCTCGGCACCGCGTGGTGCACGTAGTAGTGCGTGTAGTCGTAGCCGAGGTAGCCGAGGATGAAGCCGCCGAAGATCGGGAAGGCGGCGTTGCCGAAGATCAGCCAGAAGGCGACGAAGAAGAGCGCCGCCAGCGGGATCGAGACCGAGGGCGGCATCACCAGCCGCATCCGGTCGTTGGGATGGTCGTGGTGGACGCCGTGGATGATGAAGTGCATGCGCCGGCCGAAGGCGTTGTCGGGCTCCCAGTGGAAGATCAGCCGGTGCAGCCAGTACTCGGTCAGCGTCCAGATCGCGATCCCGGCCAGCGAGAGCAGCAGCAGCTCCCAGACGGCGTAGCCGCGGTCGGCGCCGAGCCACTCCATCGCCACGACCACCGGCACGAAGATCACGGCCGGGATGGCGGGGTGGACTCGGGAGAAGAAGTTGAGGAACTCGCTCTTGAAGAGCGGGGGAGAGGCCGAGAGCCTCTCGCTGCGGTCGTGAGCCTCCATCGGTGGCCCATGTTAGCGACGCGCCCCCCGCGCTCCCGCAAGACGCGGGGAAGATGTGACGGACCTGTTTCAAAGAGGTAGCGATTTGCGGCATTGCCCCGCACGCAACCGTGACGACGCTGCTTAGATGCCCGCCGTGCCGCGCAAGCCCAAGCCCCCGACGTGTGAGGACTGCTACTTCCACAAGAACCTCCTCTGCGCCCTCGAGCTGAACGAGACCTGCGCGACCTTCCGGCCCAACCGCCCCGAGGGCCTGGTCCCACCGAAGCAGCCGGTGCTGCTGATGCGGGCGCCTCGCTGGGCCTCTCGCCCCGCCTAGGACCGTCCCGAACGGCCGCCGCGGCTATGTTTTGAGGCCGATGCCCCAGCGCGACCTGTTCGTCAATTTCACCCAGATTTCCGGCGACTCCTGGAGTCGGGCCCGCTACGTCGCCCGGCGCAGCAGCGGCTTCTCGCCCAACGTCGACGTCTACTACTGCGGCGAGCCGCAGCGGGCGGTGGTCAAGGTCGACCTCGCCGGCGTCTCCCTGAGCGAGGTCGGGATCGAGGTCAGCGGCCGCCACGTCGCGATCGCCGGCGAGCGGCCCGTGCAGGAGACCGAGGGCCGCGTCTACCAGCAGGTCGAGATTCCCTCCGGCCCGTTCCGCCGCATCGTCGAGCTCCAGGTCGAGGTCGACGCCGAGCGCGCCAGCGCCACCTACGAAGACGGGATCCTCCGCATCGAGCTGCCGCTGCGCGACCCCGCCGCGACAAGCCGCCGGGTCCCGATCGGTCGCTCCTGATGGAGGACGCCCCGGTCCTCGAGGTCGTCGACTCGCCGCTCGACGTGGAGGACGCGATCCGCGCCGGCCAGCCGCTGCCCGAGGCGCTGCCGGTCCTGCCGCTGCGCGACACGGTCACCTTCCCGGACACGGTGATGCCGCTGGCGGTCGGCCAGGAGCGCTCGGTCCAGCTCGTCAACGACGTGCTGGGCGGCGACCGGATGCTGGTGATGGTCGCCTCGCGCGACCCCGAGAACGACGAGCCGGGGCCGGACGACCTCTACGACGTCGGCGTGGTCGGCGTCGTCGCGCGGATGATGAAGGTGCCGGACGGGACCCTGCGGATCCTCGTCCAGGGGACCCAGCGGGTGAAGCTCGGGCCCTACGTCACCGAGAGCCCCTACCTGGTCAGCAAGATCGCCGAGCTGCCCGACGTCAGCGAGCCCAGCCCCGAGCTGGAGGCGCTGACCCGCAACGTCCAGCGCACCTTCTCGGAAATCGTCGAGCAGATCCCCTACCTGCCGGAGGAGCTGCAGCTGGCGATCGCCAACATCGACGACCCCTCCTCGCTGGGCAACCTGATCGTCAGCGCCCTGCGGCTCGGCGTCGAGGAGAAGCAGGCGCTGCTGGAGGAGATCGACATCGCCAAGCGCCTCCGCCACCTCGCGAAGATCCTCGCCCGCGAGCTCGAGGTCGTCCAGCTCGGCACCCAGATCCAGACCCAGGTCCAGTCCGAAGTCGACAAGGGCCAGCGCGAGTTCTTCCTGCGCCAGCAGCTGAAAGCGATCCAGGACGAGCTGGGGGAGGGCGACGAGCAGCAGGCCGAGGTCAACGAGCTGCGCGAACGGATCGAGGCCGCCGAGCTCCCCGAGCAGGCCCTCAAGGCGGCCGAGCGGGAGCTGGGGCGGCTGGAGAAACTGCCCCCGGCCGCCGCCGAGCACGGCGTCATCCGCACCTACCTGGAGTGGCTGGTCGAGCTCCCTTGGTCGGTGGAGACCAAGGACAACCTCGACATCCGTCACGCCCGCAAGGTCCTCGACGAGGACCACTACGACCTCGAAAAGGTCAAGGACCGGATCCTCGAGTACCTGGCGGTGCGCAAGCTCAACCCCGACTCTCCCGGCCCGATCCTCTGCTTCCTCGGCCCGCCCGGGGTCGGCAAGACCAGCCTCGGCCGCTCGATCGCCAAGGCGCTGGGGCGCGAGTTCGAGCGGATCTCGGTCGGCGGCGTCCGCGACGAGGCAGAGATCCGCGGCCACCGCCGCACCTACATCGGCGCCCTGCCGGGGACGATCATCCGCGCCCTCCGCGACGCCGGCTCCCGCAACCCGGTCTTCATGATCGACGAGATCGACAAGATGGGCGCCGACTTCCGCGGCGACCCCGCCTCGGCGATGCTCGAGGTCCTCGACCCGGCCCAGAACGACTCCTTCCGCGACCACTACCTGGACCTCGAGTTCGACCTCTCCGACGTCGTCTTCATCGCCACCGCCAACATGCTGGAGACGATCCCGGGGCCGCTGCTGGACCGGATGGAGACGATCGAGCTGTCCGGCTACACGGTCGAGGAGAAGCGCCAGATCGCCCGCCGCTACCTGGTCCCGCGACAGATCGCGGCCAACGGGCTGAAGCCCTCCCAGATCGAGTTCGCCGACGCGGCGCTGACCGCGATCGTCGAGGAGTACACCCGCGAGGCCGGCGTCCGCAACCTCGAGCGCCAGATCGGCACCGTCTGCCGCAAAGTCGCCCGCAACGTCGCCGAGGGGAAGGCGAAGGGCAAGGTCAAGGTCTCCGGGAAGAAAGCGCGCGAGCTGCTCGGCCGCCGCCGCGTCTTCGCCGAGCAGCGGCGCCGCACCAAGGTCCCCGGGGTAGCCACCGGCCTCGCCTGGACCCCGGTCGGCGGCGACGTCCTCTTCATCGAGGCGACGGCGATGCCGGGCTCGGGCAAGCTGACGATCACCGGCCAGCTCGGCGAGGTGATGCGCGAGTCGGCCCAGGCGGCGCTCTCCTGGCTCCGCGGCCACTGGCGCGAGGTGGCGCCGAAGGTCGAGGAGAGCTGGTTCGCCGAGCACGACATCCACATCCACGTCCCGGCCGGCGCCGTGCCCAAGGACGGTCCCTCAGCCGGCGTGGCGATGACCGTGGCGCTGGCCTCGCTCGTCAGCGGCCGGCCGGTTCGCAACGATGTGGCGATGACCGGCGAGGTGACCTTGACGGGGCAGGTGCTGCCGATCGGCGGCCTGAAGGAGAAGTCGCTGGCGGCGCAGCGGGCTGGGATCAAGCGCGTGATCGTGCCGGAGCGGAACGAGGGGGACGTCGCGGAGATTCCCGAGCAGGAGCTCGGCTCCCTGGAGTTCGTCTACGTGGACGAGGTCTCCAAGGCGATCGACGTCGCCCTCTCCTAGGCGCGATGGAGGCGGCAACCCTGCGCAGGGGCGGTCCTGCGAGCCCACTGCAGTCGCTGCGCGAGGCGGCCCGGACCCGCTCGCGGACCTTCTGGATCGTCGCCGGGCTGACGGTGCTGGCGGCGCTGCTGCGCTTCGCCACCCTCGGCGTTCAGAGCTACCACCACGACGAGATCGTCACCGCCAGCCGCGTCCTCCGCGGCAGCTTCGGCCACGCGATGGACGCGGTCGGGTTCAGCGAGTCGGCGCCGCCGCTCTACTACGCGCTCGCCTGGTTCTGGACGCAGGTGACCGGCACGGGGGAGTGGGGGCTGCGCTCGCTCTCGGCCGTGGCCGGGGTGGCGACGGTCCCGGTCGCCTACCTGCTCGGGCAGGAGCTGCGCGGCCGCCGCGCCGGCCTGGTCTCGGCGGCGCTGGTCGCCGTCAACCCGATGCTGCTCTGGTACTCGCAGGAGGGGCGGGCCTACGCGCTGCTCGTCCTCCTCTGCACGATCTCGCTGCTGTATTGCGTGCGGGCGCTGCGGGACGGCCGCCGCGGTGACTTCATCGGCTGGGGCATCGCCTCCGGCCTGGCGCTCTCGACCCACTACTTCGCCCTCTTCGCGCTTGCCGCCGAGGCCTTCTGGCTGCTGCGCCGGCGCCGCCGCGAGGGCCTGGTCGGGTTCGGGATCCTCGGCCTCTTCGGGCTGGCGCTGGCGCCGCTGGCCTACCACCAGATGTCGCTCGAACACGCCACCTGGATCGCCAACTTCCCGCTCGGGCACCGACTCTGGGAAACCGCGGCGAGCTTCGTCACCGGCGAGACCGCCGACATCATCGCCCGGCCCGAGCTGCCGCTGCTCTCCGTCGTGCCGTTGGCGCTGGCGCTGGCCGGGATGGCCCTGCTGGCCTTCCGGGCCAGCCGCGAGGAGCGACGCTCGGCGGCGCTGCCGCTGAGCGTGGCGCTGGCGGCGATCGGGATCCCGCTGCTGCTGGCCCTCGTCGCGCCCAGCAAGGACTTCGTGATCGGTCGCAACGTGATCGCCGCCCTGGTGCCGCTGCTGGTCGTGGTGGCGATCGGGCTGACGCTGCCGAGCGCCCGCCGGCTCGGCATCGCGATCGCCGCCGGCCTGGTCGCCTACTCGCTCGCCTTCTCGGTCTGGGCCAGCTTCTCGGTCGACCTGCAGCGCCCGAACTGGGAGGTGGTCGCGGAGCGGCTCGGCGAGCCGGAAGCGCCGCGGGCGACCGTGGCCTGGCTCCTCGGCCTGGCCTCGCTGCGCTACTACCTCTCGACCGGGGCGATCCAGGCGATCCCCGCCGAAGGACACGAGTGGCAGGTCCACGAGGTCAACCTCGTCTCCGACGGCGCCGCGCCGCCGCCCCCTCGAAACCTCCTCGGACCGGGCTTCCGCCAGGTGGCCCTCGAAGACACCGGCCGCCTCGAGATCCGCCGCTACGCGCGGCGCGGTCCCGGCCTGGCGCCGTTGCGACTGGCGGAGCTGAAGACCGCGCAGCTCGACTTCCGGACCAACGGCACCCTTCTGGACGGCATCGGCCCCGGCTAGGCGTATTCCGCTGGTTGCGGGGTATCCTGACCGCCACCGGAGAATTTCCAGCGTCCCAGCGAGGAGAGGGCATGACCAAGACCACGAAGGCCGATCGAGCCACTGACATCTACGAGTCGGCGCGCGAAAACCCCTACGTGCAGCGCCTGATCGAGGACGAAGAGCTGCGTGACAGCCTCCGCGACGCCTTCGAAGCCGCCAAGGGCGCCTACGGCCGCGCCACCGGCAACGGCAAGGGCGTCGCCAAGGCAGTGACCAGCGACAAGAAGGTCCAGAAGGAAGTGAAGGCTGCCGCCGAGAGCCTCCGCGAGGCCTCCGAGCGCCTGCGGGCACCCAAGAAGAAGAAGAGCAAGCTGGGCCGGATCGTCCTACTCGCGCTGGTCGGCGCGGGGCTGGCGCTGGTCTTCAGCGAGGACGCCCGCAAGACCGTGCTCGACGCCCTTTTCGGTGCCGAAGAGGAGTTCGAGTACACCAGCACCACGAGCATCAACGGCTCCTAGAGCGAGAAGGGGCGGGTGACCGCCCGCCCCCTCTCCTAGACTCTCGGCTATGGAGGCAGCCACCAAAGAGCGCGAGCTGAGCGGCGAGAAGGCGCAGCGCATCGTCGACGCGATGCGGGAGAGCGTCGCTCGTCGCGGTGCCGCCGGCTCGACTTTCGAGCACGTCGCCCGCGAGGCGGGGGTCAGTCGCGGCCTGCTCCACTACTACTTCGGGACCAAGGAGCGGCTGCTGGTCGAGGTCGTCCGCCGCGACACCGAGATCCGCGTCGCCCGGCTCGACGAGCGCCTCGCCGAGGCGGGCTCGGTCGACGACGTCCTCAACGTCCTGCTCGCCAGCCTCACCGACATGATCGAGAACGAACCGGCTTTCTTCCTGCTGATCTACGAGCTGTTCAGCGCCGGCCGCCGCAACCCCGACATCCAACGCGAGGTCGGCCAGCTCTTCGAGCGCACCCGCACCCACGTCGCCGAGGTGCTTGAAGCGAAGGAGAGCGAGGGCGTTTTGAAGCTGCGCTTCGACGCCGAGTCGATCGTCGCCTACCTGCTGGCGCTCGGCGACGGGTTCGCCCTCCAGGCGCTCTCCGACCCGGAGCGCGACAACCGCGCCGCCTTTGCCACCGGAGCCGCCTCGGCCCGGTACCTGCTGGTCGACGAGTAGACCGCCGCGGCGCTCGTCGAGCGGTTCGCGGTGCCGGAGTGACGGCACTCACAGACTGGAGCCCGCCAGTACGAAAAGCTGGCCAACCAGCCAATGCGCGACGGAATGAAACGACTTGCGGCAGTGCTCGGTCGGCGCCGCCGTTGGGTCCTCGCCGCCTGGATCGCGATCGTCGTCCTCGCCCTTCCCTTCGCCGCCAAACAGACCGAGCACCTGACCGGAGGCGGATTCGACGTCCCCGGCAGCGAATCGAAAGCGGTTGCCGACGCGATGCAGGGCGTCTTCGCCAGCGAGTCGGGCGGGGTGGCGGTGCTGCTGCGGGCGACGCCGGAGGCGAGCGCCGCCGAGCGCGCCGCCGCCGTGGCGCGGGTCCGCGCCGAGGTCGCCAAGGTCGAAGGCATCTCGCTGCCGGCCGCGACCGCCCGCCGCGCCGAGCTGCAGCTGCAGCGCCAGGGCAGCGCCCTGTTGCCGCTCGCCAGCTCCGTCGCGCCCGACGAGCTGATCGACCCGGCCGTCGACCTGCGCGAAGGGCTCGAACCCGGGACCGCCGTCGCCGGCGTCGTCCCGTACCTGGCCGGCCAGCCCACCGTCTGGGCGGGAATGCAGGAGCTCTCCAAGGAGGACCTCGCCAAGGCCGAGGCGAGCGGCTTCCCGATCGTCGCCCTGATCCTGCTCGTCATCTTCGGGTCCCTCGCCGCCGCGGCGCTGCCGCTGGCGCTCGGCTTCGTCAGCGTCATGGTGACGGGGGCCCTGATCTACTTCATCTCCCTGCAGATGACGACCTCGGTGTTCGTGACCAACATGGCCTCGATGATCGGGATCGGCGTCGCGATCGACTACTCGCTGTTCATCCTCGCCCGCTATCGCGAGGAGCGACGGGCGGGGCGGGGCTGCGACGACGCGCGCAGCGAGGCGCTCGCCACCTCCGGGCTCGCCGTCGCCTTCTCGGGCCTGGCGGTGATCGTCTCCCTGGCCGGCCTCTGGATGGTCGACAACCAGGCGCTGCGCTCGATGGCGCTGGGGGCGATGACCGTGGTCGCCGTCTCGATCCTCACCGCGACCACCCTGCTGCCGGCGCTGATCGCGATGCTCGGCGACCGGGTGATGCCGGGCGGGATCGTCGCCAGGGCCCTGCGCTTCGTGTAGACGAAGGTCTTCCGTCGGCCAGAGCGCCCGGCCGGCGCCGAGGCGCCCCCCGGCAACGGCTTCTGGGACGGCTGGGCACGACGGGTGATGAATCGGCCGGTCGCCGCCGCCGTCGGCTCCGCCGCGGTGCTGCTGCTGCTCGCCTCGCCGGTGCTCTCGATGGAAACCGGCACCACCGCGATCGAGCAGTTTCCCAAGGACAGCGACGTGCGGGTCGGCAACGAACTCGTCTCCGCGGAGCTCGGCGGCGGGGCGGATCCGATCCAGGTCGTCGCCAGCTTCGACGGTGGCGTCGGCGCCGAGGATCGCGCGGCGGCCTTCGGCTTCAGCCAGGACCTGCGCGAGCAAGCGGGCGTGGCCGCCGTCGCCCTGCCGGTCTACGCCGGCGACAGCGCCCTGATCGAGGCGACCCCACGCGCGCCGAGCGACTCCGATGCGGCGACGGCCCTGGTCGACCGCCTGCGCGAATCCTTCATCCCCACCACCGCGCTGGCGGCGCAGGCCAGCGTCGACGTCGGCGGCGAAACCGCCCGCACCGACGACGTCCGCACACAGATCTCCGGCTCCTTCTGGAAGATCGTCGGCTTCGTCCTCGCGCTCAGCTTCCTCGTCCTGATGGTGATGCTGCGCTCGCTGCTGCTGCCGCTCAAGGCGGTGCTGATGAACCTGCTCTCGATCGGCGCCGCCTTCGGGGTCCTGGTCGTCGTCTTCCAGTGGGGCTGGTTCGACAGCGTGCTCGGCTTCGAAAGCCTCGGCGCCCTCGACACGATCAACGTGCCGTTGATCTTCGCGATCGTCTTCGGGCTCTCGATGGACTACGAGGTCTTCCTGATGTCGCGGATCCGCGAGCGCTACCTGGTCCACGGCGACAACGAGCGGGCGGTCGCCGAAGGCCTCTCCTCGAGCGCCCGGACGATCTCCTCGGCGGCGCTGATCATGACCTCCGTCTTCGCCGTCTTCGTCCTCACCGGCGTGCCCTCGATCAAGGAGCTCGGCCTCGGCTGCGCCGTCGCGATCGCCCTCGACGCGACCCTGGTGCGGCTGATCCTGGTCCCCGCCGCGATGAAGCTGATGGGCAAGTGGAACTGGTGGATGCCCTCCTGGCTCGACCGCCTGCTGCCCGACCTCAGCTTCGAGCGCGGCAGCGACCCCGAGCCGGCCGAGGCCTGATCTTTCATCCCGACGCCGTAGGATCGACGCAATGGCGGTGATCGGGTCGGATGAGGCGATCGCGTTCGCGGGGGCGGCGCGGCAGGCGGAGATGGTGCGGGACGGCGACGTCTCGCCGACCGAGCTTGTGCGTCTGCACCTGGAGCGGATCGAGCGGCTCGACCCGCAGCTGAACTCCTTCCGGGTGGTGCTCGGCGAACGGGCGCTGCTGGAAGCCGAGCAGGCGGAGGCGCGGCTGAAGGGCGGCGACACGCGGCCGCTGCTGGGCGTGCCGATCGCGCTCAAGGACGAAGTCGACCTGGCGGGAGAGCTGACCACCCGCGGCACCGACGCCTTCCCGGAACCGGCCGCGGCCGACTCCGAGATGGTGCGCCGGCTGCGCGAGGCGGGCGCGATCGTGGTCGGCAAGACGCTGCTGCCGGAGCTGGCGATCTGCGGTTTCACCGAGTCGGCGACCTGGGGGGTCAGCCGCAACCCCTGGGACCCGCAGCGGACCCCGGGCGGCTCCAGCGGCGGCAGCGCCGCGGCGGTCGCCGCCGGCCTGGTCCCGATCGCCTCCGCCTCCGACGGTGCCGGCTCGATCCGCATCCCCGCCGCTTCGTGTGGAATTTTCGGCCTCAAGCCACAGCGCGGCCGCGTCTCGATGGTGCCGCACCTCGAGCACTGGAACGGGCTCTCGGCCAACGGCTGCGTCAGCCGCACGGTCGAGGACACGGCGCTCTGGCTCGACGTCGTCAGCGGCGGCTCGCCGGAGCCGAGGGCGCCCGAGCCGCCCGAGCGACCCTTTGTCGAGGCCGCGAAGACGGCACCGGGACGGCTGCGCGTCGCCCACTCGACGGCGGTGCCGCGAGCGCTGGCGCCGCCGACCGTCTCCGCGGAGGCGAAGGCGGCGGTCGGGGAGATGGCGGAGACGCTGCGCGGCCTCGGCCATGACGCGGTCAGCCAGGACCCGAACTGGGGCCAGCTCGGCAACAACTCGGTGCCGCGCTACCTGCGCGGGATCGCCGAAGACGTCGAGCGGGTACCGCTGCCCGGGCGCCTGGAACGCCGCACCCGGGCGATGGGCCGGATCGGCAGCCTTATCCCCGAGAAGCTCTTCGCCCAGGCCCGCGCCGCAGAGGCCACCGACGCCGCCCGCGTCAACGCGATCTTCGACTCCTGCGACGTGCTGATGACCCCGGTGATGGGCGGCACCGCCCTCCCCGTCAAGCGCTGGGAGGGCCGCGGCGCGATCTCGACCCTGCTGGGGATGAGCCGCTTCTACCCCTACTGCATCCCCTGGAACCACCTCGGCAACCCGGCGATGTCCGTCCCCGCCGGCTTCACCCCCGACGGGATGCCCCTGGCGGTCCAGATCATCGGCCGCCCAGGCGACGAGGCAACCCTTCTCTCCCTGGCGGCCCAGATCGAGGCCGAGCGCCCCTGGGCCGACCATCGGCCGCCGATTTCCTGATTCTTGGGCGTGGGGGCTCCTTCAGGGATCCAGGCATCCAGGAACCCAGTGAGCGCCGCCACTCGCCGGGGAAGTGGGTAGTTCTACTCACGCAGCCGGGGGTTGTCGTCCACGTTCCGAAGTACGAACGACTGCTCCCTTCGGCGTCGCTGGTGCCGTGGGAGGGGTGTGTGCCCCCTCCACAGAGGCTCAAGCGGCGACGCTGCGGAGCGCCGGGTTCGACCCAGCTGCGCGACGGCCTCTGGGGAGGGGGCACACACCCCTCCCCCCACCATCAACCTACGAAGGGAACACCTTGCGCATCCGCAGTACCTCGCGGATGCTCCCCTTTGGCTTGATCCGCCTCTGCAGCACCATCTTCAGCTGATTCGCATCCGGTTTGCCCGATGCGACCCAGTCCGACCAGCTCGACTCGATGACCAGGTCGGGGTTGGGCGCTTCGCCCGGCTCGGCCCGGGTCGAGCCGTTGTCGATGATGAGGTGCCAGGGGTCGGCGTCGCGGAAGCGCCACTGGTAGACGAGCGGCGAGCCGTTGGCGGCTTTGGGGTTGGCGACGCGGCTGATCACGTCGAAGTAGAGGCGCTGCAGCTCCGGGGAGGAGTCCGGCTTGGGGCCGTCGGGCGGGCCGAGGATGCCGCCCAGCATCAGCTTCACCTGGTTGGCGGCGAGCTGCTCCGGCGTGGCGTCGGGGTCGAAGGGGAAGACGCCGGGGGGCATCTCCTCGGTTGGGTAGCCGATCGTCCGCCAGCGCTGGCGGATCAGCTTCAGGCCGAAGCCGAAGATGTCCTCGAGCGTGAAGCCGTAGCACTCGGTGTAGGAGCGGTCGAGGTTGGGCGGCGAGAAGACGGCGGGGCCGTAGGGGAGCACTTCGCGCAGCAGCTCGACGACCGCGGCGCGGTTCTCCTCCCAGCCGGGGTTGCCTTCGCCGAGCAGCTCGGAGAGGACCTTGACGCCGAAGCCGATGTGGCGCTGCTCGTCCTTGGAGACGTTGGCCATGCCGGCGCTGAAGCCGGGCATCGTCGCTTCGGAGGCGAAGAAGTCCTCGATGAAGTGCTGGCCGGGCTGGGCGAGGCTGCCCTCGACGATCAGGTGGTAGAGGGTGATCGCCTGCGCGTACTTGGGGACCGAGCGGTCCTTGCGCAGTTCCTCGGCCATCAGGTCGAGGCGGTTGAAGATGCCGAGGTAGCCCCAGTTGAGCTGGGGCAGGGTGGAGGCGAGGGTCTGCTGGACGGAGTCGCCGCCGACCTCGATCACCTCCTTGAAGAAGCGGTGGAAGAAGATCGAGTGGCGGACCTCGTCGACCTGCTGGGTGGCGAGGAAGTAGGACTGCTCCTCGGTCGGGGCGGCGGTGATGTAGGGGGCGAGCGTGTCGGCGACCC
>Ga0190271_10001293_pt1 | contig 14109 bp, 15 predicted proteins | sample Popmic356T_FD_133747 | JGI IMG/M metagenome (GOLD analysis project Ga0190271, IMG submission 133747) | Populus adjacent soil microbial communities from riparian zone of Weber River, Utah, USA - 356 T | ecosystem: Environmental > Terrestrial > Soil > Riparian zone | place: USA: Utah | collected...
AAGCCCTTGGTTGCCCACACGGTCGCTGCCGTCATCGACCACGTCGATCGCTGCGTCCTCGTGTGCCGGCCCGACCAAATGCCTCTTCTGGCCGAAGTGGGCACTGGCGCCGACCTGGTCGCGGGAGGTCCGAGCCGTACCGCCTCCGAGATGGCAGGGCTGGAGGAAATAGGCGAGCCCGCCGGCGTCATCGGCATCCATGACGGTGCGCGCCCGCTCGTCCCCTCACGTCTGATCCAGACCCTGTTCGAGACGGCGGCCCGGGTCGGAGGTGCCATTCCGGTGCTGGAGGTGTCGAGCCCGATGGTCAGGCGATCTGATCTGGTTCCGGTCGACGATGCGTACATCGCTCAGACACCTCAGGTGTTCCGCGGCCCGCCACTTCTGGCCGCCCACTCCGCCGCCGCTGCAGCCGGATACGAGGCCCAGGACACAGCAGCGATCGCACGCAAGTTCGCCGAGATCGAGATCGAGACTGTTCCCGGCGACCCAAGCAATCTCAAGGTGACACTGCCGGGAGATTTCGACCAGGTCAGGTCGGCCCTAGAGGTTTCTCGTATCGGACCTCGTTGACATCGGTGCCCCCGATGTTCTCGATGCGGATGGGTTTGCCCCGGGACCAACCCTGGCGTTCGTAGAACGCTCGGGCCCGAGCGTTCCCGTCGACCACCCAGAGCAGCGCCTGCCAGTGGCCGTCGTCGATCAGTGCCTGCTCGCCGGCGACGAGAAGGTTGCGGCCCACCCCCTCTCCCCAACGATGGGGGTCCACATAGATGGCATACACCTCGCCCCAATTCTCGTCGGTGGAGGGGCCGACCGCGCAGAAGCCGTGTATGACACCGTCGTCCTCGGCCACCAGGACTCGGCCCCTCCTCTGCCGAAGAATCCGGCTCCAGCTCTCGGTTCGCCCTTCCACATCCAAAGAGTCGAGGAATGTCTGCTCGATGAGCCCTGGGTAGGCCCGCTGCCAGCTGGCGACATTGACCCGTGCCACACCTGGCGCGTCGGATGGCAGGGCATCGCGTATCGCCTGACGCCCGGCCCGCTCAGGGAACGTGGGACGGCTCCTCCCCGGGTGGGGCCGGTTCGAGGTTGTCGGTGGGCGGGTCCTCTTCCGGTTCGTCCGTTTCCTCATCCCGGTCACGCCCGCCCAGGACCCAGAATGCCAGAGCCGACAACGATGCCGCCCCCAGTGCGATTCCGAGCCAGAGCCATTGCTGGGTGCCGGCGCTCACTTCCTCGCTCTCGGTGGTTGTGGTCGTGCCCGAGGTAGAGCCGAGGTCGACACCGAGGTCGGTGAGAGAAACCTGGTCGGACTCGGCACCGGGGTCGCCGATCGCCTCGAACATCACGATGTAGTTGGCCGGTTTGACCTCGGTGGTGACGCCATACGCCCCGTCGTCTCGCTCGAGCATCGGAAGGGTGATCGTTTCCTCGTCCGGCAGGGCCAGGTGCACGACGACCGAGTCGGCCGAAGTCTCCACCTCGACACGAATGTCGACAACCATGGATTGGTCGGTCTCGGAGACGACGGATGCCGAGGCGATGCCAAAACCGGAACCCACCTCAACGGCGAAAAGAAGAACGGCGGCCAGTCTGATCATCGGCTGCGATGGTACCTGCCACCCCGAGGCATCCCTCCCCGGCTCAACTCCACTGTCCGCGCTCCTCGAGCACGGCCTTGAGCACATCGGGTCGGTCGGTGATGATCCCGTCGACTCCGAGATCGAGCAGTTCGGCCATCTCAGAACGGCTGTTGACGGTCCAGACGTGCACCTGGAGGCCGTGGGCATGCGCCGATGCGATCAACTTGCGGTCGATGACCCGGAGGCCCCTGGAATGGCGAGGTAGTTGAAGGGCGGATGCCTCCCCCACCACCCCCCGTCCCACTCTGGAGGCCACGAGCCAGGATCTGGCCATGGTTGCCCCGGTGGAGGTGGCGACACGTCTTGCCGAAGCATCCCGGAATTCCTGGAGCCGCCGATCGGAGAATGAGCCCACTATCAACCGATCATGCAGACCGAGACGCTGGATCAAGTCGTGGAGGGGCGCCACCAGGTTCTCGGTCTTCAGGTCGACAACGAAGGACGCCTCCGGGAAGGCCAGGACCGCCTCCTCGAGGGTGGGCACCCGGATGCCGCGGCCTCGATAAACGCGGCCATCGACGCCCATATGCCGGTATCCGGCATCCAGACTGGAGAGCTCGTCGAAGCTGAGGTCGATGACCGGTCCCGAACCGTCCGTGGTTCGGTCAACCGTCGGGTCATGGAGACAGACAAGTACGCCATCCCCAGTAACCCGCAAGTCCGTTTCCAGGTGGCGGTAACCAAGGCCGACAGCCCCGGAGAACGCCTCCATCGTGTTCTCCGGCCAGAGGAGACGGCTGCCGCGATGGGCAATGGCAACGGGTGGGCGCCAGAGGTCGAGGCTCATGCCCGGGCAAAAGTAATGGGCCCCGTCTGCTGACGGGGCCCATCAAATCCCGGTTGAGGGCGCTTACTCGGCGACTCGGTCCTTCAGGCCCTTCGAGGCGGAGAAGTGGGCATACCTCTTCGCAGCGATAGTGATTGTCTCCCCGGTGGCCGGGTTGCGACCCTGACGAGCAGAGCGCTGCTTGGTGGCGAAATTGCCAAACCCGGTGATATTCACTTTCCGGCCCGCATCCAGCTCCACGGCGATTATTCCCTCGCCCGCCTTCGTGGAGAAGATGTGGTCGATGATCTCCGAGGCCTTGCCTTTGGAGATGTCTGCCTTGTCGGCGAGCTTGTCCGCCATCTCGGATTTGTTCACGGCCCCTCCTTGTGGGTCGACGTTCGGCACCGTGTTTCTGGTGACGTCCGAGTAACCATAGGCGAAAACCCCAGCGTTGCTTGGCTTTCCGGCCCGTTAGCCTTCGCCGACCAGGAGGAGAATGAGCGTCGACTATGTCCTCGAGGGTGATGTGGCCATCGTCACCCTGAACCGGCCCGACCGGTACAACGCCATCGAAGCGACCCTTGGCGAAGGTCTGATCAGTGCCATGAATCGAGCCGGAGAGGGGGCCCGAGCCGTCGTCCTCACCGGTGCGGGGAAGGCTTTCTGCTCTGGAGCGGACCTGAACGACCTGCTGTCTGACTATGAGAGCGACGCCGGGCCCGACCTGGCGCGTTTGCTCGAAGATGTGTTCCACCCTGCCTTGTGGGCCCTACTCGACTGCAAGGTTCCCGTGATAGGGGCCATCAACGGTGTGGCAGCCGGGGCCGGCCTCGGGCTTGCTCTCGCCTGCGACCTTCGCGTGATGGCCGACAACGCCTTTCTCACTTCGGCGTTCACCGCCATCGGGCTGGTGCCGGACTCGGGCACGACATGGTGGCTGTCGCACCACCTCGGTGTGTCCCGGGCTCTCGAGATCGCCTTCACCAATCGTCGAGTCGAGGCGGAGGAGGCCCGTGAGCTGGGGTTATGCGTCGATGTCGTGCCAGGTGACGAGCTGTTGGATCGTGCGCTTTCCCTGGCGGGCCAGATGGCCGACCTAGTCCCCGATTCCCTGGTCACGGCCAGACGTCTGATCAGGGATGCCTCCGGCATCTCCCTGGAGGACGCCCTTCGGGCCGAACAGTCAGAGCAAAGTCGTCTCGGCCGGACACCGGAGCATCGTGAGGGTGTCATGGCCTTCATCGAGAAGCGGAAACCCGACTTCAGGGGCTGACCAAGCCCTTTCTGTGAGCTTTTAACAACATCCTGTGTGCACAGATTCACAGAAGGAAGATCAGGGTTTGACCAGGTAGACCTCGACCGTCAGGTTCCCCGCCTCGCCTTTGCCGAAGGCGACCCCGATCTCGTTGTTCAGCCAGGCCAGGTCTTCGTTCCCGGTCTGAAAGGTCAACAGCTCGCGCGGCTCGGCCGACTGGTCGGGGTTGACGATTGACACCCCGCCCCCCCGATACGCCACGGTTTCCCGCTTCTCACCGACCGTGGCGTGAATATCGAGATCCATGTTGCCGTCGGAGCGAAGCGTCACATAGTCGATGCCGTTCACCGGCCGCTCACCTTCCCAGTGGGGCCCTGTGGCGGTGCCTTCGAATGGGAAGTCGATGCGCATCCCTGCCGGAGTGTCACCGATGATCTTTCTCCCCATCTCGGCCTTGATCGTGCAGAACAACTCCAATGAGGGCATACGGTCGGGCTCCTGGATAGGGAACGAGGAACGCTAGTTGCGGGACCGCCGGAGTAGCTCGACGACCTCGGCATCCGGAGTCGGGCTGAAGTCCCGGTACCAGGCGCCCACGGCCATGAACCGCCTCGGGTGCTCGATCACGATCACGCGATCGGCTACCCCTTCCATCACCGGAACGGCATCAGCCGGCGCGACCGGGACTGCCAGCCAGACCCCGAGCACGTCACGAGCCCGCAAGACCCGCATGGCCGCGAGCGCGGTCGACCCCGTCGCGAGACCGTCGTCCACTACGACCACGGTGCGCCCGGCCGGGTCGATGGCCGGGACCGCCTCCCGATATCGGGCCAGCCTCGACTCCAGCTCGGCCTTTTCCGATTCGGCCCGAGCGTCGAAGGTCTCGTCGTCGATCCCGACCGCGTCGATGATTTCCTGGTTTCTGATGACTACATCGCCCTCGGCGACGGCTCCCATGGCGAGCTCGGGATGAAAGGGGACTCCCACCTTTCGAACGACCAGGACGTCGAGCTCGCAGCCCAAGGTCTCGGCAACTGCGAATCCGACCGGAACGCCCCCTCGTGGAAGGGCGGTGACCAGCGGCTCAGAAGGGTGGTGGGCGGCGACCGCCCGACCGAGACTCGCCCCCGCCTCCCGGCGGTCGGCGAACCTCATGGGCTCAGCCGTAGTGGTCCACGTAGCGCTGCAGCCAGGGTGTGACCTGTGTCAGATACTCCTCGGCCTCGCCCATAGGCAGGGTCCGCGCCGCGTAGTTCATGAGCATTATCTGACGGGCGGCATGGAAGCCGTCCAGTTGCTCCATATCCTCGATGGGCCAGGGTGCGATCTCCTCGTACCCCTGACGGTAGGCCGACCTGATCTCCTCCCGCCGGTCGCTGGCGCGCGACGAGTAGAGACACACCGAGACGTCCTGACCCGGCGTGGCGATCATCACGTCCTCGAAGTCGAATGCGTGGAGCCGGGAACGGATCAAATGGACGTTCCACTCGTGGAGATCGCCGTGCACGACGTGGGGGAAGCCCGTCGCCCAGGCGTCTTTGATGATCCGCTCGGACAACTCCGATGCCTTGCTGATGGTCCGCCGGCGATACGAGTCGAATAGGTGGTCGAACCTCGGGCTATCGATGATCACGGGATCTAGCTGCGGGTCGTAGTAGAAGATTCGGTCCCAGCGTCTCATCCCATCGGGGTTGGGAACCTGCCAGGTGCGGCCGTGCTCCTGAAGTGACGCGCTGATCCGGCCCAGGAGCCGATATCCAAAGCTGCCCGCCCCATCGGCGAGAGGAGCTCCGGGAATCCAACTGAACAAGACGCATGGCCTCGTCTGGTCCGAGTCGGGCTCCTTGGCGTCGACGATCAGGGTCCCATAACCCGTCCTGATCGGAGCGACTATTTCCAGGTCGGTGTCGCGGTTCAACGCCGACAGCCAGGCCACTTCGTAGTCGATGTTGGCACGGGAGTTGGCCCCGGGGCTCCCGACCCGCAACACGCACTGGAAGCCGTCGGAAGTGACCACCCGGTACATCACGTTGGAATGCGTGGCCAGATGCTCGACTTCCCTGACCCGGAACGGGTAATGCTCCAGGACTTTTTGGGCAACGGGCAGCAAGCGCGCTGCCTCATGGCCGATTCGATGAAGATCCATCCCGCCCGGAGCCCTCCGCCCTCCCAAGGGGGACCCACTGCCCTCCCCCGGGGGTCATTTTCGCCGCTCCAGGCCTCTACCACCAGTGGTGCGATCGGCCTATTTTGTCGACGACCGCCTCTCAGATCCCGGTCAGGACCTGGTCCAGTGCCTCCACGAACCGGCGGTTCTCGTGTTCGGCCCCGATGGTCACCCTGAGCCACTCACCACCCATCGGGCGGACGATCACACCCAGCTTCGAGAAGCGCTCGGCCGCGTCGGCGGCCAGGACCTCCAGTGCGAAATAGACGAAATTGGCCTCGCTCTTGGTGTGTGGCAACGATCTCTCGGCGAGGACGCCTAGCAGTTGGTGGCGTGCCGCTGCGTTCGCCTTTGCCCTCCGCTCCAACTCCCCCCGTTGTTGGAGGGAGGCAGCCGCGGCCACCTGGGCCACCTGGGCCACCGTGAACGGGGGTTGCGCCTTGCGCAATTCGCTGATCGTGCCTGGCTGACCGACGCCATAGCCAACACGATGGGCGGCAAGGGCGAAGATCTTGGAGAAGGTCCGGAGCACCAGGACATTCGGTCGGCGCAATGCCTCCGGGATAGCAGTTCGATAGCTCTCATCGGTCACGAAATCGTGATAGGCCTCGTCGATGACGATCAGGGTCGATTCGGGCACGGCATCGAGGAATGCAGTCATTGCGTCCGACGAGACGACGGTCCCCGTCGGATTGTTGGGGTTGCACAGATAGACGATCGTGGTGTCGTCGCGAATCGACTCACTCATTGCGTCGAGATCGTGGACCTGCCGGTCGTCGAGTGGCACCTCGATCATCTCGGTCATCGCCCATCGTGAGGCGATGCGATACATCACAAACGACGGCCAGGCATAGACGGCGCTCGTTCCAGGGCCGCCCGTAGCGAGTGCGATATGGGTGATGAGGCCCACGCTCCCGTTCCCGAACCAGAGGTGGTCGCCCGGGACATCGAGATAGACCGACAGGGCGGCAGTGAGCTCACGAAGATCGTCGTCGGGATAGCGATTCGACACGGCCAGGGCGCCAACCGCCGCTTCGACCACGCCGGGAAAGGGGCCCTCCGGGCTCTCATTCGACGCCAGCTTGACGATCTCGCCCGGGGTCATGCCGATCTCGGAGGCAACCTCTTCGATGGTTCGGCCGGGGACGTACGGGCTGATGGCGGCGACGTCCGGCCGGATCCTTGGCATGGGGGGAAAGGTACTTGGTATTTGGTATTTGGTACTTGGTACTTGGTACCGCGTTCGACGTCGTGCCGTATCGTGGCGCCCAAGAATGGAGACATCGAACCCAGATCAGAGCCCGATCACCGAACTTCAGGTAATCGACCCTGAGGGCCGATTGGTCGGCGGGAACCCCGGGCTCGACCCAGAGCTCTACCAGCGGATGTACCGCAACATGGTGCTGTCTCGTGAGCTGGACCGCCGCATGCTCGCCCTTCAACGCCAGGGCCGGATCGGGACTTACGCCATGCTCGAAGGGCAGGAAGCTGTCCAGATTGGATCGGCGCTGGCGCTCGATCCCGACGACTTCGTGTTCCCGTCTTATCGGGAGCATGGCGTCCAGGTCACCCGTGGGCTCCCGATAGAGGTGCTGCTCGCCTACTGGAAGGGTCTTCCCAATGCTCGCTGGGACACGGAGAAGTACCGCACAGGGATCGTCTCCGTCCCCATAGCCAGCCAGCTTCCCCACGCCGTTGGATACTCCTACGTCACCCAGCTGAGGGGCGAGAGCACGGTGACCGCCGTCTATTTCGGGGATGGGGCCACGTCGGAAGTGGATTTCCACTCGGGCATGAACTTCGCCGGAGTCTGGAAAACACCGACTGTGTTCGTGTGTGCCAACAACCTGTACGCGATCTCGGTGCCCTACGAGAAGCAGACGGCTTCCGAGACCATCGCCCAGAAGGCTCAGGCTTACGGTTTCGAGGGGGTACGAGTGGACGGCATGGATGTTGTCGCCGTCTACCTGGCCATGCAGGACGCCGTAGCTCGGGCACGCGACGGTGACGGCCCGACATTGATCGAGGCGATGACCTATCGCTACGGCCCTCATGCCACCGCCGACGATCCGACCCTCTACCGATCCAGAGAAGAGGAGGAGTCCTGGCGTCAACGTGACCCGATCGACAGGCTGCGCCGCTTTCTCGAGGAACGTGGCGAGTGGGACGATGCGGTAGAGGAGAAGGTGACGATGGAGACCTCCGACCTGGTCGCCGCGGCAATCACCGAGATCGAGGCCCAGCCGCTACCGGGGCGGGACGACACCATCCGACACGGGTTTCACCGGATCCCGGCCCATGTCGTGGAGCAACTCCACGCCATGCAGCGGTCTCATGGCGAGTCGGCGACTCACTTCGAGCCCGACGAGGTCTGGTCGATTGGCAAAGACGTCATGACCGAAGGGCCGACCCGGTCGATGACAATGGCCGAGGCGATCAACGCGGCCCTTCATGAATCGATGGAACGAGATCCGGGGGTCATCGTCCTTGGCGAGGACGTGGGCCTGACCGGCGGAGTCTTCAGGGTTACTGAAGGCCTCCAGCAGGTTTTTGGCGAGAGCCGGGTGATCGACACACCCCTCAATGAATCCGGCATCGTCGGGGCCGCCGTGGGGATGGCGCTCGCCGGGGCGAGGCCGGTGGCGGAGATCCAGTTCGATGGTTTCGTGTACCCGGCTTTCGACCAGATCGTCAGCCACCTGGGTAGATATCGGTTCCGCACCCGGGGCAACTCCGAGGTCCCGGTGGTCGTGCGGTTCCCCAACGGGGCCGGGATCGGCGCCCACGAGCACCATTGCGACTCTCCTGAGGCCTACTTCGTCCATGCCCCCGGGCTGGTCGTCATCTGCCCGTCTACCCCGATCGAGGCCAAGGGCCTGCTTGCCTCCGCCCTGACCGGGCACGATCCGGTGATCTTCCTCGAGCCCAAGGTCCTCTACCGGGCCGAGCGGGAGGACGTTCCGGTCGAGCACTACACCCTTCCCATAGGCCGGGCCCGGGTGAGGAGACAGGGCACCGATCTCACCCTGGTCACCTACGGCGGGATGGTCCCCGTTGCCCTCCAGGCCGCCGATAGGGTCGAACCGTCGGTAGAGGTCATCGATCTCCGGACCCTATTCCCGTGGGACCGGGAGACGGTCCTCGACTCGGTGAGGAAGACCGGCCGGCTTCTCCTCGTCCAGGAGCCACAGCGATCGGCGGGTATGGCGGCCGAGGTCGCAGCCGTGGTCGCAGAAGAGGCGTTGTACGACCTCCAGGCTCCGATCGTGCGTGTCACCGGCTTCGATGTCCCCTGGCCCCAATTCGCCATCGAGGCCCATGCCCTGATCGATGTGGACCGTGTGTCAGCGGGGATAGACGAGGTGATGGCCGGATGACCGCGGCCGAAGCTGTCGCCGTCTTCGGATCCTCGCAAACCGAGCCGGGGTCACTCGAGTGGGACGAGGCTCAACGGGCGGGGGCCCGTCTTGGCGAGGCGGGGTACGCCGTCATCACCGGCGGCTACGGCGGGACCATGGAAGCGGTGTCGAGCGGAGCGGCCGGCGCCGGAGGGCACGTGATCGGCGTCACCGCGCCGGTTCTCTTTCCTGACCGCTCCATGGCCAACCCCTTCGTGCACGAGTTGATCGAGGCGTCCAGCCTGGCCAATCGGATCGACATCATGATGCAGAAATCCAGGGCGACCCTGGCGTTGCCCGGGTCGATCGGCACCGCGGCCGAGCTCCTGATTTCATGGAACACGAACCACATCCTGCGCCGGACGGGGGCCAAGCCGAGGGTCAGCGTCGCTGTTGGACCGGGGTGGAGGGCGCTTGCCAGGGCCTTGGTGGACATGAATGGCGCCCTCGAGGACGATGTCGTCTGGGCCGACACCGCAGAAGAGGGTGTCAACCGAATCCTGGATCGATTGTCTGACTAGACAACTCGGGCTCATCGAGGAGGTGTCTTGACTTTCGGTTGGCGCCCGTGAGCCTCACCCCTGCCCATGACGCATCTCCGCCCCGAGGACATCCCCATCGTGCATCGGAAGTCTTCTTGTCGTCGCGGCCGGCATCGCTTTGGCACGCCACAACAGGTCGGTGGCGGCATCATGCGCCAGGTATGCCTCGCCTGCGGCTCAGTGACGATCGACATCACCGGCGCGGCCGAGATGGATGCTGATGTGAAAGTGGCAAACCGCTTGGAGAGGTAGCACCGACTGCATCTAGAGTCTCGGCAGTGACCCAAGTGATTCGGGCGGCCGGGGGCGTCGTCTACCGCAAGACCCCCAAAGGCAAGATCCGGGTCTTGATGGTTCACCGCCAGCAGTACGACGATTGGACGCTTCCCAAGGGCAAGGCCGACAACGGTGAATCGCCGGAGGAGACGGCGGTCCGAGAGGTGCTCGAGGAAACGGGCCAACGCTGTCGCATCGTGGCCCCGCTCGGAGCGACCCGATATCGGGTCCAGGGAGGGGTCAAGGAGGTGCACTGGTTTGCCATGAAGCCCCTCCCCGACAGCCCAGGGTTCAACAAGAATGCGGAGGTCGACCGGATCAAGTGGCTGTCGCGGCGAAAGCTGCTGGAGCGGCTCAGCTACGAGCAAGACCGGGAGCTGATCGAGGGGACCGATCTGAAGAAGCTGGCTCAGACCGGGACGCTATACCTGATCCGGCACACGACCGCCGGGGACCGTTCGAGATGGAGGGGCCGCGATGAGGACCGCTCTCTCACCAAGAAGGGGTGGCGCGAGGCCGACGCCGTGGCCAGCTCCCTCGCCGATGCGGGGATCGAGCGGATCGTCTCGAGCCCCTACGAAAGGTGCGTGCAGTCCGTCAAGCCATTGTCCAAGCTGATCAAGGCTCCGATCGAGACTTCAACGCTGCTTGGCGAGGAGCCTGACATCGACGCCGCCTATACCTTCGTCGATGGCCTGGTAGGCACCGACACCGTGGTCTCTACACACGGCGACGTGATCCCGGCACTGATCAACCGGATGATGTGGGCCGGCCTCAGCCTCGAGTCCCGTTTCTATTGCTCCAAGGGATCGATCTGGGTCGTGGAGGTGGACGGTGGCAAGTTCACCACGGCCCGCTACATACCTCCGCCGGAGGTCTGACGCTCGGTCGGGTCTCTTCTGGAGGACGTATATTCCGATCGATGGACATGGAGAAGGGCCATCTGTTCATCGGCCAGAAATCTGGTGAGGCCAAAGAGCCGCTCGTCTATGACAGCGCCGACCTCACGACCCATGGTGTGATCGTTGGCATGACCGGATCGGGCAAGACAGGTCTGGGCATCACGATTCTCGAGGAGGCCCTACTCAACGGCATCCCCTGTCTCATCATCGACCCCAAAGGCGACATGGGGAACCTCCTCCTCAACTTCCCCGACTTCGCCCCATCCGACTTCCGTCCCTGGGTGGACGAGGCCGAGGCGAATCGTCAGGGCGTGACTCCCGATCAGCTCGCCGCGGACGCGGCGACCTCCTGGAAGAAGGGTCTGGCCGGATCCGGCATCACGCCAGATCGGATGACCAAACTTCGGGAAGGCACCGAGATGACCATCTACACCCCGGGCTCGGGAGCCGGCGTGGGTCTGAATGTCCTCGGCTCGATGAAGGCGCCCACCCTCGATTGGGGGACACAGGCGGAGTTGATCAACGACGAGATCGAGGCGTTCGTGTCGTCACTTCTCTCACTGGCCAGCATCGAGGCCGACCCGGTATCGAGCCCGGAGCACATTCTCCTCTCCACCATCATCTCTACCTTTTGGAAGGAGGGCCGGGACCTCGACCTCGCCACCCTGGTGGGCCAGGTGCCCAAACCCCCGTTTCGCAAACTGGGTGTCTTCGACATCGACACCTTTTTCCCTGAGAAGGACCGGATGGCGCTGGCGATGAAGCTGAACGGGCTGCTGGCATCGCCCTCGTTCGCAGCGTGGCTCGAGGGGACCCCTCTCGACGTGGACGAGATGCTCACCGGGGGCGACAAGGTGAAAGGAGCCATCGTCTACATGACCCATCTCTCGGATGCCGAGCGCCTCTTCGTGGTGACACTCCTGCTCTCCAAGGTGGTCTCCTGGTTCCGGACCCAACCTGGCACATCCGATCTGCGCGCCCTGGTCTACATGGACGAGGTGTTCGGCTTCGTGCCGCCCACCGCGGAGCCTCCATCGAAGAAGCCGATCTTGACCATCCTCAAGCAGGCCCGCGCTCATGGCGTGGGGATGATCCTCAGCACTCAGAACCCGGTCGACCTCGACTACAAGGCGATGTCCAACGCCGGGACCTGGATGGTGGGGCGGCTGCAGACGGAGAACGACAAGAAGCGCATACTCGAGGGTCTCGCCAGCGCCACCGGCGCCGTCGACGTCGGCAGTTACGACAACCTCATCTCCGATCTGGAGAAGAGACAGTTCGTGCTGAGCATGGCCAAGGCCTCCGAGCCGACCCTGTTCGGGACGAGATGGGCGATGTCCTACCTGGCCGGGCCGCTGACCCGGGATCAGGTGTCCGTCCTCATGAAGGAAAGGGTGGTGGCCGCGCCGATCCCCGAGGCCGGGCCGGCTGCGGCGGCCGCGGCACCGGCACCGGTTCCGGCTTCAGGTCCGGACGAGCCCCTGAGTCAGGAGGAGGTGCCCGTCATGCCCACGCTGCCCGATGGCGTCGCTGCGGTCTATCTGGACCCTGCAGCGGCGTGGTCCGGCGAAGTCGGGGCAGACCCCACCGGCACCAAGCTCGAAGCGGCTGCCGTGGCCACGGTCAACCTGCTCTATGACGACACCAAGGCGTCGGTGAGTCATCAGGAGGTATTCGAGGCCGTGGTGTTCCCGCTTGCGCCGGTGATCACGCCTGATTTGGTCAAGGAGGTGGACCACGACTCGAGGGACTTCCGTGCGGATCCACCGAGTGGGGCGTCTTACACGCTCCCCGGCTTCGCCATCGAAACCAAGGCCTTCTGGAATGGCATCAACTCCAGCCTCACGACACATCTCGTTGGCGCCAGGAAGGTGGTCGTGTTCAAGAACGACGCCTTGAAGCTCTACTCCCGGCCGGGAGAATCCCGGGAGGACTTCCTCGTCCGCACCACCACGGCGGCCGAGCAGGCGCGCGACGAGGCGATCGCCAAGCTCAAGGACAAGTACCGCACACGTCTGGAGCGCGCCCAGACCGCTCTGTCCAAGGCGGAGAACCGGGTCGCCGACCTGCAAGCGACAGCTGGATCGAAGCAAACCGAGGAATTGCTGTCCGGTGCCGGGGACCTGATAAGTGTCCTCTTCGGCGGTAAGAAGTCCAATCCACTCGGAGGTGCGGCCCGCAGACGCTCGGCGAGCAGTCAGGCGAAGGCCCGGGCCGAAAATGCCCGGACCGCACTCGAGGAAGAGAAGGCGGAGCTGTTGGATTTGGAGGCGGACCTGCAGGACGAGGTCGCCGACCTCGAGGACGAATTCGTGGCGAAGGCGGATTCGATCGAAGAGGTCGAGATCCCACTGGAGAAGACCGACGTCAAGGTCGCCGAGATGAAACTGGTCTGGGTCCCTATCGGGTAACGGGTCTAGACGGTGTCGACCAAGGCCTTGAGGAGGTCCCTGATCGAGACCACCCCAAGCAAGGATCCGTCGTCGTCGACCACGGGGAGGTGGCGATATCCCGACTCGACGATCCACGCTGCCGCATCCCAGACATCGAGATCGGGGTCGAAGGTGTCGGGCTCGCCGCTCATGATCGTTGAAACAGCGGTGCCGGGATCCCTGCCCTCGGCGACGGTTCGCCTGATATCACGCTCGGTGATGAGGCCAACGAGCTCCCGCCCCTCCACCACCGCCAATGAGCCGAGGTCAGACCCCTCCATGGCGACGGCAGCCTCGAGCAGGGTCGTGTCAGGGCCACAAACATGAGGACTGTTGCTGACGAGATCACCCAGTTGCATCGGGTGTCACGTTAGGCGACGGCTCCGCCCCCGGATCAGACGAGGTCGGCTTCGCGGATCCCGAAGGAGGGGTGGCGGAGACGGCAGAGGGCGAGCTTCTCCAACTGGCGGATCCGCTCCCGGGTGAGGTTGAACTCGTCGCCGATCTCCTCCAGCGTCCGGGGGACACCGTCATAGAAGCCGTAGCGGAGGGCGAGGATTCTCCCCTCACGCTCGGGAAGACGCTCGATCGAGACCCGTAGCGAGTTGGCTACGTCCATCTCCTCGGTCATCTGCACCGGGTCAGCAGCATCTTCGTCCTCGATGAAGTCACCGAGCTGGGCGCCGTCCTCACCGATGGGCTGTTCCAGCGAGACGGTGTCG
>Ga0190271_10001294_pt1 | contig 14098 bp, 10 predicted proteins | sample Popmic356T_FD_133747 | JGI IMG/M metagenome (GOLD analysis project Ga0190271, IMG submission 133747) | Populus adjacent soil microbial communities from riparian zone of Weber River, Utah, USA - 356 T | ecosystem: Environmental > Terrestrial > Soil > Riparian zone | place: USA: Utah | collected...
CGACACCCGCTCGACGTAACCATCGCGCTGACGCATCCCCAGGGCCAGGCGTGCGGACCAGTCGCCGCCCAGCGGGAGGTCGAAGGCGCCGAAGGCTTCACGAAGGTCATCGTCGCCGAGGGCCACACGCACCGAGTTGCCTGCATCGGTCCCCGGTTCATTCGTGGTCAACAGGACCGCGCCGCCGATGGTGTTGCGGCCAAACAAGGTTCCCTGCGGGCCGCGCAGGATCTGCACGTTGGCGATGTCGCGGAATTCCATGGCCGCGCCGACCGCGCGGCCCATGTAGACATCGTCGATGTACACACCGACACCCGGGTCGACCGCCGGTGTCGCATCGGTCTGGCCGATGCCGCGGATGAAGACCTGGGCGGCGGAGTTGTTGCCGGTCAGCGTTCCGTAGGAATGGAACTGGATGTTAGGCGCCACCTTGTCGAGATCGGTGGTACTGGTGATCTGTTGCCTCTCGAGCGCATCGGCGCTCAGTGCGGTCACCGCCACCGGCGTGTCCTGCAGGCTTTCGGCGCGGCGCCGTGCCGTCACCACTATGGCGTCGAGCGCCTCGTTGCCGTCGGATTCCGGTTCGGCCGGTCTTGTTTCCGGCGGAGCCTGAGCGACGGCGGCGCCGTTGATCAGTACGCACGCGAAGGCAAGCACGAGCCGGCTTGCGGATGAGCGCCGCGTTTCGATTTCGCGCTCTAGAGCGTCAAACGATTCCATGAGCCCCCTCCGGTTCGGAATAGTTGTACGTAACACATACTATTGGTATTGCGAGCGACTTGGCAAGCGGGGTAGATTCGCTCCAGCTTCCTTGCCAGAGAGATGAGATGCCGCGTAACTCCAATCTGAAACGCCGTGACCAGCCGGACGAATTCGAAGCGCCCGAGCTGATGTTCGCGGAACTGGATAGCCTGCTCGGCTACCACCTGCGCCGCGCACAAGGCGCCATGCATCGTGATTTCATGGCCGCCGTAGCGGACTTCGAATTAACGCAGAAGCAGGCGGCGGCGCTGTGGCTGATCCAGGCCAATGCCGGTGTCTCACAAGTGGAAGTCGCTGCCGCGTTGGGCATGGACCGCGCCACCATGATGGCGCTGACGGACCGGCTGGAAGATCGCGGCTTTGTCATTCGCAAGCGGTCGTCGATCGACCGGCGCCGGCAGGAGTTGTATCTGACGCCGTCGGGGCAGAGCACGTTGCGAAAGTGCAAGTCGCGGATTGCCGAGCACGAAGAGAAATTCCGCGCCCTGTTCACGGCTTCCGAACTCGCGTCGCTGGTCGACGCCCTCAAGAAGTTCCAAAGTCTCGGCTGAACCTGGTGATGTCCTCACAATGTGTGCGCGTGGAGCGCGACGGTGAGTTGGCGCTGATCATCGTTCACTCTCCTCCGGTCAACACCATCACCGCGGAAGTGCGCGCCGGATTGCGTGAGGCTCTGGAAAATATTCATTCGGCTGACGACCTGCGCGCAGTCGTCCTCCTGTGTGAGGGTTCGACATTTTTCTCCGGCGCCGACATCGGCGAGTTCGCCGGCCCGCCGCGCGAGGTCGAATACCGCACGCTGTTCAACGGTTTCGAGGCGCTGGAGATTCCGTTGTTGGCCGCCATGCACGGCACCGTGATGGGTGGCGGCCTGGAGATCGCGCTCGCGTCTCACTACCGTGTTGCCGCGCCCACCACGAAATTCGCCTTGCCCGAGGTGACGCTCGGCATCATTCCCGGTGCCGGCGGAACCCAACGCCTGCCGCGGCTCATCGGCGCGGAGCGAGCGCTGGATTTCATCCTGTCTGCAAAGCCGATCAGCGCGCTACAGGCGAAGGATCTGGGTTTCCTCGATGAAGTCATCGAAGGCGATCTGCGGGCCGGCGCCATCAGCTACGCGCGCTCGTTGCTGGCCGCAGGCAAGGGCCCGCGTCGCACCGGCGAAATGAGCGTTGACTCCGCTACCGCTACGCAAGAGATCTTTGGGCGGTTGACCGAACAGGCGCGAAAACTCTATCCCAACCGGAACGCCGGCCTCGTTGCAATAGAAGCGGTACGCAAGGCATCGCAAGCCAACTTGGCCGAAGGACTGGAGTTCGAGACTGCGCTCGTCAATGAATGCAAGAAAAGCGTCGAATCGCGCGGTGCGGTGCACGTCTTCTTTGCCGAGCGGGATTGCCGTCGTGTGCCGGGGATCGGCGACGACGTTCGCGCAGCACCAGTGAAGTCCGCAGGCGTCATCGGCGCGGGCACCATGGGCGGCGGGATTTCCATCTGCTTCGCGAACGCGGGCATCTCCGTGACGTTGGTCGACGCGAATGTTGCCGCGCTCGAACGCGGGCTCGCCAACATCGAACGCACCTATCAATCCATGGTGGAGCGCGGCCGCCTCACGGCGGTGGAAAAGGCGCAGCGCATGGCGCGAATACGCGCCACGCTCGACTACGAAGCGTTGCGCGAGGCGGACGTGATCGTCGAGGCCGTGTTCGAAAGCATGGAATTGAAGTGCAAGGTGTTTGCGAGGCTGGACGCCGTCGTTCGGCGCGGTGCCATCCTTGCCACCAACACGTCGACGCTGGACATCGAGACGATTGCGAACGCCACGTCGCGTCCCGAAGAAATCATCGGCATGCATTTCTTCTCGCCCGCCAACGTGATGCCGTTGCTGGAAGTCGTGCGCCACGCGAAAACTTCTTCGGCCACCATCAAGACGGTCATGGAGCTTGCCAAGCCGCTGCGCAAGACGCCGGTGCTGGCCAAAGTTTGTTATGGCTTCATCGGCAACAGGATGATGGAAGGCTACGCGCGCGAGGCTGAGCGCATGGTGCTCGAGGGCGCAACGCCCCGGCAGGTTGACGGTGCGCTCGAAGGTTGGGGCATGGCGATGGGGATTCTCGCGGTCTTCGACATGGCAGGCATCGATGTGGGCGTGAATGTGCACAAGGCCAACGCGTCACAATATCCGCCGGACCCTGCGTACTACCAGGCCGACTTCGCGCTACACGACGCAGGTCGTCTGGGGCAGAAGAACGGCAAGGGCTACTACCGTTACCAACCGGGCAATCGCGCGCGGATCGACGACCCCGAGGCCATCGAAATCCTTCAGCGGCGCGCGCGCGAGCTGCGAGTACCGCCGCGCGTTCACAGTGCCGGAGAAATCCAGGAGCGCTGCCTGTTCCCGTTGATGAATGAAGGCTTTCGCGTCCTGGGGGAAGGCATCGTGTTGCGCGCCGCCGATATCGACGTCGTCTGGACGTCCGGGTATGGATTTCCGCGATATCGCGGCGGGCCCATGTTTCATGCCGAAATCCTGGGCCTTGAATCCCTGTTAGATGGAATGCGCCGATACCGCGACATCTTTGGTCCCATGCACTGGGAGCCGGCGCCATTGCTCGTGGAACTCGTCGAACGAAAACTCAGCATCGCGGAGTGGGAGCGCGAGCAGCAGGCAAGGGGGCCGCAACCATGAATCTGCAGGACCTGGTCGCCATCGACGTTCACACCCACGCCGAGGTTTCGTGCCGCCACGAGCCGGACGAAGTGTGGAAGACCTTCGAGGATGCGTCCGCGAAATATTTCAAGGCCGGCAAGCGGCCGACGATTGCCGAGACCATCGCCTATTACCGCGAGCGAAAGATCGGCCTCGTGATGTTCACGGTCGACTCGGAGTTCGAGACAGGGGCGCGCCGGATCCCGAATGAGGAAGTGGCCGACGCCGCCCGCGAGAACGCCGACATCATGCTGGCATTCGCAAGCATCGATCCGCACAAAGGCAAGATGGGCGTGCGGGAAGCAAGGCGCCTGCTGAAAGATGGCGTGATCCGTGGATTCAAGTTCCATCCGACGTTGCAGGGATTCTTTCCCAACGACCGCATCGCCTATCCACTCTACGAGGTGATCGCGGAACACAAGCTTCCGGCGATCTTCCACAGTGGTCATTCGGGCATGGGAACCGGCATGCCGGGAGGAGGCGGGTTGCGCCTGAAGTACTCCAATCCCATGCACCTCGATGACGTCGCGGCGGACTTTCCCGACATGACGATCATCATCGCGCACCCGTCTTGGCCGTGGCAGGACGAGGCGTTGTCGGTCTGCATGCACAAGCCCAACGTCTACATCGACCTGTCTGGTTGGTCGCCGAAGTATTTTCCGCCGCAGCTCGTGCAGTACGCCAATACCCAGCTCAAGACGCGCATGCTGTTCGGGTCGGACTATCCACTGATCACGCCGGACCGGTGGATCAAGGATTTCCGTGAGGCGGGTTTCCGGCCCGAAGTCCACGACCTCATCCTCAAGCAGAATGCCATCCGGGCGCTCGGGCTCGAGCGCGCGTGACATGACCGCGGTCGCGACGAACTGGATTCCCGATCCATTCGCGACACAGTTCGAACGTCGCGACGACGGGTCCGTCATCCTGCAGCCGCTGCGCGAGCTGGAACCATATCCGCCGCGACTCGTGGATTCACTGGAGCATTGGGCGCGCGTAGCGCCGGACCGCGTCCTGGTTGCGCGTCGCGATGCCGCCGGCGCGTGGCGGCGCGTGAGTTACGCGCAGATGCTGGCGCGGGTCCAGCGCATTGCCGGCGGGCTCCTCACGCGCAATCTTTCCGTCGAGAGACCTGTAGCCATCCTGTCGGGAAACAGTGTCGAGCATCTGACGCTTGCCCTGGCGGCGATGTGGGCCGGAGTTCCGTACTGTCCCGTATCGCCTACCTACTCGAGGGTGACCGGCGATCTGGCCAGGTTCCGGTACGTGATGGATCTGCTGACGCCCGGGATGATCGCCGCATTCGAAACTCCGGGCTTCACGCATGCGTTGTCGTCGCTTGCAGCCGACCTGGAGATCGTCGGCGACGCGCCGCTGCCAGGACGGCGCGTGTCGACGCTCGAGTCCCTGGAACATGAAGACCTTGCGCGCGTGGCAGAGGCGCGTGCAGCGACGGACGCGGATTCGATCGTGAGATTCCTGCTGACCTCGGGATCCACGGGCCATCCCAAGGCGGTGATAACCACGAACCGCATGTGTTGCAGCAATGCCGCGATGCTGGGGCAATCAATGCCCTTCATCGCCAGCGAACCCCCGGTGCTGCTGGATTGGTTGCCCTGGAACCATACTTTTGGCGGCAGCCACAACTTCGGACTGGTGCTGACTTACGGTGGATCGCTGTATATCGACGACGGCAGACCGACCTCCGCAGGCATCGCGGAGACATTGCGCAACCTGCGCGAGATATCGCCGACGGTGTACTTCAACGTGCCGAAAGGCTTCGAGATGCTCGCGCCTCATCTGCGCGATGACCCGGAGCTTCGCAAAGTGTTCTACCGGCGACTGCGCGCGTACTTCTTCGCCGGCGCATCGCTGGCTCAACACACCTGGGACGAGTTGGACGCCGCCTCGATTCGTGAACTCGGTATCCGCACACCGATGCTGTCTGGCCTGGGTGCGACGGAAACGGGACCCTCCGTGACATTCACAACTCCCGCGATGGGTCGCAGCGGTGTCATCGGGCTGCCGGCGGCTGGAACACGGGTCAAGCTCGTGGCGGTGGAAGAAAAGCTGGAGTTACGCGTGTGCAGTCCGGCGGTGACGCCAGGGTACTGGCGTCAGCCGGAGCTGACTGCGCAGGCCTTCGACTCGGAAGGCTTCTTTCGATTAGGCGACGCGGTGAGGCTCATCGATCCCGAGGACCCGACGCGAGGATTGAAATTTGACGGCAGGATCGGTGAGGACTTCAAACTCGCCAATGGCACCTGGGTGAGCGTTGGCCCATTGCGCGCGGACATCATTGCCGCGCTGGCGCCAGTAGCGCAGGACGTGGTGATCGCCGGCCTGGATGCCGATTTCGTGACGGCGCTCGTGATCCCCGACGTCAGCGCGTGCGCGGCGTTGCTGGCATTCGCTGATACTCCCAACGTCGCGCAGTTGGCGGGTGATGCGCGACTGGTGGAGTGGCTGCGGCAGCAGTTGAGCGCGCATGCACGAATCAATCCGGCCAGTACACGCTGCGTGCGCCGCGCGTTGTTCCTGCCAGTGGCGCCGTCGCTGGATCGTGGCGAGATCACCGACAAAGGGTCGATCAATCAGCGCGCCGTCTTGCGGCATCACGCAGAACTCGTTGCGAAACTGTACTCGGCGGAGCCCCCGGTCCATGTGGCCGTCATCGAAGTGGACGAGTCGCACGCGTGAGCACTCGTGACCACGTGGCGGTGACCGTAGGCCTTTGCTTCCTGGTTGCCGTGCTCGAGGGATTCGACATCCAGGCGATGGGCGTGGCTGCGCCACGCCTGGCACCGCAGTTCGCGCTCGATGCCCGTCAGATGGGCTGGGTGTTCAGCATCAGCAACATCGGCCTGGTCGTGGGCGCCAGCATCGGCGGTTGGTTGGCGGATACGTCCGGTCGCAAGCCGGTGTTGATGGGCGCGGTCGCCGTCTTCGGTGGCTTCACGCTGGGCACAGCGCTCGCGGGCGACTACCAGTCGTTGCTGGCCGTGCGTTTCTGCGCAGGCCTCGGATTTGGAGCTGCGCTGCCCAATCTGATGGCCGTCGCCTCCGAGATCAGCCGCCCGGAAAAGGCGGCGTCGACAGCGGCCGCCATGTTCTGTGGCATGCCGTTCGGTGGCGGACTGGCGGCCCTCACTACCCAGTTGCTTCCGGCGGGCTTCGACTGGCGCATTCTTTTTATTCTTGGCGGAATCCTGCCCCTGGTGCTCATTCCCGCGCTTCACCGGTGGATGCCCGAAACACTGATGCGCACCGCCGCGAATCGCTCCCCCACCAGGCAGGTGGTTCGCGCGCTTTTCGGCGAGGGGCGCGCCACGCCGACGCTGCTGCTCTGGCTCGCATTCCTCCCGACCCTCCTGATCCTCTATCTATTCCTGAACTGGCTGCCGACCTTGATGATCGCCAAGGGGTTCGACAGGGCGGTGGCGCCACAGGCATCGCTGGCGTTCAACTTCGGCAGCGTCGCGGGTGCCTTGCTGATCGGGTGGCTGGTGGACCGGTTTCACTTTCGCTGGCCGCTGACGCTGGCTTACCTGGCGCTGATCGCGACACTGATCCTGCTGGCTTCATCGCGCGACATCGGAATGGCCATCGCGTTGAGTGGGGCGGTAGGCTTCTTCCTGCTGGGTGCTAACTACGCGCTCTACGGCGTAGCGCCCGGCTACTATCCGCAGCCGATTCGCGGTACGGGCTCTGGCGCCAGCATTGCCGTCGGACGCGTGGGTTCGATCGCGGGACCGTTGCTGGCGGGCCTGCTGATGGGCGGCGGTACCAGCGCCGCCAGCGTGGTGCAGTACATGGTCCCCGTGGCCGCGATTGCCGTGATCGCAGTCTTCGCACTCAGCTTTCGCTCACGGGCAACCTGATTGTCAGGGTTGCGCGGCCGGAGAGTACCGAACGCTTGCAGGTCCGCAGGGTCGGTCGGCGCGTTACGGTCTTTCCACGTTGGCGGTGAATTCAATTGCGAACTGACGCGAGGGTCCCGGACGTCCACCGAAGGCCGTGGCCGCTGTCCCAAAGGTCGCCGTGACGTAGTCCCTGTTCGTGAGGTTTCGACCGTACGCGGCAAGCGCCCACCGACGATCGCTGGACCCGTATTCGACGCGGACGCCTAGCAGCGCATACGGATCCTTTCGCTGGATCGGGTCATTGAAAGGTGTGTAGAACATGGGAATCGTTTGAGGGTCGCGCTCGTCCATCTTCGCGGCCGTGACGAGCACTTCGTCCAAGGGGGCTACGGACGGCGTGGCTGCGCAAGCGGCCGCGCATCCCAGCGCCACGATGCTGACTTGCAACAAATTCCCGAATCGCACACGGCATTTATATCACCCTGGCGAAAAGCCTCCCTATGGTGTGGAAAACGGGATTCGGCTCACGCGCTTCGACAGGGTCGAATTTTGTAAGCCGTCGCCGACTGGATAGGGGGCTGGATAGCGCTTGGCGAGATCGGAGAGCGGCCAGAAGCCAGACAACCAACTGGATTCCTGTTTCGGTGGCCGGCCGATTGGCGCCGTTCGATGTCGCGGCGCCTCGGACGACGAAGTCGCGATCGCCGGAAGCTGGCGTCGAACCTGCAAGTAGTTGGGGCAACTGCATTCCGGCTGTCCCTAATGTGAGACTGGCTTTTCGTTCGGATGCCAGTCGGCACGCTCACCTAGGAGACGCACGAATAGTCGCGCGGATCGCGGAACGAAATCCGCTTTCCCCACTCGAAGTAGTGGTTGTCATATCCGAATCTCGCATTGTTGGAAGTGGTTGCGAAAGGCGCGCCTATCTAGAGTCGCCTTCGCACCCGCCCAGGGAGCAGGCCATGTTCGAATATTTCCGACTCCGCGCCGCAATCCGATTCGCGCTGCTCACGAGCGCCGCCGCCGCCGCAACGCTCGCCGCACCCGCAGCGTTCGCCCAGGATCCACCCGGCGCCGATGAACCAGCCGGTGAGCAGGGCATGCAGGAAGTCGTCGTCACCGGCTCGCGCATCATCACCCCCAACCTCGACTCACCGTCGCCCGTCCAGACGATCACGTCGGAGCAGCTCGAGGGAACCGGAACCATCAACGTGCAGGAGATCCTGCTCAAGAATCCGACGATGGGCACTCCGCTCTTCAGCCGCACGAACTCGGCGTTCCTCACTTCGGGCGCCGGCGTCGCGACGGTCGACCTGCGTAATCTCGGCGTCGAGCGCACGCTCACGCTGATCGACGGCCGGCGTTTCGTATCGGGAATTCCCGGCTCCGCGGCGGTCGACTACAACACCATCCCGACGCAGTTCATCGACCGCATCGACGTGCTCACCGGCGGCGCGTCCGCGGTGTACGGCTCCGACGCAGTAGCGGGCGTCGTCAACATCATCCTCAAGAAGAATTTCGAAGGGATCGCGTTCGACGGTCAGTACGGTGCGAGCGCCGAAAGCGACAGCGAGGAAACGCAGGTGGGTCTCACGTTCGGCACGAACACCGCCGACGATCGCGGCAACATCATGGCGCACGTGGGTTACACCAAGCAGGGTGGTGTGTTCTCGCGCGATCGTTCCCGCTCGGCCATCGACCAGGTTTCCACGGGTGCCGGAGTCACGGGGGATCCCGAGGAGCTCTTCGACATCACGCGCCCGTTCTACTCGGGGTTCGCTCCGCAAGGGCGGTTCTTCACCGGCAACGGTGACCCGAACGGCATCACCTACGACACCGCCGGCAACGTGATTCCCTGGGATACCAACGGAGCAGTCACGGCGGCGACGGGCTTCAACCGCTCGGCGTTTCGCACGATTGCCGTGCCAGTGGAGCGCTACCTGTTCACGGGGCGCGGCAGCTTCGACTTCGTGGAGAACCACGGGTTGTTCTTCGAAGGGACGTATGCGTCCACCAATGCCTCGTCGAACATCGAGCCCTTCGCGCTCGCCGCGGAAGACATCTACCCCGCGACGGGCGGCCAGGTTCCCGTCGAGTTCGACGTGGATGGCACGCTGGTGCGCAATCCCATCGTCCCGGACGAAGTGTTCAACACGGCGACGGACGAAGATGGAGACGGCCTGCGCGACTTCTATTTCACCAAGCGACTGTCCGGCTTCGGACCGCGCACCAGCGACGCGCGCCGCGACACATTCCGGGTCGTCGGCGGACTGCAGGGATCGTTTTCCAACGAGAACTGGCACTACGACGCGTTCTACGCGTACGGCCAGACGAAGGAGGCGCAGACCTCGAGCGGCCAGGTGAACGTGTTGAACTTCCGCAACGCACTGGAGGCCATCGCGGACGTGGAGGACGTCGACAACGACGGTGACGTCGCCGAGGCGATCTGCCGCGATCCCAACGCGCGCCTGCAACAATGCGTGCCGGTCAACGTGTTTGGATACGACTCGTTCACACCCGGAGCCGTGAACTACATCCAGGCTCCGGGCTCGCTGGCGACATTCACATCGCAGCGGCTCATCGGCGCGAATCTGACGGGCGCTCTCTTCGAGATGCCGGCGGGCCCGCTGGCGATTGCGGCCGGCGTCGAGTACCGCGAAGAAGCCAGCGACAGCGAATTCGACCCGCTCACTCAGGCCGGACTCAACGCGGGTAATGCCATTCCACCGACCAGGGGCGAATTCGACGTGCGGGAAGTCTATCTGGAGGGATCGGTGCCCATCCTGTCTGAAGTGCCGTTCGCGGATCAGCTCACGCTGCGCGCCGCCGTGCGTGCGTCTGACTATTCGACTGTCGGCAATACCCTGAGCTGGAACGGTGGATTCGAGTGGTCGCCCATTCCGTCGCTGCGCTTTCGCGTCATCCGCGCGCTGTCGACGCGCGCGCCCAACATCGGCGAGTTGTTCCAGCCACCGAGTCAGACTTTCCCCACCGGCGTGCAGGATCCCTGCGTCGGTGTCACGGCAACGTCCGCCGATCCGACTTCGGTCGCGTGCCGCGCCGCGCCTGGCGTCAACGCGAACATCGCGGCGAATGGCGAGTTCGAGCTGACGCAGGCGGACTTCCAGGGCATTTCGGGCTTCGACCGCGGCAATCCCGACCTCGAAGAGGAAGAGGGCAATTCGTGGACGATTGGCGCGGTGATAAAGCCGGCCGACGTCGCGGTGCTCGAGCACTTCGATTTCAGCGTCGACTATTATCGAATCGACATCGACAATGCCATCACGCTGCGCGACCGTAACTTCATCCTGAGCCAATGCTACGGAGGCGGAGACACCTCGCTGTGCCAGTTCGTGACCCGTCGGCCGAATCCCATCGGCCCGAACAACGCGGGCTCGATCGAATTCCTCGACGCGGACATCACGAACACGGGCGGCGAATTCGCGGAAGGCGTCGATCTCACCGTGGGATACACGGGATCGATCGGTGCGGGAAACTTCGGCGCACGGCTGTCGTACACGCACGTGCTCGAGCACTACCAGATTCCGCTCGACGGCGGCGACCGCGACTTCCTGGCGGGCGAGGTGGGCGACTCGGAGGACCGCGCTTACCTCTCGCTGCAGTACTCGCTCGGCAAGTTCGGCGCGACACTGCAGACGACCTACCTGTCCGCGGCGGATCTCGACGATCAATTCCTCGCCGCCTTCGATCTGCCGCGTGGTGCGGCCGGTGTGGGATCCACAACCTACGTCGATGCGCAGGTGACGTTCGCGCCGTCGGACGAGTACGAGGTCTTCGTTGGAGCGAACAACCTGTTCGACGAGGACCCTCCGCCCATCATCTCCGGGCTGCCGGGCGACGTGACCGGAACCGAGACCGATTCCGGGACGTACGACGCCATCGGTCGCCGGTGGTACGCCGGCGTGCGCGTCAGGTTCTGATCTGCTGAACGGCTCGGGTCGATCTCGGCCGAGTTCGTCGAAGGTCGTGAGCGTGACGCAGTGGAAGGCGGCGGCGCAGGCTGCCGTCAAACTACTGATGGACCCTGCCGAAAGACGTCGAAATGGAGCTGCAGCCCCGAAGGGTTGCCCTGAGCGGCGAAGATCGTCTCATCCCGCCGAAAGCCAGAGCGGTCACGCACTTCTGGGCCGGAGCCAGACTCGATGCCGCTCTCGCAGAAAACGCGGCCGTCATCGTCGAGCTGCGATCGGTACTCGCGGGTACAACTACCTACCCCGTTGGCAGCGGTTCGCCGCCACATTACGCAGGCCACCTCTTACGGGATCCCTGCAATAAATTCGTGCGACAGAAGGCGGATAGCCAGGATCAATGATCGGATGCGCCTGCGAGACGTGCGCACTCATGCGCAGGCAGTGGATGATGTCGCCCGAAAAGACTCAGCACTGATCCTTTGCACTGTCTTCATCGTCCTGGATGTTGATCCTAACTTTCGGAAACTTGCGCTGGCGCACCGCGGCTGACCACAATGAGGTCGGCGCCACTCTTACCGGCCAGGGACAGCATGAATTCAGGGAATAGCCGCGCCAAGAACAATATCGTGGCAGTAGCTTGATGTTGCCGACGCTCTCTCCGGACGTCTCGCGCATAGTGGCGAGTCTCCCGCCGCGTGAGCGCGAGATGCTCGTTTGCATCCTGTCGGGGCTGTCGAGCAAGGCGGCCGCCAGGACGCTGAAGATAGGCGCCGAAACCGCCCGAAAATATGGCGCCAAACTCCGCCAGAAGTTTTCGGTGGACACCACGGCGGCGTTGATGGCCCGCGTCGCGAGCAACGCGGTATTTCAACCCGCCCGGTGAGCTGACGGACCGCGAACGCGAGATCGTCACGCTGCTCGCTCGCGGCGTTGCCGGCAAGGCGATCGCCGTACAACTACGTATCAGCACGGCGACCGTGCGCACCCACCGCGAACACATTTTGCGCAAACTCCGTATTCACAGCACGACCGAACTAGTGGCGTCGGTCTTCGACCTGCGTGCCGTCGTTGCAGCAATACGGCAATTGGGGAATTGAGCACGCGCTAGCTACACGTCCACCATCGGACTGCCAGGGAGGGCATCGTGGCCGCGTTGACTCAGGATCTGCAGGTGTTGGTGGTGGAACGGCGCGCGCTCGTACTCGACGGCCTGCACATCCTGATCGATGCACTCGATGGCATCACGGTCGCAGGCGAAGCGGTCGACGGCGACAACTGTCTCGAGGTCGTCAGGAAGTTAGTGCCGGACGTGGTCGTCGTTTCCGCACAGTTGCCCCGTATCAGCGGTCTCGACCTGATACATCGCCTGCGCGGCGTGCGGGCCGCCACGAGCGTGGTGCTGATCGAGCTGCACGAGCTTCCCGACGCCATAGCGGAAGCGGTGCAAGCCGGTGCGGCGGGCGTCGTCATGGAGCGCGAAAGGTTCAGTGAGCTCGCAGCGGCCATACGCGCCGCGGGCGAACACCGTCTCTACCTGAGCCCGCGCGCGAATACGCTGTTCGCGCTGGCTCGCGCCAGCGGTTACGAAAGCGGCGTGCTGACGCCGCGGCAGCGCGAAGTGGCCCAACTCCTCGCGGAAGGATTCAGCACCAAGCAGATCGCGCACCGCCTCAGCCTGAGCGTCAAGACCATAGCCACTCATCGTGACCAGCTGCTCGTTCGCCTGAGGATACGCAGCATTGCCGATCTGACGCGCTACGCCATCCGCGCCGGGATCATCGAGCCCTGACCGACTCGGAATATTGCTGACGCCTGATCGGCTCCGGACCGAGTGCGTACACACCGCTCGCTGTGAATGCTGCTCGCACATCGATGTGCGAAGGAGAGCGGTCATGGCGAGTCTGGAACGGTTTTTCCCGCATCTCTTGCGGTTCGAGGGCGGCTTCGTGAACGATCCGGCGGATCCGGGCGGAGCCACTAACAAGGGGATCACCCTCGCCACCTTCCAGCGCTACGCGACTCCGCTGCTCGGCGTTGCGCCGACGCTCGACAACTTGCGGGCGTTGAGTGACGTACAGGCGTTCAGCATCTACAAAGTGGGCTACTGGGACCCTCTGCACGCGGACGAGATCGTCGATCAGCCGTTCGCGGAAATATTCTTCGATTTCCATGTCAACGCCGGTGCGGTCGCGGTTCGGGTGCTGCAAGGCGCGCTCAACGATACCGGGTCGAAGCCGCGGCTCGCGGCGGATGGTGTCATGGGCCCGGGGACGCTGGAGGCGCTGCACGGCTCGGATCAGACCGGGCTGTACCGCATCTACAAACAACGGCGCATCGACTACTACCGCGACCTCGTCGCGCGCAGGCCAACGCTCACGAAGTTTCTCAACGGCTGGCTCAAGCGGGTCAACAGCTTTCCGGATCGTTGACGATCACGCGCCGTGGCTTTCAGTAGTTCACCTAGACGCGCCGCCCAATTCACCGATATCCGCGGCAAACAAGGCCGGCCACACTGAATCGTCGCAACTCATCACGCTCTTCACCGGGAATGACCCATGGCTGCTCGCATCACGCTCAAGGATCTGCTCGAAGCTCTGGCCAGCGCCGTGATCGGTGCACAGGACCGCATCGAGCAACATCAGACCGCCAGTCTGGGTAGCTACTTCGACGGCGACAATCGCCCGAAGAGCGTGCTCATACGTCTGCCGTCGCTCCATCCGGGCGCTGAAGAAGGTGACGAGGACTACTACCGTGCGCCACTTCTGTCGCTGACCTCGGCGAATCCGCTGCGGATACGCGAGGTCGAGATCGACTTCGACGTGCAGCTCGGAGAG
>Ga0190271_10001295_pt1 | contig 14096 bp, 11 predicted proteins | sample Popmic356T_FD_133747 | JGI IMG/M metagenome (GOLD analysis project Ga0190271, IMG submission 133747) | Populus adjacent soil microbial communities from riparian zone of Weber River, Utah, USA - 356 T | ecosystem: Environmental > Terrestrial > Soil > Riparian zone | place: USA: Utah | collected...
CTCGATCATTCATCAGGCAGCAGGCAGGGCCAAGGTCCAGCTCGACTGCACGATCGAGGTGGCCATGGTCCGGCTCCGAGCCCAGGCATTCGCCGAAGGCAAACCGCTATCCGAATTCGCCGCCGATATCGTGCACGGCCGGCGGAGCATGACCAAGGAGCAACGATGAACGCCCCTCGGGCGGCAACTACGAGCGCCCAGGCAGAACGAGCAATGCTCGTCGCGGAACGGTTCGTGACGCTCGCCGACACGCTGGTAAACGACTACGACGTCGTAGACCTCCTCCATCGTCTGACGAATGCCTCGGTGGAGCTCCTCGACGTCACCGAGGCCGGGCTGATGCTCACCGATCCTCAAGGCAGGCTGCAGATCATGGCCTCCTCGAGTGAAGCCACGCGGGTGCTGGAGCTGTTTGAACTGCAAAGCCGCGAAGGCGGGCCCTGTGTGGAGGCCGTGAAGTCGGGGCAGCCCGTGAGCGTGGAAGACTTCGGAGCGGTCACGCCGTGGCCACGCTTCGCCGACGCAGCCCTTCGCTCCGGCTTCAAGTCCATGCACGCGGTCCCGATGCGCCTCCGCGAGAACACGATCGGCGCGATGAACCTGTTCAACCGGGAAGCCCCCCCGCTCGACACCGCTGAACAGAGAATCGCCCGCGCCCTGACCGACGTAGCCACCATCGCCATCCTGCAGCAGCGAAGTGCCGACCGCACGACGATCGTCAACGAACAGCTGCAAGCCGCCCTCAACACACGCATCGTGATCGAGCAGGCCAAGGGAGTCCTTGCCGAGTCCGGCCAGGTCACCATGGACGTCGCCTTCAACGCAATGCGACGCTACTCCCGCGATCACAGCACGAAACTGAGCGAGACCGCCCATGCCCTCGTGCACAAGTCACTGCCACCAGCAGAGGTGTTCGGTCTCTGAGGAAGCGGGAGAGGGGGAGGTGCCTCCGCCCGCGACTTGGGAGGAACGAGCCGAGGCCATGGGCTTGCTCCCGAGTGGGGAGAGACCAGAGCCTCGATTCCTGAACTCCCAGCCCGTCGACCACAGGCAGACCTACCCCGACACTGTCTAGAACCTCAGACTCCTGTTCTCGCGAGCGCCTGAAGCGAGGGCGAGCCCCGCACCAGACGGGGGAATGCCGGTCCGGGGCTCGCGGTCGAGGGTAGCTGTCAGAGCAGGATGACCAGCACGACGATGACGAGTGCGGCGATGGCCTTGGGTCAGGAAGCGCGCTGGTGGCTTCTCCTCCGGCGGCATGGGAAGGCTCTAGGCCGGGTCGGCGCGTTTGGCTTCGTTGTGCCTGCCCCGTCTGCGGGACCTAGTCGGGGTCCCGCCCCAGCTCGACCCCCGCATGCAGCATCGCCCCCGCCGGACTGAGGGGGCACGGCGAGGGCGACGGGAAGAGCCGTATGCCCTTCTCGCAAGAGAACGTACAGTGGGCGAACGCGTGGGTCATGAAGCGCTTGCACTAGTGCTGGCGCGTGCGCTCCATACACCGCACCGGTAGCCCACGCCCGATGGCAGGGAGGCGGATCGATGGGCAACTACGTCGCCTCAACTCCTCGACTCCAGATCTGCTCGCTCATGCCGGCCGCGGGTTCCGCTGCATCGAACCGACCATGAGTCCCCGATCCTCGGCAGCGATGGGCCCGGAAGGACGTCTTCGCCTGGCGGCCTTGCTCGAGGCCGTGTTCGCTGCCCGGCACGCCGAAAGGGAGCAACGGCGTGGCCGCGGCGTCAGCACCGTGGACATGGCTGACGTACGACGGGAAACACTCCGCGCGATGGAGGACTACGCCACAGCCCTGGAGCGGCTGGCCTGGCCAGTCCCGCGCTTGCTCCACCAACAGATCCAGCTGCACCAGGCACTGCTGACCGTGAGGACGTCACACGACGCGATCAGCGCCCCCAGGCCGAACGGTTTCCATCGCTGAGGCCAACCCACGCACGAACCTCGCGCCCCCGCCGGTACGACGATCACCCATGCCGTGCCGGCTGCCCGCCCAAGTCGGGCTAGACGCTCCACTCCCGACGTTCGGTGTGCCGGGACGGTGGCGGGTGAGCCACGTTGCGGCCTTCGACGTCGAGGCGCTGAGGCACGGACTGCGCGGAGGTGGTCGGATGGGCCCACGATTCGTACGAGGGTGTGTGCATCTCGAACAGCGCCCAGACGGACTTGTCGCCGTTGGTCGCCGTGTCGATACCCCAGTCGGCGCTGCAGCGATCGATGACCAAGCGTCCTCGCCCTCCCTCGTCGGTGGACCTCGCGTTCTTGACCATGGCGGGAGAGGAGGAGCCGTTGTGGACCGTCAACCTCACGCAGAAGGGCAACTCTTCCAGAGTGACACTGACCGCGGAGTGTGCGTGAACCAGCACGTTGGTCACCAGTTCGCTGACGACGAGCTCGACGTTGTCGATCAGGTAGGGCAGTTCGTGTGCGTTGAGTTGTGACGCGACGAAGACTCGCGCCTGAGCTGCGCTGGTGTTCTCGGGAGAGAAGTGAGCTTCTTGGCACCAGATCACTTGAGATGTCATGGCAGGGCTCCCCTGGCGTTCGAAAATCCAGCTCGATGTGAAGGCTGGTAGTGAAACCGCAGGGTCCAGGCGGGTGCACGATGACACAGCAACCGACATCACTGTGCCCTCTTTGCCCTAGACGTCGAGTGTACGCCCCGGTGATCGAGCGCGCCCAGATCGGCGGCCGGGGGTCACTGGTTCAGCGAGCGCGAACTGCCAGCACGTGCCTGAGCACCTGCTCCGATTCCTGGGGGCACGGGCCGCGATCGTGGTGGCCGACCTCGCAACCCGTCTTGCAACGAAAGAAGAGCCCATACCCCGGTTCGGGCTCGCGCTTCCGCGAACCAGATAACGCGAGATCATGCTCGTCGAGCTGCCACTCGACGAAGGCACGCGCGTCCGCGGCACTCACAGGTTGCGAGTCGAATCGGGCTTCGCGAGCGCACAACTCCTGTGCTGTCATGACCGAGCTCGCGGAGCGAGCTTCGCGATGAGGCCCTTACGGGCGTGCGAGCTTCACGAGCGCTCGACGCCGACGTGGGGACTGGTTGCCGATCCTCAACGGTCTGCAGGTCCTTCAACCGACTCAAGTCTCTGCAAGGTCGCCTCATACCGCGCGGCCAGGTCCGCGACCACGCGCGCGCGATCGGTCTGCCGTCGGCGACGAAGTTCTCCTTCGAGGTCTCGCAACCGTGTGACCACAGCCAGGAAGACTTCTGGAGAACGCAACGCCGGCCCCCTCTCGTGAAACATAGCGACTTCTCGAGTGCAGCCCCCTGGTGGGCCGCCCCCGGAACCGTGGATTCGATTCCAAAGGCGGCCTCAGGTGCAGTAGCGATCCGGGCCCGAGTCGGCCGAAGCGCATCCGCCCTTGCGACGTAGAAATGAGCCCCATACCCCCCGGTTCGGACTCGCCTCTTGCGCCACAAACTCGTGGAAAGGCTGCCGTCACACGGGGTCTCGGTATGACGCTCGCCCCCACCGTGCCCCGCCCAGGCGCGCGCAAACAAGGGGCCGCCTTCGTTCCCGGCAGATGAGACGAGACCCGCGCCGAACGGGGGATGTTGGCGGGGTCGCATTGCGGAGCGGCTACGCGGCGGGTGTCCGCCAAGGCAATGCCGCCGGAGCCTTCCGCGACCGCCTCGCAAGTTGAGGGGTCTCGACAGCGTGGGGCCCTTGTAGGTCATCGTTTGAGGGTCGGGGACCCGATGCCCGCGACGCCAACGCGAGCATGCGGCCGTCGTCCTAGCCGCAGACAGTCCTCAAGACGTTCGCAGGCGGTCAACGCGCCCACCTCCTACGAACGATGTTTGACCAGCGGCGGCAGGTATGTCAGCGCACTACCCCGGCCTGTCCCTCGATCCACGCGGTGGCGGAGCGCGGGGAGATGCCGCGCGTCGTCAACGCACTGTCATCCCACGTCACCGGCGTGAGGTCCTGCATCAGGCCGGTGCCGAAGATCGACGCCAGCGCATCGTTCGCGCGTGGCAGGACGCGTGCCGCGGCCTTCACCACCGGAAGAGGCATGCGCTGGACCTTGAACGGCCGTCCCGTGGCCCGCTCCGCGACCTCGATCGCCTGGTTGCGGGTCAGCGGCTCCGGGCCACCAAAGTCGATCTCCGGCGGGGGATCCGGCTCGATAGAGACCGCGGCGACCAGAGCTGCCACGTCCTCGGTCGCGACCCACCGTCGGGGGTTGTCGCCCTTCCCCATCACGGTGACCTTTCCTTTGGCGACGTCGAAACGGCCAAGCGGGCCGAGGTGGATCTCCTGGAAGGCGTCCGGGCGCACCACCACGCGGCGCATCGAGGTCGCCGCGAGCCGTTCCTCGGTCCCGATCTTCGCGATCTCGAGGGGCGTGCCGTAGGACCTGCCGGCCCTGGCGAAGGACACGTAGACAAAGCGGCTCACCTTCGCGCGCTCCGCGGCGTCGACCAGTGCGGCCATCCCGATCTCGTCGACGTCTCGGATGGACGGGCGCCGTGCACCCGCGAGCCGTCGGCCGATCACGGTGGCGCTCGCCACCACGGTTTCGACGTCCTCACACGCCGCCGCCAAGGACTCGGGCTGAGTCAGGTCCCCTTCAACCAACTCCACCCCCGCTGCGGGCAGCGTGCTCAGATCAGCCCCGGCACGGACCAGGCAGCGCACGAGCCCACCCCGGTCCCGGACGAGGCGATGGACGATCCGGGACCCGAGGTCACCGGTCGCTCCCACAACGAGGAACATCGCGCCCACCCCCTCTCGCGCCGATTCTCCGCCAGTCACATCACAGGGGAAACCCACGCGGTCCCACGAGTGTGGTCTGCAACAAGCAGATCGGTCGGTGCATGACCCGCCGCCATTTGCAGCGCGCCGCAAACAAGAGCCCTCGCACGCTCGCCCGTGCCGCATCACCAGCGGTGCACGGCGGAGCGAAACCCTGCCTGTAGTGGTTGTGGCTGTGTGCTGGACTTCCGTCACCCGGACTGGGTGGCAAGGCAGACGCGCCAGCACGGTCTCGAGGGCACCGGTGAGGTGGCCTTGCGACAGCTCGTCAAGGAGTCGCCGCGGATGCGGCGGGTCATCGTCGGTCAGGTCCGCTCGCAGAAGTGCGCTGCTCGCCCCCGAGATCACGGAGCAGTCGGTGAATGGCAGGCACACCGCTTCGGATCAGCAGGTTCGTTCCGCTCGAACGCACAGCGCTGAGGCGTCGCTAGTGCGCGACTACCTAGACTGAGTGTCGTGACGCGCTGGCAAGAGGATTGGGAACGCACCCCGCCGGCTGCCCGCGTCTTCTACGCCCTGGCGCTGGTGGCGATCCTGCTGTCGTTCCTCTCCGCCGACCTCGCCGTGTTGCTGAGCGTCGTGGGGTTCGTCAGCTTCGTGGTCGGGGTGGTCCTTCAGCATCGGCAGGGCAAGCGCCCCTGACCGGCCCTTTGAACGTCGCCGACGCCCGGCAGCCGCCCAGCCCTAGGGGCAGATGTGGTGGGCGGGGCTCATGAGAAAGTGCCTGATTTGTCTGGTTTCCGGGGCGGCCCATGGGTCACAATGTCCTTGTCGGGCACGTCGTGGCCTCCACCCCCAAAGGTGGCCACGATGTCGGCGTCTCTTCCCCGGTGACGCCTAGCCCGGAAACAGATGCGCTGCAGCGCATCTCACGGAGCGCGTTTCCACCCCCTTCGCGCTCCGAGTGGAGGGAGGGTCCCCCCGGCGTGACGTAGCCGCCGGGGAGACTCCCCATCACCTCCGAAGAGGCAGTGGTCCCGTTGCATCCCTGGGATGCAGATCGTGGCCCACCCCGAGCACACGCCGGAGCGTGCGTCCCGTGCTCTCATGGGTCCTGATGGGGACCGGTGTGAGCACGAGAAGGTCACCCGAGCGCGAAACATCTCGAGTGTTGGCATTGGATGCCCCACGCATCTGCCGCCACCCCTCAAGTCAAGACTAGGGGACCAGCCGGACGAACGCCGAGGTTCCGCGCCGGTCTTTACTTTGTGACGTGCCTCGCACGAAGCACGGAAGCGGCTCGGAGCGCGGCACAGCGCCCGGCACGCAAGACGTCCCCGTGGGACTGAGGGGTAACCACGGGGACGACGAGCCGGACGCTACCAGCCCAACGGGCCGAGGGTGCGTGTTCCGCGAAGTCGGGCGCCCCCGCCCAGCATGGGAGGTGCGGGCGGGGGCTTGGGGGTCGTGTCTCAGAGTGGGAGGTCCCCGAGACGCCTCATGCCCCTCAGCGAAGAGGCACCCCACCTACACATCGTGCACGCGGGGGCAAACAGCCAAACGCGCGTGGCGGCCTCAGTCCTTGCCGCTGGACTTCTTGATGGCCGACTCGATCGAACACCGGACCGCGTCAAGGCCGGTCGAACAGGTACGTCGCGCCGGTCATCAGCGATCGTTCCGGCGCTGGCACCGACGCCACGCGTTCACACGCGCCGCTGAGCGCGCAGCGAGCGAGCACGTTGGGCCAGTCGAGCTCGACCACCTCGGGCTCAGTGTCCGTCGGGTCGAAGCCCGGGTTCGGGGGGCCGTCGTACGCGCTGTAGACCACGTGCGTGTCGTCGTCGAGGTGCATCTCGCCTTGCATGGCGCTCGAAGACGGAGCCAGGGTCGCACGCGCGACCGGCTTCCCCGTGCGGGTCTCGATCACGAGGGCCCCTCCCCGGACGCCGGGAACCAGCATGCGACGCCCGCTGGGGCTCAGCGGTCCGACCACGACACGGAGCCTGCGCCCCCCGGCCTGCACGGAGCGGCTCCAGAGCGGCTCGAAGGTCCGGGTGTCGTACGCCGCCAGCACCGAGCGACCCGGCTTGCTGACGACAGCCACCCGGGAACGCTCTGAGGTGACGTAGTCCCACGACGGCGGGAGCGGGAGCGCCCGGCCGTCGGAGGCGTAGACCGCACTGCTCCGGGACCGTCCCTGCCCCTGTGTGACCTCGACCATCACCTCGCCGCCTGCGAGCACACCGAGCACGCGACCCCGCACCAGGATGCTCGCGTCCTCGATCCCGGCGACCTCGGTGAGCCTTGCCTCGGTCCGTGGGGTGAGGCCCTGGGCGGACAGGGACCACACCCACCCGTCCTTGACCCAGAACGCCCGGTCGGGGGTGAAGGTGAGCCGGCCGTACCACGCCGGGACGCCCCGGACCCGGGTGACCTTGCCGGTGTCGCGGTTCAGGAACCGGAGACCGTAGTCCTGGAACCACACCACCCCGGTCGGCCAGACCGCGACCTCGCGGAGATAGCCGCTCTCGCGGAGGGGGTACGACCGGGGACCGACGTGCATCCGGAGGACCTCGCCGAGCTCCGACGGTCCGTCGAACTCGGTCCACGGCACCCGGGTTGGTGGACCCGGGGGCAGCACAGCGGGATCCATGGGCAGGCGGACGTTGCGCACCCGGTCGACGTCCAGCACATGCGGCAGCGGTGGGCCGTGCACGACCGGGACCGCGTCCGAGGGAGCAGGTGACGCCGGGAACGTTGTCGACGGAGCACTGGTGGATGGGCCGGGGTCGACAGACGGCGTCGCGGCGTCGCATCCGGCGGCGACGACGCCGAGGAGGAGAACGGCGGCCAGCCTGCTTCCACCCGGGCGGCGGCAGGTCACTTCACCGCCTTGTAGGTGAGGTGGCCCATCAGGTTGGGACGGCCGGAGCGGTACGCCGCCTTGTTCCACCCTGTGGCGAGGCCGCGCAGCGGACCCGGGAGGTAGGGCTCGTACATGCGCGGCAGGTCCCACATGCGGTACTCCACTGAGGAGAACCCGGCTCGTGCGAGGAAACGGTTCGTCGACCGGATGCTGTTGATCCGGTACTCCGTCCGCACGTGGTACTCCGCGACGAGCTCCGGTTCGCGGACCCGTTGCAACAGCCAGTCGTTGAGGCCGAGGCGGGACGTCGCCCAGGTGGTGAGACCGAAGTAGTGCCAGCGGTTCAACGTGATCGCCATGAAGACCCCGCCCGGCCGCAGCACGCGGGCGGCCGCCTCGGTGAAGGCGCGAGGGTCCTCGACGTGCTCCATGACGAACACGGCGAACGCGATGTCGAACTCCTGCGGATGATCGGACGCGAACTGCTCGAGAGTCAGCTGGTGACGCTCGTCGGCGTCCGCGTTGATCTGCACACGGTCGCTCGGGTCGATGGCGACGAGGTGCCCGGCGCGGCGCCTGACGCGGGGGAACCCCCCGGAGGCGTTGCAGCCGCCCCCCACGTTGAGCACCGCTGCCCCACGTGGGGTGACCTCGGCGACCCAGCCGGCGAACGCACGGACGGGTCGCTGCGGAGGTGGGGTCACCTCGACCCTGACATCCAGGCGAGGTGCCCCGTCCGGTCGTATGGGCATGGAAGGCTCCCGTTCGCAGATCAGCGCCATCACGAGCGACGACTCACGGCGGATCCACACGGTTCCGCACAGGACCTACTTTCCCGGCTGGGCGGAGCCTGTCAAAGGTGGACGCGCGGTCAGTGGGCAGCGGTCCGCGAGCGGTAGTCCAACAGGGCTGCCGTCGTTGCTGCTGCCGCGCCCCGGAGCTCGTCGAGCATGGGTGCTCCCGCGAACGCCGCGTGCTCCTCGCCGATCATCTCCAGCTCCAGGCAGATGTCGGCGAGCCGTTGGGCCCCGAGGTTCAGCGCGCTGCCCTTGAGCCGGTGGGCCACCGCGCCCAGCGCGACGGAGTCGCCGGCGGCGACCGCCTGCTCGATCTCGTCGAGCGTGCCATCCATCCCCGCGGCGAAGTTGTCCACGGCCCGTGCGACGAGGGCCACGGCATGCGGACCGAGCTCGCCCAGCTCCTCGAGGCGGGACTCGTCCAGCACGACGGGCCGAGGTGTCCGCGGCGGAGGCTGCGTCTGCTGCGTCTGCTGTGTCTGCTGCGCACGGTGCGGGGACGGCCCACGGAGCTGGGCTCGGAGCACCGACTCCAGGTGCTCGCTTCGCACCGGCTTGGTCAGGAAGTCGTCCATGCCGGCGTCCAGACAGCGTTCGCGGACGCCCTCGATCGCGGACGCCGTCATCGCGATGATCGGGACGTGCAGCCCCTCGGGCTCGTGGCTGCGGATCAGCCGGGCGGCCGTGTATCCGTCCATCCCGGGCATCTGCAGGTCCATCAGCACCACGTCGTACGACCCGGAGGCGACCTTGGCCACCGCTTCGTCGCCGTGCGAGGCGACTTCGCCGGTGTAGCCGAGCGCCTCGAGGAGCCCCAACGCCACCAGCTGGTTGATGTCGTTGTCCTCCACCACGAGCACGTGCCCGGTCGGGCGGACGTCCTCAGCGGTTCGTACGGCGTCGACGCCGGTCCGTCCGGGCGCAACCTCGCCGGCGGGGTCGAAGAGGGCCGTGAACCAGAAGGTGCTCCCCTCGCCCGGGGTGCTGGCAAGCCCGATCTCGCCGCCCATCGCCTCGACGAGCTGGCGTGAGATGGCGAGTCCCAGGCCGGTGCCTCCGAACGTCCGGGTGGTCGACGTGTCGGCCTGACGGAACGGCTCGAACAGCCGTTCCGCAGCGGCGCCGTCGATCCCGATGCCGGTGTCGCTCACCTCGACGCGCAGCCGCAGTGTCGAGTCCGGCTCGGACTCCCGGACCGGGTCGGCGCTGACGCGCACCTCGACCTGTCCGTCGCTGGTGAACTTCACGGCGTTGGAGACGAGGTTGCCGACGACCTGGCCGAGTCGGGTGGGATCACCGACGAGCCGCTCGGGCACGCCCTCGGCGACCTCGAACGAGAGGGTGACGCCGCGGTCGTGCGCCGTCTGCCCGTGGATGGCCGCGATCTGCTCGAGGACCCGCCGCAGCTCGAACTCGACGACCTCGATCTCCAGCTCACCGGCCTCGATCTTGGAGAGGTCGAGGATGTCGTTGATGACGGCCATGAGAGCGCGGCCGGCCACCTGAGCGCCGTGCGCGAGCCGGCGCTGGTGGTCGTCGAGGCTGGTGCGCAGCATGATCTCGTTGAGCCCGATCACCCCGTTCATGGGCGTGCGGATCTCGTGACTCATGGTGGCCAGGAACTCCGACTTGAGCCGCGAAGCCTCCATCGCGGCGTCCCGCGCGGCAGCGAGCTCGCCAGCCGCCCGTTCGCGCTCCGCCACCCGGACCAGCTGGACCGACACCTGCTTGGCCATCGACGTCAGCATCGCGTGCCGCTCGAACGGCGAGAGGGCACTGATCACCACGACGAGGAGGGGCTCGCCCTTCAGCTCGAGCGTGAAGCCGAGGGACGGGCTCTGCGGCAGCGCCTCCTCCTCGAACACCGGCTCGTCGGAGGCCAGCGCGCGTTGCGCCGTACGACGTTCGATGTCGGTCGGAGCACGAGCGGGGTCGTCGTCGACGAGGTACGGCTGGAGCAGCGTCGCCCCGTCCTCGGCCGTCACCGGGAGGAACGCCACGGCGCGGCCCCAGTCGTCGTGCGCGAGAAGCTCGTGGCGTGTCACCTCGAGCGCCTCGGCCAGCGTCTCGGCCTCGTTCGCCGCGGTTGCCATCACCTGCATGAGGGCGTTGAGGACCACCGCGTCGACGAGCTGGAGCTCGACGTCCTTCATCCCGGTGATGTCCTGGACGGTGCCGCCGATGCGTAGCGGCGTGCCGTCGTCGGCGAACGTGGTGCGACCCAGGCCTCGGACCCAGCGCACCGTGCCGTCCGTGCTGACCACGCGCGCATCGAACTCGAGTGTCGTGTGCTCGTCCCCGGCGCGCCGCACGGCCTCGGCAACGACCTCGCGGTCCCGCTCGTGCACCGCATCCAGGAAGCGCTCCGCCGTCGGCGTGACCGTGGCGGGGTCCAGCCCGAGCATCACGAAGAGCTGGCGAGACCAGGTCACCTCACCGGTGACGAGGTCGAGCTCCCAGCTGCCCACGCCGGCGATGGCCTGGGCCTCGTCGAGCTTCTCGCGGCTGTCGGAGACCTCCAACAGCAGGGCACGGCGGTCCTCGTGGTCGTTCAGCCGGTGGACGTAGCCGGTGACCCGCCCGGCGCCGTCGACCACGGCCCGCTCGCTGACCAGCAGGTGCACCGGGGTGCCGTCGCCCCGTAGGTAGCAGCACTCCACCTCGACCTCGTCGGGTCCATGCCTGCCGATCTCGTCGAGATGCGCACGGAACTGCTTCTTGCCCACCTCGTCGAGGGCGTCGAACACCGTTGACGAGGTCATCTCGCCGGGGGACCGACCGAGGAGCTCCGCGGCCCGTGCGTTGGCGTAGGTCGTGCGGCCCTCGAGGTCGAACGCCCAGATGCCGTCGAGGGAGGACTGCACGACCTGGCGGAAGAACTCGTCAGAGCCGTCCACGCGCATCCTCCGATGGCCCGGGCCTCCGACGCCCGAATTGGCTGGTCAACCTACGTTGCTGGTCTCCCCAGCGTAGAGCGCAGACTTGTGCGCAGCCGGACTTTCGGGGGCATGAACGAGCGGTGCACGGGTCGGTGCCGGCGCCTCCGCGGGCTCACGTGGCGACCACGCCCGCCGCCCAGGCGCTCGCGGCCAGCAACGCGGCGAGCAGCTCGATGAGGATGGACAGGCCGACCGCCTTGAGCGCGACCCAGGTCGCGGGCCGGGCTGCTGTCGGCCCCAGGCGGTACGCCTCGGCGGCGTACACCCCGGCCACGAAGCCAACCACCAGGCCCACCACCGGGACGACGAAGAAGCCGATGACGCCCAGGACCGCTCCCGCGACGAGCGTGCTCCGGGGCACTCCGGCGTCACGGATGCGGCGGTGCGGGACGGCGTACTTCACCACGGTGCCGAGGGCGAGGATCGCGAGGGCCACCCCTGCATAGACCCACCCCTCTCCGGTGCCGACCACGGCCGCCCACACGACGACACTGCCGGCCACGAGCAGGGTGCCGGGCAGGATCGGGACGAGGATGCCGACCACGCCCACAGCGATGCCGAGGGCCGCGAGCAGGTCGATCTCGTCCACATGCTCAGCCTGTCAGAGACCACGAGGGCCCCGGGATGTCCCGGGGCCCTCGTCGATGTCTGGGATCCTGCGCCTCAGTGCTCGTCGTCCGTGGCGACGCTGGGGGCGTCGAGCAGCTTGCCCGTCTCGTCGTGCACGTTCACCGCGATCGTGCGGAGCTTCTCGCCGTGCTCGCGGGCGTGGTGGGCGCAGAAGAGCAGCTCGTTGCCGCTGGCAAGGTGGACGCGCAGGTAGGCCTGGGCGCCGCAACGGTCGCAGCGGTCGTGAGCGGTCAGGGGGCTGGGTGCAACGGCAGTGGTCACGAGGGCCTTCCTTCCTGTCGTTCTTCACAACGCCCCGGGAACCTCAGGGATTCCCGCTGAGCCTCGGAAGAACAATCCAAGCACGCCCGCCTGTTCCCGCCTTCGCACCGGTCCTGCGATGAGACTCGGTGAGCCTCGTCACGCTCCGGCGGGAGTCGTCGACCGCATTTCCTCCAGTTCGGCCCCGATGCCGCACCGGATGGGTTGCTCCAGTGTGGCTCCCGGTCCCAAGTTGTGCTGTGCGAACCGCCCAATGGTCTTGGTTTTCGTGGATCGCAGATGAGGTATACCCGCGGTTCGACCGGTTCATACAGCCGGGTTGGTCACGATTTCGGCACCGGACACCGCGGCGACGTGTGGCGCTGCTCCGGGCGGTCGCCGGCCCCCGGTAGATTCGCGGCGACGACAGCCGCGCGTCCCGCGGCACCGCGGCCGGAGGCGACCATCGACAACACGTACAACGCTCACCACCTCCTGGTCCTCGAGGGGCTCGAGGCGGTGCGCAAGCGGCCGGGCATGTACATCGGCTCCACCGATACCCGGGGGCTCATGCACTGCTTGTGGGAGATCATCGACAACGCGGTGGACGAAGCCCTGGCGAGCGCCTGCACCCGCATCGACGTGACCCTTCACCCCGACGGCTCGGCCGAGGTGCACGACAACGGGCGGGGGATCCCGGTCGACAAGGAGCCGCGCACAGGGCTCTCGGGCGTGGAGGTGGTCTTCACCAAGCTCCACGCGGGGGGCAAGTTCGGAGGCGGCACCTACAACGCCACCGGCGGACTGCACGGAGTCGGGTCCTCGGTCGTCAACGCGCTCTCGGCCCGCCTCGACGTCGAGGTGGACCGGTCGCCGGCGACACAGCGCATGTCGTTCCGTCGAGGAGCGCCCGGCGTCTTTGCGGGGGACGGGCCCACCGGCAAGTTCACCGAGCAGTCGGGGCTCCACAAGGGCAAGCGGGTCGGGAAGAACGTCACCGGCACCCGCATCCGGTTCTGGCCCGACCGGCAGATCTTCACCAAGGACGCGGCTTTCGAGCTCGAGGGCCTGGTCACGAGGGCGCGGCACACCAGCTTCCTCGTGCCCGGGCTCGAGCTGGCCATCCGTGACCTGCGCGGCAAGGAGCCGGTGGAGGAGCGGTTCAAGCACGACGGCGGCATCACGGAGTACTGCGAGTTCCTGGCCCACGACACCGCGGTGACCGGCGTACTCAGGCTCGAGGGGCACGAGCGGTTCACCGAGACGGTCCCGCTGCTCGACGACCACGGGCACATGACGCCACAGGACGTGGAGCGCGACCTCGTCGTGGACGTCGCGCTGCGTTGGGGGGACGGCTACGACACCGAGGTGCGGTCCTACGTCAACGTGATCGCGACCCCCAAGGGCGGCACCCATGTCGGCGGCTTCGAGGCCGCGGTGACCAAGACGTTCAACGACGTGCTCCGCGACTCCAAGACGCTCAAGGTCGCGGAGCCCGACGTGGTGAAGGACGACGTCCTGGAGGGCCTGACCGCCGTCGTGACGGTGCGGCTGGCGGAGCCGCAGTTCGAGGGCCAGACCAAGGAGGTCCTCGGCACCCCGGCGGCGAGGTCGATCGTCCGCAGGGTGATCGGGTCCGAGCTGAAGAAGTTCCTGACCTCGACCAAGCGCGCCGAGAAGGCCCAGGCCAAGCTCGTGCTCGAGAAGGTCGCGAACGCGTCGCGCACCCGCATCGCTGCACGACAGCAGCGCGACACGCAGCGACGCAAGAGCGCACTGGAGTCCTCAGCGTTGCCGGCCAAGCTGGCGGACTGCCGGTCGTCGGACAACGAGCGGACCGAGCTGTTCATCGTGGAGGGCGACTCCGCGTTGGGCACCGCCAAGCTGGCCCGCAAC
>Ga0190271_10001296_pt1 | contig 14092 bp, 13 predicted proteins | sample Popmic356T_FD_133747 | JGI IMG/M metagenome (GOLD analysis project Ga0190271, IMG submission 133747) | Populus adjacent soil microbial communities from riparian zone of Weber River, Utah, USA - 356 T | ecosystem: Environmental > Terrestrial > Soil > Riparian zone | place: USA: Utah | collected...
CGCCCGCTCCCGCGCAGGACCACGTACACCTCCTCCTGCGTCTTGTGCGTGTGGCCGTACGGAAAGCGATAGCCGGGCGGGACGCGCTGGTAGCCCAGGCCGGATTGCTCGAGCTCGAGCGCCCCGGTCGCCAAGCGGAACTCCAGGTCCGGCGCGCCGTCGAACCTGGACCCGAGGTCCTCCAGGTCCTCCTTGAAGTTCCTGAGCGTGAATGGCACGGTCGCAATCCTACGGTGCCCTGGCTGGGGTCGCCGATCTCTGATGCGTCAAGCGCCGCCGTGCCAGGTTCCTTCCCGGCGGCGCGCCGGGGGTCGGCCGGTAGGTATCGCTTTCCATGCAACGCGATACCTCTGAGGCCGACGCGCCGCTCAGGACGATTGCGGGGCCCGACTCGAGGTAACCGGCGCATGCCCGTGGCCCGAGGCGTATAAGCAGGGGAGCGCCATCGACTTACAGGTTGTGGCGTACGGGTCGGTCGCAACTGGGGTATCGGGGCCGACCCGAGCTTTAAAGCTGGGGGTCCATCGGTGGCTTGAGGGTCCGCAGGGAAGCGGGCCCTTCAGCCTGCGCTGAGGAGGAGATTCGTACCTACCCCGCGTACTCGGAGAACGTGGCGATCCCGGCGGTGCGTTGGTCTGCATATCGGCCAAGTGGGAGAGCCCTCTTGGACGCAGGCTCAGGCCTCGGTCCCGTGGTGAGCAACGGGAAGTCCCCTAGGTCTGAACGGAGGGCGAGCCGTTCCGAACACCGGGACGGCTCGCTTCCGTAGTTGGGGCTGGATCCAGGCGGGCGCGCTTACTTGTATTTACCGGTGTAGTTGAAGGTGTAGACGCCCTCGGTGAAGGTCCCGGTGAAGGCACCGCTCAGCTTGTGGCCCTTGTAGGCACCCGTGCCCTTGGTCAGCTTGTAAGTGCCGTCACTGATCGTTGACGTGCCATCGGGATTGAAGGTCTGGATTGCCTGGCCGGTGCCGGTCAGCGAGCCCTTGGTGGTGTAGATGGTGATCTTGTCGGCTTTGACCAGGACCGAGCCCGGGGTGGGACCGCTCTCAGCCTGCACGACATAGACGATCGCTCCCCGGCCGAGGAGTTTGTCCTTGAGATCACCGGAGACATACAGGTCCGAGCCCTCGACATGGTTGGCGCTGGCGTAGATGACGCCGCTGGTGGTTCGGGCGGGCTTGGCGACGGCGAGTCCCGGAACGCCGACGACGGCGACCGCCACCAGCGACCAAAACAGCAGCCTCGTTACGCGATATGGACGGACGGACATGGCCAACTCCTTGTTCTGCTCGAGGCGCGAAGCCCAGACAGCACCCGCGACAAGGGTCGCGGTCTATGCCCCGAGCGGGCTGTGGATGAAATGCCGGGGTGAGGCCGAAGCGCGAGAGTTCAGTCTCGGCGATTCCAACGACAGCGATTGCGAGAAGGCGTTCTAGCCGACCCCATTGAGACACAACTGTCTCCTCCAACACTCACCTCCGGTGCAAGGTCGACCCTCTCACCCCCGGACTTGGAATGCAACCTCGGGGCGAGTCCAGGTGAGTAGGTCCCCCCGCGCGGGCCCAGCTCAAAAACGTGCCGCTTCGTGCCCGCCGCGGCGGGTAGAGATGGATCGTGGATACCGCTGTCGTGATCATCGTCGCGACGATCGTCGTCGCCTCGATCGCCTTCCTCGTGCTCGGGCTGTTCCGACGGCAGGCAGATCCCCCGAAGAGGACCGATCGCTGGGCGGCGCAGACGACCCTCGCCGAGATGCGCAAGGAGGGTGCCGGCCTGCCCTCGGAGGTCGGCGAGGAGGCCAACCGAAGCGAAAGCCCGCCGGCGGCCGACCCACCGAGAACGCCGACCTAGGGGTCGCTCCGCCGTCCGGTCCGGATTGAGCTTTCCATGCAAAGCGACGCTGCTGGGGCGCGACCGGCGTCCGTACCACCCGGCGCTCTGGCCACCTGTGAACGACTACGTAGCGCTTCTCGCCCGAGCAACTTCTGCTCGGCTAGGGCCGCCTACGCGGAGAGCCGGAACGGCGGATAGCGGTCGGTGACCAGGGCGAACGCATAGCCGACGACCCGGTTGTGCCAGCGCAACACGCCCTCGACGTAATCGAAGAGCCCGCGCGGGTAGCGACCGGTGAACAAGATCGCGAACCAGGCGAAGACAACGGCGAAGAACGCGCCTATGGAGAGGAAGAAAAGGACGATGTAATGCGGGATCGCCAAGAACCACTTCACCAGCGGCATCCCGCGGCCGAGATCGCTCTCGACGTCGGGATACGAATAGCCCAGGTGCACGCCCTGTTCCTCGTCGGTTGACGGATAGCGGTCGTCCATGAGCAGCAGGTAGACGCAGATGCGGTTAGAGAGCCGCTGAAAGTTCAGGTTCCAGTCGAACCACCAGCGCGGGTACTTCTCGCGAAACAGAATCAGCAGCAGCGGCGGCAGGAACAGCAGTCCGATGCCCGCGGTGGTGACGGCGACCGTCGTGTCGCCAACGTCGTGATAGCTGGTCGAAAAGCCCGTGATCGCCGCCATCACGATCGCGATCGGGATCACCGTAAAGATGCGGAAGAACGTCGTCAGTCGATCGAGTGGCCGGTCGGGGTACTCGACCGCAAACGTGACCGGGTAGATATCCATGCTTGTTGCTCCCATCCCCTGCGTGTCGGGTTCGTCGGGCGCTCTTCCGCAGGGTAAACCGGGATCAGGACGCCTTGGGTCGGGTGTGCCGGCGCGGCCGTGACACGCCGTGAATCTTCAGACGCATCGCTGCCTGAGTGGATCCGGCTTCCCGTCCAAAGCGGTACTTCTGGGCTACTTCGACAGCCCGGCGCTTCGAGCGCTTCGGCGTGGCTCAGGAAGTCCCGCGAGCAGAGGATCTTTCCGGCTCGAAAGGTGATCAGCTGCCCGACTTCCTCGCGGAACTCAATCCCAGTCGTCCGGTTGAGCAGGTCGAGATGCCCGAGGACCAGAACCGACTCGCCGAGGTCGCGAACCTCCTCCGGGTGACCCCTGAGACGTTGCCATGTCCCGCCGCGATAGTCGTCCCAGGCCGTTCGCACCTCGTCAAGGCCCCGAATGGTCGTTCCCTTGCCCTCCAAGGCCGGCTCGATCGATGGATGCCACTCGCACTCGGGATCGAGCTCGGCCAGGAAGGCGTCGAGCTCGTCGGCGTTCCAGGCCAGGTAGGCACGCCGGACGGTCTCCACGTTCTCCTGCGACATCGCCCGGCCAGCCTTACACCGACAGCCCGGCGGCTTCGAGGGCCTCATCCTCGGTCGAGCAGTTGCGCCACCACACGCACTTTCCGTCGCGCCATCTCATCGGTTGCCAAAACGGATCGACTATCGGCGTCGCGCTATCTGCGCCGTGTCCCCAACCATGGACGTAGGCGAGCGTCACGTCCCCGAGATCACGTATCTCCTCGACCTCGACTGTGTAGTCGGGGAAGGAGCCGAGGAAATTGTCCCACCAGCGACGTAGGCCCTCATGCCCCTCGTAGGCGCCCTCCATGGCCACCAAGCGGGACTCGACCTTGATCTCAGCGTCGGCATGCGCCAGGACGGCGTCCCAGTCACGCCGGTTGAACGCGTCAGCCAATGCCAGGGCCGCGTTCACGTTCTCCTCGGACATCCTCCCGATTATCCCGCGGAGTGTCGCTTCTTGAAGCTAGGTCGACTCGCGGCCCGGCGGCGATCTCGGCGCCCGATGATCCTCGGAGACGGTCGGCTAACCGCCCTCCTCCTCGAGCATGCTGCGCTGGCTGAGTACGTACAGCAGGCCGAGTGCCGGCAGCACCAGGAGCACTGCGACGCCGAACACGATCAGGATCTCGATCAGGGTGTCATGGTCGGCGGCACCCGCGGAGATCGTCAGCTTCTCCGGGAGCAGGTAGGGATACTGTGCCGCGCCCCAGGCCCAGATCACCGCGGCCACCGCCCCCACCGCGAGCACGCGCGCACCGCGGTGCGCCCCACGGCGGAGCAGCGCCAGCACTCCGAGGCCGCAGACGGCTGAGACGATGACCAGGGGCAGCGCCTCGCCGACCAGGCCATCGTAGATGTAGCGGGCGTCGGCGCGGAAGACGAAAATCCCGGCCACGGCGAGAACACCGGCCGCAACTGCGGCGCCGAGGGCGCGGGCCGTGAAGTAGCGCTCGAGCTCCACGTCGCCGGTTCTCCGCGAGTCGCTGACCAAAAAGACCGCAGCGAGGTAGACGCTGGTGGCAACGAACAGGGCCCCGATCAGCAGCGAGACGCCGTTGAGCCAGCTCGTCACCGGGTCTCCCTCCGCGTTGCCGAGCGGCACCCGTCCGGAAGCGATCGCACCCACCACGGTGCCCATGAAGAAGGGAGTGAGCAACGAGGAGACGCCGAACAGCGCCTGTGAAACCCGGCGCTCCCGATCGCTGGGCGCAAGCTTGTGGAAGGCGAACCCGGCGCCCCGCAGCACGATTCCGAGCGCCGCGAGGCTGAGCGGGATGAACAGGGTCGAGAAGATCGCTGCAAAGGCGGCCGAGAAGGCGGTCCACAGCACCACCAGCACGAATATCAGCCAGACGTGGTTGGACTCCCAGACCGGGCCGATCGCCCAGTCGATCAGCGCCCGCACCCGCGTGCCGCGCTCGCCGCCCCCCGCGAACAACGACCAGAAGCCCGCCCCGAAGTCAGCGCCGCCGAAGACCGCGTAGAGGGTGACGCCGACCCAAAGCACGCCGGCCACGGCGTCGGCCGTGCTCACTCCGATCCCCCGGTGATCGGGGCGGTCGCAGCGGGGGCTCCGGCGCTGGGCCCGTAGGGAACCTCGTCGTCAGGGATCTCCCCCTCGCGCCACCGCCGTGCCATCGAGCGCAGAATCAAGATCGCCGCGGTCCCCAGAGCCGCGTAGAGGACGACCGCGATGCCGAAGGTGACCCAGATCCCACTGGCGCCGGTCACGGCCTCCTCGGTCCGCATCACCTCGTAGACGATCCAGGGCTGGCGACCGACCTCGGTCACGATCCAGCCGCTTTCGAGGGCCAAGATCGTCCCCACCCCCGATACGGCCACGGCGCGCAGGAACCACTTCGTCTGGGGGATGTCGCGTCTTCGCCACCAGGCGATCCCGAACCAGAGCCCGAGGCCGATCAGCGCCGTGCCGATGCCGACCATCGCGTCGAACGCGAGGTGCAGGAGGGTGTTGGCCGGCGGCCGGTCCTTGGCGGGCACGGTGTCGAGGCCGGTCACCTCGGTGTCGGTGCTGAAGCCGACCAGCCACGAGTCGAGTCCCGGAATCCCGATCCCCCCCTTGATCCCGTCCTCGGTACAGCGGCCGCCGATGTACTCGGTCACGTCGCTGTGGGTGTGCTGCACGCACTCCATCGCCGCGAACTTGATCGGCTGATCCTTAGCGATCTCGCGCGCGGCGGTGTCGCCGACCATGAACTGGATCGGCGCCAGGATGCAGCCGACCGTCAGCGGGATCAGCAGGCCGAGGCGGTGGTGGCGGTCGCGGCGCCCCCGCAGCATCCCGACCGCGTAGACGGAGGCGACCAGGAAGCAGGTGACCAGGTAGGCGGCCAGGATCATGTGCGGGACCTCGTAGGGGACGGCCGGGTTGAAGATCACCTCGAGCGGGTCGACGTCGGTGACGGCGCCGTCGGCGCCGAGCGTGAAGCCCTGGGGCTGGTTCATCCAGGCGTTGACGGCAACCACGGAGAAAGCGCCCCCGATCCCGCAGATCGCGACCGGCACGCCTGTCCAGAAGTGCTTCCAACCCCCGAGCCGCTTCCAGCCGAAGATGTAGATCGTCAGGAAGATCGCCTCGAGGAAGAAGAAGATCCCCTCGATCGTGAACAGCACCCCAAACACTTCTCCGAAGCGCCCGGTGAATTCGGGCCAGAGCAGCCCGAACTCGAACGAGAGCACGGTTCCGGTCACCGCGCCAACCGCGAAGGTGACCGCCGCGACCTTCGACCAGCGCTGGGCCAGCTCCAGCGCGACCGGGTCCTTGCGACGCAGCCCGATGTAGTTGGCGATCAGCATCATCGCCGGGAAGCCCACCCCGAGGCAAGCGAGGATGATGTGGAAGCCCAGCGTGAACGCCATCTGGCTCCGCGCCGGCAGGAGCTCGCCCGACGCGCCGAGCGTTGTCATCACGTCGACTAGGACGGTGCCGCCCCCGGGTTCTCGGTGTCATTGGGCGACGCGCGCTCGTTGTCCCGTGACCCGTCCTCCAGCACCCAATTCTCCCGGGTGCCGAACCGCGCCCCGGCCCACGCGTTCAGCACTCGCAGGCGCCGGCCACGCACGCCGCTGAGGTAGGTGAGGTGGATCCCCAGGTACATCGCGAAGGCGGGGCGGCCGGAGAACTCCATGCCCCTGATCTGGCAGACCGCCTTCCCGCGCCCGATCACGGCGAGAGCTCCCTTGTCGAGGTACTTGAACGGGGTCGATGGGCCGGGCTGGTCGTGACGAATTGCCCGCGCTACGTGATGCGCTTGCTGAATCGCGGTGGTCGCCAGGCCCGGAAGGGGCTTCCCGTCGGGTCCGGGATGGGCTGCCATGTCGCCGATCGCGGAGATCTCGGGATGGCCGGGGACCGTGCAGTCGGAGCCGACCTCGATCCGCCCGCCCCGGTCCGTCTCCGCGCCGGTTGCCTTGGCGAGAACACCTGTCAGGCCGGCTGCCCGGACGCCTGCCGCCCAGATAACCGTCCGCGACGCGATCCGCTCCTCGCCCTCACCGGCCTTGATCGTCAGTCCCCGGTCGTCGATCGCCGTCGCCTGGGCGTGCTCGCGGACCGTCACTCCCAGCTCGGCCAGGTCGCTCGCGGCCTTCGCCGAGAGCTTCTCGCTGAAGGCCTGCACGACCCGATCGCCCGCGTCGATGAGGATCACGCGAGCCGTCGTGGTGTCGATCCGCGAGAACCGGGGCTTCAGGTCGTCGCGGGCGAGAATCGCTAGCTGGCCGGCGATCTCGACCCCCGTGGGCCCGCCGCCGACGACCACGAAGGTCATCAATTCGGACTGGAGGGTTGGATCGCTGGCCCGCTCGGCCTCCTCGAAGGCCGAGACGATGCGCTCCCGCAGCGCGATCGCGTCGCGGAGGGTCTTCAGTCCGAACGACGCGTCAGCCCATTCGTCGTGGCCGAAGTAGGAGGTCTCGGCGCCGCAGGCGACCACCAGGCTGTCGTAATCGAGCGGCTCCGCCCGATCGAGGATCACCCGGCGGGCCTCGACGTCGAGGTCGGTGACCTCCGCCATCAAGACGCTTGCGTTCGCCTGTCGTCGCAGATGCCCACGGATAGCGGAGGCGCAATCCCCCTCGGACAGCCCACCCGCCGCCACCTGGTAGAGCAGCGGCTGAAACAGGTGGTGGTTCGTGCGGTCCACCAGCGTCACATCGGCGTTGGCGCGGCGAAGTTCGCGCGCTACGGTCAGCCCGCCGAAACCGGCGCCGATAATTACAACGCGCCGCCGCCCGCCGTCGGCCTCAGCCGTCACCAGCGATCTCCCGCTGGATCGCCGGCACGCCCATGCGGTCGAGCAGATGATCGCCCACCCGCAACGCGTTCGCCATCGCGGTCAGCGCCGGATTCACGGCACCGATGCTGGGGAAGATGCTTGTGTCTACGACGTAGAGGTTGTCGAGCTCGTGGGCCTTGCAATTGACGTCGAGCACCGAGCTGGCCGGATCGGTGCCGAAGCGGCAGGTGCCGGCCTGGTGCGCGCAGCCGGCCACGGGGATGTCGTTCTTCATATAGGCGTGCCTCGTGAACATGTGATCCGAGTGCATGCCGAGGTGTCCGAGCATCGACTTGAGCCGGTGATACAGCCGTTTCTTCGCGGTCGCGTTGGTCTCGGTGTAGCTCAGCGTCAATTTCCCGTCCCGGTCGACGGAGGCGCGGTTGTCGGGACTTGGCAGGTCCTCGGTCGAGAGCCAGAAGTCGACCGCGTGACGGGCGACCCGTTCGAGCGTCCACTCGGGCGCCAGCTTTGTCTCCCCCGGCTTCTCGCCCCTGAACATCGGGGCCTGGGACTTGCCGACCATCTGGATGTTGCCGAGCGGGAAGTCGAAGTCGTCGCTTCCGAAGTAGAAGTCGTTGACTCCCAAGGTCTTCTGAAAGACGGTTGGGTTCTCCTCGTGCGACAGCGCCAGTACCGCCACGCTGTCGTGGAACATGAAGTTGCGACCGACCTGGTCGGAGCCGTTGGCGAGGCCGTTCGGATGCTTGTCGCTCGCCGACAGCTGGAGCAGCTTCGCCGAGTTCGCCGCCCCGCATGAGACGACCACGACATCGCCGGCGTAGGTCTCGGTTTCACCATCGCGCTCGACCACGACCTCGGTGACAGCGGTGCCGGCCTCGTTCGTTTGGAGCTTCACGGCCTGCGCGTTCGTGAGCAGGGTCACGTTGGGGTGCTCGAGCGCCGGCCTCACGGCCATGACCTCGGCGTCGGACTTGGCGTGCACCAGGCACGGGAAGCCGTCGCAGTCGGGGCAGCGGACGCAGCGGCTGTAGGGCATGTTGGCCTCGTTCAGCATGATCCCGCAGGGGGCGTGGAACGGATGATGCCCGGCGGCTTCGAGGTCGTCGGAGAGCTGCTGGATGCGGGGCTCGTGGGAGACCGCGGGGAACGGATAGGGCGCGCTGGCCGGCGGCTCGGTCGGGTCCTCGCCCCGCGCGCCGTGCACCTGGTAGAGCTGCTCGGCTCGGGCGTAGTAGGGCTCGAGCTCGTCGTAGGAGATCGGCCACGCCGGGGAAATGCCGTCGTGGTGGCGCAGCTCGCCGAAGTCCTCGGCGCGGAGGCGATAGAGAGCCGCTCCGTAGAGCTTCGTCGCGCCGCCGACGAAGTAGTGGACCTGCGGCTGGAACGGCTTGCCATCGGCGTCGTACCAGATGTCGGGTGAGACGTAGCGATTCTCAACGAACACGTCCTCGGAGCGCCAGTTCTGCGGCTCGCGCGGGAGCCAGCCGCCGCGCTCGAGCAACAGGATCCGCTTGCCCGACGGCGCCAGTCGATGGACGAGGGTGCCTCCGCCGGCACCGCTGCCGATCACGATCACGTCGTAATCGCTCACGCCCCGAACTCCTCCAAGCGCTCGGCGACGATGATCGCCGAGGCGGCCTCGATCAAGGCGAGGTGCGAGAACGCCTGCGGGAAGTTGCCCAGGTGCCTGCCGGTATCCGTGTCGAACTCCTCGGCGAACAGGCCGAGAGGGGACGCGACGCTGAGCAGCTTCTCCATCAGGTCGCGCGCGCGCTGCTTTTCTCCGACGATCGCGAGCGCCGAGACGAGCCAGAACGAGCAGATCAGGAAGCTGCCCTCCTTGCCCGACAGACCGTCATCGGTCTCGTCGGTCCGATAGCGCAACACGAACCCGTTCTCGGTCAGGTCGTCGGCAATCGCGAGCACGCTCTTGCGCAGACGCTCGTCATCGTGTGGCAGGAAGCCGAAGAGAGCCGCGAGCAGGGTCGACGCGTCGAGCGCCTCGGTCTCGTAGTGCTGGCGCAGCACGTCCGCCTTGAGGCCGTGCTCGAGGATGTCGTCCTTGATCTCGTCGGCTGTCTCGCGCCACTGCGCTGTCAGGTCGTGGTCCCCACGGATCTCGGCGAGCTTCGAGGCGCGGTCCATCGCGACCCAGCACATCAGCTTCGATGAGACGTACTGCTGCGGCTCGCCGCGAGCCTCCCAGATGCCCTGGTCGGGCTGGCGCCAGACGTCGGTGGCGCATTTCGCCTGCGACTGGACGATCGGCCACAGCCGCCCCGGGAGGCGCTGGCTGCGGCGCGTGTGCAGCAGCACCGAGTCGAGCGCCGCCCCGTAGACGTCGTTCTGACGCTGGTCAAAGGCGCCGTTTCCAACCCGCACCGGGGAAGCGCCCGCATAGCCGGAGAGATCGTCGCGCGTCGATTCGGTGAGGTCGCGCCGCCCGTCGATCCCATACATGATCTGCAGCGCTCCATCGTCGTTCAGCTCGAGGTCGGCGACGAACTGCATGAACTCGTTGGCCTCGTAGTCGAGGTTGAGGAAGTGGAGCGCCTGCAGGGTGAAGGTGGAGTCGCGGATCTAGGTGTAGCGGTAGTCCCAGTTGCGCTCGCCACCCGGAGTCTCGGGCAGCGAGGTCGTGAGCGCGGCTACCGTCGCCCCGGTCGGCATGTAGGTGAGGCCCTTGATCGCGAGCGCGGAGCGCTGAATCGGCTCGCGCCAGCGATGGTCGACCATCCTCGCCCGCGCCAGCCATTCGCGCCAGAACCGGGTGGTCGCAGCGATCCGCGCGTTGGCGTCATCGATGTCTTCCGGCGACAGGAGGCCCTCGGCCCACGAAAGCGAGCAGTAGACCTGGTCGCCCTCGTGGAGCGTGTGGCGCGCGCGCACCGAGTTCCCCTCGATCCCAAGCTCCATCCCCGTCCTCAGCCTGATCGTCTGCTCGGAGCCGGTGGCGTCGGCGGTATGGCGGTCATCGCCCACCAGCGACCAGTCGGCCTGAGCGCTCCCGTAGTCGAAGGCGGGCTCGCAAACCAACTCCATGTCGACACTCCCTTCGAGGCAGAGGGCCGTGCGGACCAGGAGGTGGTCGGCGTCCTCGTCGGCAGGCGGGCGGGTATGCGGGGTGACCGTGTCCTCGTGGCTCCGCGGTCCGATCGTCAGCGCGTCGCGGACGATCACCCAGCCGGTTGGCGTATGCCAGGTCGTTGCCAGGGTGTTCGTCCCCGGCTCGTAGAAGCGCGCCGTCGGCACGTTGATCCCGAAGGGCCCGAAGCGAAAGGCGCCGGCCTCGCGATCGAGCAAGCTGCCGAACACGCTCGGCGAGTCGAACCGCGGTACGCAGAGCCAGTCGATCGCCCCATCGGGAGCAACCAGGGCGCCGGTGTGGCAGTTCGAGAGGAACGCGTAGTCGGCGATCGGCGGGAACGGCGACGGGGCCGCTGCGCTCTGGGGCATCGCCGGCTCCGGCGGCGTCATGACGCGATCCACGGCCCGTGCCAGCCGCCGTAGGCGGCAACGAGCTCATCCGCCGCCTTCGGGCCCCACGACCCGGGCTTGTAGGGATGGACCTTCGGCGGCTCGTCGATCAGCGGCTGCATGATCCGCCAGGTCTGCTCGATGTTGTCCTGGCGGGTGAAGCGGGTGCTTTCGCGCTGCATCGCGGCATGGAGCAGGACCTCATAGGGGGTCGGACCCTCGCCCCCCTCTTCGGCGAACTCCATTTCGAGGTTGATCTCCCCCGGCTCGCGAACGTCGCTCTTCTGGGCGTCGATCACCAACTTGATCCCGGTCGAGGGATCGAGCTTCATCACCAGCTGGTTGGGCTCGGGCCGTCTCCGGTACGGGGTGAACCCAAGTCGCGGCGGGTGCTCGAAGATCAGGCGGAGCTCCGTCTGCGTCACCGGAAGCAGCTTGCCGGTGCGGATGAAGAACGGAACCCCCTCCCAGCGCCAGTTGTCGATCTCGAAGCGAGCGGCGGCATAGGTCTCGGTGGTCGAGCCCTTGGCCACGCCGTCCACCTTGCGATAGCCATCGTGCTGCCCGCGCACGTAATCGCCAGGATCAGCGGCGGGCATCGCCGCGAAGACGCCGAACATCGCGTCCTTCAATGGCCGGGCGGCCCGGCTCGCGGGAGGCTCCATCGCGGCGGCCGCGACCACCTGCATCAGGTGATTGACGACCACGTCGCGAAGCGCGCCGACCGGGTCGTAGAAGTGGCCGCGATCAGCGACCCCGAAGTCCTCGGCCATCGTGATCTGGACGCACGCGATGTGATTGCGATTCCAGATCGGCTCGAACATCGCGTTGGCGAAGCGCAGGTAGAGGATCTCGGCGAGCCCCATCTTTCCGAGGAAGTGGTCGATCCTGTAGAGCTGGGACTCGTCGATGTACTGATGAAGTTCCTCGGCGAGCTCGCGGGCCGAGTCGAGGTCGTGGCCGAAGGGCTTCTCGACGACGATCGCTGCGTTGGCGGTGAGCTTCGCGCCGGCGAGCCCCTTGACGACCATCCCGAACAGCGACGGCGGGACCTCGAGGTAGAAGACCGGGCTCTCTGCGTCCGTGATCTCCTTGGCGAGGCGCTCGTAGGTGGCATCGTCGGCGAAGTCTCCCTGGACGTAGGAGAAGCGCTTGATCAGGCGGTCGAAGATCTTCGAGTCTGGCTTCTCCCCCGATGAGGTCTCGATCGCCTTGTGGGCGTGATCGCGAAGGTCGTCGTCCGTCCAGTCGTCGAACGCGACGCCGATGATCGGACAGTCCAGCAGCCCGCGCGCCTCGAGCCGGTACAGAGAGTTGAACGTCATCACCTTGGCGAGGTCCCCGGTGATCCCGAAGATCACGAAGGCGTCGGTGGGCCGCTCGCCCTCGGCTGACTTCTTGCGAGCCGCCCCGGTCTTTCGTTTCGTCGTCGTCGCCATGTCGATCCCTTCAACCCTATGGATCGTGTCGTCGGTGTGGGGCCGGCGCATCACCCCCTTTGGATGAATCGACCATCCGTACGATCACCTGGATGATCGGTGAGCGCGAGGTCGAAGGCGTTCCCGCACTGACCCTGGCGACGGACGCAGGCATCGAGGCCGCCTTCGTCCCGAGTGCCGGCATGGTCGGGTGCTCGCTGCGCCATCGCGGAGAGGAGCTGCTGGGCCAGCGTGGCGGTCTGCGGACATACATCGAGGAGCGATCGACGATGGGCATCCCGCTCCTGCATCCATGGGCGAATCGCGTCGCGCGGGCGCGGTTCTCGGTCGCCGGGAGGCAGGTCGTCCTCGACTCGGGTGAGGCGCCCGTCGCGCTTGGGCCCGGGGGGCTGCCGATCCACGGGCTGCTGGCCGCGGCCGGCGGATGGCGGGTGAACAGGCGCGAGGTACTGAGCGACGGCGGCGTTCTCGCCGCGAGCTTCGACTTCGCCGAACACGAAGAGCTGATCGCCGCGTTTCCCTTCCCACATCAGGTGCTGTTCGAGGCGACCCTGCGCGATACGACACTTACCGTGTCCACGACCGTCCACGCGTCGGGTGACGCAACGGTGCCGATCTCGTTCGGCTACCACCCCTATCTCCGACTCCCCGGAGTCGGTCGCGCCGAGTGGGAGGTCGAGATCCCCGTGCGCGAGCGCCTGAAGCTCGATCGCCAGATGCTCCCGACCGGCGAGCGTGAGCCGGTCGAGGTCGAGAGCGGTCCGCTCGGCACCAGGACCTTCGACGATGAATACCTTGCGCCGGCCGCCGCGGCGCCCTTTGTCCTCGCCGGGGGCGGTCGGCGAATCGAGCTCTCGGTCGGTTCCGGGTACCGGTTCGCTCAGGTCTACGCGCCTGCCGATGACGACGTTGTCGCCTTCGAGCCGATGACGGCGCCCACCAACGCCCTCGTCACCGGCGGTCCTGACCTGCCGTTGGTCGAGCCCGGTCAGCGCTATGAGGCGACCTTCTCGATCACGGTGGAGGATCTCGACTAGGAGCCGAGCCGGGGTTAGGCGATGCGATTGGGAGGCTCGGCGCCCCGCAGCGCGGCCAGCACGTTGTCGGCGACCATCAGGGCCATTGCGTCCCTGGCGCGCGTGGTTGCGGAGCCGATGTGGGGGAGCAGGACGCAATGCGGGGCCCGGAGCAGCTCGTCCGGTACGTCGGGCTCGTCCTCATAGACATCGAGGCCGGCGCCCGCGATCGCCCCGTTCTGCAGGGCGTCGGCAAGCTCGGCAGTCTCCACAAGGGACCCGCGAGCGGTGTTGATCAATACCGCGTCGGGCTTCATCGCAGCGAGCTCCCGACGTCCGATCATGCCGGCCGTCTCGGGGGTCGCCGGCACGTGCAGGCTGACCACGTCGGCGCGGCGAAGCAACTCCTCGAGTTCGACCCGGACAGCACCCGGGCCCGGCTCGGCGCCCGTCTTGCGAGTGCGGCTGGTGTAGACGATCTCGCCGGCCAGACCGCTGACCAGCTCGGCGTAGCGACGGCCGATTCGCCCCATCCCGACGATGCCGAAGATTGCGCCGCTCAGCTCCATGCCGAGATAGCCGTCCAGGTCCGACCCTCGCCACCGACCCGCTCGTAGATCGACCTCGGCCTCATTCGTGCGACGGGCTGCGGCGAGGGTAAGGCTGAGCGCCAGCTCGGCCGTCGCGTCCGTGAGCA